>Ga0194121_10007387_pt1 | contig 14337 bp, 12 predicted proteins | sample TA2MahCa50mmetaG_FD_148609 | JGI IMG/M metagenome (GOLD analysis project Ga0194121, IMG submission 148609) | Freshwater microbial communities from Lake Tanganyika, Tanzania - TA2015020 Mahale Deep Cast 50m | ecosystem: Environmental > Aquatic > Freshwater > Lake | place: Tanzania: Lake... | reverse complement strand
AGACTGAACAGACCGGCGAGGACCAAGCCGGGAACGAAGCCTGCGAGGTAGAGTTTTGGGATCGAGGTCTCGGTCAGCACGCCGTAGACGATCATGTTGATCGAGGGCGGGATCAGGATGCCGAGCGTGCCGCCGGCAGCGATAGTGCCGAGGAACAGCCGTTCTGAATAGCCACGCTTCTCGACTTCGCCCAGGGCGACGGTGCCGATGGTCGCGGCCGTCGCCACACTGGAGCCGGACGTGGCGGCGAACATGGCGCAGGCCGCTATGTTGGAATGCATCAGCCCGCCCGGCAGCCACGGCACCCAAAGCACCAGCGCGTTGTACATGCGCTCGGCCATGCCTGAACGCAGCAGGATCTCGCCCAGCAGGACGAAAAACGGGATGGCGACCAGCAGGAAATTGTTCGAGGTGCCCCAGGCGATCTCGCCCATCGCCAAGGATAGCGGCAGCTTGGAGTAGAGCGCCGACAGCGACAGGCCGAGCGCGCCGAGCCCGGCCGCGACAGGAATGGCTAGCGCCAGCAAGCCGATCAGGATGGCAAGCGTCACCAACAGCATGTCAGCCGCTACCCTCCCGCGCCTGGCGACCCTTGAGATCGCGGATCTCGTCCTCGACCTCTTCCTCCGCCGACCGCGTGCTCACGAGGCGAGCTGCATTGCGCAGGTCGCCCGAAGCCAGGATGCGCAGGGCGTCGAGCAGCAGCACGACGCCGATCGCGACGAACGCCGCCAGACCAGCCAGCCACAGCGCCTGTGGGACGACGATCGGCGTCTCGAGCGCCGATTGGCTACGCGAACCCGACTGCCACGACTGGCCGACCACGCCCCAGCCGCGCCACGCAATCAAGGCAAAGAAGCCGACCAAGAGGATGAGCGCGATGAAGTCGAGGGCGAGCCGCAGGCGCTGGGGAAACAGCACATAGAGCGAGTCGATGCGGATGTGGGCGCGATCGAGCAAGGCCGCGCCCAAGCCCCAAGCGGTGCCGATCGCCAGCGAGTAGCCCGCCAGCTCGTCGGCGCCGCCGATCGAAAGCGCCAGGAACTTGCGCATCAGCACGTCGACGCCGATGAGGAGCGCGGCCAGCAGGACCAGCGCCCCGCCGAACCACAGCCCCCATTGGGCGAAGCGCCGCACGCCGCTCACGGTCGGGAAGCCGGCGCTACGGTGCCGGCGCCTTCAGCCCGAGCGTCTTGCCGACCGTATCGTTCCACTCCTTGGCGCACTCGCCGCCGCAGCGCTTGGCCCAGCCGGCGAGCACCGCGCCTTCGACCAGCTTCTTGTGCGTCTCGGCCTCCTCGGGCTTGACCGGCACGATCGTCATCTTGGCGAGCTTACCCATTGTGCAGGGCTGCTTGCCGGTGTTGCAGTTCTCGGCCTCACCAGTGGTGGTCTTGATGGTCGCCCACATCTTGTCCTCGTAGGCCTTGAACTGATCGAGCAGGAAGGCCTGCGTCTTGGCATCGAGTCGCTTCCAGCTGTCGAGGTTGACCGCCAGCACGTTGATGCTCCAGCCGAGCGACATCGGGTAGATCGACTTGGTGACCTCCGGCCAACCCGCGGTGTTGCCGGACAGGCTGCCCGTGACGGCGCAGTCGACGACGCCGTTGTTCAGCGCCGGCACCACTTCGGCGAAGGCCATCGACACGGCCGTACCGCCGACGCCACCCAGGAAGTCGCGCATGGTGTTGTTGAAGACTCGGATCTTCTTGCCCTTGAAGCCGTCCAGCCCACCGATCACATCGCGGCACCAGAAGACTTGGGGCGTGTTGCCGCCGAAGGCCAGGAACTTGGCGTTCCAGTTCTTCTGCATCTGGCGGTCGATCACCGCGCGATAGGCGTTGCAGGCCGCGCGGGCCTTGTCGGGATCGAGCGTCAAGCCGGCGAGATCGCAGGCCTCGAAGCGCGGATCGTCACCGGCCATCTTGGAGATGTCCATGGCGGCGAAGTCCATCACGCCAAGCTTCAGCAGGCGCAACATGGTCTTGTCGTCGATCCCCATCTGGTCGAGCGGCGTGATGTCGGCTGTGATGGCGCCTTTGGACGCTTCAGGAATGGTCTTGCGCCAGAACGGCAGCTCGTCGTGGATCGACACCGGCGTCGGGCTGTTCAAACCGATCACCTTGAACTGGCTCTTCGGCAAATCCTGAGCGGCGACGCTCGACGCGAGCACGACCGCCAGGATCGTTCCTACAGCTATGCGGTTCAACATGAGGAACCCCCTTTTCTTCCCCATCGCCGGGCAGAATGCCCGCAAAATGCACACCAGGAAAAACTGCGCTCAACTCGGTAACCACTCGGCCGAACGCGGAACTCGACACGCCGACCTCGACCCTCGACCAAGCCAACAAGATCGTCGACGTGCCATTTGCGCAAGCCCGGGCCATAAAGATCAAGCCCCGTGCCGTCGCCGTGCTCGATCAGGCGGGCCACCTGGCCTCCCTGCAGCGCGAGGACGGCGCCGGCATTTTCCGCTGTGACGTGACGGTTGGCAAGACGTGGGCGTCGGTCGGCACGGCTGTCGCGAGCCGCGCTTTGCTGCAGTGCGCCAAGGCGAAGCCGCAGCTCTTCGGCGCCCCGAGCGCAACGACCCAGGGTAGGTTCCTGCCGCAAACCGGCGCCGTGGTGATCGAGGTCCGAGGCGGCGACCTGTTGAGTGTAGCGCGCTCCGAGCCAACGACTTCGTCGGAGAGTAGTTTCCTACTCCTCCGGTTCGGTCGTAAATTCGAGGGGGTGCCCCGCCTGGCGGCCAGCCCGGGTCCCTTCGCTCGCCTTGCTTTCGGCGATGTCGCGGGTGTAGGCGGCAACGACGCAGGCGCCGCGCCGATGCGCCGTCATCATCACGCGATAGGCCTGATCCTCACTCATGTGAAAAACCATCATCAGCACGCCGACCACGAATTCACGCGGCGTGTAGTCGTCGTTGATCAGGATCACCTTATGGAGTCGCGGTTGCTCGACCTTCGGCTTGGCGATGGTATCGGGCTTGACGTCGATATCGCTCATCGGCCGTCTCCTGCGCGCGTTGGCAGCGGTCTATAGATTGGCTGATCCGCAATGCATTGCAACGGCGGCTGACCTCTCACCGCCCTGGAAGGCACAAGCCTTGCCTGTCACATTGGCCGCATGATCACCGATCTGGAACATCGCGTCTTCGAGCAAGTCGGTGTCGTGAAGGCCATTTATCGCTACCCCGTCAAGTCGATGGGTGGTGAGAGACTCGGATCGGCGGCTCTGCGCTCGTCGGGGATCGACGGCGATCGCCAGTACGCTTTTCGCCGGCAGAACGACGCTTCTCGTTTTCCGTGGTTCACCGGGCGAGACCTTCCGCCCCTCGTGACCTACTCCGCACGTCTCCTCGACACTGACAACCCGCGACAAGCCGCGGCGCGCGTCAGCGGTCCGGACGGCGAGTGGACCATCGATGATGTGGAGTTGCGCTATCGCCTGAGCGATGCGTCGGGGGAGCCACTTCAGCTGCTCCGCGTCGAGCGCGGCGCCTTCGACAACTTGCCGGTTTCGGTGCTGTCGACGGCAACACTGGGCATGATCGAAGCCCGGCACGGGCGGCGTCTCGACGAGCGACGCTTTCGCGCCAACATCGTCATCGAAAGTACGGTTGGTGGCGACGCGGGCCGCGAGACGAATTGGGTCGGCGGCATTCTCACGCTCGGCGACCGGCCGCACGCCGCTAGCCTGCGAGCCCACATGCCCATAGATCGCTGCATGATGATCACCATCGATCCGGACAGCGGTGCACGCGATCCCACGATCCTGCGGTGCGTCGTCGACGACTTCGCCAACGAGATCGGCGTCTGCTGCTCGACCGAGGTTGCCGGACCGGTCGCGGTAGGCCATGTCGTCAAGCTGATGCGGTCCTGACCGGGGCCCCTGCCCGCCGCCGCGACCCGTCGATCAGTAGGGCTCCTTCAGGAATCGATCGACCAACCGATCGGCGCGGCTGCGATCGGTGAAGGTGAGATGGCGCGAGAGGTTGCGCTGCGACGACCCGAGATAGAACCGTTCGTACTGCTCGTTGCGGCCGGCGAGCGCACTGCCGGCGAAGTCCCAAGCCAGGCGGAAGATACGGACGCGCTCCTCGGCGGACATGCCTTTGGCGCCGGGAAGGTACCGGTCGATCAAAGATCGCAAATCCTGGTCGGCCATCTGCGCGGCGGTCGGCGTTGCGAAGAGATTGTGCGAGCCGATCAGGCGCAGGATCTCGGTCACTCGCGGGAACCACAGGGGCAGCATGCCGCGCAGCGCATGGAGCGGCGGTCCGGCCGGCGTCCACAGGCCGCTCGGCCATTCGCGGGCTTCCGCTTCGGCTGCAGCCACGGTCGCCCGCGTGAGCTCGGCATAGGCCCAGATCTCGCCAATCATGCGCATGGTTTCGGGATCGGCGGCGTTGATCGCGCCCGCCATGCGCAGCGCCAACCCCCAGGCAAAGTCGAGCTTCACCGAAGCGCGGATCATGGTCTGTTGCTGAATGTTGGCCGGCCAGCTCGTGGTCATCACCGAGTTGTAAGACGCGAGATTGCAATCGATGAACAGCCGATCGCGCGGCACTTCGACGTCGTCGAAAATCACGAACGCATCCTGCTCGTCGAAACGGGCCGACAGCGGATGATCGAACAGGTTGGGCGACGACGACACGCTGTCGCGGCACAAGAACTTCAAGCCCGGCGCGCCCATGGGGATGCAAAAAGACAGCGCGTAGTCGTCGGCGCCCGTGGGCAGCGGCGCCGCCGGATAGACGGCCAACTCGTCGGCGAAAGGCGCCAGCGTCGCGAGCACGCGCGCGCCACGCACGACGATGCCGTGCGCAGTGTCGCCGACCTTGCGCAAGGCCTGCGGGTTACCCGGTCCCGGCGCATCGCCCGACGCCTTGTCGACAGTCGGCTGCACGATGGTGTGGGTGAGCGAGATGTCGTTGCGGCGCAGGAACTTCTGGTAAGCGACCAGCCGTTCAGCGCCGGCCTCGTTGCCGTGCGCGCCCCATTCGTCGGGCCGCCCGGCGAAGCCCGCGTAGGTCACGTTCATGTAGTCGGGCGTGCGGCCCATCAGGCCGACCGAATACTCGGCGACCTCTCGCAACGCCCGGCCGCGGCGCACCAGATCGTCGCGCGATCGGGGGATCATGTGGCTTACGGCAATCGGCTCGGCAGTCTCGGGATCAGGCATCAAGCAGGTCGTAGCGTGGGCATGCTGGAGGTCAAAAACCTGGGCCAGCGCCTGCGCCGCTCCGCGCAGCTTGGGATGGTCGACGACGTCAATGACGCGCTCGCCGTCGACCCAGATCTCGCGCGGGCCGCGAAGGCCGCGTAGGAACTCTTTGCCCGTGCGTGCCGGCATTGACTTCGCCTCTCGTCCGCCGCGACCGTCAGCCAACCGGCATGGTCTCGGCAAGCGGCGGCAGTTTCACCACCCTCGCGTACCAGGCTTCGAGCTTGGGATGGCCGGGGCGCCACGGTTCGTTGGCGAAGCGAAAATCGAGATAGCCCAGTGCGCAGCCGATGGTGATCTCGCCGATCGTCTTCAGGTCGCCCAGGCTGCCGGCGTCCTTTTCCAGCAAGGCAAGCGCCCGCTTCACCTTGCCTTGCTGCAGCTCGATGTAGGCCTTGCGTCCGTCATCCTGGGGCAACGCGATCTCGCGGCGACGCGGCTGGCTGGCGTCCATGATGCCGTCACCCAGTGCCTGCTGGCAGATCGCCTTCCAGCGCGCCGGGCCAGCAGCCGGAAACAGCTTGGGGGCGCTGCCGACGCTATCGAGATACTCGCAGATCACCGGGCTGTCGTAGAGCTTCATGTCGTCGCCGGTGATCAGAGTCGGCACCTTGGACAGGGGGTTCAACTCGAGCAGGGCGGGGTCGGTGGTTCCGACCTTCCAGCGCTCGATCTTGCCGTCGATGCCCCGCGCGATGGCGCAGGCATTGACCTTGCGGACATAGGGACTAGCGGCGGAATAGGCGAGCTTCATCGCATCCTCTCTTGAGATTCGTCGGCTGGACGCACAGGTTATCGCGCATGCCAGGAGCAGCGCCATGAATTTCCAGACCGAGAAGCTCGGCAGTCACATGGCCGCCGCGGTCGCCGGGCTCGACCTCAATCGACTGCCCGATGTCGGAACCCAAGCGACCTTGGTCGATGCCCTGCACGACAACTTGGTGCTCTGCATTCGCGGCCAGATTCTGCGGCCGACCGCATTCCGCGACGCGATGGCCATGTTCGGCACGCCACTCGAGCGCTTGCAGCTCGAGCGCACACCCGAATGCGCCGAGGTCAACATCGTCTCGAGTGAAGATCGCGACACGTTGGGCGACGGCCGCAGGATCGTGAACGGCGCCGACTGGCACACCGACGACAGCTTCATGCGCGTGCCTTGCTCGCTCACCATGCTGTACGGCGTGATCGTGCCGTCGCGCGGCGGCGACACGCAGTTCATCAACATGTATGCCGCCTATGACGATCTGCCTGCTGACACACAGCGGCGCATCGATTCGCTGGCAGTGATCCACAAATACCGTTCGAGCCGCAAGCTCACCCGCATTACGACTCGACCCTCAGAGGAGATGGCAGCGATGCCCGAGGCCACGCATCCCCTGGTGCGCACCCATCCAGCGACCGGCCGCAAAGCGCTCTACCTGAACCCCAACCGGATGGAGTGCATCGTCGGCCTGGAGCGGACCGACAGCGACCGGCTGCTCGATCAGTTGATCGCCCATTCGACGCAGATCAAGTACCAGTACCGCCATGTCTGGCAGCAAGGCGACGTCGTGATCTGGGACAACCGCTGCACCATGCACAAGGCCAACGCCGACTACCCCGAAGGCGAGCGCCGGTTGATGCACCGAGTCGTCGTGGCGGCTCCCGCCGTGGCTTGAAACGGGCGCGTCGGCCGCGCTTCCATTTCCTCACCGTGCCGGCGCGTTGTCGCTCGGTAGTCGGGAGTTGCTCTATCGATAGCTGGCCCGATCCGTGACGTAGCCCCAAGCAAGGTCCTGTTGCAACGCCGTCAGATCGCGTTGGCTGGGATCGCCATGTCCACCGCCGCCCGGCGTACCAAGCGAGACGGTGTCGCCCCTATGGATGACATACTGCCGCTTGGGGTCGGTCTTCTCGCCGTTGATGCGCAGTTCGCCTGGTGCGCCGTCCTTGCCGCCTTCGATGCCGAAGGCCGGGAACAGCGTGCGCTCGGCCAGAAACGACACGGCGATCGGCGTCTCGCTCCTGCTTTCGATCAGAATCTCCTGGCCGAGGCCGCCGCGATGACGGCCGGGCCCACCGGAGTTGGGGCGCAAGCGCTTGTGGTGGAAGCGCAGCGGCGCGATGTGTTCGCTGATCTCGATCGAGGTCGAGCTGACGTTGGAGGGCCAGCTGAGGCAGGTGACACCGTCGCGCCGCGTATTGCCACCCATGCCGCCATTGTAGAAGAACATGTTGGCATAGGGTTTGCCGCCGCCCTTGCCGTCGTCGCGAACGCCTGACTGGTTCATGCCCCACATCGGCGAACCGCAGGCCGCCATCACGCGCTCGGGCACGACCTGGCCCAAGCAACCGAACACCAGCATCGGCACGTAGTGGCCGATCAGCATGCGCGAGCCGCCCGGCGCGGGAAACTGCGGATTGACGATGCAGCCCTCCGGCGCCTTGAGCGTGATCGGCCGCCAAGCGCCCTCGTTGTTGGGCAGGTTGGGGCTGGTGCAGACTTTGACTCCGTACATCGCCATGGCGTTGGTGTAGCAAAGCGCGCAGTTGATGGCGCGATCGACCTGCCAGTCCGTGCCGGCAAAGTCGATCTCGATCGCGTCGCCCTTGACCGTGAGCGCCATCTTCAGGGTGATGGGCTTGTCCAACAGGCCGTCGGTTTTGAGCTCGCTGTGATAGGTGCCATCGGGCAGCTCGCGGATCGCGGCACGCATCGCCGACTCGCAGCGGCCTTGGATCTCCCGGGCGAGGTCGCGCAGGTCGGCAAGGCCATAGCTCTCCATCAAGCCGCGCAGGCGATCCTCCATCAAATCGAGAGCGACGACCTGCGCCCACAGATCGCCCATTGTCTGATCGGGCGTGCGCACGTTCTTGCGGATGATGGCAACCAGCGTCTCGTCGGTCTTGCCGGCGGCGATCATCTTCATCGGGGGGATCTGAAGGCCCTCCTCGAAGACCTCGCGCGGCTCGGGGCTCCTGATCTTGCCGCCAATGTCGGGCGCATGCGCGGTGGTGGCGCTGAATGCGACCAGCCGGCCATCGCGGAAGATCGGCTTGGCGAGCGTGATGTCAGGCAAGTGACCGGTGCCGAGCCAGATGTCGTTGGTGATCAGCACGTCGCCCGGCGCGAGCTTGTCCGGCGGGAAGAATCGCAAGAAGTGCTTCACCGTCTCGGGCAGGGTGCCAATGAAGCTCGGGATGCTCTCGGAGGCCTGGACCAACGACTGGCCTGCGGCGTCGGTGATGACGCAGGAGAAATCGTAGCTTTCCCGGACCAGCGTGGAGAAGCTCGTCCGCACCATGGCAGCAGCGGCCTCGTCGACCATGGAGATCAGCCGCCGCCACAGCAGCTCGAGTTCGATGGGGTCGAAGGTGCGCACGATCAGTCGGCCTCCGCCAGGATGGAACCGTCGGCCAGCAAGCGCGCCTTGGCGCCGGGCCCGACGATGAACGTGCTTTCGTCCTCTTCGAACACCGCGGGGCCGTCGATCGCCACGCCGGCCTCGAGAGCGTAGCGGTCCCATACCTGCGTCGGCAGGGCTTTGCCCGCGTCGGGGAAGAAGACCGGCCGCGTGCCCTTGAGTGCCGCCGTCGACGGATGGCGCGGCAGCTCGAGCGCACCGCCGCTGCCCGGCATCGGCGCGCTGGCCGACAGCCGCAGGGCGACGAACTGGACGGCGGCGCCCGGCGGCGTGCGGGCGAACAGCGCCTTGTAAGCCGCCTCGAACGCGGCTTTCACGCCAGCCTCGGTCAACACTTCGGGCAATGCCACGGTGATCTCGCTGCCCTGGCCGATGTAGCGCATGTCGGCAAGACGCCGCACGGCACGGCCGGCAATCTCGGCGCCGGTCAGCCGCAACACGTCCAGCGACTCCTTCTCGAGCTCGGTGAAGACGCGCGTCGCTGCTGCGAAATCGGCGCCGGTCAGCACTACGTTGAAGCTCGCCACACGATCGACGCGCGCCGGCGCCATCAGCATGCCGATGGTGCTGCCGGCGCCGGCGCCTGGTGGACAGACCACGCGCTTGACGCCGAGCTTGCGGGCGACGTGCCAAGCATGCACTGGACCGGCCCCACCGGTCGCCAGCAGCGCATACTCGGCCGGGATGCGGCCGCGCTCGGCGATCGCCACGCGGGCGGCACCTGCCATGTTCTCGTTGACGACGTCGTGTACACCAAAGGCGGCCCGTGCCGGCTCGACGCCGAGCGCACCGGAAAGACGATCGAACGCACGGTCGGTCGCCGTGCGGTCGATGCGCATGGCGCCGCCCAGGAAGAAGTCGGCGTTGAGGTAGCCCAGCGTCAGGTCGGCGTCGGTTACGGTGGCCTCGGCGCCGCCGCGGCCGTAGCAGGCAGGTCCGGGTTGGGCACCGCTGCTCTCGGGTCCGACATTGAGCGTGCCGAGGTCGGACTTGTGCGCGATCGAGCCGCCACCCGCACCGATCTCGATCAGCTCGACGGTGGCGATCTGGATGGGCAGGCCCGAGCCACGTAGGAAACGCTTCTCGCGCGCCGCCTCGAAGCCGTAGGCGACCAGCGGCTCGCCGTCATCGACCAAGGCGAGCTTCGCGGTCGTACCACCCATGTCGAACGCAAGCACGCGCTCGAGGCCGGCATTGCGACCGAACCAAGCGCCGGCCAGCGCCCCGGCCGCAGGGCCGCTTTCCAACAACTGCACCGGCGCGCGCTTGGCCTCGCTGACGTGGGTCAGGCCGCCGTTGGAGAGCATGAGAAAGAGCCCGCCGGCGATGCCCTCAGCACGCAGCGCGTGCTCCAGCCGCTCGAGATAGGTCTCAGCCAGTGGCCGCACATAGGCGTTGGCCGCGGTCGTGCTGGCACGCAGGTACTCGCGAATCTCCGGTGCGATGTCTGAGGACAAGGAGATCGACAGATTCTGGAAGCGCTCGGCGATCGCCGTTCCGACCGCGCGCTCGTGGGCCGGGTTGGCGTAGGCGTGCAGGAAACAAACGGCGAGGCTTTCGACGCCCTGCTTCACCAGATCGGCGACCTCGGCCAGGGCGGCATCGACGTCCAGTGCAATCTCTACGGCGCCGTCGGGCGCCAGGCGCTCCCTGGCCTCGCGCCGCCACGGCCGCGGGACCAGCGGCTTGGGCATCTCGGTGAAGAGATCATACAGTTCGTATTTCCGTTCGCGGCCGATCTCCAGCACGTCGCGGAAGCCCGCCGTGGTTAGCAGCCCAGTTTTGGCGCCCTTGCGCTCGATCAGGGCGTTGGTGAAAAGCGTCGTCGCATGAACGACGCGGCCGACTTGCTCGGGTCGTGCCCTGGCCTTCTCGAGTACGCGGCGTGTCCCTTCGATGGCGCCGCGCGCCGGATCGTCGGGCGTGGTGCTCTCCTTCCAGATGACGGCGCGACCGTCTCGCGGATCGTGGATGACGAGGTCGGTGAAAGTACCCCCGATGTCGATACCGAGGGAAAGCGGCGCTGTGCTCATTCGGCTTTGATATTGCCCTGCTTCACGACCTTCGCCCAGCGTTCGCGATCCCGCTTGATGTAGGCGGCAAAATCGTCAGGCCCTTGGCCGAGCGCGACGAGGCCTTGCCGGTCGAGCGCCTCTTTGTTCGCCGCGTCACCGATCGCGGCGATGAACAACCGAGCAAGTGCAGCCTTGATGTCTCCCGGCAAGGCTGCGGGCCCCACCAGACCGAACCAGTTGTTGATGTCGAGGGCCGGAACGTCCTTGGTGAGCAGTGGAAGTTCAGGCGCCAAGACCGACGGCCTCGACGAAGCAAGCGCCAGTACACGCACCTTGCCGCCGCGCGCCATCGGCATCACCTCCGACACGTTGCCGAAGAAGAGGTCGACGTTGCCGGCCGCCACGTCGGCGATGGCCGGCGCACCGCCGCGATAGGGCACGTGCACCATCTTCAGCCCACCCGCCTCGGCAGCCAGGAACTCCGCGCCGAGCTGGTTGGTCGAACCGAGGCCGGTCGAAGCGTAGCTCACCTTGCCGGGGTTGGCCTTGGCATAGGCCACCAGCTCGGCCACGGATTTGTACGGTGCATCCATGCGCACGATCAGAGCCATCGGCACGCCGACCAGATTGCAGATCGGAACCAGCTCCTTGTCGAGGTCGAGCGGAATCTGCGAACCGGGCACCACGGGACCTACGGCAAGCTGCCCCATGATGCCGATGCCCACCGTGTAGCCGTCAGGCGGCGACTGGGCGACGGCCTTGAGCGCTATGAAGCCACCCGCGCCGGTCTTGTTGTCGACGACAACGGTGTAGCCGTGTTGACGTTGAAGGCCATCGGCCGCAAGCCGGGCGGTGATGTCGGCGGTACCGCCCGGTGCGTAGCCGACCAGGATCTTGATCGGCTGCCTGGGTACCCATTGCGCGAAAGCCGGTGTTCCGGCCAGCACCACCGGCGCAGCAAGAAGCGATCGACGCAGCATGAGCCCCCCCCTTCGGTCGCGACCCCTCGGGCTAGATTAGAGCATAGTCGGCCGAGTCGAAACGTCTGTTGGCCGGTCGAAACGCCGTTGCCGCCGACAAATTGTTGCGTCCGGGCGACATCGCGCTTGACGGAGGAGTTCGCGTCTCACCAGGATCACAGGCTGAAGGCAATGCCGGCATCGAAGACCGGCCGATGCGAAACACCTTTCGGGAGGATCGCGCATGATCAGATTGAAGCTAAGCCACCTGCTACCCGCCGGGCTCCTCGTCCTCGCCGCGGCGCTGGGACCGGAACGTGCCGCCCAGGCGCAGGGCAAAGACCTCACCATGGGCAACGTCAATCCGCCCAAGCACGGCACGTCGCAAGCCGCGCAACAATTCATCGACAAGCTGGCCGAGCTGTCGGGCGGCAAGATCAAGGTCGTCCATCATCATTCCGGTGCGCTCGGCGGTGAACGCGAGGTCGTCCAGCAGATTCAGCTCGGCGCCGTCGATTTCGGCCCGGTCACTACGGCGCCACTGTCGACCGCGGTGCCGGAGATGTCGGTATTCCAGCTGCCGTACATCTTTCGCGACTATCAGCATCTCTTCAAGGCGCTGGACGGCAGCGACACGCTGACCAGCTACTACTCGGCGGTGCTCGACAAGAAAGGGCTGAAGCTGATCGGCTTCATCGCCGCAGGCTATCGCGGCATCTACGGGCACAACGCCATCAACGGCCTGGCCGACATCAAGGGCAAGAAGGTACGCGTGCAGGAGGACAAGATCCTGGTCGCAACTTTCAAGGCGTTGGGCATGATCTCGACGCCGATCGCCTTCCCCGAGGTCGCGACGGCGCTGCAGACCAAGGTCATCGACTTCGCCGAGGGCGGCGTGAACACCTTCTATCACAACAAATTCTACGACATCGTGAAGTACGTGGCCGATGTCCGCCACACCCACCAAGCGGTGGCGCTGATCATGTCCAAGTCGGCATGGTCGAAGCTCGATCCGGCAGGGCAGAAGGCGGTCATGGATGCCTGGGCGCAGGCGCGAATCTTCAACCGCCAGTTCATCCTCGACGAGGACAAGGACATCCAGGACCAAGTGAAAGCCAAGGGCGTCACCATCACCAAGCCCGACCCCGCGCCGTTCCTGCAGGCCACGCAAAGCGTCTACGATGAGTTTTACGCCACGCCGGCCGGCAAGGACGCCAAGAAGATGGTCGACTACATCCAGAGCGTTAAGTAGCGCGGACGCACGGTGGAGGCTCCGACCGACCAGCCGCCAGATCACCAGAACGGGGGTGCGCCCGAGGCGTCCTCCGCTTTGGCGCGCCTGTACGATGGCTTCGCTCACATTGGTGGCGTGATCCTCGCGGTCATGACGGCTGCGGTGTTCACGCAGGTCGTGCTGCGCTATCTCGGGCTCGTCGGCATCGACGGGCTGGAAGAGATTCCACGCTTCCTGTTCGTGTGGTTGATCATGTTCGGCGCCGCCGCCGCGATGTGGCGGCACGAGCACACCGTGCTCGACTACTTCCTGAATCGACTGACACCAGGGCCCCGAGCCATCGTCGCGATCGGCACCAACCTTCTGGGCATCGGGCTGTTCGGCTACCTGATCTGGCTGAGCTTCACGCTGCTGCCCAACGCGGGCTTCCAGACGAGCCCGGGGTTGGGCTTGACGCTCGACTGGGTGTTTGCCGCGGTACCCGTCGGCTCGGTGATGATGATCGTACCCATGCTGCGCAACATCTGGCTCGAGGCGAGGAAGGCATGGCCGAGACCCTTCTGATCGCCTTTCTGATCTGCCTGGTACTGGGCATGCCGATCAGCATCGCCATGGGCGTCGGCGCGCTCGCCGCTGCGGCCTTTTATCCCGCGCTCAACCCGATCATCATCCCGACCCGCTTCGTCGGCTTGCTGACCGATTCCTACCTGCTGCTGTCGGCACCACTCTTCATCCTGGCGGGCAACATCGCCGCTCGCGGCGGCGTGGCACGGGTGCTGATCGACTTTGCAACGGTGCTGGTCGGGCGGTTCCGCGGCGGGCTCGCCTACGTCAACGTGCTCGACAGCATGTTCTTCGGCGGCATCTCGGGCTCGGCGGTGGCCGACGTGTCGGCGCTCGGCACCTTCCTGGTGCCGCAGATGGTGCGCAAGGGTTACGACAAGGACTTCGCCACCGCGCTCACCATCTCGACCGCCGTCGTGGCGCCGATCATTCCGCCGTCGATCATCGCGGTGATCTACGCTTGGATGGCCGATGAATCGGTGGCGGCGATGTTCGCTGCCGGCGTCATTCCCGGCATCCTCGTCGGGCTCGGCATGGCGGTGCCGGTGTTCTTCATCGCCCGCAAGCGCAACTATCCCAAGGAGCCGCCGCCTACCCTGCCGCAGTTCTGGACCGCACTGCGCAATGCGCTGCCGGCGCTCGCCATCCCGGTCATCATCATGGGCGGCATCTTGTTCGGCCTGTTCACGCCGACCGAGGCAGCGGCCGTGGCCGTCGTCTATGCGCTGGTCGTGCCGCCGCTCTTCTATCGTGAACCCGCGATTCGCGAGCTGCCGAAGATATTCGCCGACAGCGCGCGCCTGTCGGGCGTGATCGGCATGATCATCGGCTTCGTCGGCGCGTTCGGCTGGGTGCTGAGCTACTCGAAGTTCCCCTTCATCGTCGCCAGCGCGATCGCCGCGATGGCGCCAGCCTGGTGGGTATTCATCATCCTG
>Ga0194121_10007376_pt1 | contig 14353 bp, 9 predicted proteins | sample TA2MahCa50mmetaG_FD_148609 | JGI IMG/M metagenome (GOLD analysis project Ga0194121, IMG submission 148609) | Freshwater microbial communities from Lake Tanganyika, Tanzania - TA2015020 Mahale Deep Cast 50m | ecosystem: Environmental > Aquatic > Freshwater > Lake | place: Tanzania: Lake... | reverse complement strand
GCGCGCGGCGAGAGCCGGCCCGTGCCGCTGTCGCCGGTGCGCGAGGTGGCGGAGCTCGGCGCCTCGCTCGACCGCTCGGCGGAGCTCCTGCGCGCCCACGAGGCGGAGCGCGAGGCGCTGCTCGCCGAGGCCCGCGATGCGCGCGCGGACGCCGAGGCCGCCAACCGCGCGAAGGACGAGTTCCTCGCCACGCTCTCGCACGAGCTGCGCACGCCGCTCAACGCGATGATGGGCTGGGTCCGCATGCTCCGCAGCGGGCGGCTCACGCCCGAGCGGGCCACGCACGCGATCGAGGTCATCGACCGCAACACCGCGCTGCAGGCGCAGCTCATCAACGACCTGCTGGACATCTCGCGGATCGTCGCGGGCAAGCTCCGGCTCGACCGCAGGCCCACCGACGTGCGGATCGCCGTGCGCGAGGCCGTCGAGCAGCTGCGCAACGTCGCCGAGGACAAGGGCGTCGGGCTGGAGATCGCGCTGCCGCCGTCGCCCGTCACCGTCGACGGCGACTCCGCGCGCCTCGTGCAGGTCGTCGGCAACCTGCTCTCGAACGCGATCAAGTTCACGCCGGCGGGCGGCCGGGTCGCGATCCGCGTCGAGGAGCGGGACACGGACGTCGTCCTCGTCGTCACCGACACCGGCCGCGGCATTCCGGCGGACGTGCTGCCCCACGTGTTCGAGCGGTTCCGCCAGGCCGAGGGGGGCATCGCGTTCCGCGGGCTCGGCCTCGGCCTGGCGATCGTCCGGAACCTGGTCGAGCTGCACGGCGGGCAGGTCGACGTCGCGAGCGAAGGGGAGGGCCGCGGCGCGCGCTTCGTGGTGACCCTGCCGCGCGGCGCGGCCCGCACCGCGGGGGACGACGGCGCCGCCGCGACACCCCGGGCGGCGCCGCGGGCGGGGCTCCGCGTGCTGCTCGTGGAGGACGAGGACGACAACCGCGAGATGCTCGAGGCGATGCTGCGCGGCGCCGGGCTCGTGGTGACGCCGGCGGCGTCCGGCGACCAGGCGCTCGCGCTGTGGGAGCGCCAGCCGTTCGACGCGGTCGTGAGCGACCTGCGCATGCCCGGGCGCGACGGCTACGCGCTGATCGAGGAGATCCGGCGCCGCGAGCGCGCCGGCACCCGGGTGCGCGCGATCGCCGTGAGCGCGAACGCGGCGCAGCAGGACCGCGAGCGCTCGCTCGCCTCCGGGTTCGACGGCCACCTCTCCAAGCCGGTCGATCCGGACGAGCTCACCGCCTCGCTCGCGTAGCTACTCGGCGTGGACCGCGGGCGCCGGCGCGCCGCGGCCGGCCGCGTCCTTCACCGGGCCGAGCCGCACGCGCTCGAGCAGGGGCAGCAGCGCCAGCGAGCCGCAGAAGAGGACGAACAGCACCCAGAAGACGTCGGCCACCGCGAGCAGCTCGGCCTGGCGCGTCACCTCGTGGTAGAGCGCGCCGATCGCGCGCTTCTCCGCGGTGAACGGGTCGGCGCCCTGGGCGGCGAAGTGGTCGCTCCACATCCGCAGGCGCTGCGTCGTCTCGGGGTCGCCGACCTGCACGTGGCCCACGAGCGTCGTCTGGTGCGCCTGGCTGCGGCGCGCGAGCAGCGTGGCCATGAGCGCCACGCCGATGGCGCCGCCGAGGTTGCGCACGACGTTGACGAGCGCGGTCGCGTTGCCCATCTTGTCGCGCGGGATGTTGGCGAGCGCCACGGTGTTGAGCGGCACGAAGATGAAGCCGATGCCGATGCCCTGCACGAAGCGCGGCCACGCGAGCGCCCAGTAGTCCACGCCGAGCGTGACTTCCGACATCCACCAGGTGGCGACGGCGTTCAGCACGCAGCCGACGGCCAGCATCAGCCGCTGGTCGATGAGCACGATCAGCCGGCCCGCGATCAGCAGCGAGATCAGGTTGCCGACGCCGCCCGGCGCCAGCACGAGCCCCGAGGACCACGCGTCGTAGCCGAGCACGCGCTGGGTGAACAGCGCGAGCAGCACCATGCTGGAGAAGAACCCGATCATGACCACGAACATGATCAGGCTGCCCGCCGCGAAGTTGCGGTCGGCGTAGACGACGAGGTCGAGGATGGGCTCCTCGGCCGTCAGCTCGCGGATGAGGAAGGCGACCAGCGCCACCGCGGCGAGCGCCGCGAGGAACACGATGAACAGGGAGTCGAACCACTCGTTGCGCTCGCCCTGGTCGAGGAAGAGCTGGAGCGAGAGGAACCCGACCGCCATGAGGAGCAGGCCGGGCAGGTCGATCCGGGTGGCGCGCTTGAGGTAGGGCGGGTCGAACAGCACCGCGCTGGACGCGAGCAGCCCCACGATGCCGATCGGCACGTTGATGTAGAAGATCCAGCGCCACGACCACTCGTCCGCGATCCAGCCGCCGATGGTCGGCCCGAAGATCGGCGCCATCATGATGCCGACGCCCCACGCGGCCATCGCCATCCCGCGCTGCCGCAGGGGAAAGATCTCCCACATGATCGCCTGCGACAGCGGCATGAGCGGCCCGCCGCCGATGCCCTGCAGCATTCGCGCGATCAGCAGCGTCTCGATGTTCGGCGCCAGCCCGCACAGGACCGACGCGCCCGTGAAGACCACCGTCGAGATCAGGAAGAAGCGCTTGCGGCCGAGCAGCCCCGCGAGCCAGCCGGTGGCGGGGAGGATCACCGCGTTCGCCGCGAGGTACGAGGTGAGCACCCACGAGACCTCGTCGACGCCGGCGGAGAGCGAGCCCTGGATGTGCGGCAGGGCCACGTTCGTCACGGTCACGTCGAGCACCTGCATGACCGTCACGAGCATCACGGAGGCCGTGATGCTCCACTTGCGGAGCGCGCTGAGCTCGGGCTCGGGGTCCGACGCCTCGGGGCCCGCCATCAGGCGGGGCTCGACGTCGCTTCGAGCTCGCGGATCCTCAGGAACGGGACCACCAGGAGCACGAGCGCGGTCGCGGCGGCGGAGATGAAGATCAGCCGGGTGAACCCGACCCAGTCGTAGAGATAGCCGCCGACCACGAACGCGCCCTGCTGGGCGCCGTTGTAGACGGCCATCAGGAGCGCGAAGAACGTGCCCTCGACGCGCGGGGGACACGCGCGCGCCGCGAGGTCGAGGAACACGAGCTGGGTCATCATCGCGACGATCCCGAACGTGACGTCGATGACCACCGCGGAGGCGGGGCCGCGATAGAGCAGGTAGGCGAACGTCCCCACCGAGCCGACGATGACCACCACCCAGACCATCTTCGTCAGCGACACCCGGCGGGAGAGCGGCGCGTAGAGGAACGCGCCGAGGATCCACCCGACGGCGTTGACGGCGGCGAGCACGCCGATGAACTGCTGGCTGAACTTCAGCGTGTCGGTCTGGTAGTAGAGGAACGCCGGCCCGAACTGGGGGCTGAAGTTGAACAGGAAGATGAAGCTCGCGATCAGCCACACGGTCGGCGTCCGTCCCGCGGCGCGGATGGCCTGCCACGTGGCGCGGAACGCCGCGCTGTCGCGCGTGGCGCGCGCGTCGCGCACGAAGGTGATCGCCATCGCGCACGAGATCAGCGGGAAGAGCGCGGCGAAGGCGAAGGCCAGGCGCAGGCTGCGCGTCTCCGCGAGGTAGCCGCCGAGGAGCCCGACCAGCATGGAGGCGCTGTAGATCGCCGCCCACTGCACGGACTGGAACGCGCCCGTGAGGCCCAGCCGGCGGCCGTTCTCCACCATGATCGCGTCGGTGATGACGTCGGTGAACGCCAGCCCGAAGCCCATGAGGGTGAAGAAGACCGCCAGCGGCCAGTACGCGGCGCCGCCGGTCACGACGACGACGGCCGCGCAGACCGACGCGAGGGCCGAGCCGAGCACGAAGTAGCTCTTGCGGCGATAGCCGAACAGCGGGACGAAGTCGGAGAGCAGGCCGTAGACCGGCTTGAGCAGCCACGGGATGACCGCGATCGAGAAGAACGTCGCGACCTGTCCCGCGGAGAACCCGAACTGCTCCTTGAACACGATCGTCATGGTCTGGTTCGGCAGGTACCACATGCCCTGGGCGAAGTAGACGACCGCGAAGAGGACCGCCAGGCGCTGCGACTCCGGGGTCTGGAACGGATGCAGCGTTGCGAGCCAGGCGGGCACGGAGGTGATGATAACGTAGCCCGCGTGAGCCTCTCCGTGTGTCCGCACGATTGTCCGTCGGCGTGCTCGCTGGTGGTCGAGACCGCCGGCGGCCGCGTCACGTCCGTCACCGGCAACCCGGAGCACCCGTTCACCCAGGGCGTCATCTGCGGCAAGGTCCGCGCGTACGCCGAGCGCGTGCATTCGGACCTGCGCGTGAAGACGCCGCTCCGGCGCGTCGGCGCGAAAGGCCGGGGAGCGTTCGCGCCGATCTCGTGGGACGAGGCCCTGGAGACGATCGTCACCCGCTGGCGCGCGATCATCGCGGAGAGCGGCGGCGAGGCCATCCTGCCGTTCTCGTACGCGGGCACGATGGGGCAGGTGCAGTACTTCGCGGGGCACCCGCTGTTCCACGCGCTCGGCGCCACGCGCCTCGGCCGCACGATCTGCGTGGAGACCGCGTACGCGGGCTGGCGGGCCACGCTGGGCGCGGTCACCGGCAACGACTCCGTGCAGATGGTCGGCAGCGAGCTCGTGGTGCTGTGGGGCATCAACGCCGCCTACTCGACCATCAACGTGATGACGCTGGTCAAGCAGGCGCGCGCGCGGGGCGCCCACGTGGTGTGCATCGATCCCTACCGCACGCCGACAGCGGCGCAGGCCGACGAGCACCTGATGGTGCGGCCCGGCACGGACGGCGCGCTCGCGCTGGCGATGATGCACGTGCTGATCGCGGAGGGCCTCGTCGACCGCGCGTACGTCGAGCGGGCGACGCTCGGCTTCGAGCGGCTGGCCGACCACGTGCGCGCCTTCACGCCGACGTGGGCGGCGGCCATCACCGGGCTCGCCGCCGACGCCATCGTCGCGCTGGCCCGGCGCTACGGCGCCACCCGGCGCAGCTTCCTGCGCATCGGCATCGGGATCTCGCGCCACGACAACGGCGGGATGACCACGCGCACGCTCGCGTGCCTGCCCGCGCTGACCGGCGCTTACGCCGATCCGCACGGGGGCGCGCTGCTGTCCTCCACGCAGGCGTTCACGTTCGACTTCAACGTGCTCGAGCGCACGGACCTGATGCCGAAGCCGACGCGGATCGTGAACATGATCCAGCTCGGCCGCGCGCTCACGGACCCCGCGCTGACGCCGGCGGTGCGGGCGCTCTACGTCTACAACTCCAACCCGGCGGCGATCTGTCCCAACCAGTCGCTCGTGCTCCAGGGCCTCGCGCGCGAGGACCTCTTCACGGTCGTGCACGAGCAGGTCATGACGGACACCGCGCACTACGCCGACCTCGTGCTGCCCGCGACCACGTCGATGGAGCACCTGGACATCTACCGCTCGTTCGGACAGATCACGCTCCAGCTCGCGAAGCCGGTGCTGCCGCCGCAGGGTGAGGCGCGACCGAACTGGCGCGTGTTCCAGGACCTGGCGCGGGCGATGGGCGTGGCGCGCGCGCACTACGCGCGCGACGAGGAGGCGGTCATCCGCGAGTTCCTCGCGAAGGGCGGCGAGACGACGCGCGGGATCAGCTACGAGCGCCTGGAGCGCGAGGGCTGGGCGCGCGTGGACGTGCCGTCGCCCTACATGCCGTTCGCCGACGGCGCACCGACGCGCTCCGGCAAGGTCGAGCTCTACTCCGAGCGCCTCGCGCAGCAGGGCCTGCCGGCGCTGCCCACGTGGACGCCGTTGGCGGAAGGCCCGGCGAACGTCGCGCTGGCCGCGCGCTATCCGCTGCAGTGCATCGTGCCGCCGAACCGCTTCTTCCTGAACTCGTCGTTCAGCCAGTCCGCGCTCTTGCGCGCGCGCCAGGAGGCCCCGCGCGTGATGATGGCCGCGGCGGATGCGGCGAAGCGCGGGCTCGCCGACGGCGACGAGGCGCGCGTGTTCAACGACCGCGGCAGCGCGCGCTTCACCGTGCGGGTCACCGACGCCACCCAGCCCGGCGTGGTCGTCGTCGAAGGCATCTGGTGGCACCGCTTCCACCCCGGCGGGCGCGGCGTCAACGTCCTCACGAGCGACCGCACCGCCGACATGGGCGGCGGCCCCGCGCTCCACTCGAACCTCGTGGAGATCGAGCGGCTCTAGGACGCGCGCCGGCCGAACGCCTGGATGTAGAGCGGGTGCACGTAGCGCCAGGCCGGGTAGAGCAGCCGCTCCTGCAGCCGCACCGCCCGCGGCGCGAGATCCACGTAGGCCACCTCCGCCACCACGAAGCGGCCCCACTGGCGCTTGAACTCGACGAGCCCGGCCTGCGACGGCACGTCGAGCGCGACGCCCCCCAGCTCGACGACCGTGCAGCCGCATGCCCGGGCGCGCGCCATCGCCGCCCACACCATCGCGGTCGGGCCCTGCTTCGGCGTGAGCGCGCGGTCGCGCGTGGAGCCGCCGTGGAAGTACACGTGCCGGTCGCGCTCGAGGAAGTAGACGTGCGCGCAGAGCGGTCGGCCCTCGGCGTGCGCGATCAGGATCGAGGCCTGGCCGCGCGGCACCATGTGGCGGGCGAGCGCGCGGACGTGCTCGTTCGGGTAGACGAAGTGCACGCCCTGCGCGTGGATGCGCACGCTCGTCTCCGCGATCAGCGCGCACGCCGCCTCGATGTCCGCCGGCGTCCGCGCCTCCGTCACCTCGACGTTCGCGCGCCGTGCCTTCCCGAGGTTCTTGCGCACGACCGCGCGGCGCGCGAGGAACTGCTCGGGCGGCGACTGGACCTCGTCGACCAGCGTCGTGTGGCGCGCCTCGCGCTTGAAGTGCGCCCACGGCTCGGGCCACCGCCCCTCCCACGGGTGCTGGTGGTCGCCGACCAGCATGTGGACGACGCCGCGCCGCGCCAGGGCGTCCGCGAGCCGGCGCAGGAAGCCGGGGTGACGGCGCGCGGTGAAGACCTTTGCACGTCCCGTCCACCGGCCGAGGAGGGGGATGGGCACGCGCCGCACGAGCACGAGGGCCAGGTCGTCGTCGTCCTCGATGAACCACGCGCGGTGGCCGACCTCCTCGCCCGCGGCGGCGAAACCGGTGAACAGGAACGACGACCCGACCCGCTCGTCCCAATCAGGCGGCGCCTGATCGTGGAAGCGGAGTGCCGTCACGCCGCCTGCCCGAAGAGGCGCAGGTACAGCGGGTGCGCGCGGTCCCAGAGCGGCTTCAGGCACCGGTCCTGGAAGGCCACCTTGATCGGTGAGAGGACGACGTCGGCCGACGGGACCAGCACGTGGCGGCCGCCCCACTTCCGCTTGAACTCGGTGATCGAGAAGTGCCGGTCGTCCGGATCCGTCGTCGGGTTCGCGCCGCCGAAGTCGAAGCTCGCGCACCCCCGGTCGCGCGCCAGGCGGATCGCATGCCAGAACGCGGCGCTCGGCCCGTGCATCGGCGTGAGCTCGCGCGCCCGGGTGGAGGCGCCGTGGTAGTACGTGAGCCGGTGGCGCGCCACGAGGTACATCTGTCCGGCGAGCGGGACGCCGTCGACGTGCGCGAGCACGAACAGGGCCTGGCGGCGGGGCACCATGTGCCGGAAGGCGCGCACGAAGAAGTCGTCGGGGAACACCGCGGCCACGCGCCGGCTGCGCATGCGGTCGGAGGTCTCGCCCATCAGCGCGAGGAACGCGCGGAGCTGGTCCTCGGTGGTGATCTCGTCCACGACGACCTTCGCGCGCTCGGCCTTCCGGAGGTTGCGCGGCACGGGATCCTGCATCGCGTTGCGCAGGTCCTCGTCCGAGCGGCCGCGGGTGTCGACGAGGAAGACGTGGTGCGGGGCCGGCTTCACGCCCGGCCAGTACCACAGCTCCGTGTCGGGCAGCCCGTGGCGCTCGTCGTTGACCTTGACGTGCGCGACCCCGTGGCGCGTCAGACCCGCGAACAGATCGCGCAGGAACCGCGGATGTCCGCGGTCGACGTAGACCTTGGCGCGGAGCGTCCACCGCTCGGCGCCCGGCAGGGGAACACTGCGGAGGAGGACGAGCGCCCGGTCGCGCTCGTCCTCCACGAAGCGGGGGCGATAGCCCATGCCGCGGGCGGCCGCGGCGAAGCCGTCGCTGAGGATCGGAAAGGTGATGCGGTCGTCCCAGCCTGATGGCGCACGGTCGAGTAGTGTCATCACGGCCCTCGTAACACTTACGACTACGCAAAGGGCGTACCCGCGACTTCAGCGCGAGGGCGTGGGCGCGGCGGCCTCGATGGGCGGGCGGGGCGCCGGGGCCGGCGCGGCGGGGGGGATGAGGCGCAGCAGGACCGGGAGGACGGCGAGCGAGGCGATGAGGCTCGTGATCATGCCGATGGTGAGAAAGAGGCCGAGGCCGAAGATACCCCGGTGGTCGGCGACCATCATGGTGCCGAAGCCGATGATGGTGGTGAGGCCGTTCAGGAACACGGCCATGATCGTGCTGCGGGCCACCAGCGGGCCGTCGTGCCGGTGGTCGTCCATGTAGCTCAGCACCATGTTGAGGCCGAACTCCACCGCGGTGCCGATCAGCAGCGGCAGGCCGAAGATGTTCCCCATCGTGAACTTCAGCCCGAGGACGGGCATGAGGCCGATCGTCCACACGAGCCCGAGCGCGAGCGGCACCAGCGAGAGGAGGGTCAGCCGCACGCGGCGGATGAGCACGTAGCTGACGACGGCGACGAGGATCACCGCGTACATCGTCGCCTGCCGGTACGACTTCTCCATGAGCAGGATCGTCTCGTACGTGATGACCGGCGTGCCGGTGACGTCGGGATCGACCGTGCGCAGCTCGCTGACGAACGTGCGCGCGCCCTCCAGCTCCCAGATGTCGACGCCCGGGTTGATGCGGAGGAGGAAGTGGCCGTTCTGCCCGACGAACTTCTGGCGCAGCTCCGCGGGCAGCGCCTCGAGCCCGATCTGGCCCGGATCCAGGTTCGACTGCAGCCGCTGGAAGTTGCCCACGAAGTCCCGGTAGACCTGGTACTGCAGGAGCGACAGCGGCGGGCCGATCTGCTCGGGGCTGCTCTGCCGCAGGCGCAGGATGAGGCGCTGGACGTTGCGCCCGGTCTCGGTGAGCGTCACCTTGGTCTCGCCCTCGGGCGCCTCGTTCGCGGCGATGCCGAGCCGCCGGTGCAGCGTCTCCAGCGCGGTGACCAGGCGCGGGGTCTCGACGGGGAGCGGACGGCCGATGCGCACGTCCGCGACCAGCGGCGCGAAGTCGGCGATGATCTTCCGCTTCTCCCCCTGCTCGTCGGGGATCAGCAGCAGCGCGGAGTCGACCTCGGAGACGCTCGGCAGCTTCGCGAACGCGTTCGCCTTGGCGCGGAGCTCCTCCAGCGTCGCCGCGCTCGCGAGCGCGGCGAAGCCCGAGCGCCCCGCGGTCTCCAGGATGCGGCGCTCCCACACGACCGACTCGGTGCTCTCGGACTGGAGGTTGAGCAGGTTGTAGTCGAACTTCACGTGGGTCGCGCTCCACGCCGCGAGCAGCGTGAGGACGGCGGTGACGGCGAGGACGATGCGCGGATGGCGGGAGACGTGCTCGACCAGCGGCACCCGCGCGTGCTCGAGCGACATCGCCCGCGGCATCGTGCGGCCCGCCCGGTCGCCGCGGCGGCGGTCGATGATCACGAGGCACGCCGGGAACACGGTGATCATCGACACCCACGCGAGCAGGATGGCGCTCGCCGCGATGATGCCGAGCTCCTGCAGCCCGCGGAACTCCGTGAGGGCCAGCACGAGGAACGTCAGCGCCGCGGTGACGGCGCCGATCAGCATGCCGGAGCCGACCCGCCGCGCGCTCGTGTCCACGGCGTCCTTGACCGTGCGGCCGAGGAAGAGCTCTTCCTCGTAGCGGAAGAGGAAGTAGATCCCGTAGTCGATGCCGATCCCGATGACGATCGAGATGAACATCACCGAGAAGAGCGAGAGGTGACCGACGAGGAGCGTCGCCGCCCCCATCGCCCAGCACATGCTGAGCGCGAGGACCGCGAGCATGACGATCGGCTTCAGCGGGCGCAGGAACGTGATGATGAGCAGCACGAGCGTGAGCGCGAACCCGAGCGCGCCCGCCACCTCGCTGTCGTAGAACGCCGCCACCATCTCGTCGTTCGAGAGGGCGGGCTTGCCGGTGACGCCGACCCGCACGGTCGGGAAGTCGCGGCGCAGCTCCTTCACGAGGTCGCGGATCTCGGAGATCGCGCGGTTGTTGGCCGTGAAGCTGCCCTTCTCGCTCTGCGGGCGCGCGAGGATGAAGAGCAGGCTGCGGTCCTCGGAGAGGAAGTAGCCCGCGTCCTCGTCGATGGCGCCCACGGAGAACAGCGCGCCGAACGGCGAGCGGTAGGGCGTGGGCCGGTCGAGGCGCGAGTAGATCTGCGTGACGAGGTCGTCGATGAACCTGAGGTCGAGCGAGGCCTGCTTGTCGCTCAGCCCGAGGTCGAGGAAGCCGCTCACGAACGCGTTGGCGATCTGGGTCGCGATGCCGTCGACGAGCTGGTCGAGCGTCGGCCGCGCGGCGAACGCCTCCATGAACTCCTGGTAGTCGAAGATCTTCTCGCGGATCTCCGCGAGCTGCGCCTGCGACAGGTAGAGCAGCGCGCGGCCCTCGAACTGCCGCGGGTCGACGCGGTAGGCGAGCCGCTTGAGGGGCACCGCGCGCGTGCGCAGCTCGTGGACGAGGCGCGCGGCGTACGCCTGCGCCTCGGGGAGCGACGGCGCCTCGACCACGATCACCAGGTCGTCGAGGTCGCCGAACTGCTTCTCGTACTCCTCGTACCGGTCGAGGTAGACGTTCTTCGGGAGGAGATCCGACTGGTTGGTCTTGAAGCCGAGGTTGCGTCCGGAGTACAGCATCGACAGGACGGCGAGGAGCACGGCGAGGAGGACGGTGACCTTCGGCCGCGCGCAGGAGATTCGGACGACGCCGCGGAGGACGCGGCCCGTCTGGGTCGTCAACGACAACCGGTCAGCCCTATTCTTCGCCCGCGATGAACCGTTCCAGCCGGGTCCGGGCGACGTCGTCCGCCCACTGCTCGGGCGGGGACTTCATCAGCCAGGCCGACGGCGCCTTGAGCGCGCCCTTGAGCCCGCGGTCCAGCGCGATCTTGCAGCTGCGGATGGCGTCGATCACGACCCCGGCGGAGTTCGGCGAGTCCCACACCTCGAGCTTGAGCTCGACGTTGATCGGCTGGTCGCCGAAGCCCGTGCCCTCGAGGCGGATGTGCGCCCACTTGCGGTCGGCCAGCCACGGGACGTAGTCGCTCGGCCCGATGTGCACGTCCGCGGCGGGGAGGTCGTGGCTGAGCTGCGAGCGCACGGCGTCCGTCTTCGAGATCTTCTTCGACTGGAGCCGGTCGCGCTCCAGCATGTTGTAGAAGTCCGTGTTGCCGCCGAAGTTGAGCTGGCTCGTGTGGGCCAGCCGCACGCCGCGGTCCATGAAGAGCTTCGTGAGCACGCGGTGGACGATGGTCGCGCCGACCTGCGACTTCACGTCGTCGCCCACGATCGGCAGCCCGCGGTCCTCGAAGCGGCGCTGCCAGTACGGCTCGCGCGCGATGAAGACCGGGATGCAGTTCACGAACGCGCAGCCCGCGTCGAGGACCTGCTCGACGTACCACTTGGTCGCCATCTCGCTGCCGACGGGCAGGAAGTTGACCACCACGTGCGTCCCGGTCTCGCGCAGGATGCCGGTGATGTCCGCGGTGGCGCCGGGCGCCTTCGTGATCATCTGCGAGAGGTAGTGGCCGAGCCCGTCGTGCGTCATCCCGCGATGCACGGGGAGGCCGAGGTGCGGGACGTCCGCGAACTTCACGGTGTTGTTCGGTGGCGCGAAGATCGCCTCGGAGAGGTCGCGGCCGACCTTGCCGGCGTCGATGTCGAACGCCGCCGAGAACTCGATGTCGCCGACGTGATAGTCGCCGACCCGCGCGTGCATCAGGCCGGGGATGAAGCTGTCCTCCGGCGCCGAGCGGTAGTAGTGCACGCCCTGGACGAGGGACGAGGCGCAATTGCCGACACCGACGATGGCCACGCGAACGGAACCCACGAGGGCCTCCTTGCGATGTGGAAGCGGGGGAAAATCGCTTGCGTCAGTGTAACATGCGGCTCCATGGCCCTCGCCGCCCAGCCCTCGGTCGCCGACGGCGTCGCGCGCGCGCTCGCCGCCCTCGACCTCGACGCGGTCCGCAAGACGTACCTGGCGCAGAACGAGTTCGTCTACTTCGAGCGGTTCTTCCCGGAATCGGTGTGGGGACCGATGGTCGAGGAAGTCGAGCGCGCGCGCGCGCGCGTGAACCGCAACTACATCCCGCGCCACAAGAAGGGCGGCTCGGTCAGCGCCTACGCGCTCCGCGAGCAGGCGCCCGCGATCCTCACGCTCTATCGCTCGCCGGAGTTCCTCGCATTCGTGCGCGCGGTGACGGGGCAGCCTCGCGCCGACCTGTGTCCGGACACGGACCCGCACGCGTGCGCGCTCTACTACTACACGGAGCCCGGCGACCACATCGGCTTCCACTTCGACACCTCGTACTACAAGGGCACGCGCTACACGGTGCTGGTCGGGCTGGTCGAGCGCTCGTCGAGCCGGCTGGTGTGCCAGGTGCACAAGGACGATCCGGCGCGGCGGCGGGAGGTCGTGCTCGCCACCGAGCCCGGCACGCTCGTGCTGTTCAACGGCGACAAGCTCTGGCACAAGATCACCCCGCTCGGCGAGGGCGAGGAGCGCGTGAGCCTCACGCTCGAGTACGTGACCGACCCGTCCATGACCAGGGCCAAGCGGTTCGTGTCGAACATGAAGGACGCGATCGCGTATTTCGGCTTCCGGTCGGTGTTCACGCGCCGCTGAGAGGAGCACGCCGATGCCCGACGTCAGCTCGATCTTCGACGCCTTCCGGCGGTTGCCCGAGTGGCTGCAGCGCGGCTGGCTGGTCTGGTGGCTCGCCGGCTTCGTCCTCCTCTTCCTCACCGTGCGGCTCGCGGAGAGCGCGCCCGAGCCCGTCACCGTCACGATCACGCCGGAGGCGCGCGGCCGCATCACGCACCCGCTGTCCGGCGCCTGGGTGCCGCGCGAGGTGCTGGTCCGCGGCTCGCTCGAGGTGCCCGTGGGCGAGCACGCCTACATCGCGGTGCGCGACGGCGACCGCCTGTGGCCCAAGGGCGCGCGCCTCGGCGTCTCGCGCGGCGCCTGGGAGGCGGAGATCGTCGAGCGCAGCGATCCGAGCGACGGCATGTTCTCGGTCGTGCTGTTCGTGGTGAACGAGACCGGGCGCGCGCGGCTCGACGCCTGGCTCGCGCAGGGGCACACGACGGTGACGGGGCCGGGGCTCCGGCGGGTGGAGCTGGCCGGCTTCCGCGAGCTGGATCAGGTGTCGGTCCAGCTCATCCCGGGCACGCCGCAGCTCCGCGGATAGCCGCTCACGCGCCGCGCGCGACGCGGTAGAGCACGCGGCCGACCCAGAACGCATGGGCGCCGGCCGCGACGAGGACCATCAGCCACGGGAGCGCGTCGGGCCACAGCGCGCGGGCCGCGATGAACGCCGCCAGCATCGCGTAGAAGCCGTCGCGGTTGCCGAGCCCGGAGATCGCGGTGCCGACGCGATCGGGCATGACGAGGCCGGGCCACGCTTTCGCCACCGCGGCGCTCGCCACGAAGCCCACCGCCGCCACCACGCCGAGCGCCGCCCCGCGGCCCGCCACCGCGTCGCTGGCCGCGCCGAGCGCGAGCACGATCGCCACGTGCGTCAGGGTATCGGCGGTGATGTCGAGCCATTCGCCGATCGCGGACTCCGTGAGCGTCAGGCGCGCGATCTCCCCGTCGGCATGGTCGAGGACGACGGCGAGCGCGTACACGACGAGGCCCGCGACCGCGCCGGCCGTGGTGGCGTGCCAGAAGCACCACGCGGCGCCGAGGCCGAGGAGCAGGCTCGCGAGGGTGATCGTGTTGGGCGTGAGGCCGCGCGCGACCGCGACCCGGCTCACGAGGCGCGAGACGCGGCGGTGGAACGCGGTGTCGAGGCGCGTGTCGATCGCGCTGCCGAGCGTGGTGTAGAGCCGGCGCTCCGCCTCCGCCGCCGAGGCGCGGTCGTGCACGCGCTGGAACAGCGACGGATCGCGCACGAGCGGCGCGGCGGCCGCGATCTTCGCGACCGCGTCGCCCACCGGGGCGCCGGCGGCGAGCGCGGGCCAGAGCGGTGCGAGCACGGCCGCGTCCGTGCCGAGCACCGGCGTGCCCGCGTCCCGGCTGGCGGCGTGCGCGGCCGGCGGCGTCGCGTGCCGCACGGCGGTGATCGCGCCCGGGCCGAGCACGGCCGTGGCAGGGACGAGGACCGCGCCGGCGGGCGCCGGCGTG
>Ga0194121_10007374_pt1 | contig 14355 bp, 12 predicted proteins | sample TA2MahCa50mmetaG_FD_148609 | JGI IMG/M metagenome (GOLD analysis project Ga0194121, IMG submission 148609) | Freshwater microbial communities from Lake Tanganyika, Tanzania - TA2015020 Mahale Deep Cast 50m | ecosystem: Environmental > Aquatic > Freshwater > Lake | place: Tanzania: Lake... | reverse complement strand
GCGCCCGCCGATGTGGCCGGGGTGGATGACCGTTGCGGGGAATCCGCTTCGCCGCCACGCATCCATCAGTTGCGCTTCGATGCGCGCCTTGTCGATGCCGTAGGCGCCGATCGGCTTGCGCGGAAAGTGCTCCTCGTAGGGCGCGTGCTCGGTGGGACCGTAGGCCCAGATCGTGCCGCAGTGCAAGAAGTGCGCGATGCGGCCGCGGAAGGCGTCGAACATCTGTTGGTTTTGATCGGTGATGTAGCAGATGAGGTCCACCACCGCCTCGACCTCGAGGCTCGTGAGGCGGGTGCGCCACGCCCCGGTCCGCTCATCGTCCGTTCGATCGGCGAGGAGCCACTCGACCTGCCCCCAGCCGATCCGCGGGTCGCCGTAGTGCGGACGCGCCTGGCGCGCGATCACCAGCACGTGATGGCCGGCCTGGACGAGCCGGGGGACGAGGTAGATCCCGATGTGGCCCGTGCCGCCGACGACCATGAAGCGCATGGATCCGCCGTTCTACCGCGCGCCGGGGGTCCGACGCAGACTTCCTACCTTGCGCCCGCGCGGCCGGCCGTCCCGGCGGGCCTCCGGGCGCAGAGAGCGTCAGCGCACGCTCAGCCCAGGCGTTCCAAGGGCGATGTGTTGCCCGTGGTGAGCGCCTGCGCGAGACCGCTCGGTGCGGCCCAGCGCACGGCGTTGCCGATGACCCTAAGCACGTCGGGGTGGTGGTAGATCGGATACGTCTCGTGGCCGGGGCTGAAGTAGAAGAGCTTGCCCCTGCCGCGGTGGAAACAGCACCCGCTCCGAAACACCTCGCCCCCTTGGAACCAGCTCATGAACACCAGCGTGTCCGGCGCGGGAATTTCGAAGCGCTCGCCATACATCTCAGAATGGGGAATCTCGAAAGTCTCGCTCAGTCCCTGCGCGATCGGATGTCCAGGCTCCATCACCCAGACCCGTTCGCGCTCGCCCGCTTCACGCCAGCGCAGGCGGCAGTCCGTCCCCATGAGCTTCTTGAAGATCCGCGAGAAGTGAGCGGAGTGCAGGCAGATGAGGCCCATGCCGTCCTGCACGCGCGCGTAGACCCGGTTTACGACGTCGTCGGCGACTTCGCCGTGCGCTTGGTGTCCCCACCACGTCAGCACGTCGGTCTGTTCGAGCACCGACGGAGCCAGCCCGCACGCGGGCTCGTCGAGCGTGGCCGTCCGCACCTGCAGACCGTCTTGGGTTCGCAGGAATCCGGCGATGGCCTCATGGATGCCCTGCGGATAGACCGCGGCGATGGCGCGGTCCGACCTCTCATGGCGGTATTCGTTCCAGACGGTCACCCGAATCGGCGCTGGCATAGGACGCACCCGTTGAAGGCAGAGCGCGGCGCAGGGACGGGCAAGTTTACCAGCGACCGGGAAGGGGCGCGCTGGGGGTCACCGGTGCGCGCCTGGCTGAGCGGGCCACCGGGCCCAGGTGACCAACGCGCCGGTGCGTGGCATCGTCGTAGGGGCGGGTCGGAGAGCCTGTCCCAGAATTCCCGCGGTCCGTGTGCGCCAGGGTGCGTGCTGCGTGGCGGTTGGGAGGCCGGGGTGATCGGCGGTTGTTCGAGATGCTGGGGCAGACGCGTTCTGGGGGCTGCCGATGCCGACCCGACCGTTCAGCCGTGAGCAGATTTGGCTTTTGCCGCCGAGTCTCGAAGGTTTGGTGCCGGACGACCATCCAGCGCGCTTCGTGGCGGCCTTCGTGGAAGGGTTGGAGGCGGCGGACTGGGCGGAGCTGGCAGTAGTGGTGGAGGAGGATGGGCGCGGGGCACCGGCCTACGCTCCGCGGGTGCTGCTGAGCGTCCGGCTGTAGGGGTTCATGACCGGGGTGCGCTCGTGCCGCAAGCTGGAGCTGGCCTGCCCCGACCAGGTGCCGTACCTGTGGCTCACTGGTTGGCAGCGGCCGGATCACAACACCCTGTGGCGGTTCTAGGAAGCCCATCGGGGCGGCCTGCGGCAGTTGCAGCGGCGCACGGTGCGCACGGCGGTGTCGGCGGGTCTGGTGGACCTGGCGGTGCAAGCGGTGGATGGGACGAAGGTGCTGGGCAACGCGGCCCGGGAGCTGACCCTGGACGGCGCCGGGCCTTGGCGCGTGGCTGCTGCGGCAGACGGAGGCCGCGCTGGCCCAGCTGGAAGCCCCCAATGCGCACCGGCGGAGCTTCGCCGCCGGTGCGCCTGCCCGCGGCGCTGACGCAGGCGCAGGCCCTGCACCCCCGGGTGGAGCAGGCGCTCCAGCGCGCCCGCAGGGAGGAGGGAGCTCAGCGGCTCAATCTGACTGATCCGGACACGGTGATGGTCAAGAGCCGCCAGGGCACCGCGCCGGGCTACAACGCCCAGGCCGTCGTGGTGCCGCTGGCGATCGCGCCGGGGGAGCCGGCGGGCCGACTGGTGACGGCCGTCGGGGTGGTTGCGGCCGCCAGCGACGCGGGGCAGTTACCGCCGCTGCTGGCCGAGGCCACGGCCACGACCGGCCAGACGGCTCCCGTCACGCTGGCGGACGGCGGGTGCCATGCGGGGCCCACGGTGGTGGCGGGCGCGGCGGCGGGCACCCGTCTCGTGATGCCCGAGTCCCAACGGCGAGCGCTGCGGTCGCCCTACCACAAGGACCGCTTCGCCTACCAGCCGGCCACCGACAGCTTCCTCTGTCCGCATGGCCACGCGCTGCGCTACCGCCACACCAAACAGCGGACTGGCCGTCCGCCGGCCCGCGCGTATCGGGCTGGGGCCATCTGTCGCGGCTGCTCTGGCTTTGGCCGCCGCAGGCACGATTGGCACCAGGGACGTGTGCTGGAGCTTGGCCTCTCTGACCCGGCCTTGCGCGCCCATCGCACCCGGATGGCCAGCGCGGCGGCGCAGCGGTTGGCGCACCGGCGCAGCGGGCTGGTCGAGGGGGGCTTCGGCGTCTTGAAGGAGGTCATGGGGGCCCGGCGGTTCCTGCTGCGGGGGCTGGCCAACGTCCACGCGGAGTGGGCGCTGCTGGCCACAGCCTTCAACCTGCGCCGCTTGTGGCGCGTGTGGCGGTACACCCGGCGTGGCGGCGCGCCGCTGCGCTTGATCGCGAGTCCGGGCTAGCCAAGCGGTTCGTGCCGAAGCCCGGCGTCGCCGGGCGATCCCACCCACCCACCGCCTCCCGACCACCGCACGCGACCGCACCAACCCACGAACACGCGCCTGACGCTCAGCTTATTGAGACAGGCTCTGTGACCCGCCCGCCAACGCGCCGCAAACGCGCCCGCACGGCGCGCACCGGTGGCCCAGGGCGGATCGCTCTGGCAAACCGTGCTGCTGGGCAGCCTGGGACCCAGCGATCGTGGCGCGCCTGCAGTCCCGCCCTGCCCGCAGGGTGGGCCACCGCCCTGGAGGCGGCGACCATCCAGCGGATGGTCGCCGCGGATGGCGTGGGGTTGTACGACTACCCTGAGCGAGAGGGGATGGTGAGGCGGATTTCGACAACCACCCGCGTTCGCAGGCGAATCCGCTCCGACCGATCCGTCCCGCCGGCGTCTGCGCCCCAGCCGCGACGAGGCGGCGGTGACCGTCGAGGCGCCGAGGTGGTTGTCCCGGCCTCGCTCCCTGCCGTTTCCGGCGTGTACGTTCTCGCCATCGCCCTTCCCAGGCGCCGCGCGCTCAGCGTCGGGCGCTTGCCGCGTCAGACGTTTCATGCCGGGGTGTATCTGTACGTCGGCAGTGCGCGGGGCGGACTGCGGGGACGCCTCGAGCGTCATCTCCGGCCGGACCGCCGTCGGCGCTGGCACGTGGACTGGCTGCTGGACGCTGGGCGAGTGGTGAGCATCTGGTGGCTCGTGTCCGAAGCGAATCTCGAGTGCGCGCTGGCCGCGTCGTTAAGGGCGCGAGGCCAGTCCGTCGCCGGCTTTGGCTCCTCCGACTGCCGCTGCGGCTCACACCTCGTACGGATGCGCGCACACCTCCCCCAGGTCTGGGCGGCGCTGACGGCCCAGTTCGCCGGCGCGCGCGTGCCAACGCTGAACTACGCATGCCTTGGCCGCACTCCCCTTCAAGGGTGCGGTCGACTCCGCCCAACCGGCCTGGACTGCGAGCTCGCGATACACCGCGAAGGCGCGGCTGAGATTCAGGTGGTCCGCGGCGATCGTGTCGAGGTAGCGGTTGTAGTCGAACGCCGCGTTGATGGCCGCGCCGTAGTGCTAGGTCGAGCCGAGCAAGAATGCGGCCTTGCCTTGCCACCACAGGCGCGAGGGTGCGTTGGGATGCACGCGCAGGGGGTCGGCCATGGCGTTGCTCCGCGGGCAGTGCGGCCACTCGCGAGCGTACTCCCTCCGCCCGGCGGCTCGCGGGCCACCCCGCCCCCGCATGCCAGCGGGTGGCACGGTGCGCCTGCGCCTGGCCGGGTCGCGTGCGCTTTCCCAACGCAGGTCAGGCTCGCCACGTCGGAGCTACGACGCCGACGCGTCCTTCCTAACCTGCAGCAACTCCATCAGCTCGTGCCATTCCGTGAGCGACATGCCGCTGGAGGCCTGGTCCACGGGCTGCCCCGTCAGCATCCGGCGCACCACCTCCAGGCCCTTCGCGGACAGCGGCGCGCCTCCAAGGCGGTAGTCCGTGAACGCCTCAAAGGTCAGCGGCACCCAGCGCTGCAACGTTGCCAACATGACCTCGGCATACGCGCGAATTTCGTACTGCGCGTGGTCATCGTGGCGCAGCCATAGGAAGTGCATCAGGTTGTGCAGGTCGATCTTCCAATACCACTGGGTGTAGAAACTGAGCGAGAGGTTCATGCGCGCCAGTTCGCGCGCCAGCCCCTGCCGGTGCGGGTCGAGCACCCGGCCTTCCGCGTTCTCGTTCAGCAGCTCTTCGTAGTGCGCGTAGGCGCGCTCGGCGTCTTCGCGGAGGATCGCGAACACCCGTTGGGCCTCGTCTCCGGTCAACACTTCTCCCCGGCCCTGGCGGTTGCTCGTTGACTGGGTCCCCAGATGATCCTGACCAGGAATGTAAAACTCCTTATCTAAAATGGAGTAGCGGGCGGAGTACTCGTTGACGTTGGCCGTGCGGTGCCGGATCCACTGCCGCGCCACGAAGATGGGGAGCTTGATGTGGTACTTGATCTCGCACATCTCGAACGGCGTGGTGTGCCAGTGGCGCATGAGGTACCGGATGAGCCCCGCGTCTTGTCGCGCCCGCTTGGTCCCGCGACCGTAGGACACGCGCGCCGCCTGCACGATGGCGGCGTCGTCGCCCATGTAGTCGATGACGCGCACGAAGCCGTGATCGAGCACGGGCAACGGCTGGTAGAGAATCTCTTCGAGGGCAGACACGGTCGCGCGTCGGGTGGGGGCCGCTTGCGTGCGCAGGGCATCGATCTCGGCTTGCTGCTCCGCGCGCAGGATGGCCTGGGGCCGCGCGACCGCCGTCTCGTCCGCGCCGGCGGTTCCGCCGGCTCGCACCGCGGGCGGATTCTTTGCTGCGCTCAGGAGGACCTGTCCTTTGCGGGACGCTGCACGAGCGTGCCATTCAGCCCAATCAGGGCGCCCCGCCACGGCGGGACGGCTTCCGACGGGGCAGGCCTCGCGCGGCGGCTGCCCCTCCTCGACGCCCCCCGCAATGCGGTCATGCGAGCTGCGCCAGGGCACCGACCGCGAACCCGCCCACCGCCGTGCGCTGCGAGTGTAGTCCCACGGGCGGAGCCAGCGCGGCGTCTCAGCCCATCAAGCCGATCTGACGCAAGTATTCGCGGCCGAGGTGGGCCTCCTGCACCGGCTGAGCCGGATGCTGCAAGGGCCGGTACTCCAACCGCGCGCGCTGGAAGAACTGCACCGTGACCCCGTTCTCGGTGAACTCTTCGGAGACGGGGTGGCCGAAGCGGGCGATCCCTCCGTTCGCCTCGAAATACGCCAGAAACGCGAAGTGCGCACTGTGCCCGGTCTCGGGGAAGTAGCGGTGCTCGGGCCCGCTGGGGAAGGAGGCGACTCCTGGGAAAGGCCGCCGGTCCTCCGTCACAAGGTCTCCCAGCAGGCCCAACTGCACCTCGAAGGGCGTCCCCGCCTGCTCGGGGTGGTATTCCAAGCGGGCGCGCTCGAAGTATTGAACCGTCCGTCCGTTCTGGGTGAATTCCTCGGTCAGCGGCAGTCCAAACGCGGCCACCCCGCCGCGCCGCGTGAAATACGCCAGGAAAGCATGCCGCACGTTGTGCCCGGTCTGCGGAAAGTAGAGGCTCTGGCCCCCGGGCAGATTCAGCGGCGGAACGGGTTGGGTCAAGGGGTAGCGGAACGTCAGCGTGAAGCGCGTGCTGAGCATGGTGCCGATGTCCCGGTTTGTCAGCGCGTTGAAACGCCTCACGAACTCCCACGAACTGAGCGTCGCCTGGCCATTGCTCCCGGTTGCCACCACCGAGCGGAGGCGGCCGCTCATCGTACGTTTCGAGAAGTCGAGCATGCGTATTTCGCCCAACCCGTGGCCAGGGATCGTGTTGAACAAGGGCGTCAGCTCGGTGAGGCGAAACTCCTTGGTCTCCCAGACGGCGCGCGGCGACTCCCAGTCCCACGGCTTACCGCTCGGATCGACGTCGGCCACCGGTCGTAGGTAGGGCAGCGGGGGCCCGCCGAACACGTCCTCGTTGGCGTCGGTGTGGCCATTGGCGGTGCTGAAGAAGTACGCGCGGATCGGCTGCCCCTGGTACGTGATCGCCAGGTTCTTGGTGGCCGCCACCGCCGCGTCGGTCGGGCCGGTTTCGTGATTCGCACCCAGATACACTTGAAAGTTCGTGGTGTCGTCCACGTCCCACACGGGATGCTCGGGCCGCAGGCTGGTGACACCGTAGGTGCGCACGGCCAGCGTCTGGGCGCGCAGCGCTTCCGCCGGCCAGTGCGAGGGCATCTCTGAAGGAACGACGGAGCGCACGTAGTCTTCCAGCCCGAGCACGTTGACGGTATCGAGCAGTCCGGCGGCGTTGATGTACACCCGCACGCTGCCACGGTAGACGTCGAAGAACTGCGTCTGCTTGGCATCCTTCGGCGGGGTGCGCTTGTACCAGACTTGCAGCCGCGTGGTCGGCGTCTGGGGCACCACCTCCATGAGCCCCGGCAGATCGAAGACTTGCAGCTTCTCGCCCGCGGCGTTCAGCACATGCACGCCGATCCGCCGCTGGCCCGGAAAGCTCACCAACCGGAGCCGCGCCCCCGCAGGCAGGTTTGGGGTCACGCCGGCCACCGCCCACTCGCCGCCCAGCCCAATGATGTCCCCCAGCAGCTTGTTCGACGACGCGGCCGAGCCGTCGGAGGCGGGCGGGCGGTAGTCGCTGTCCACCAGCACACGGATCGTGGTCGGCTCGGCGGGCAACGGATGTATCTCGGACCCGGTGTAATAGGCCTTGACGATCTGTTCGGCGGTCTGACCGGCGAGCGCCCGGCCGCGGGCGCCCCACTGCGACATGCCGACCCCGTGGCCCCAGCCATGCCCCTCGACCTTCACGAAGGTCTCCGCACGTACCGGGATGACGGCCGGAGCGGCGACGGCGGCCGCAGCCGGAGCGGTGACGGGTGTCGCCACGGCAAGGAGCGCAAGCGCGGCGAGCGCCAGCGCGCGCGCGCGCGCCGGCACAACCCGAGCGCGCGGCCACGGGCGCAGCGCCTGCCAACTTGTCATAACAGTCGAGTGTAGTGGCGGCGCCTCGCGCGTCAACGCTTCCCAGTGAGCGGTTGAGAGGGGCTCGGCGTGACGCGGGCGCGGCGGTGGTGGGGATGGAAATCATCGGGGCCTGCCGCACGACGAGCCGCTGCGCGCGCCGTTCCGCTCAGGCATGCCTGGCGGCGCGCGCCGGAGGCCCAGGGCAGATCGCTCTGGCAGAGCGTGCTGCTGGGCAGCCTGGGACCCAGCGATCGTCTCGCGCCTGCGGTCCCGCCCTGCCCGCAGGGCAGGCCACCGCGCCGGCGCCCGGCATCGATGTAGGGGCGTTCAATTGGGGCGGACGGCCACGTGGCAGTCCTCCCCCCTCCGTGGCTCGCAACGGCCGGGCCTCAGTCCCGCCCGCACGCCAGGGTGCCGCGAACGCGCCCGGGCGGCGCGCGCCGGTGCGCCCTACCGCAAGACCTTGTTGAGCCCGTTGAGCCCGGCGACCTTGTAGGCCTCCGCGAAGGTGGGGTAGTTGAACACCGTGTTCACGAAGTAGTCCACCGTGCCGCCCAGCAGCGTTACGGCCTGGCCGATGTGAATGAGTTCGGCCGACTGGCTGCCGAAGATGTGCACGCCCAGGACCTGGCGTGTCTCTGCGCTGAACAGCAGCTTGAGCATGCCGAATTCGTCGCCGATGATGGCGCCGCGGGCGATTTCGCGATAGTGCGCCACCCCGCTTTCATACGCCACACCCGCGCGCGTCAACTCCTTCCTCAGTCTTCCCCACTTGCGAGATCTCCGGCAGCGTGTAGATGCCGATCGGCAACTGCTCGGAAATGGGGGGAGATTCCAGCCCGACCGCGTGGCGGGCGGCCAGCCTGCCTTGCTCCGCCGCGGTGGCTGCGAGCGCCGGATCGCAGATGACGTCGCCCACCGCGTAGATGTGCTCCGCACTCCGTCTGGTAGTGCTCGTTCACCGCGAGGCGGCCGCGCTTGTCCGGTGCCAGATCGGCCGCCTCGCGGTTGAGCGCCGCCGTCGCGCCTTGCCTCCCGATGGCATACATCATGGTGTCGCTGACGACCCGTGCGCCGGTTTCGAGCACCGCCACCACCCGGCCGCGACTGTCGAGCTCGACGCTCGCCACGTTGTGGCCCAGCCGCAGCGTGATGCCGTCTTCGCGCATCCGGAACTTCAACGCCTCACTGATCTCGCTATCGACGAATTCCAGGAGTTGCGTTCGGCCGTCGATGAGCGTAACGGGGACGCCGAGCGCCGCGAAGACGCTGGCGTACTCGCAGCCCACGACCCCGGCGCCCACGACGGTGAGTGACTTGGGGATGTCGCCCAGCGCAAGGATGTCGTCGCTGTCCGCGATCTGCCGGTCATCAAACGGGACGCCCGACGGCCGCACCGGCTTGGAGCCAACCGCGAGGATGATCCTGTCGGCCGACAGCTCGCGTCGGGACACCTCGCCATTGATCGCCAGGCGATGGGGATCGATGAAGTGGGCCGAGCCAATGGCGATCTCGACGTCGTTGCGCAGAAAGGCGTCGCGGACGACCTCGACTTCTGCCTGCACGACGTGCGCCGTGCGTTGGGTGAGATCCGCCATGGTGATGTGCGACAGCACGCGGTACGACCGGCCGTAGAACGCCCGCTGGCCCACACCCGTCAGGTGTACCACGGCCTCGCGCAGCGTCTTGGAGGGAATCGTGCCGCGCTGCACGGCCTCGCCTCCCACGAAGCGCTGCCGATCGATGGCGATCACGCGCTTGCCGGCCTTGGCGGCCTGGATTGCGGCCCGCTGGCCGGCCGGTCCGGTGCCGATCACGGCTACGTCGAAATGCTCGCTCTCATTCATTCGAGGGCGCCGATCCATGGCGGCGCGTCACTTGGTGCAAAAGCCGCCTAACCTGCGCCACGCGGCCGGCTGGCCCTTCTAGGCCGAATATCGGCATCCGCGTGACGCTCCCGTATGCCGGCGCGCGACGTCAGTTATGCGCTTGTCGGCACCTCGGAGCGCTCCGATACTGGCCCCACGGCTGGCGCCGGAGCGTGGCCGCCCAAGGGTTGCAATCTGGCGGTCCACGCAGCGTCGCCGCCACGCCCGAAAGGCACCGCACCATGGCCGCGTTGCGCCGGAACCGAGTCAAGCACAAGCTGCAGGACGGCAAGCTCGCCGCGGCCGTCATGGGACCGATGAGCGCCAACCTGGCGGACTTCATCGGCCCGCTGGGCTTTGACGGAATCTGGTTCGAAGCCGAACACGGGGAGGTCGACTACGGCGACATTCCCAACCTATCGCGCGCCTGCGACCTGTGGGGCGTGACCTCCATCGTGCGAGTCAATCGCAACGTGCCGGGCATCATCTACCGCACCCTTGATCTGGGCGCGCAAGCGATCTGCGTGCCGCACGTGAACACCGCCGACGAGGCGCGCGCCATTGTGCAGGCGGCGAAGTTCCATCCCCTTGGCGTGCGTGGGATCACCGCGGGCCGCTGGGCCTTCGGCGTGGAGAACGCCCTAGCAAAGGCCAACGACGAGACCCTGCTCATCGTCCTCATCGAGGACATCGTGGCCGTGCGGAACCTGCCCGAAATCCTCAGCGTTGACCACATCGACGTGTTCTACGTTGCCCCCGGCGATCTCGGCCAGAGCATGGGGTACCTCGACCGTTCGCATCCCGAGGTACGCGCGACCGTCGAACGTGCCCTCGGACAGATCGTCGCGTCCGGGCGTGTGGCGGGGACCCTGGTGACCGACGCGACGGTCAACGGGTTTCTTGGCCTGGGCGTGCGGTTCGTGACGGCCGGCTGGACGCCTTGGCTCACGGCCGGCGCGGAAGGCTTCCTAGCGAAGGTGCGGTAACAGGCGGCTCCGCGGGACCGCCCGTCAGGTGGCCCAGGCCGCTCGCCAGCCTCGGATGGCCTGCGCGACCGCACGCATGACGACGGCGGCGAGCCTCACCCGAGGCTCGCCGCCGTTCGACCGAATATGGCGCGGCGCCCCAACCGCCCCGGCCTACGTCTTCGACCAGGCCAGCCCGTAATACTCCGACGAGCCGTCGAAGCGGTAGTTGTGGATCTTGATCGTGTACGTGCCCGTGCTGGGCGCGGTGAATCGCACGATCTCGTAGGCGTTGTCCCAGCCCGCCGACCCGGCGAGGAACGTCCCGGTCGGCCCGTACACGTACATGTCCAGGTCCGCCGCCAGCAAGTTCAGCTGGAACCACAAGATATTGGGCGTCGAATCCCACGTCAGGGCGACGCGCACCGTTTGGCCCGCAGTGGCGCTGAACGTCACGGACTTGTTGCCCGAGCCGTCGAAGCTGCTGGTCGTGAGCGAGCCCAGGCGGTAATCGCCCGCGTTGGCGATCTGATACGCGCGCCAGCCGTCCACGCCGCCCGCGCCGTCGTAGTCACTGAGGCGCGCGTCCCCCTCGATATTGTGCACGGCGGCGGCCATCAGAATCGCCTTCACCGGCTCCGGCCAGTATTTGAAGATCCAGCGGCGATCCTGCAAGAGCGCCACGATCCCGGTTACGTGCGGCGTCGCTGCGCTGGTGCCGCCGATGCTCTTCAACGTGGACGAAGAGCCCAACGAGCTCGTCTGATGGCCGGGCGCGGCGATTTCGGGCTTCTCGCGGTCGCCGTGGGGCGATTCGGGATTCACGTAGCTGGACGTCGACCAAATCGTGTCGTCCGCCCAGTCCTGCGTGTTGTTGTTCCAAATATTCCCGACCGTGATGATGCTATAGGCGTTACCCGGCGTGCCGATGTAGCCGCTGGCGGCGCCCTCATTGCTGGCGGATTTCACCAGCGTCACGGCCCACACCCGGGTCACGTAGTCGAACAGCCAATCGAGGTAGTGCAACTGGCCGTCCTCTTCGGTGTGTCAGCTGTTGTCAATGACGCGCGCGCCCTGGTCCACGGCCCATTCGAGCGCCTCGGCCACGTCCTCGTCGGAGTAGTCGATCGGCGCGCTGATGATGTTCGCGCCGGAGCTGATCACGCCCTTGGCCACGCCCGTACGCGTACCGTGCTGGCTGCTGATGATGCCCGCCACGCCCGTCGTGTGGTCGTCCCACACGCCCACGCCCGGCCGGTTCAAGCCGCCGGCGCTGCCGTCGGGCTGCTGCAGGTTGGCGTTGGTGAAGTCCACCGCGCCGCCTTCCACGATCCCGACCTTGATGTCGGTGCCCGTATGCCCGGCCGTCCAAACGTCGTCCACGCTCAGCGCCGGGACGGATACGTCCAAATCCGCCTTGATCCGCCCACCGGCCAGGAAGATGAACACCACGTCGCTGCGCCGGGCCATCTCTTCGATGGCGACACGCGGGAGTTGCGCGAGGACCACCGGCGCCCTGCCGGAGGCCTTGGCCACCTTCGCTCCGCGCTGCAGCGCCAGCGCCGCCACGCCCTGCGACTGGCGCCCCTGAGCTTCCTGCAAAAGCTGCTCAAAGCGACGCTGGATATTGTCCGCGGATGCCTCCGCCACCGACTCCAGTCCGACACGTGTCCCAAACTGCTTCGGATCGATCTCCTTGGGGAAATCCTTGGCTAGCTGGGCCGCGATCGCGTCGAGGTCCGGCGCCTTGACCCAAATGGCGACCGGGACGTTGCTCCGGCGGCTCTGCCGGGCTAGCCGGCCCACCAGCGCTGGCTCGAGCTTGCCGTAAGAACGATTCAGGGCCGCAATCTCCGCTGCGCGGATCAGCGCTTCGGCCGCCTTGGCCTCCGCAAGGCGGTTGTCTTTGCCGCGGGAGACCCCCACGACCTTGCCGGTGCCCGTGTCGAGCACCTTGAAGGCATCGAAGAGCTGACCGGTTTGCCGGAATTCAGCGGCGGCCCTGGCAACCACCACCAAGTTCTTCGTGTCGGTCGTGTCGGCACGCAATCGCCCCGCCGCAAAGCCCAGCACGCCGGGGTCCTGCACCACGCCCTCGCCCGCCGCGTAGGCGCTTACCGCGCCGAACAGCACCACCGGCGCCGTGGCCAAACCGATGCGTCGCAGCCAACGCTTCACTGCGCCGCCTCCCCTCCTCAAGCGCCGGGCCCTCCGCCCGGTTATCGATCAGTTTGGATCGAATATGGACAGTGAACCGCTGGCCTGCGAAGTATTCGGGGTTCCAGGGACCTGCACGAGTGCGATCCCGGGGTCCGGGGGGCGTTGGCTGGGCATGATTTGTCAACCACGCGACTATTCGACACCCCCGCCGGAGTTGGACCCTGGCCCCTACGCCAATCGGAGAGGGTAAGGCTCCAGCAACTCACGCCTTTCTGTGGGAGGGGGAGCCCTCCGGCGTCCATGAGCCGCCTATGCGGTTTTCGGGTGCTCGGAGATATTGTCTGCACGTGCGAGGCCAGGGTTGGGCCGCCGCAGGTCGACGTAGCCCAGGGCAGAACGCCATGCCAGAGCGTTCTGCTGTGCAGCCTGGGACCAAGCGATAGTCCCGCGCCTACGGTCCCGCCCTGCCCGCAGGGCGGGCCACCTCGCCCAGGTGAACAACGCGTCGGCGCCGGGCATCGATGTAGGGCTGGTCGTAGACCCGCCCGTGCGCCCAGCCGGCATGCTCCCTTCGGCGCCTTCAACGGCCGGGGCGCTGGCATCCTGCTAGGGCAACTCCAGCGGCGCTTGCGCGAGCGCGTGTCCGTGCGCCGCTGCATCCTCGCCCCCCCCGGCGCACCGGCGCGTGCCGCGCCGCAAGCTCGTCGATCATGCGCCGCGCCGCGGTGACGGCGTTGTTGCCCGCGTTGTTATGGAAGAGCACGAAGCTGGCCGCCGTGCCCGTGTGCAGCCGCACGATCAGATCGGCGAGTTCCCGGAGCTCCGCATCTCCGTACACGTGGCGCTCGCGCAGCTCGTGCCGCTGTTGGTATGAAGCCCGGCCGAGCGTGTCACGGCCCTGAAATCGGTAGTAGACGGTGGCAGGATCGGTGACCTCCGCGATGGTCGGCACCAGGCCCGTTGCGTCTGCGCGCGGTTCATCCGGAATGGCGTTCGCCAGGCGCTGGCTGCGGAGCAGCTCGAGCGTCTGTTCCCGCGCGTCGCCGGCGAACCAGCTGGGGTGTCGAAACTCGACGCCGACGCGCTCGTTCGGGAATCCCTCGCGGATGGCGGCGACATACGCGCGGTTGCGGTCGGACTGCCGGTGCCACGGCGGGAACTGGAAGAGAAAGCCGAGGAATTTCCCGTCCGCCTGCGGCGGCTCCACGGCGCGGCGGTGCGCGTCGAAGTGCGCCGCCGTGGGCGGTTCGTCCTTGAGATGCCAGGAAAGCGATCGGTACACCTTGACGAGGAAGCCGAAACCCGCCGGCGTGCGCGCCGCCCAGCGCGCGTACTGCGCGGGAGGGAACGGTCGGTAGAAGCTGGCGTTGACCTCCACCACCGGGAAGCGCTCCGCGTAGTAGGCCAGTCGATCGGCCGGCGGCAAGCCCTTGGGGTAGAACTGTTCGTGGTCGGTCCAGTTGGCTGTACCGACCCAAATCGCTCCACTCACCATGCCAGATTCGCCAGGAACGGCTCCACGAGCGCGAGCAACGCTTCCGGGGTCTCCTCTTGCGGCAGATGCCCGGCGCCAGGCAGCAACTCGAAGCGGGCATCGGCGAATCGACTGGCGAGCGCCTGGGCCTGGGCGCCCGATCCGCTGCGATCGGATGCCCCCCATACCAGCAGCACCGGACACCGCACCTGGGGAATCAGCGGTCGGCACGCGTCCGGCTCGATGCCCGCCAGCAGAGCCGGCAACGTCGT
>Ga0194121_10007373_pt1 | contig 14356 bp, 13 predicted proteins | sample TA2MahCa50mmetaG_FD_148609 | JGI IMG/M metagenome (GOLD analysis project Ga0194121, IMG submission 148609) | Freshwater microbial communities from Lake Tanganyika, Tanzania - TA2015020 Mahale Deep Cast 50m | ecosystem: Environmental > Aquatic > Freshwater > Lake | place: Tanzania: Lake... | reverse complement strand
CGAAAGCCGCGAGCTTGGCTCGCGGATCGTCGCCCGCCTCCGTCACCGCCTGCTGGCAAATCCGCTCGAGTTCGCCCTGGGTCGAAGCGATGATGTCATGCAGCAACTCGTCCTTGGACCTGAAATGATTGTAGAGCGCGCCCTGAGTCAGGCCACAGGCTTTCATGATGTCGCGCACCGTCACGACCGGGTAGCCGCGCTCGGCGAACTGCGCGAAAGCTGCTGCCCGGATCGCCTCGACAGGCGGCCGCGGATCGCGCTCGACCGGCGGCGGCGGAGCAGCCGCTGTGGGCTTGCGCCGGGTCATGGCGTCGCTCCGTCCATGCTCGTGACGATCGACCAGGCGAGGTCGGCGGCCGGCCGCACGAGCTTGCCCGACTCCGCGGCCCGGACGTTCGAGGCGGTGCCGTCGAGTGCGCGGGCGTAGACGCCCTGGCGAATGCACGACACGCGGAAAAGATTGTACGCCATATAAAACTCCCAGAGCGCCGGCTCTGGCAAGCCGCGCTCCGCGAGAGCGCAATAGCGCTCGACCATCTCGTGCTCAGCCGGCAGGCCCAGGGCAGACAGGTCATGACCGAGCAGGCCGCCCCAGTCCTTCGGTGTGCGCCACAGCATGCAGAGGTAGGAAAGCTCGGCCAGCGGGTCGCCGAGCGTGGAAATCTCCCAGTCGATGATGCCCAGCACGCGCGGTTCGGTCGGATGGAAAACCATGTTGTCCAAGCGATAGTCGCCGTGCACCAGGACGGTCTCGTCGTTGGCCGGCAAGTGCGCCGGCAGCCAATCGAGCAGCCGGTCCATGGCCTCGATGCGTTCGGTCTCCGACGCCTTGTACTGCTTGCCCCATCGCGAGATCTGACGCGCGACGTAGCTCCCGGGTCGACCGAAATCGGCCAAGCCCAGAGCGACATAGTCCACGGCGTGAAGACGCGCCAAGGTCTCGACCTTGGCATAGTGGATGGCCGCTCTCGCCTCCCTCGGCAGTTCTGGCAGCAACGGATCCCACAGGACCCGGCCGTCGCAGTACTCCATGACATAGAAGGCGGTCCCCACGACGGCCTCGTCCTCACACAGGGCATAGGCTCTGGGAGTCGGGACGTCGGTCTTGTTGAGGGCCGAGATCACCCGGAACTCGCGATCGACCGCATGGGCCGACGGCAGGAGCTTGCCGGGCGGCTTGCGGCGCAGCACATAGCGCCGACCGGCGCCGTCGGTCAGGCGGTAGGTCGGGTTCGATTGCCCTCCCTTGAACTGCTCGACCGTTACAGGCGGTACAAAGCCTTCAATCTCAGTCGCCATGAATCTCTCAAGCGACCGCTCGTCGAAACGGTGCTTTTCCTGCACCGCCATCGTGCCAGTGTATTCCGCCCCTCGTCGCGCCACGCCCCAGTCCCTGAACAGCTGTTCACTTTCCGGCCCGGAGTTTGCTCGCCCGTCAGCGGGCATGCAACATCGACCAAAGGCGATGCGCCGGGACACCGTCGACCGCCCTCGCCGGTCCACCCTCAGCGGCGGATTTGCCGCTTGGGCAAGACGAAGAAAGTGTGTTTATGTAGCATCAACAAGGCCGCGGGTTTGGGCCCAATAACGGTCGCAGAGAGAGCCAAAGGACTGGGGAGGCGTCGTTGAATCGATTCCTGAGTAGGGACTTCTTGTCCGGGCTGATGTTCATCGGCTTCGGGCTGTTGGCCCTGTATTTCGGCCAAAAGTTGGCGCTCGGCACGCCGGTCCGCATGGGACCGGGTTATGTGCCGCGCATGCTGGCCTTTATTTTGATGGGTCTCGGCGGGCTGATCTGCGTGGTCACGCTGTTCGCCGGTGGCGAGCCTGTCGAACGCCCGAAGTGGCGGCCGATCACCCTGGTGACGATCGGCATCGTCTGTTTTGCCTTGTTGTTCGAGCGCGCCGGCCTCCTGCCGGCCCTGATCGTCCTCGTCTTCATCACCTCCCTGGCCGGCGAGGAATTCAAGCTAACCGAAGTGATCGGCAACATGGTCGTGCTCGCGATCTTGTGCACCGTCGTCTTCAAGGTTGGGCTGGGCATGAACATCTCGATCATCCGGGGAGTGTGGTGAGATGGACCTGCTGAACAACCTGCTGCTCGGCCTCAGCGTCGCGGTCTCCTTCCAGAACCTGCTCTACGCACTCATCGGCTGCATGGTCGGCACGCTGATCGGCGTGCTGCCGGGCATCGGCCCGGTCGCCACCATCGCCATGCTGCTGCCGATCACCTTCCACCTGCCGCCAACCGCCTCGCTGATCATGCTGGCCGGCATCTACTACGGCGCGCAGTACGGCGGCTCGACGACCTCGATCCTGGTCAACCTGCCGGGCGAAGCGGCGTCGGTCGTCACATGCCTCGACGGTTATCAGATGGCGCGGCGTGGGCGTGCCGGCGCCGCTTTGTCGATCTCAGCCGTCGGCTCGTTCTTCGCCGGCACCGTCGGCACCATCATCATCGTGATCTTTGCCGAGCCGCTGACGCGCATGGCGCAGAAGTTCGGGCCTGCGGATTACTGTTCGTTGATGGCTCTCGGCCTGGTCGCCGCGGTCGTGCTGGCCAGTGGTTCGGTGCTCAAGGCGATCGCCATGGTGTTCCTCGGGCTGCTGTTCGGCCTAGTCGGCACCGACGTCAATACCGGCGCGCAGCGCTTCACCTTCGACATTCCCGAGCTCAGCGACGGCATCGACTTCGCCCCCATCGCCATGGGCCTGTTCGGCATCGCCGAGATCGTCGTCAACCTCGAACGACGATTGGAACGGACCGGCGCCATCAAGGTCGGCTCGCTTTGGCCGAGCGCCGAGGAGATACGGCGAGCGATCCCAGCCGTTCTGCGCGGCACGACGCTCGGTTCTCTGCTCGGCGTGTTGCCGGGCGGCGGCCCGACGCTGGGCGCCTTCTCGTCCTACACCCTCGAGAAGAAGATTTCGCGCAACCCGAGCGAGTTCGGCAAGGGCGCAGTCGAAGGTGTGGCAGCGCCCGAGGCGGCCAACAATGCCGCGGCGCAGACCTCATTCATTCCGATGCTGACGCTCGGCATCCCGTCCAACGCGGTGATGGCGCTGATGGTCGGCGCCATGATCATTCAGGGTATTCAGCCCGGTCCCGAAGTCATGACCAAGAAGCCGGATTTGTTCTGGGGCATGATTGTCTCGATGTGGATCGGCAACCTGATGCTGGTCGTCATCAACCTGCCGATGATCGGCATGTGGGTGAAGCTACTCACCGTACCGTACCGATTCCTCGCCCCAGCCATCCTGCTGTTCTGCTGCATCGGCGCCTACAGCCTGCAAAACAGCACCTTCCATGTGCTGCAGGTCGCCGGGTTCGGCGTGTTGGGCTACATCTTCGTGCGGCTGGGCTGCGAGGGCGCGCCCTTCCTGCTCGGCCTGGTACTGGGGCCGCAGATGGAAGAGTACTTCCGTCGCGCCATGCTGCTGTCGCGTGGCGATGCTATGGTCTTCCTGCAGCGGCCGATCAGCCTCGGCCTCTTGATCACGACCTCGCTACTCCTGGTGCTGATGGCCTTGCCCAGCATCAAGAAGGCGCGTCAGCAGGCCTTCCAAGAAGAGGGTTGACGGAAGAGGAGCTGTCGCATGTCCGACCTGCCCAAGCGTGTCCTGATCGGCGAGGAAGGACCTCGCGAGGGCTTCCAGTCGGAAAAGAAGACGATCCCGGTAGCCGACAAGGTCCGCCTCATCGAAGCCTTGGCGGACACCGGGCTGATGCACATCGCATGCGTGTCCTACGTCAATCCCAAGCGCGTGCCGACCATGGCCGATGCCGAGGACGTGGCGGCGGCCATCCGGCGCAAGCCCGGCATCCAATACAGTGCCCTATGGCTCAACCAGCAGGGTCTCGAGCGCGCCTTGCGTGGACCGCTGCATGTCGACGGCGGCGTGCGTATCACGGCATCGGACACCTTCTCGCGCAAGAACATCGGCAAGTCGGTGCCCGATTCGTTGGTCGAGCAGCGCCTGTCGCTCAAGACGTTGAAGGATCGCGGCATCGCCGTCGAATGGGGCATCGTGCTCGGCGCGTTCGGCTGCAACTATGAAGGCGAGCTATCGACCGAACTGATCCTGCAACGGGTTCGGTCGGTGCTCGATGAGGCCGACCTGGCGGGCTTCAAGCTCAAAGGCATCAAGCTCACCGATGCGATGGGTTGGGCGACGCCGCGCTCGGTCGAGCAGCTGATCGGCGCCATCCGCTCGAAATGGCCGGAGCTCGAGATCGCGCTTCACCTCCACGATACGCGCGGCACCGGGCTGGCCACGGCCTATGCCGGACTGCGGCTCGGCGTCAGCAAGTTCGATGCCTCGATCGCCGGTCTGGGCGGGTGCCCATTCGCCGCCACCGACGGCGCCGCGGGCAACATCTGCACCGAGGACTTCGCCTTCATGTGCGAGGAGATGGGCGTGGAGACCGGGCTCGATATCGACCACTTGATCGAGGTCGCCAAGCTTGCCGAAGACGTGGTCGGCCGCTCGCTGCCCGGCCACGTGATGCGTGGCGGCACGCTCAAAGCCGCCAAACAGAGGGCCGCCGCATGAACGTCGAAACCCTGATCCCCGATTCGACCTATGTCGATGTCGCCGCGATTCCCTGGAAGCCGACGCGCTTTCCAGGCGTCGAAGCCAAGACATTGATGGAGAATCCGGCCACCGGCATGTCGACCGTGTTGATGCGCTGGGCGCCGGGCGCGCGTCTGCCGCGGCACGAGCATGTCGAGATCGAGCAGACTTTCGTCCTCGAAGGTTCGTTCGCCGACCATGCCGGCGTTTGCCGAGCCGGCAACTATGTGTGGCGCCGCGCCGGCAGTCGGCACGACGCCTGGACCGATGAAGGCTGCCTGATGCTGGCTTTCTTCCTGAAGCCCAATACGTTCTTCGATTGAACGTCGCCACCAGGCTTGGCAACATCGCCACGCGTTCAGCGTCGCGAACAAGGCGCTGCGCGACGGGAGGATTCATATGATCAGACGCGCCGTGTTGACGGGCGCCGTTGTCGCGTGGTTCGCGTACGGTACTGCTTTCGCGCAAGCGTTGCCCAAGGAGATGTCGTGGACGGCCTACGACACCGGTTCCTCGGGCTTCAATATCGCCGTCGCGATCGGTCAGCAATTCAAGCAGGGTTACCAGTCCGACGTTCGCATCCTGCCGTCGGGCAACGACACGGGTCGGCTGGCGCCAATCAAGGCCAACCGTGCTGTCGTGTCGCAGATGGGCATTGGCACCTACTTCGCCCAAGAAGGGGTCTTCGAGTTCGGCACGCGCAGTTGGGGACCACAGGCCAGCCGGCTGATCATGGCTGCCACCGCGCGCAATGGGTTGGGACTTGCCGTCGCCAAGGACACCGGCGTGAAGGAGGTCAAGGACCTCAAGGGCAAGCGGCTCGGTGTCGTGGTCGGCTCGCCGCCCCTGACTCAGGGAGCTCTGGCGCTCATCGCCTTCGGCGGCCTCGGCGAGAAGGACATGATCGTCGTGCAGTTCTCATCCAACAACGCCATGTGGAAAGGCGTCATCAACAGCGAAGCCGATGCCGTCCTGACATCGACGATCTCCGGCCAGTCCAAGGAGGCGGACTCCTCGCCGCGCGGCATCGTCTTCCCGCCGATGCCGGCATTCGACAAGGAAGGCTGGGCACGTGTCCACAAGAAGGCGCCCTACTTCGTGCCGGTCAAAGCGACCTGTGGCGCGGGCGGTCTGTCGCCCGAGAATCCGGTCGAGATGGCAGGTTACGCCTATCCGATCTTCATGACTTTCGCGGACCGTCCGGCGGACACGATCTACGCCATCACCAATGTCATGATTGACGCCTACGACAAGTACAAGGACGGCGCACCCGGCGCCGAAGGCATGGCGCTCAAGCTGCAAAATCTCACCTGGGTCGTGCCCTATCATGACGGCACCATCCGCGCCTTCAAAGAGAAGGGCGTATGGACCGACGCGGCTCAAAAGCACAACGACGCGCTACTGAAACGGCAGCAGATCCTGGCGGACGCCTGGAAGGCCTACGGCATCAACGCGCCGGCTGACGACAAGGCCTTCGCCGACGGCTGGCGGAAAGCCCGAGCCGACGCTCTGGCGAAAGCAGGATTGGACGTGATCTTCGACTAGTCACTACCGGGCGACACAGCATGACAGATCAAGCGACGCGGGTCGTGTTCGACGATCCGCACCAGGCGGCCCCGGCCGAAGGCGAGACGATGCGTGTACGCGCCCTGTCCGCGTTCTGGCGCTGGGCGCTCGTCGCGGCGACAGCCGTCACGATCTTCCTTTGCGTCAATCAGCAGTTTGCGCTGCGCTTCTTCGTCGGTTTCACGCAACTCAACACCGAGTACTTCTATCTCCTGATCCTGTGCATGCTGCCCTTTACCTTCCTGATCTTCCCGGGAAGCCCGAGGGCGTCGTTGACCCGCACGCCGTGGTACGATGTCGTGCTTTTCGTCGCCACTGCTGCGGCATCCCTGCATTTGATGCTGCACATTCGCGAGGCCGCCGAGCTCGGCTGGGAGTTCGGCGACCCGCCCAAGTCGATCATTTGGGCGGGCTACGTGATGTGGCTCGTCCTGCTGGAGGCGCTGCGCCGAACCGGCGGCTGGAGCCTGATGCTCTGCGTCCTGCCCTTCACCGTCTACCCGATGTTCGCAGGCGCATCATGGTTGGGCCCGCTCAAGGGTAACCAGTCGACCCTCGACCAGACGACCGCGTACCACGTGCTGTCGACCGAGAGCCTGCTCGGCATCCCGATCCAGGCCTTTGCCGATGTCGTCATCGGCTTCCTGGTGTTCGGCACGGCATTGATGATGACCGGCGCCGGCAAGTTCTTCATCAACCTCGCCTTCGCACTTTGCGGGACCTTCCGCGGCGGCGCCGCCAAGGTCGGCATCTTCGCCTCGGGCCTGCTCGGCATGATGTCGGGCAGCATCGTCAGCAACGTGCTGACTGCCGGCACCATGACCATCCCGACCATGAAACGCACCGGCTTCAGCCCGTCCTACGCCGGCGCCATCGAAGCCTGCGCTTCGACCGGCGCGGTGCTGGCGCCACCGGTGATGGGCGCGACGGCCTTCGTGATGGCGCAGTTCATCGGCTCGACCTACGCCGAAGTGGCGGTCGCCGCCATCATTCCAGCGCTGCTCTACTACGCCGGCCTTTTCATGCAGGTCGATTCCTACGCCGCGCGGCGTGGCCTCAAGGGGCTGGATCGCCGTGAGCTACCCAGCCTCGGGCAGACCTTTCGCGAGGGCTGGTACTACGCCTTCGTCGTCGTGGTCCTGATCGTCATGCTGCTCTACTTCAAGCGCGAGAGCCACGCGCCATTTTACGCCACGGCGCTGCTCTTGGTGCTGAACCAATGGGAGCAGCCGGGCAAGTGGCGCCCCATCAACACCATCGCGCTGCTTGTGGCGATTGCCGCCACGGTCGTCATGACCATGCGCGGCGAAGCCTACGCCAAGGCCGTCGCCCTGCCGGCCGGAGCGCCCGGCGCGTTCGATGCCTGGATGAATGCGATCCTCCTGCCGCTGTTGGGCGGCATGCTTCTCCTGGTCGTCCTGAACGAGCTCGGCGGCGAGAAGCGTTGGGGTATCGCGAAGTACATCAAGTTCCTGGAAGTGAATGGCCGAACTTTCGTCGAGCTGGTCGGCATTCTGGCCGGCTGCGGCCTGCTGATCGGCGCCTTCTCGCTCACCGGCGTGATCTCCTCGCTGGCCAACGACCTGCTGTCGCTGGCCGGCAGCAACGCACTCCTGCTGCTGTTCATGTGCGCCATCACCAGCCTGGTCCTGGGCCTCGGACTGACGACGACCGCCTGCTACATCTTTCTCGCCATCCTGGTCGGACCCGCACTTGAGAAACTCGGCCTCAACAAAATGGCCGTACACATGTTCATCTTCTATTGGGGCATGTTGTCGTCGATCACACCGCCTGTCGCCATCGCCTCCTTTGCCGCGGCCGGCATCGCCGGCGCGCCTGCAATGAGGACGGGCTGGGAGTCGATGTGGGTTGGCAGCATCATCTACTTCATCCCGTTCTTTTTCGTCGTGAACCCGGCCCTCGTGCTTCAGGCAGCGGCGCCCGGCGAAGCCGTGCCCTACTTCGAAGCCCTGTACCTCGTGATCACGGCCTTGATCGGCATTGCTTTCCTCTGTGGTGGCATCCAGGGCTACCAGACAGGGGTCGGTGATTTGCGTCGAACTGGCATCCTCGAGTGGCCGCTGCGCATCCTGCTTGTCGTCGGCGGTCTCGTGTTGGCAACTCCAGGCGGCAGTTTGCTCGGGATCAGCAACGCGACGATGGAGCTGGTCGCCCTCGTCATTCTGGTGCCGACCGTCGCGACCGCATACTTCTTGGTGCGTCGAGCGCGACCAGCCTGAAGCGGCTGGACACTCGCATCACTCCTGGCCATGATCGTTCCATAATGGACGATGGGGCAACCATTGTCGGGGACAGGGAGTGGACGTCCGGGACCGGCATGCAGGTGCGGCTCCCACGATTGATGCACGGACCGCGGTCCGCTTGGCGCGGCTGCGTGGGCAATTCGATCGCGTTCACTTCCTCGTCGAGGAAAGAAAGGCCAGGAAGCCATTCCACAGGGAGGTTGGGCGATGCTTCGTAGAACTTTTGCAGTGTCGACAGCTGCGGCGTTGAGTGCGGCACTGACTGGCTCGGCCTGGGCGCAGGCTATCAAGCTGCCCGAGACGTTGACCATGACGGCCTACGATACCGGCACGTCGGGCTTCAATATCACGGTTGCCGTCGGCAAGGTGTTCAAGGAGAAGTACAAGAGCGATCTGCGTGTGCTGCCAGCCGGCAACGACATCGCGCGTCTGGCTCCGGTGAGGAACGGGCGCGCCCAGGCGTCCGCCATGGGCATCGGCGGCTATTTCGCGGCCGAAGGCGTGTTCGAGTTCGCCGTCAAGGACTGGGGGCCGCAGCCGCTGCGACTGATGTTGTCTGCCGCCTCTTGCAATGCCATTACCCTGAACGTCGCCAAAGACACTGGCGTGAAAGAGGTCAAGGACTTGAAGGGCAAGCGCATCGGTGTCGTCGTCGGCTCGCCCGCCCTCAACCAGAACGCCTTTGCCATCCTGGCCTTCGGCAACCTCACCACCAAGGACGTCAAGCTCGTCGAGTTCTCGAGCTTTGGCGCGATGTGGAAGGGCATGATCAACAACGAGGTCGATGCCGCCATCGCCTCGACCATCACCGGTCAGGTGCGCGAACTCGAGACCTCGCCACGTGGCGTGGTGATGCCGCCGACGCCCGCATCGGACAAGGCCGGCTGGGATCGCATGCACAAGCTCGGTCCCTATTTCTACCCGCACAAGGCGACTTGCGGCGCCGGCGGGCTCAGCCCGTCCAACCCGATCGAGCTGCCGGCCTATCCGTACCCGATCTTCATGGCCTATGCCGGTGAGAAGCCCGACCTCGTCTACTCCATGACCAAGTCGATGATTGCCGACTACGACCAGTACAAGGATAGCGCGCCCGGCGCCGACGGTCTCGAGGTCAAGCGGCAGATTCTCAGCTGGGTGTTGCCCTACCACGAAGGCGCGGTGAAGGCGCTCAAGGAAGCCGGCGTCTGGACCGCCGACGCGCAGAAGCACAACGACATGTTGGTCAAGCGCCAGGACACGCTCGCCGCAGCATGGGCGGACTTCAATAAGGCCAACCCACCGCAGGACAAGGAAGCCTACGCCAAAGCCTGGATGGCGGCGCGCAAAACGGCACTCGAGAAGGCGGGCCTGCCGCCGGTCTTCGAGTAGATCCGGACGTCCTGATCCCGACCAGGGCAAGTTCGCTCTGCGAGGCCAGATCCGCCGCCGCTCGCCATTCTTGTCGCAGCGGCGGCCGTCAGGCTATTGCTCGGCGGTCGCCCATGCGGGCGACAATTCAGTGAGGAAACGGATCGATGGCAGGCGTCCTGGAAGGCATTCGCGTTCTCGATTTCGGTCGCTACATCGCCGGCCCGTTCTGCGGCACCATGCTGGGCGACCTCGGTGCGGAGGTGATCCGCGTCGAGAAGCTCGAGGGCAGCGAGGATCGCTGGGTGACGCCGGTGGCGGACGGCGGCGAAGGCGCCATGTTCCTTCAGATGGGGCGCAACAAGCTTGGCCTCACGCTCAATCCCATGAAACCCGCGGGCCGCGAGGTGGTGAAGAAGCTGGTTGCGGTTTCCGACGTGGTGATCGCCAACCTGCCGTATGATGACCTGAAGAAGATGGGCATCGACTACGAGACCATCTCGGCGATCAATCCGCGCATCATCCTTGCCACCACGTCGACCTTCGGCTCGGAGGGCCCCTACGCCACCCGCGTCGGTTTCGACACGATCGGCCAAGCGATGTCCGGCGCCATGTATCTGTCGGGCGACGGCAAGGTGCCGACCCGCATGAACGCACCGTTCGTCGACTTCGGGACGGCATTGCTGAATACAGTGGGCGTGCTTGCGGCCCTGATCGATCGAGCCAAGAGCGGCAAAGGCCAGAAGGTCGAGACCGCGTTGCTACGCACCGCCATCAACATCACCAACAGCCATTTGATCGAGCAGGCTCTGCTCAATCTCAACCGTATCGCGACGCTCAATCGCGGCTTTACGGCCGGCCCCTCCGACACCTTCAAATGCAAAGACGGCTGGATTTACGCCATGACCATCGGCCAGCCGCTGTTCGTGCGCTGGTGCAAGTTGATGGGCGATGAAGGCTTGGCCCTGGACGCACGCTTCAAGGACGATCTGGCGCGCGGCGACAACGGCGAGGCGCTGTCCGACATCATGCAGAAATGGTGCGACACGCGAACCGTCAAAGAGGCGCTCGCCGCGCTCGAGGCGAACCGCATTCCAGCAGGCCCGGTGCTGGCACCGCAGCAGGCACTCGACGACAACCATGTCCAGGCGGCCAAGTTCTTCCATCAGATGGAATATCCAGGCATGGCGAAGCCAGCGCCCATCCTTCAGGAGCCGGTGAAGTTGTCTCGCACCCCGCTCCACATCCGCCGCCGCGCACCCAAGCTCGGCGAACACACCGACCAGATCCTCAGCGAATTGGGCTACGATGAGTCGGCCATTGGAAAGTTGCGCGCCGACCGGGTCGTGTAACGCTGATTCCAGAGTGATCCGCCCCTCTGCATCATCGTATGATGATGTGATGTACCGCCTGATTGCCACCACGCTTTTGGCCATGCTCGGCATGACTGCCGGCTCGGCGGCGCAAGAACTGCCATACGGTCCCACTCTGTCGTTCGCGGTCCAGCGCAACGGCGAGCCGATCGGCAGTCACACGCTCACCTTTCAGCACGACGGGCGGAATCTCACCGTGTCGACCGCCATCGAGTTTGCGGTGAAGTTCATGGGCTTCACGGCCTACCGTTACAGCCATCGCGGCCGAGAGGTATGGACGGGTGACGACTTCCGATCGGTCACAACGCAGACCGACGACAACGGCAAGATGTACAGCATCCGCGCTGAACGGACGGCGGCAGGCCTCGATGTCGCACGCAATGCCGAACGCGACCTTCTGCCAGCCGGCCTCCTGCCCTCGACGCACTGGAACGTCCGTCAGATCGGACAGACGGCCCTCCTCAACACTCAGAACGGCACCGAAGCTCGCGTGCAGGTGACGCCGATGGGACGCGAGAGGGTCAGGACGGCAACCGGCTGGCTCGACGCCAACCGCTACCGCTATACTGGCGACGTCACCAAGGATCAGTGGTTCGACGATCGAGGTCGTTGGGTGAAGACCACTTTCAAGGCACCCGACGGCTCGACGATCGATTACATATTGCAGGAATGATTCCCGCCGACCGCTTCCAACGGCTGCCCGAACTGCTGGCCGACGATGCCGACCTTACTCGTCGCGGCCACTGGGTCGAGGTCGACTTCCGAGTCGATATCGGCGATCAGCCGTTCTTTCTCGGCCTTGGCGGTGGCGCGTTGACGTCCTTCGAGCGTGGCCCGCAGTTGATGCGGTCGTCCACTTTCGCCATCCGCGGCAGCGACGAGGCCTGGACCCGCTATTGGCAGCCGATCCCGCCGCCCGGCTGGCACGACTTGTTCGCGCTCACCAAGCGTGGCGCCGCGTCGATCGACGGCGACCTCCGGACGCTGCTGCGGAACCTGCAGTTCTTCAAGGACTTGCTCGCCCTGCCGCGCCGATTGCCGGAGGGTAGCTGACCGTGGCACCCGCTCTCGACCCCATGGTCGGCCGCTATGTTCGGCTGCAGATCGACGGTGTCGATCATCGCCTCTATTTCGAGGAGGCGGGCCAGGGCATGCCGCTGGTCTGCCTGCACACGGCAGGAGCCGATGGGCGGCAGTATCGTCACCTTCTTGCCGACCCCGAAGTCACCTCGCGTTTCCGCGTGCTTGCTTTCGACCTGCCCTGGCACGGCAAGTCGACGCCGCCCGATGGCTGGGAGAAGAGCGAGTACCGACTGACGACCGCCTCCTATACGGCGACGATCCGTGCCTTCTGCCGAGCCCTGGAACTCGATCAGCCGGTGGTCATGGGTTGCTCGATCGGTGGGCGAATCGTGCTCAATCTCGCGATCGCCCATGCCGCGGAGTTCCGCGCCCTGATTGCCCTCGAAGCCGCCGACTTCCAGCAGCCCTGGTACGACACCGCCTGGCTGCACCGTCCCGACGTGCATGGCGGCGAGATCTGCGCCGCGCTGGTGTCCGGCTTGATCGCCCCGCACAGCCCGCCGGCCAGTCGACACGAGACGCTATGGATGTACATGCAGGGCGGGCCCGGCGTGTTCAAAGGCGATCTTTACTTTTATCGCGTCGACGGCGACCTGCGTGACAAGGTCAAGACCATCGACACCGAGCTCTGCCCGCTCTACCTGCTGACCGGCGAGTACGATTTCTCCTGCGCCACCGAAGACACATTGCGCACCGCCGCACAAATCGTCGGTGCCGAAGTGCAGGTCATGAAGGAAGTCGGTCATTTCCCGATGATCGAGAACCCCACCAAGTTCCGCGAATACATTCTGCCGGTGTTGGCCAAGATCCGTTGATCATGGCGCCACTCCATCGTGCAGGGCCGATGGGTCGCATCTCTCACGCGATCGGCAAGAGGGTGTAACCGGCGCCTTCTTCCTCGATCCGGCTTATACCGGGCTTGTCCAGATGCGCGCCAGCCAACCACGCCCGCGTCGTCGCGGCCTCTCGCAACAGCCTGATCCGCGTCGCGCGAGCCATGGATTGGTCGTCGTCGTTGGCCCAGGTGAGGTTCGGCCGGGCAAACTGCGCGGCAGGAACGTGGATCAAATCGCCACAGAAAAGAATCCGGTCCTCGCTTGAATTGAGCACGTAACCCATGTGGCCAGGGGCGTGTCCCGGCATCGCAACTGACGCCAGATGATCGTTCAAGCGATGGCCGTCTCCGACCGGCTCAAGTAGATGCTGAAAGCGCGCCAAGTGCGGCTCGTTGACGAAATTCGCCACGGCGTCGTGCGCGATCACGATCCTCCTCAAATTCGCAAATGCTTCCCGACCGTCGCGAGTCAGGAGCCCGTTCAAATGGTCGAGATGGGTATGGGTGAGTGCGAGCACGGCTATCGACGAGGGATCGACATTCGCCTCAGCCATCGCCACATCGAGGTGACCCAACGTCGGCTCCCACCGTCCTCCGGCACCGCAGTCGATCAGCACGCCGGGACTTCGGGGCGCCGCCAGCAGGAAGCAATTGACCGACAGTCGAACCAGCGACGATTCGCGTTGCTGGGTCCCCGGCAGCTTGTACTTTCCAAGGCCGGGCCCCTTGCGGAGAAGGTCGGCGCGCATGTCGACGTATCCGTCGCAAAGCGACCAAATCGTCCATGCGCCGGATGTGCAGCTCAAGGCATTTGCGCTTCGTGACGTGACGATCATGTCGCGCCGTTGCTAGAGAACCTGGAAGACATCGTAAACCGGCCCCGCCGGATCTCGCCGGCCGGTCGCCACGCAAACGATGCGATTGAGAAAGCGGTATTTCTCCGACGAAGTCTCGAACCACGGGGTCGTGCGGAAGTAGTACTGGCTGGGATCGACCTTTTCACCTTTGTTGAGCTGTTCGATCACCCAGGCCGGCCCGTGCCGCATGCCGCGGTAGCTCATATAGATCAGGTGCCCGTCGTCGGTCCTGAGCGTCAAGCGGACATCGAGCTGCAAGATGCCGTCGCGGCGCAGCAGCAGCCAATCGCCGCCCGGCGCCGGCAGCACCGTGCCTTTCAGCTCCTCGCCCTCGAAGCTGCCGCCGGTGACGGTCGCGATCCGGCGACGCCCGTACGGCGTCTCGCCGACATCCGACATGTTGGGGTCGACGGTCAGGCTCAACGTGAAGAGATGAGAGGTGCGCAACGTCGGTTC
>Ga0194121_10007372_pt1 | contig 14356 bp, 15 predicted proteins | sample TA2MahCa50mmetaG_FD_148609 | JGI IMG/M metagenome (GOLD analysis project Ga0194121, IMG submission 148609) | Freshwater microbial communities from Lake Tanganyika, Tanzania - TA2015020 Mahale Deep Cast 50m | ecosystem: Environmental > Aquatic > Freshwater > Lake | place: Tanzania: Lake... | reverse complement strand
ACTTGAAACAGAACCGGTTGGACGATTGTTTCAAACAAATACTGGTGGAGTTGGTTAAAGCGCTCGGCCAGCGATGGCGGCATGATGCAGGCCTGCTGGCTCACCGGCGCCGCTCCGGTATTGTTTTAAAGCAAAAGCCTTTCGCTTTCAGACCGGTGATGAGCGGGTCGAGCATCGGCCACCACGGATCCTTGCGCGACCAAATGCCGAGGTGCATGACGAGGACGTCGCCATCGCGAACATCGCGCAGAGCGTTGGCGAGCAGCGTCTTGTTGGGGAACTTTTCCGACGGTAGTTCATCGCCGAGAAAGCCTGCCGGCGCCCAGCCGATGTGATCCTTGAATCCACAAGCTGCCGCGGCTCTTAGCGTGAAAGGCGTCGTTCGGCCACCCGGCGCACGCCAGATTGGATCGTAGCCGCGGCCGGTCAAGGAGCGAAATACTTCCTCGGACTTCTTTAACTCACGGCACACGCCGGCGCGATCAAGTACTTCCCGCTTTCCATCTCGGCCGACGTAGGCGACTTTGCCGCCGGGCAGGTCCTTGCGGAAATACCAGTGGCGAAAGGTATGCGATCCGAAGGCGTGGCCGTCAGCGACGAGCTCCTTCCAAAAGGGCGCCCAGGACGCGTCCATAGACATGTCTCCGCGTGTGGTCTTTTCGCTGGCCACAAAAAACGTAGCCTTCACATTCTGCTTTTTGAGCACGGCCGCGATTTCAGAAGCCGGCCCCATGTTGCCGGTGTCTATCGTCAGATAGACCGTCTTGGAGCAGTCCGCCGCCATCATCGCGGCCGCGAAGAATAGGCTACTTGCGAGGTGCATGCTGCGAAAGGTAAATGCCATGCGGAGAGCGTCCGACCGGAATCTGTTTCACGATTTTCTTGGTCTCTAAATCGAGCACCGATACTTTTCGCGCCCAGCGCGAAGTCATCCACAGCTGTTTGCGATCGGCCGATACGTCCATACAATCCGGCCCGCCCGGCGCGGGATAGGAGTCGACAACGCTGAGTGTTTGCATGTCGATCTTGGAAATGGTGTTTTCGGCCCGGTTCGATAGAAATGCGTGCCGGCCGTCGCCGAAGGGAACGAAGTTGTGCGCGCCTTTGCCGGTGATGATTTTCTTGACCCGCGAGCGTGTGCGCCAATCGACCACGTCTACGAAATTTTCGCCCAGAATTCCGATGAGCAAATACTTGCCGTCGGGAGTAAGCAAGATGCCGGCGGGTTGCTTGCCGATGGGGAGTTTCCACGCCACGGTGCGAGAGGCAAGGTCGATGGCCGCGAGTTCGTTGGTGTCCTGAAGGGTCACGAACACCAGCTTCGAATCGGGCGAGAAGGCAAGGTGCGATGGCGCTTTCGGGAGAGGGATGCGCTTCAAGACTGAGAAGTTCGTGGGGTCGTAGAGATCGACGCGGTCCAATCGCAGCGAGGCGGATACGAAGTATTTGCGATCCGGAGAATAGGCGATCTGGTAGGGATCGGAGATGTTCTTTATCTTGTTTTTTACTTCGCCGGTTGATCGGTCGAGGAAAACCAGATCGTTGGAAGCGGCGTTGGCGACGATTAAGAAATTGTCGTCTGGAGTCGCCATCAAATGGTGCGGCTCCTTGCCGATGGCGAAGCGGCGGGTTTCTTTGTAGGCTGCGGTGTCGATGACGGAGACGGTTTCGTCGCCGGAATTGAGCACAATCGCGAGTTTGGCCGACAGCGAAGGGAAGGAAAGAGCTGCCAGCAGCCCGTAACAAAAGTAACGCATCTTGTTTTGGAGGACGCCAAGCGCCCTCAAGTCCAACGTAGCAGAAAAGGGCCCGAGCCACTAGCTGTTCCCATCAGGAGGTCGTCGGTAAAGTAACATAGAAGACATGTCGTTCCGGGCAATCAGGGGAGGAATGCTGCTTGCGTCCGCGCTATGGTTTGCGGATGATGCCTTCGGCGAACCCGCACCCAGTCAGATCTGCGTAAACGACGCGCGGTGCAATGCGGTGCGTAATTTCTTCCTCAGCCACAAGAGTCCGCTCGCGCCAAAAGCGGAACTTTTTATCTCGGTGGCGGACAGGCACGGTTTGGACTGGCGGTTGCTGCCGAGTCTTTCGATGGTCGAGTCGAGTGGCGGCAAAGCCGGCAAACGAAACAACGTCTTCGGCTGGAATTCCGGCAAGGCCGCTTTCAAGACTGTCGACGCCGGGATCGAGTTTGTCGGCCGGAGGCTGGGAACGTCGAAACTCTACGCCGGGTCGACCATGGATAAGTTGCGTCGCTACAATCCGGCGCGAACCCTCTATCCGCCGAAGGTCATCAAGTTCATGCGGCAAATCTCCGATGATCCGGTCGAATAGGCTGACGACTCCGGCCGCGTTTTCGCGCACTGAAGTATATGCGCTACTTGTTGTTCGCCACAGCCGTATTGGCCGCCGACCCGATGCTCTTTCCTAACCGGGAGGGCAGCAAAATCGGATTTATCGATCGGTCCGGCGAAGTTATCGTCTCTCCAAGATTCGATAGCACCGGCGAATTTTCCGAGGGCCTAGCTCGGGTTTCGACGGGCAGCGTTTCGGGCTATATCGATGCCGCTGGGAAGATGCGCATCGAGCCTCGTTATACCGTGGCGCCGGAATTTGTCGACGACCGCGCTATCGTCATGACCGAGGACGGAAAGTACTCCATCATCGATCGCACCGGGCGAACAATTGCGTCGATTCCATACCGCCCGTTGGGCAGATTTCACCAAGGGCTTTGCAAGATGCAGCGCCCGCGCGGCGAGAAGACGCCTGTCGCCTACGGCTATTTCGATCGAAACGGAAGAACCGTTATCGAACCGCAGTTCATCAACGCCGGCGATTTTTCCGACGGTCCCGACGCGCTCGCGATTGTGATCAAAGATCACGCGTTCTACTACATCGATCGCTCCGGCAGAGCGGTGCTGAAGCTCTCCATCGACGGCAACGACCGCGCGCCCGCGTTCAAAGACGGCCTGGTGAAGTGGAAGGAAGACGGCTGGTGGGGGTATCGCGACGCAAAAGGCGAGTGGGCGATTAAGCCGCAGTTCGACTACGCGGCGGACTTCGCGGACGGTCCGGCGCAAGTGACGCTGAAGGGCCAGACGAACTGGATCAACACACGGGGGGAGCGGCAAGAACCGCCGAAATTTCAGAAGGTCGCGCCGCTCGCCGAAGGCTTCGCCGTGATTCGCGACAACAGCCGGCTTGGCTACCTCAATGAATTTGGCCGGCCCGCGTTCGAACTGCCGATGCTGCAGACGGCCTATTCGTTTTCCGGCGGCCTGGTGCGCGTGAAGATGGACGGCAAGTTCGGATTTATCGACACCAAGGGCAACTGGGCACTCAAGCCGCAGTACTCGGATGCATCGGATTTCAAGGGCGGTCTGGCGCGTGTGATGTTCGCCGAAGGCAACTGGGGGCACATCGACGCTACCGGCAAGAGAGTGTGGGAGTCGGCGAAGACGACCCGTTTGTAGGTCCGTCGGCTTTGTGTTCGGAGTTCTCCAATAGTCGACTTTGGCGTCTGCGGGTGCCCGCTGGATCTGATCGTTGTCGGCGCGCGCGCGGCGAGTAATCGTGATAGGCTTCGGTCGATGAACCGGAGAGAGCTTGGACTGGCGCTGGCCGCGGCGGTGAAACCGATCGCGGAGAAAACCGTTGTGCTGACATTCGACGACGCGGTGAAGTCGCATCGGACGATCGTTGGTCCATTGCTCAAAGAACTCGGCTTTCGCGCAACGTTTTTCGTGACGCATCGCTGGATGGACGATGCCGAGCATTTTCTTTCGTGGAAAGACGCCGCCGAATTGCATGAGATGGGTTTCGAAATCGGCAATCACTCGTGGACGCATGCGAACTTCTCCACGCCGCGCGCGGCCGCGCGGTTGGCCGGCGAACTGGCGCTGGTCGAATATGAACTTGGGCGTGTAAAGGTTCCGAAACCCGTGAGTTTCGCATGGTCCGGAAATGGGTTCGGGCCCGAGTCGGTTGCGGTGTTGAAAGAACATGGCATCCGTTACGCACGGCGCGGCGCGCAGCCGGAAGCGGAGTATGGACGCATGGTCGTCGGCCCCGCGTTCGAGCCCTCGAAGCATCACAGGCTGTTGATTCCGACAACGGGCGACGCGTACCCGGACTGGACGTTCGAACATTTCTTGAAGGTCCTGTCACAAGCGCGTGCGGGACAAATTGTCGTGCTGCAGTTCCACGGCGTGCCCGATGTCGTTCATCCGTGGGTGCACACGCCGCCGGTCGCGTTCCGCCGGTACATGGAGTACTTGAAGTCTAATGGGTACACGACGCTGGCGTTGCGTGATCTCGGCGATTACATCGGCGGCGATCCAGACGACGCCACGTTGCGCGCCCGCTATCCGCAGCCGAAGGACGGCAAACTCGCGCTGCCGGTGGAGGTGGAATCGACCCGCACGGAGTTACCGTATTGGCGCGGCGTGATGAAGGATCATGGCTTTTCCGCGCAAGAAGCCGCGGGCGTCACGGGCCTTTCAGAAAGCGGCTCCGCGACGTTGGCGAAAGGGCTCGCACTGCGTCCGTATCCGGGCGGACGGCATCCGCGCATCGGTTTTCTCGAAGGCATGGTGAGTCCGATGCGAGGCACGAAGGCGTCGGTGTTTTTGCCATGGCCCGATTCCGGTTACGTTGTGATCGATGTCCCAGAAGCTGTGTTCGCGAATGGCAAGTTGCATTTCCTTGGACACACGCACATTCCGACGAAGTGGGACGAGAAGAATGTGGTTATTCCAAATCATGATTGGGTGCGCGGCGAAGATGGCTCGTTGCGGTCGGAGTGGGCGCTGCCGGATAACGTTGCGGTTGGCGCGACCGTTCGGCTGAACGACGGCGCAGTTGAAATGGAGTGCTGGGTGCGCAACGGATCAGACCAGCCGCTGAAGAACATTCGCGCTCAAGTGTGCGTGATGTTGAGTCGGGCGGCCGGGTTCAACACGCAGTCGAACGTCAACAAAGAGCTAGGCAAGACCACCGCGACGGTGCGTAGCGGCGCGCGTTGGATCGCGACCGAATGGGACGACGTGCAGCGCGTGTGGGGCAACGAGCGCTGCCCGTGCATGCACTCCGATCCAAAGTTCCCCGATTGCGCTCCCGGCGAAACGGTGCGCCGCAACGGCCGGCTATGGTTCGGCGGCGCGTAGCGCGACCTGTGGGTCGATTGGTGTTATGCCTTTGCCAACCAAGGGACACGGCCGAGCAATTGCGCGCGTCGATCGAGATAGAACTTGCTCTGGACAAACCTGGTCTTCGCGACTGAAAGCGAGATCATGAGCGCGATCACCGAGAGCGCCAGCAGCGCCGTGTCGAGGAGCGGCATCTTCTCTTTGAACGGTTCGGCCCACCGGCCGTAAACGAGTTCGATGTGCACCCAATAGATTAAAAGCGAAGTCTGGCCGAGTTGGCGGGAAACGGAAAAACGCGGACCGTGGCCTGCGCCGGCGCGGACGCGCGGCACCCATTCATTCCAGAAAAATCCAAACGCGACGACCATCAGAATGACACCGAATTTGATGGCGGCCAGACACGGACTGTCGAGCCAGAACTCGGAGTGCGGATAAATGTTGTACGGGAGATTGGAGATGTATTGGCCCATGAAGGCCAGTGCGAAGCCGGCCCAGCCGCCCCATTGCATGAGCTGCTCGCGGCCCTCACTAGTGACGGACCGAAATACCGTGCCGCAGGCCATGCCGCCGGCGACGAACGCCCCCCATGGAAACAGCGCGAAGGCGGCGTAGTCCGGCGCGATGTAAGCGCGGAAGAGGCTCTCGGGCGCCGCGGCTTTCCAATCGCTGACAAACGGTGCGCCGAAGGCAATGATCGCGGCGATCGCGAACGCGCCGCGAATCCGCCCGAGCCGTCTGCATGCCGCCACCGGCGCAAGCATGACGCAAGCTGCGGCCATGCAATTCAAAATGTCGACGCGCAAGATGTCCTGCCACGGAGAATTCGGCCAGTAGAAGGCGAACATTTGTAAGCGGAAGAGGATGGCGAGGCTGCCGAGAAAAGCGGCGCGGCGCAGCGCGGCCATCGTGCGCTGCATCGGCGTGGCGTCCTTCTGCTCACGTGAGTCGATCAGAAACGCAAGCGTGACACCGCTGAGAAACAGAAAAACCGCGGGTGCAACACCGCCGGGGAACTGCGACATCATATAGACGCCCGTGTCGCGGAGATCCTTGTGCGTGAGGCTTTCCCACACGTGGCCTTGCAGCATCACGAGTGTCGCGGCGCCGCGCGTCCAATCGATGAAACCGAGGCGGTCCGGCTTGACGGGCTGCGTAGCTTGCTCAGTCACGATATTGTATTTCTTGATGATAACCAGACGCGGAGCACTCGGCGGATTGATGGCACAAACGGTGGGGGGCGAACGCATCTGCGACATCCACCAGCATTCGCCGTATTCGGGGCGCACCGATGCGGAGATGATCGCGCATCAGGAGCGCATGGGTATTACGAAGACGATTCTTCTTCCGGCCGGCGCGCGCTATGGACTAGCCGCGGGCGCGGGCGGCAACGATATCTGCGTGGCGATCGCGCGGAAGCATCCGGGGAAGTTTGTGTTCTTTGCCAATGAGGGGCCGTCGCCCGATAACACGCGGCAGGTATTGGAGAAGTATCTGAAGATGGGCGCCATCGGGATCGGCGAGCAAAAGTTCCCAGTCGACGCCGATTCCGAGCACGTGCACCTTGTCGCGCAAATCGCGCGCGACTACAAAGTGCCCGTGCTGTTGCACTTCGAACACAATACATACAACATTGCGTTCCAGCGGTTCTACCGAATACTGGAAAAGTACTCGACGGTCAACTTCATCGGTCACGCGCAGACATTCTGGGGCAACATCGACAAAGACCTGCAGCAGGAAGTGCTGTACCCCAAAACGAAAGTCACCCGCGGCGGATGGACCGACCGGTATCTCTCCGACTACCCGAACATGTTCGGCGATATGTCGGCGGGGTCCGGCTTGAACGCGCTGTTACGCGATGAACAGCACGCTATCGGGTTTCTTGAACGGCATCAGAACAAGCTGCTCTACGGGTCCGATTGCAACGACCCGATTGGACACGGCGACCGGTGCAGCGGATCGAAGCAGATTGAGACGATCCGTCGCTTGAGCCCGCACCCTTCGGTGGCGCGGAAGATTCTCTGGGAGAACTCCGCGAAGTTGTTTCGCTTCTAGCCGCGGCCCACGAGCGGCATCGCCGTGGCCATCACCGTCATCGTGAGGACATTCGCATCCAGCGGAAGACTCGCCATGTAAAGCACGGCGTCGGCGACGTGCTGCACGTTCATGCGCGGTTCGGCTTTCAGCGAGCCATCGGCTTGCGGTACACCCGCTGTCATCCGCTGCGTCATGTCCGTGGCGGCGTTGCCAATGTCGATTTGCCCGGCGGCGATGCCGTGCGGCCGGCCATCAAGCGCGAGTGATTTCGTCAAACCAGTGATGGCGTGCTTTGTTGCCGTGTAGGGCGCCGAGTTCGGCCGCGGCGTTTGCGCGGAGATGGATCCGTTGTTGATGATACGGCCGCCCTTGGGGTCTTGCTTCTTCATCAAACGGAACGCCGCGCGCGCACACAGAAACGCGCCGGTCAAATTCACACCGACGACCTTGTTCCATTCGGCGACCGGAAGTTCGTCGATGGGCAGGCCCGGCGCGGTTGTGCCGGCGTTGTTGAGCAAAACATCGAGACGTCCGAATGTCTTTTCGATCGTAGCGAAGAGGGCGTCAACGGCTTCTTCGTTCGACACGTCGGCCGGAATGACGAGCATTCGCTCCTTGCCGGCGGCGGTGGCCTCAAGTTCGCTCTGGCGGCGGCCGGTGACGATGACCGTGTGGCCGTTGGCGTGAAGGGTGGTGGCGGCGGCGCGACCGATGCCGGAGCCTGCTCCGGTGACTAGCGTGATGGGCATGTTAGTTGGGGTTCTTTACGATTGAATCGTACTCTGCTTTGGACAGCCGCTTCATCGCGCCGTGGCGGATCGTGATGATTTGGACCAACGACGTTTTCTTGTTGATCTCGAACAGTACTCGATAGACATCCGCGTTGCGCCCAAACAAGAGTTGTCGAATCGGATGACGGAGGGAGTTTGCCTCGACTGCAAGCTTGCAACGTTCCGGCAATCTTGAAAGACTCGCAATGGTGTTCTCGAACCGGTCAAACCATCGGGCTGCCTGGATGTCTTCGAACGCATTGATGGCGATATAGCACCGGTTCAAATCCGCGAACGCCTCTTTCGAGAACTCAACGCGGTATTCCATGTTTCTTGCGAACCTTAGCGAAGGCCTCCTTCGCGGGGATGGTTCTTCCGTTCGCGATGTCGTCCAAACCTCGGCGGATTGCGTCTTCGGTGTCCACTCGCTCCGCGAGATCCACGAGGCGTTGATAGCTCTCCGGGTCTTGCAAAACGAGTTCTGGTTTACCTCTAACCGTCAGAAAGACGGGTCGCTTGTTCTTCTGCAACTGCTTCAGCACCGCGGCCGACTGTCGCCGAAATGTCGTGAGCGACTGAATGTCCTTGGTGATGTCGATGGGAGAAGCCATGATTATTGATAGCACCTTTTTCGGTGCTATCGTACGATGTCGCGCATGACATTGCCGTGGACATCAGTAAGCCGAAAATCACGGCCGCCGAAACGAAACGTGAGCTTGGTGTGGTCGATGCCGAGCTGGTTGAGGATCGTCGCATGCAGGTCGTGCACTGTCGAGATTTTGTCGATCGCCCGGTATCCATACTCATCGGTTTCGCCGTAGGTCACGCCGCCCTTGATGCCTCCTCCGGCCATCCAAAGCGAAAAGCCGAACGGGTTGTGATCGCGGCCGTCGGATCCCTGAACAAACGGCGCGCGGCCGAATTCGCCACTCCACAATACGAGCGTCCGGTCGAGCATGCCGAGCGATTTCAGGTCTTTGACCAGCGCCATGATCGGCTGATCGACGTGGACTGCGTTCTTCTCGTGATTCATCTTTAACTGTCCATGCTGATCCCACGAGTTGCCGCCGCCGCCCACGCCTTTGGGTGGGACGATCGTCAACTCGATGAACCGCACGCCGCGTTCGACCAACCGCCTTGCCAACAAGCACTGCCGTGCGTAGGCCGCCTTTCCTGGATTCGGATCGTCGACGCCGTAGAGTTTCTTCGTCGCTTCTGTTTCGCCGGTGATATCGCACAGTTCCGGTACCGCTGCCTGCATACGATACGCCGTCTCATAGTTCTTGATGGCCGCTTCGACTTGCGGATGATTGCCCGTTTCCCTGGTGAAACTCTGATCCATCTTTTCGATGAATCGCAGCCGCTTCTGTTGCAACGAGTCCGCTTCCTTGGGCTTGATGTCTTGCAACGGTTCGGCGCGGTCGGGATGTATGAACGACGCCTGATGAACGGCCGGCAAGAAGCCGCTTCCATAGACGTTGATGCCGCCAAGCGGGATCTCGCCGCTCGAAAGCACAACGAAGCCGGGCAGGTTCTTCGAGCCGCTGCCCAGGCCGTAAGTCGTCCACGCGCCGAGGCTTGGGAATCCTGTGAATGGCTGCCCGGCGTGGTAATAGAAATTGGCTTGTGCGTGCTCCATGAACTTCACCGTCATAGAACGGATGACGGCGATGTCGTCGACAATTTCGCCCATGCGCGGAAAGAGATCGCTCACGGGAATGCCACTCTTGCCGTACCGTTTGAAGGCCCATGGACTCGGCATGATGTTGCCGTTCTGGTTAAACATCGTGCGTTCGATGGGGAAGGGCATTGGCTTGCCGGCGTCCATGTCGAGGCGCGGTTTAGGATCGAAAGAGTCGATGTGCGAAACACCGCCGGACATGAAGGCGAAAATGACCGCGTCGGCCTTCGGCGTATGATGGGGGGCGGCGTTCAGCAATTCTTCGAGAGCGAGAAGCCCGAAGCCGGTCGACTTGCGTGCGAGAAAATCTCGTCGGGTCATTGGATGTAGATGAACTCCTTGAGATTGAGAAGCGACTGTGCGACGTCTCGCCAAACCTTCACGTCGTCGCGCGAGACCTTGTGTTCGGCGGCGATCTCTTCGGCGAGTAGATTCGCTTGGGTGACCTCGGCTTGCGTCGGCGCGCGGTAAAAGGCTGCCTGAAACACTTGGGGTATGCGATCGTCCACCGGTAGTTTTACGATGTTCGCGGCCCAGTGCTCACACTGTTGGATCACGAATGGGCTGTTCAGCATCGCGAGCGACTGCGCGGGCACATTGGTCATGTCGCGCTCGCCGCGTGTTGACGCGGGGATCGGGAAGTCGAAGACTTCGAGGAAGGGATTCGTCGCATTGCGCCGGACCTCAAGGTAGACGCTGCGGCGGCCCTTACCGTCGAGCGGACCTTTCGGCCGGTCGCCCTTGGTCGAGCCGGTATCGTGCGTGTAGTAGACGTCGACGCCTGGGCCATACATTTCGTTGCGCAGTTGGCCGGAGAGGCTCAGGATTGTGTCGCGAATCGCTTCGGCTTCGAGCCGTTTGACGGGCATGTGTTGGAGGAGGCGGTTCGCGGGCTCCTTTGACAACGCCTCTGCGCTGGGCTGCGAACTGCGTTGATAGGCGCTGGTGAGGACGAGCTTTCGAATCGTCTTTTTGATCGAGTAACCGTCGCTGATCAGTTCGCGGGCCAATGTGTCGAGCAGATCGGCGTGCGAAGGCCGGTCGCCGAGCAGTCCGAAGTTGTCGACCGTGGCGACGATCCCCTTGCCGAATAACTTGGACCAGATGCGATTGACGAAGACGCGCGCGGTCAACGGGTTTGAATCAGCGACGATGGCGTTGGCGAGTTCGAGCCGCGCCGACTTTGCGTCTGCGAACGCCGGACCATTGAGCGCGGAAAGAAATCGATGAGGGACCGGATCGCTGGGTGACTTGATATTGCCTCGCACCAGCAGCGGTTGCGGCGGTCCTGCCTCTTCGACGACGCCGGGCGCGCGGCGGAGGACGGGCAGTTCCGCTTCGAGCCGCGCGTACTCGGCGCGCAACTCGCTCTGGCCCGGTTGCATCAAGGCGGAGAGCCATACGGCCTGCTCGTTCGTGAGTGTGTTGTTGCGCCATGCTTCGATCGCGGCGTTGACGTACGCGGCGTTACGGAACGCCGCGGTGTCCTTCACTTCATCGGCGGGCGGCGTTTTCGTGTTGTGAAACGCAACGGCTTGCACGCCGAACCAGGACCGCCCGTTGCGATCAGGCTTCGGACTGTTCTTTGCCGGGGCGACGAAAAAGTGCGTGGCGTCGTCTTGCGTGGCGAGCTCGATGTAGGCCGTAAAGCCCTTCCAGAACTCCGTCTTGATGGTGTGCCACGCGAGTTCAGGATTGGTGAGCGACACACGGAGGTTGTAAATGCCGCCGCGCGGCACGGCGTAGTTTTCAACGATGATCTGCGCGAATGCGTTGTTGCCGCCGGAGGCTTTGATGCTGATGTAATCGGTGTCGATCTTGAAGCGCGGCGATGCGAGGACGGCGGCGTGCTTGTCCGTGATCGTGTTGGAATAGGCGCCTTGCTGATGAATCGCCGTATCGAAGTGTTCTCCCGGCTTTGTGACGACAACACTTCCGTGCGAGATCCAGTTCTCGAAGCTCTCGGTTTTGGGGGTGACGCTGATTTGAGCGGGCAGCTTCGCGCCGGCCCAGTTGGCCGACTTGAGCTGGTCGATCCACTCTTGTTTGATCTTCGTCTTCAGTGTTCGTAGCTTTGACGAGTCCGGCTGAATGTCGATGTTTCGCTGTGTGGGGCGCGCGTTCGCCAAGATGCCGAACAGCGCGTAGTAGTCGCGCTGGCTGATCGCATCGAACTTGTGATCATGGCAGCGCGCGCAGGAAACCGTCAGACCTTGAAACGCCTTCGAGAGAACGTCGACCTGATTGTCGACCCACTTTACGCGGTCTTCCCAGGGGTCGACGGGCTGGAAGCCGTGTTCGACAAAGCGGTAGAAAGCGGTGCCGATAATCGATTCGTTGGTGCGCGTGGCGGAGTCGATGCGGGGCTTCGCAAGTAGATCGCCGGCGATGTGTTCGCGCACTAGTTGGTTGTAAGGCACGTCGCCGTTGAGAGCGCGGATTAGATAGTCGCGATAGCGCCAGGCTTCGGGAACATCGGGGTCGCCCTCCGAACCGTGCGACTCCGAATAGCGAACGAGATCCATCCAATGACGCGCCCAGCGTTCGCCGAACTGCGGCTTGGCGAGGTAGAAGTCGACTTGTGCCGCGTAGTCGTTCGGCGCGTTCGGATCAGGCGGAAGACCGGTGAGATCGAAGGCCAGCCTCCGGTGAAGCGTGTTCGCGTTGGCGCGCGGCGCGGGGGTGAGGGATTCCTTTGATAGCCGCTCGTTCAGCAGTTGATCGACAGTTCTATTCGCATGCGGACGAAGTGGCTGCCATGCCCAGTGCGTGTCGCGGCGTTTGGCCAAATCGAAGTTCTGGCCGGACAAAGCGAGTGCGATGAGGGCGACGGTCGCGCTGCGGCTGAGCATGCCGAGGTAATCTTAACACAGAGATAGAACCTTTACGGAAATGATTTGGTTGTGGCGGTCACGAGTGACCTGATGAGCGTCTCTGCGTCTGCTCGCCTACCGAAGCCTTCCGCAGGGAAGGCGCAAGAATGGCCTGGTGAAACTTCGGGAGCCTTCTATGGTCACCGATGCCGCAATGTTCAGAAAAGCCGAGTGGAAACGCACAGCTAGCGGCGGCCACGGCGCCTCCAACCGGGGCGTTACTTGGTGTCTCAGCATTTTTTCCACGCGGGTTGCAAAGAATTGCCTCTTCCATCGAATTCTCTGTGATGGATCGAGCGCCTGAATATGGCCGCCCGAACCGTGTCGCAAGCAGCAGCCGAGCGCTATGTGTGAATTAGTCAGACAATTTTTCCAACAAACGACACACCGTGATCGTCTAGACGGCGAAAGTAGGAAGAAGCAGTTTGCCCGGAGAACTTCTGGCCCTTCGCATCGACATGTTTGGCAGCGCGCGCGCCTCGCTGGAGAATGTGTTCGCCGTTCATTGTGCGCGGATGAAATCGGTAGCGTTTAACTTGCTGGGCTCCGAGGCGGACGCGGAAGACGCGGTCCAGGAGGCTTTTCTGAAGGCACACCGGTCGCTGGCCTCGTTTCGTGGCGGTGCGGCAGTGCGCACGTGGATTTATCGCGCACTGATCAACACGTGCCTGGACGAAGGCCGTCGGAGAGCGCGGAGGCCGGCGGCCGAATTCGTTGAAACCGGAACCGATGCCTGGCAGGATCTTAGAGTTGAGCTGCGCAGGGCGATCGGCATGCTCGATGGGCGCTCGCGAGCTGTGTTCTTGTTGTCCGCCGTCGAAGGCTTCTCGCACGCCGAGATCGCGACGATGCTCGAAATTACGGAGACCAATTCCAGGACGCTGCTGCTGGAAGCACGTCGGAGGTTGCAGGAGTTGCTATGACACCCGAAGAGTTGGACCGCGCCGCTCGAACGCTGCGCCGTGAATGGGAATCGCCCGACTTGTGGGCTGAAATTCAGCGCCGCATTTGGTGGCGGCGTGTGGGCGCGATTGGTGGATTGATCGCGGCGGGGATCGTGGTTGGCTTGTTGTTGACGCCGGTGCGCCGCGTGTCCGCTCCGTCGGCTTCTCCGCTATTGACCGAAGAGGCGATGGCCGATGTCGAACGGACCGAGCGCGCCTATCGGGCGTCGATTGAGCGGCTCGACCGCCTGGCAACGGTAAAACTACGCACGGGGAAGTCGCCGCTGCTGGCGGCCTACGGAGAGAAGTTGCGCTTGCTCGACTCGGCGATTGCCCAGCTTGATCGCGAGATGCAGTCGAACGACTTCAGCGCCCATCTGCACGTGCAGATGGCGGCCTTGTACCGGGACAAACAACAGACATTGGAGAAGGTGGTTCGCCATGAATAGATTACTCGTGTTGGCCTTTGGGACTGTCTGTGCCGGTGCGTCGGCGCGTGAGGAAGTGTCGCGAGAATTTTCAAAGACGGTACCGTGGCGCGCAGGGCAGTCGGTCACGATTTCCCACCGGCACGGCGACGTGGTTGTGCGCGGCGTCTCAGGTAGCAAGGACGTTTCGTTCCGCGTATTCGTGCGAGTGTCGGCGAACACCCGCGCCGAGGCGGAACAGTATTCAAGTGGTATTCAGTTCGATGTCACCGAAGGCATCTCGTTTCGAACGCGGTACCCGGAACGGCGCTCGGCGCAGGGTTTTTGGGACCGTCTGTTCAAGTCAGACCATTTAGTATCGCAGCGCCGGGTCTAATCCCCCCGCCTTTCAGGCGGGCTGCTTTCAGCCACGGTACTGCAAAATGGAAAGATGGCCGAGTACCGACGGAGCGCGGATGCGGTTTTTGATTTGAAGT
>Ga0194121_10007369_pt1 | contig 14357 bp, 12 predicted proteins | sample TA2MahCa50mmetaG_FD_148609 | JGI IMG/M metagenome (GOLD analysis project Ga0194121, IMG submission 148609) | Freshwater microbial communities from Lake Tanganyika, Tanzania - TA2015020 Mahale Deep Cast 50m | ecosystem: Environmental > Aquatic > Freshwater > Lake | place: Tanzania: Lake... | reverse complement strand
AACTTGTCGTCAACGGCACCGTCGTTGGCGAAGTAGAGCCACACACTGAAGACGAAACTGGCGAATGCGGCGAGCAGTGTCGTGATCCGGAGAACGGTGACAGGTTTCATGAGACGACAATAACCCACACTCACTGGCAAGCGGCGGACTTTGCGAATGGCTCGGCGCGGTAAAGCCATCTTGAATGGCGCTGTGTGTGACGCGTGCGTAAGGGCAAGCGAAGGATTCGTCACGTACGGTGCGAGCCATCCCGAGGTGTTCCCGAGTGGCAGCACGCATGCGTCGAGCACGTAGCCAAGTTCATTGATCATGTAGGCGCGGTGTCGCGCGACACGCTGCATGAGCGTGGGGTCGAGTTGTGTCAGTTTCGCCCGCAACTCATCGTCGGCAAGCGCCGCACCGTCTTTGAGATCCACGTAAACGAACGGCCCCTTCGACACCGGAATGATGTCCACCTGCATGACCATGCCCGAACGGACGGGCACGCTGTTACCCGCGGTAAACGGCGAGTTCACCCATTCGTCGAGATGCAGGTAGTGGCCGGGGCTCAATGCGAAATCAAACAACGATGTGTCGCGCACCGACTCGGCTGCAGCGAACACCTCTCCGCAAGTGGCCCCAGATGTAGCGCCGCAGACCAGGCGCGGGCGACGGTGAAATGGTTGGGGAAGAAACCTTGGTAGGACTCGCGTGATGCTTCGGGCATCTCGTGCGGACCGCTTGCAACGGCACCCGCCCGGCACGTGAGCGCACCAGTCACGCCGAAGGCGGTAGTGAGGGCGTCGCCCTGACGGGCAGTATTCGATGACGCACTCGCCAGACTTGTCGGGCTTTTCCCCCGACCCCGACCATGCGGTGACAACTTGAGGTCAACCCACGACTATCGAGCTCGCGCTCAAGATCGTCTTCGCGAACGTCAGGGCGTACGCGCTGGAGAAGTGACATCATCCCCTGGAGCTGACACAAGCGGCGTACTCAAAGAGACGGATCTGCTCGGGCTCGCTCACGAGTCGCCGCGATTCGTGCCCTGTACACCGCTGCAGTCAACGCGGGTGGCGGATTTGCCGGAATCTCTGTCACTGGAAGCGGACACGCTCGCAGCGATACCGGCATGTCGTCAGCCTCTCACGCTGGGAGTTGTTGCGTAATCCAATGCGCGCGAGCCTCGACGTAGCGCGCGCGAACATGCGGGGTCGCAGCAGCTTCATGCACCACGCTCGCTGAATCGAGCGGCCAATCAGGAAATGTTCCAGTGAGAGCCCACGCAGCCTGACGAGCCGCACCGTCGGCAACGTATTCGCCAGCGGGCGGCACTTCGACTGGCACACCGAAGACTGCCGGGGCGATCCGCTGCACCGCGACAGAGGCCGCCGCGCCTCCGACCAGCGCGACACGATCAATTCGTGCGCCGTGAGAGATGAGTGCGTCGAGTGCATCGGCCATGCCGCACAGCACGCCTTCCACTACGGCGCGTGCCAGGTGCCCAGGTGTGGTGTTGTCGAGCGTCATACCGAGCACGCTGCCAGTGGCGAGCGGAAGATTCGGCGTGCGTTCGCCAGCGAGATACGGAACCACGACGAGACCATCCGCACCGGCAGGTGCCGACAGTGCGAGCTCAGAGAGAGTCTGATGATCGACACGCAACACGGCACATGCAGCATCGAGCACGCGAGCGGCATTCAGCGTGCAGACGAGTGGTAGAAAGGCCCCGGTTGCATCGGCAAAACCCGCAACTGCGCCCGAGACGTCACGCGCACTCACGTTGCTGCGCACGAACGCCGTACCCGATGTGCCGAGTGATACCACGGCTTTGTCGCGCGCATCGACACCGATTGCGGCCGCTGCGTTGTCGCCCGCGCCGGGCCCCACGACTCGCGAGCCCCAGGTGACCGATTCTGCTGGCTGCAGCACGCGCGGCAACACCGCGTCGTGCCCGAGCGCGCGAGTGAGGATGTCGCGTCGGTACCGGTTGGTGACAGAGTCGAAATATCCGGTGCCGGACGCGTCGGATCGATCCGTGACGAGATCGTCGAGCGAGGTTGCACCTCGCAATCGCCACGTGAGCCAGTCGTGGGGAAGACAGACCGCAGCCGTTCGCTTGGCGTTCTCGGGTTCGTGCTGGGCGATCCAGCGAAGTTTCGTAACGGTGAACGATGCGACGGGCACCGATCCGGTGGCGTCGACCCACGCTGCTGCGCCGAGTTCGTTCACCAGTTGCGTGGCCGCGTCGGCGGAGCGTGTGTCGTTCCACAACAATGCGTTGCGAACGACGTTGCCGTCATCGTCGAGGCATACCGCACCGTGTTGCTGACCTCCAATTGATATCGCCGAAACATCGTCAAGTCCGTCGGCTGCAGCAATTGCTTGGTGGAGTGCGCGCTCCCAATGCGCCGGGTCAATCTCGGTGCCGTCAGGATGCTTCGCCGAACCGTGCCGCACGAGCACACCAGTACTCGCGTCGCGGATGACCACCTTGCACGACTGCGTCGAGGAATCGACCCCCGCAACGAGCGTCACGTCTCAGCGAGCACCCATCAAGTGCTCGACGGCGAGTTGTTGCAGTCGCACGAAACCATAACCTTTGGCGCCTGCGGCATTGACATCGAGTTTTGCGATGGCGTCGTTGGTGATGATGTCCTTCCATGTCTCACCGCTGGCGAGGGTCGGCCTCGACAGTTCGCCAACACGGGCTGCTGCAAACGCCTCGTTAACCTCTGGGTCGGCGCGGAAGGCCGCCACGCGCTCGCGAAGCAGTCGGTACATGCGCATATTTGCGGCAGCGGAGAACCACACACCGTCCATGTCTTCGGTGCGCGACGGTTTGTAGTCGAAGTGTCGTGGCCCGTCATACGCGGGTGCTCCGCTGACGCCACCGAACTCGAGCAAGTCGACGAGGCTGAACGCGTTGATCAGGTCGCCGTGGCCAAAGACGAGATCTTGGTCGTATTTGATACCGCGCTGACCGTTCAGGTCAATGTGGAACAACTTGCCCTGCCACATTGCTTGTGCGATGCCGGAGGTGAAGTTGAGACCCGCCATCTGCTCGTGGCCGACTTCGGGGTTGAGGCCCACCAGGTGCGAGTGCTCGAGTTTCTCAATGAATGCGATTGCATGCCCGATGGTCGGTAGCAGGATGTCGCCACGCGGTTCATTGGGCTTGGGTTCGATTGCGAACCGAACGTCGTACTTGCGCTCGATGACGAACGACGTGAGGGTGTTCATGGCTTCGGCGTAGCGGTCGAGTGCCGCGCGAACGTCTTTGGCATGGTCGTACTCCGCCCCTTCGCGACCACCCCACAACACGAATGTGCGCGCACCAAGATCGGCTGCCAGTTCAATATTGCGAAGCACTTTACGCAGGGCATATCGGCGCACGTCGCGGTTGTTGCTCGTGAAGCCGCCGTCTTTGAACACCGGATGCGCGAAAAGATTCGTCGTAATCATCGGTACGCAAATGCCGGTTGCCGCGAGTCGCTGCTTGAAGCGGGCGATGATGGCGTCGCGATCGCTGGCACTTGAGCCGAACGGCACGAGGTCGTCATCGTGGAAGGTGACACCCCACGCGCCGATTTCTGCGAGCTTGTCGACGATGTGCATCGGGTCGAGCGCCGCGCGTGTCGGCTCACCGAATGGGTCGCGGGCTTGCCACCCCACCGTCCACATACCGAATGAAAATTTGTCCTTGGTGGTGTTCATCGGCGTGAATCCTCGTTCTAGTAGCGCCGGTCGTAGCCGTGGGTATTGATCATCGTGGTTGCCGTCTCATAACTTGCGTGCGGTGCGATGCCGTGGCCCTCGACGATGCGGTTGAACAAGTTGAATCCTGCGCACACTGCAATCGCATCCTTCAATTGATCCTCGGAGAATCCGGCGCTGTGCACTGCCTGCTTGTCGTCATCGGAAATCGTGCTCGGAGTAAGCGTGAGTTTGCGCACGTACGCAAGCAGTGCCGCAAGTGGATGACCGTCGATCTGCCCGGTTTCGATTACTCGTCGATCGTCATCAGATGCGCCGAGTGATGCAGCGAATGCCGTGTGCGACCCGCAGCAGTACTCACAGCCATTGAGCTTGCTGGTGTACGCCGCGATGACTTCTCGTTGGGCGGGCGAGAGGTGCGAGACCTCGCGCAGCACCTCCTGGGCAAAGGCCATCAGCATCATGTACTTGCCGGGTCGCTCCTGGAAGACGTTGCCGATGCCGGCGCGCCCGGCGGAGAGATTCGAAAACTGGGGTCGGTCGTGTGTAGTCATAAGGAGTGCCCTCAACATAGTTTCCCGCCCTGGGGCGCCGTTCGGAGGTCGACCGGGCGTCACGGGGTCGTGAACAGGGGTCGACGACACTCCACGTCGGCGTGGAGGTGGACAGAATGTTCACTCCTGGCCTTGTGTCGCCTGTCTCACCCCACTAGTCTTACGCCGACCCAATCAGGGTCAGCTACACCATTACAGGGGGAAACCGAATGGAGAACACTAAGAAGTTCTTCGCTCTCATGGCTGCCGGCGCACTTGTGCTCGCAGCCTGCGGCGGAGACGAGGAGGAAAGCGCAGACGGCTGCATCGTCGGCGTGTCCTGGAACAACTACCAGGAAGAGCGCTGGGCGAAGTGGGATGAGCCTGCAATCAAGGCGGCCATTGAGGCCGGCGGCGGTACCTACATCTCGAACGACGCGAAGTCGTCGGCAGAGACGCAGGCCAGCAACTTGGAGAACCTCATCTCGCAGGGTGCGAAGGCACTCATCGTCTTGGCACAAGACGGAACGGCGATCAAGCCGGCCGTTGCCAGTGCGATTGGCGACGGCGTACCGGTCGTTGCGTACGACCGCTTGATCGAGGATCCGCAGGCCCTCTACATCACGTTCGACAACAAGGGTGTCGGCCGTCTTGAGGCAGAGGAGATCTTCAAGCGCGTGCCGAAGGGCCGCTATGTCATCGTCAAGGGTTCGTCGACTGACGCCAACGCGGACTTCCTCCGCGAGGGCTTCGAAGAAGTCATTGGTGCCGCTGTGGCATCTGGTGACATCGACATCGTCTCCGAGACCTACACCGACAACTGGGACCCTGCAAACGCGCAGGCGACCATGGAGCAGGTGCTCTCGGCAGAAGGCAACAAGGTTGATGCCGTTCTCGCGCAGAACGACGGCATGGCCGGTGGCGTGATCGCCGCCTTGGCAGCTCAGGGCCTCGCCGGCAAAGTGCCGGTGTCGGGTCAGGACGCCGAGCAGGCCGCGCTGAACCGCGTTGCTCTTGGCACGCAGTCGCTGACTGTGTGGAAGGACGCTCGTGAACTCGGCCGTGTTGCAGGTGAGTCGGCTCTCGCGCTTTGCGCGAACGCTGACGCCTCAGCGGTTTCGGGTGCCGGTGCATTCACCACGCCTGGTGGAAACTCGATCTCGTCGATCTTCCTCACGCCCAAGCCCATCACCCAGGACAACCTGAATGAAGTGCTTGACGCGGGTTGGAGTGATTCGGCGACGCTCTGCCAAGGAGTCACCGCAGGTTCAGTAGCCGCTTGCCCGTGACCGGGCAGCGTTGTCTCTGACACGCGACGTGCCCTCCGCCCTCACGGGCGGAGGGCACGTTCCTTTTACGGCTACTTTCTATGAGGCGGATAAGTCGGTGATGCACGATAAGTGCACAGGCATGGGGGTCTCAACACATGAGCGACACTCGTCAAACCACGGCCGCTGACTCGAACACTGCTGCGCGACGCAACCTGCGCGGGCTGGTTGCATCCAGCGAGATTGACACGCGCCTTGCCGGAATGGTCGCGGCACTTGTCGTCATCTGGGTTGGCTTTCACTTCTTGTCTGACGGCGCGTTCCTCACCTCGCGAAATCTTTGGAATCTCTCGGTGCAGAGCGCATCGATCGCCATCATGGCCACCGGCATGGTGCTCATCATCGTGTCGCGCAACATCGACTTGTCCGTCGGTTCGCTACTCGGCTTTCTTGGCTACGTGATGGCAGTTGCCCAAGCACGATGGATACCTGAGCGGCTCGGCCTCGGTTTCGACCAGCCCTACACCTGGGCGATCGCGCTCGCCATTGGCATCGTGCTCGGTGCTGCGATCGGTGCGGTGCAAGGTGCCGTCGTTGCGTACGGCGGTGTGCCCGCCTTCATCGTCACGCTGGGCGGGTTCTTGGTGTGGCGCGGTCTCATCTTCCGCATGGGCGAGCAGGGCAAGACCGTCTCGCCGCTCGACACCAACTTTCAATTGTTGGGCGGCGGCCCCAATGGGTCGCTCGGTGAAGGTCGCAGTTGGATTCTCGCCATCTTCGGGTGCATCGGCGCGGTCGCCAGCGTGTGGCTGGCACGACGTCGTCGCCAGCGCCATGAGCTTGGTATGCGGCCACTCCCGTTCGATATTGGGTTTGCGGTCATCGCGTGCGCGGTGATCATTCTCTCGGTCTGGCTGATTGCCATCGGTTACGAGTCACCGATCAACGGTTTGCCGACCGGCGTGGCGAACCCCGTCGTCATCTTGATTCTCGTCACCGTGGTCGTCACGTACCTGGCGCGCCGACGCCGCTTCGGGCGCTATGTGTACGCAATTGGTGGCAACCCCGAAGCCGCCGAACTCGGTGGCATCAACACACGACGCACCATCATGATGACCTTTGTCTTGATGGGCGTACTGTGTGCCGTCGCCGGTGCCGTGCAGACCGCTCGATTGAACGCCGCCGTCACCAACCTCGGAATCCAGAACGAACTTGACGTCATCTCGGCGGCAGTGATTGGCGGTACGTCGTTCGCCGGTGGTATCGGCACCATCTCGGGTGCTGTGCTCGGCGCAGTGGTCATGCAGTCGCTGCGCTCCGGCATGGTGCTCTTACGCATCGACTCGCCCTCGCAAGACATCGTCGTGGGCATCGTGCTTGTAACCGCGGTGTCGATTGACTCTGCGTTGCGGCTCAACCGCCGTCGCACTGCGATGATCTCGCTCGTGGTCGGCCTAGTTCTCGCCGCATTCATCATCCAGACCGGTCGCCAATAGGCGGGTGAACACATGAGCAGCACACACGCACCAACCGGCACTCCACTGGTGGAGATGCGGGACATTCACGTGTCGTTCGGCGGATTGCGCGCCGTTGATGGCGTGACGATCGATTTGTTCCCGGGCGAAGTCGTCGCCGTCGTTGGTGGCAACGGCGCTGGCAAGTCGACGCTCGTCCACACACTTGCGGGTGCCCACCCGGCCGACTCTGGCCAGATTCTCGTCAATGGTCGGCCAGTCACCATCGCCAACCCGCGCGACGCGCGCACCCACGGTGTGGAAGTGATCTACCAACGACTCGCCCTCGCCGACAACATCGATGCTGCAGCCAACGTGTTTCTCGGTCGTGAATTGCGCACTCGAAGCGGAGCGCTCGACGACTCGGCGATGGCGTCAGCCACCCGCGACGTGATGAAGCGTCTCAACCCGCGGTTCCAGAACTTGAGCACGGCAGTGCGGTCGCTCTCTGGCGGTCAGCGCCAGTCGGTGGCGATCGCGCGAGCCGTGCATTTCGACGCCAAGATCCTCATCATGGACGAACCCACTGCCGCACTCGGACCGGCCGAAACCGTGCAGGTGCGTGAGTTGATCGCGCAACTGAAGTCGGAAGGTATCGGCATCTTCCTCATCAGTCATGACATCCACGACGTGTTCGATCTCGCCGATCGCATCAGCGTGATGATGCAGGGTCGGCTCGTCGGCACGGTCGAGAAGAACAAGGTGACCAAAGACGAAGTGCTGGCGATGATCATCATGGGCCAGAAGCCCGCCAGCGCCAGTTAGCGGCGCAGCGACGCGATCGCGTCGATTGAGTTAGTCGCGCGGCTGCAATCGAACCGGCGCTGTTGCGTCGCGCGACACGTCGTAGAAGGCGCCTGCCTCCACTGATTGCCATTCACTGGCAGGCCGACCCGGGTAGGTGACGCGTACTTCAGCCTGCATCGCCTTGCCGAGCCCGACATGGATGAAACCGGTGTCGCCACTGGCGTGACCGCCGCCGACGGTGACTTCCCGCGCAACGACGCGACCATCGAAGCGAATCTCGACCCACGCACCAACCGCCTGGGTGTTCGGTGCTGGTTGTCGAACGCGAAGCGCCAGCCAGTTGCCTGTGATGGTCGGTGACGATGCGGTGCCGTCGCCGACGTTGCGACGCACCTCGACCTGCACTCGTCGGTTGACGACGACGAGGTCGAGCATGCCGTCGAGGTTCAAGTCGACCAGTGCGGCCCCGCGTGCGCGTGCGTTGTTGGCGATGCCGGCTTCGGCACCGCGCTCGACGAATGTGCCGTTGGCGAGCCCGAGCAGCAGATTGTTGGGGTCGAACGCGGCGTAGTCGACTTGTCCTTCAACGTTTCCTTTTGCGACGAACAAGTCGATGAGTCCGTCGTTGTTCACATCGTCAAACTCTGGGTGCCATGCCGTGGAAGGAAGTATGTCGCCGCCCGTATATGGGCGCGTTGCGGTCACCCCGCGCGCGAGAGCGATGTCTTGATAGCTCGGGCCCGTCGCGGCTGCATCGAGGGTTTGCAGTTTGTTGTCGGCTTGGCTCGTGAGATACACCTCGGGCTTGCCGTCACCGGTGAGGTCATAACTGGCGATGCCCATGCCCCAGATGGTGAGATCACGCCAGCCATCGGCAACGCCGTATTCGCGCGGGGCTTCGCCGGATCGAATGCGCCAGAGCTGCTCGCGTGCCTCGCGGTCGTAGTTACGGTCGTTGCTGACGCGAAGGTCGATCTTGCCGTCGCGATTCCAGTCCGAAAAGAGCAGCGACAGCGTGCAGTGCGCAGGTAAGTCGACGGTTTCCCCGTAACTGCCCGCCGATGGGCGCATGAGGCGGTTCGGTGCGCAGTCGAACGTGTCAGGCAGGAGATAGCTGCCGAACGCGAGTGTCGGCTGCGACGCATCGGCTTCCCATGTTGCGGCGAACGACACCGTCCAGTCGTTGCCACCGTCGATGCCGAGCGACGGTGTCGCGTCTTCGAAGCGACAGTCACCGAGGCCACGTAACATCACGTTGGCACCGCGACGAAGCACTGCAAGGTCAATCACGCCATCGCTGTTGATATCAAGCGGATACGCGCCGGTGACCAACTCGAGATCAGTTACTGCGGATGTCTTCTGGGAGAATCGCAAGGCGCCACCCACCGGGCTTTCGTTGACGTAGAGCGAAGCCTGGTTCACGCCACCTGCGAAGTAGAGATCGGGTTTGAGGTCGTCGTTGCAGTCGAACGAAGCGACTCCACCCCCGACGAAGAACGGATACTCGCCGTCATACGCGTGGTCGATGCCGGCCGAAGCCGCCTCGTCGATCAGTCTCGGCACGACCGGGTCTTCGTCGCCTTGTGTGCGAACCACAAGGATTGCTGCTGTGGCGCCGACCACCGACACCAGTGCGAGGGCTCCGAGCGGGCCACGCTTCATGCGACGAATGTGTTCGGCTGACGAGCGCGCGGGCTCACGCGTTGTCGGGCACGGGCAGTTCAGCGACGATCAGCCAGCGCGCGCCGGTTGCTCGTCGCATCGCCCACATGGTTTCGAACGATTCCGTTCGTCGTGACACGACGGTGCCGGATGAGTCGTGAACTTCGGTCAGGCGCGTGCCTTGGGCGATCATGCCGAGGCTGAGGCCGTCTTGCCGGCCGAACGGCACGAGCAGCGTGACACGAACGTCGTCGATGTCGTACGAGTCGACGACGGTTTGACCAGAGAGTGTGGCATCGCTGAGTCGCGCCTGCATTGCCTCCAGACGATCGCCGTGGGCAATGGCCTCCAGCAGTTTCGCGTCGTTCTCGAGCGTCGCCTCGCTTTCGAGGGCGAGGTTCTCGGCGAGAGTGAGCACGATCGCCCGAGCGCCTTCGACGTTGATCTCGTGGTCCCAGTCGATGACCGCTTGATCGACACGAATCGAGGGGAACGTCGCCGGGTCGATACGAGTGGCGAGTCGACCCATCAGATCTTCTGGTTCGCTGGCCAGAATTCCTTGCGCGGAACGCCCGCCGACAGCAAGCGCACCTACGACAAGCGCTGCTGCGAGCACGATGGTGGAGCCGCGCTTGGTGCGCACGGCGGACGGTGCAGTGGTGTCGTCCCCGTTCAGCACCCGTCGGGCGAAAGCGCGCAACGTGTCGCCCTCGCTACCCGGCGCGGGCACCACCCGCTCAAGCAGTGGTCGAACCGCGGTGATCACGGTCAGACCAGCAAGCAACGCGACCTTCGCGCCGAACTCCGTCTCTTGCGGGGCCATCAACATCACGCACGCCACGCCGACAAGCGCTCCAAACAAAATGCGACCAACACGACCAAGTGGCACGGTGCGCGGGTCGGTGATCATGAAGTAGGTGAAGATGAGGATCTCGGGCGACGTCACGAGGGTGACCCACAAGTCGGTTCCGCACACTGGCGCGAATGCCCAGCGCGCGGTGAAGCATTGACCCGACGCTGCGTTCACGGCAGTGCCGATCATGAGCACGGTCCAGAACGACAGCACCGTGGTCATCAGACCGAGCCGGCGCGTGACCAGCGAACCTCCGACGAGAATCACGGCATACGCCAGCACCATTGCGGGATTACTGATTGGTGCCCACCAAAAGTCGAGTGGCTCAACTCGGGTGCTGCCGAGCACGATGAATGCCATGACGAGCCCAATGTTCGACGGGTTGAAGACATGCGACCCGTTGCGACGCACGATGAACTTGGTGAAGAGCGAGAACGCCGCGATACCAGAGAACATCCACCACTGGTGAAACGACCAATGGTCGCCGACCGGAGTGCTCGGCACTTGCAAGATGAGCGCGATGCCGCTGCCGGTCAACAGCGCGCTGGCAGGCCACACGAACGCCTTCTTCTCGCGGAAGGTGATGATCACTTGCAGAACGAAGCAGGTGACGATGGCCGCCAGGATCTGCGGCACGCTGACATGGAACCCGAGACCTACCTGACCGAGGGTGTGGAGAGTGATGACGACTCCCGCCACATGCAGTCGAGAGTCACGAAGTTTCGGCAGTACCAGTGGGTAGGCAGTGCTCCCGATGCGAATCTTTCGCGCGGCGGCCAGCGACGGCACGGGCATACCCGGGGCAAAGATGTTTCCCACGCCAGCAAAGGTTAGTTGCGCACGGTTTCTAACGCCACGCGGACATTCAACAATTTTGGAGTCGTGGTGCAGATTCGTCAGGGAAACTTTCGGCGATGTGTCCGACAATCTTCGCCCCGATCGACTGGGTCTTTGCGAACTGAGACCGACGGTCGTTCCGGAGAGTTATTTCTGAACTGGAATATGCTCCCGAAGTTTCCTGGCAATCGGTATCTCTGCGTCGATTACACGCTTCTCCCTGCTGCCGAGTGCTTGCTCAACCTTACGAATTGCACCAACCAGATGCCGAAGCCCTACTGGCTCGAGTGACGCGGCCTGATCGGAACCATACATCGTCCGACCAAGGGTGATGTGTCGTTCAATGGATGTTGCACCCATTGCCACCGCAGCAATGGATATTGAAGTTCCGGACTCATGACCGCTGTAGCCAACCTGACAGCCATAGCGAGTTCGCAGAGTTTCAATGACCCGAAGATTCGCATCCTCGTCCTTCATCGGGTAGGTACTCACGGTGTGCATGAGTTCAAACGGGCAGTCAGCAGACCTGAAGATTTCAACAGCACGATCAATCTGCGTCAGAGTACTCATGCCAGTTGAAACAAATGTCTTCTTCCCCTCAGAGGCGATCATCCGTAGCAAGTCTTCATAGACCAACATCGCCGAAGCCACTTTGTTGAAGGGACAATCGAAATCCCGCAAGAACTTCTGACTATTGAGATCCCATGCCGAAGCGAACCAGGGAATTTTTTGTTCACGGCAATAGGCGTCGATGTCTCGGTATTGATCGAGACCGAACTCCAGCCCCTGCTTCTGCTGCCTCTGCGTGGTTCCCCACGGGCTCTCCCGAGCGCTATCAAGAAATTCTTTGGTGTACACCGCATTAATGTCCCGCTTTTGAAACTTGACGGCGTCGCACCCTGCATCAACAGCCACATCAATCAATTGCCGACAAACCACCATGTCGCCATTGTGATTAATGCCAATTTCGGCCACGATGAATACACCCACGACTACCCAACCTTACCAAATCTCGTCAGGTTGTCGGCTCGATATTTCAAGCGATACCGAGCTCGCGTTCTACGAGATCACACAGCACGTGACCGATCAGGATGTGCGACTCCTGAATCCGCGCAGTCGAGACAGAAGGAACAAGCAAGGGATACGCAACAATATCCCGCAATGCTCCGCCAGTCGCACCGAGAAGGCCGACTGTCGTTACTCCGCGCCGAGTCGCGGATTGAACCGCCTCGACAACATTGCGACTGTTCCCGGATGTCGATATTGCGATGAGGACGTCACCATCCCGACATAGTGCTTCCACTTGTCTTACGAAGACTTGGTCGTATCCAAAGTCATTTGCGACGGAGGTGAGGACCGACGTATCGGTGTTCAATGCAACTGAGGCGAGTGGTCGGCGGTTGTTCTTGAACCGACCGATGAACTCGGCGGCCAAGTGCTGGCTGTCAGAAGCACTGCCCCCATTTCCGCACCAGTAAATGATGTTGTCCTTCGCAAGTGCCTTGGCGATCAGGCGCGAGACGACGACAATCTGATCTCCGAGGTGACTATCCAACATTGATACGACAGCAAGGTGTTCTCGCAGATGGAGCGATACCTCAGAACGGACATCATTCGGCTGCTGCGACACCGGTTTCATACTATGCGAGACTCAGTGAGTGAACATATGCTCGCGGAGTATCCTCTCTTTGTAGTGAAGCGAAGGAGTGAGCATCCATGACCGCTCTCGTTCTCGGTGCTTCTGGCAGTCTGGGAAGTTCGTTGGTGCTGGCGCTCAGGGAGCGGGGCGAGTCAGTCATCGGTGTTTCTCGGGGGCCTCAACCGCGAGGCCTGGAATGCGACTCGTGGATTCATGTTGGACGGTACGAAGACTTTGCGCCACCGAATACGGAATGGGACCGTATCTTTGTCGCCTTCGGTTCATTCTTGGTGGCGCCGCTGCTTGAGTCGACTACCGAGGACATTACCAGTCAGATTCAAGCGAACATCACGGCTCAAGTACTCGTGACGCAACGAATCCTGAAATCACTTACTCCTGGTGATACAAGAAGGCGAGACCTGGTATTTGTCGGTTCAACCTCTTCGTACACGGGATTTTCTGGTTCCTCTGTCTATTGCGCGACGAAGTTCGCACTGCGGGGATTTCTCGAGGCAATGAATGCTGAGTGGAGCTCCAGCAATATTCGATTTTGGTTGGCATCGATGGGGTCCATGAACAATGACATGGGGCGACGGGTTCCTGGTGTCGTGCCCGCTCATCTGCTTGAGCCGCTTGAGGTTGCGCGCGACATTGTTCATGCCGTGGTCCGTGACACTTCGGCCTTCCAGCCCGAATTTACGATTCGCCGAAGGTGGGTTCCATGAGCCTTGTCGTGATTGTTACAGGCGCAGGCCGAGGTATCGGACGCGAGATTGCGCTGCAGTGTGCACGAGACGGGTTCGGTGTGATTGGAGTCGACAGGACGATCACAACGTCCTCGGAAATCAATTTTGCTGTGCAGGGTGATGTGCGAAGCGATGAGGTGATCCAGAAGTCCTTCGAACATGCGCGGTCGCAGGGCAAACCAGTCGCCCTCGTCAACGCAGCTGGTGTCTCTCATCCAGAGAGCGGTGATTTCACTTCTGGAACATGGGATGAGACTATTTCGGTAAACCTCACCGCTGTCTTTGCATGGTGCGAATACTTCCGCAGGCAACTGGTGGCTGGCATCGTTGATGGATCGTCGGTGGTGAATATCGGCAGTCTCGCTTCACACCGAGCATTTGAGAGCAACCCGAGTTATGTCGCCAGCAAGTCTGGAGTACTCGGTCTCACCAGAGCGTTCGCACTTGAAATGGCTCCGCTCGGCGTGCGTGTCAACTCGGTGAGTCCGGGCTACATCAGAACCGATATGACTGCTCTGTCTTGGACTGACGAGGAATTGCGTGCCAAACGTGCAGCGTCGTCGCTATTGGGGCGATGGGGTGAGCCGCAAGACGTCGCCCTCGTCTGTCGCTTTCTTCTGTCTGACGACTCACGGTTCGTGACCGGTGCTGATATTCCTGTGGACGGGGGCTGGCTCGCCAAGGGCTAGTGGGTCGGCATCTCATGCAGCGGCGAGCATCGCGTTGGCGAATGCCCGCAATGTCGGGTATTCCCAATGCGGGGTGACGGGTGCGGCTGCAGGTGTGGCGCCGAGTGAACCCGCGGCAGCGCGCTTGGCACCGTAGCGGTTGATCCACACGGTCCGTAACCCGACGGACTGCG
>Ga0194121_10007368_pt1 | contig 14357 bp, 10 predicted proteins | sample TA2MahCa50mmetaG_FD_148609 | JGI IMG/M metagenome (GOLD analysis project Ga0194121, IMG submission 148609) | Freshwater microbial communities from Lake Tanganyika, Tanzania - TA2015020 Mahale Deep Cast 50m | ecosystem: Environmental > Aquatic > Freshwater > Lake | place: Tanzania: Lake... | reverse complement strand
AGTTGCTCCGTCATGAGGACGCGACTGCCACGAGTGAGTCGCCGTGCCTTTGCACATGACGCATGCCCTCGGATGAACGCCGCCCGCGGAACGCAATCGCCATCGAGAAAGATGATCCAAGGCGCCCGGGCCTGTTCGGCAGCGCGGTTACGGATCGCCGCGGCCCGAAAGCCCTTGTCTTCATGCCAGACCCAGTGCAGGCGCGTGATCCCTGCAGCTGCGAACCGTGGCTTGAACGATTCCACGAGCGCCGCAGTCTCAGGTCCGCTGCCGTCATCGGCGACGATGCACTCGAAATCTCGGCGATCCTGCGTCAACAGTCCCTCGAGCACGCAGCGAAGAGCACTCGGTCGGTTGTAGGTGGTGACGATCACCGATGCGGCTGCTTCCGACATACGCCGCCACGATAGCCCCTTGACGCAGGTAATCGGCGGCCGCGGCGGCGGCCGGGGCAACTGTCGTGGTCTCGCGTAGCCTTCGCGATTCATGACGGATGACGCGCCGATCCCGCTCGCGCCTGATGGTCCAACACCAGATGTTCCGCCTTTGTGGGGGCGTGTGCAGGTCTCAGCCGATCCGTATGAAGCGGCTGAGGCACTCGGCAGCGACTTGATCGAACAGGCGCACGCGTGCGTGGCGAGTGTCGGCGACTTTCATCTCGCACTCTCGGGCGGATCGACGCCGTTTCCGTTCTACCAGTCACTGATGACCGATCCGATGTATCGGCGGCTGCCCTGGGATCGCACGCACCTGTGGATCGTCGATGAGCGGCGCGTTCCATTCGATCATCCCAAGAGCAACTGGCGACAGATTCACGAGATCATCGTCGACCACTCCGGCATTCCGCCCGCGCAGGCGCATCCGATCGAGGCGATGGAGCAGGACGCCGCTGCGCGCTACGAACGCGCACTGCGTACCGCGTTCAGCCGCCGCGCCGTCACTGAGCAGCGCCTCGACTTCGTATTGCTTGGCATGGGCGACAACGGACATACGGCAAGCCTCTTCCCGCAAACCGCGGCGCTGCGCGAGCGAAAGCTGTTGGTCTGCGACTGCGATGGTCCGACCGTAACGCCGCCGCCTCGTGTGACCATGACCTATCCGCTGCTGAACGCAGCCCGCTTCGTGGCGGTGCTTGTGCTCGGCAGCGAGAAGGCGCCGATGATTCACCGTGTGGCAACGGGCAGCGACGACTTCACCGCGCTGCCGATCAAGAACATCCGACCCTCCGGCAAACTCGTGTGGCATCTCGACCGCGCCTCTGCCGCGCCGCCCAACGGGTGAACGACTCACCCGCGCTGAGCGAGGAAGTCCTTTAGCAGTTCACACGCGGCGAGTGCGTCGCGGATGCGCCGCTTCTGCGCGTGTGTCCGCCCGCTTCGGTTGAGCGATGTTTCCGCGGCATGGCTCGTGAGGCGTTCATCCTGAAAGTGAACGGGCAGGCGGAAGCGCTCCTCGCAGGCGAGGGCGAAGTCGCGCGTCATCTTCGCACGCGGTCCTTCGGATCCGTCCATGTTGAGTGGCAAGCCGATCACCAGTGCGTCGGGAGCGTAGGAGTCGACGGCGTGCGCGAGCGACTGCATGAGAACCTCGCGCGTGGATGCTTCGATCACTTCGATGGGCGCGGGGATACGCAGCACGTCATCGGCGCACGCAAGACCCGTCCGTCGATCGCCGAGGTCGATGGCGAGGAAACGCATGGCTGCGTCAACGACGATCGGCGGGAAGCTGTGCCACCAGCTCCTTCACCCGCTCCGCATCGGCTGCTCTGCACACGAGTGTCGCATCGGCGGTTCGCACAACGATGACGCCTTCGATGCCGATGGTGGCAATCAGGTGCGATGGATCGTCGCTGATACAGACGACCTCGCTGGAAGAGAGATGCGTCGCCACCGAAGATGCACGGTTGCCCGCAGCGTCACTCGGCAGCAGTGCGGCATAGGCGGGCCAACTGCCCACATCACGCCAGGCCACGGGCATCGGCACGACGCAGATTGAGAGCCCGGCATCACGCGATGCTGGTTCCATCAGTCCGTAGTCGACGCTGATCTTCGTGAGCGACGGATAGACCTCATCGACAACCGCCTGTGCGCGCGCCGTTCCCCACGCTGCGCCGATTCGGCGCAGTCCAGGACCGCACGCGGGCTGGAAGCGATCGATCGCATCGAGCACGGTCGCCGCGTGGAAGATGAACATGCCGCTGTTCCACCCGAAGGTGCCCGCCGCGATGAACTGTGTGGCGCGTTCCAGATCCGGCTTCTCCACAAAGCGCTTTGCAGCGAAAGCGCCAGCGAATCCCGCGATCGCATCGCCTTGCTCCACATAGCCGTAGCCCGTGGCGGGGAAGGTGGGCGTGATGGCGAATGTCACCAGTCGGCTCGGGTCTGCCTCGACCAACCGAAAGCCGAGGTCAAGTTTCTGCGCGAACACATCTTGGGGCTCGATGACATGGTCGCTCGTGAGTACCGCAAGCGTGGCGTTTGGATCGCGCGCCGCAGCGACTGCCGCGGCGAAGCCAACGGCGTTCAGGGTGTCTCGCCCCATCGGTTCACCGAGAAAACGATCCTGCTGAAGTCCCGGGATCGCCGCCAGAATGTCCGCGGCATAGGAACGCGAGGCGCAGATGAACTGGCGCGCCGAAGGCACCACGCCCGCCAACCGTGCGGCGGCAATCTGCAGCAGCGTTCCGCCATGTGGCATCGGCATCAGTTGCTTCGGTCGTGCGGCGCGGCTCATCGGCCACAGTCGTGTGCCTGATCCACCCGCCATGATGACCGCGTGCCGATGTGTCATCTCGCGACCCCCTTCAGTGCGAGCGCCGCAGCGACGAGCGCATCGGCGCTGGCAATCTCTGGCTCGCGCTCAAGCGCCGAATCGATGAGCGACCGCGCATCGAGGCGGTTCTCGCCAAGCTGCACGAGCACATGAACCGCATCAAGGACCGCACTTGCGCTGATGGTCGGCGCTCCAGTTGGCTGCGCAGCGGAAGCCGAAGTTGACGCGGTTATCCCTGAACGCCCGCCTTTGCTCGCAGGTGCGCGCTTGCGCGGCGCCGCGGTCGGCGCAGCTGCCGGCGCACCGCCGCCGCGCATGGCATGGCGTTCCACCTTGTCTCGCAGTTCGAGCACCATCGTTTCAGCGGTCTTGCGCCCGATCTCAGGCAGCGCCACAAGCGTGCCGAGATCCTTCCGCACGATCGCTTCTGCAACACGAGGGAATGGGATCGTGAGCGCCCGAAGCGCGCGCCGTACGCCAATGCCCTTGACGCTCGTGATCAGTTCGAAGAACTCGCGGTCCGCTTCGGTCTGAAACCCGATCAGACGTGGCCAGAAGCTCGATCCCTGCCCCTGCGACTCGAGATAGTGCAGCGTGTGCAGCACGACCACTTCGCCGACCCGTTCCTGCAAACGCTGGACATCTGCTGCCGGGATGGACACTTCGTACCCCACTGCGCCAACCGCGAGCAGTGCGCGGTCCTCGCCGATCCGCTCGAGCGTCCCTTCGATGCGGGTGATCATGCCGCCGAGGGTATCCGCTTTGGGAGCGTGCTTCGAATCTCACGCACCTGAGGTGGGAACGATCGACTCGATCCGCTATCCTCTCGCCCGTTTGGACTGAGCGCGCCGCGCGTGCGGCACTCGGCACCGACGCGAGCACACGTATGCCACGCCGAAGCGATATTCACACGATCCTCATCATCGGGTCAGGACCGATCATCATCGGGCAGGGCTGCGAGTTCGACTACTCAGGGACGCAGGCGTGCAAGGCATTGCGCGAAGACGGATACCGCGTGGTGCTGATCAACTCCAACCCCGCGACGATCATGACCGATCCCGCCATGAGCGATCGCACATACATCGAGCCGATCACGCCCGATGCGGTCGAGCGCGTGATCGTCCGCGAGCGCGACCTCGGACATCCGATCGATGCGGTGCTGCCGACGCTCGGCGGGCAGACGGCACTGAACTGCGCGTGTGCACTGCATGACAGCGGTGTGTTCAAGCGCCACGGGATCGAGATGATCGGCGCATCCCGCGAGTCGATCCGACGCGCAGAGGACCGCGAAGCATTCCGCGCGATCGTGCAGTCGCTCGGGCTTTTGCAGCCACACTCGCGGACGGTCACGAATCTCGATGATGCGAAAGCATTCCTCGACGAGATCGGGCTCCCTGCGATCATCCGACCGGCGTTCACGCTTGGCGGAACGGGCGGCGGGATTGCCTACAACATCGAGGAGTTTGAGGAGATTGTCCGCCGAGGGCTCTCGGCAAGCATGATTGGGCAGGTCCTCATCGATGAAAGCGCGCTGGGCTGGAAGGAGTACGAACTCGAAGTCGTGCGCGATCGCAACGACAACTGCATCATCATTTGTGGCATCGAGAACATCGATGCGATGGGTGTGCACACGGGCGATTCCATCACCGTCGCGCCGATCCAGACGCTGACCGACCGCGAGTACCAGCGCATGCGTGACGCATCGTTCGCGATCATGCGTTCGGTCGGAGTCGACACGGGCGGATCGAACGTGCAGTTCGCGATCAATCCGAAGGATGGGCGCATGGTGGTCGTGGAAATGAATCCGCGCGTCTCGCGCTCTTCGGCGCTTGCATCGAAAGCGACGGGGTTCCCGATCGCACGCATCGCCGCGAAGCTTGCCGTCGGCTACACGCTCGACGAACTGCGCAACGACATCACCGGAACCACCAGCGCGTGCTTTGAGCCATCGATCGACTATGTCGTCGTGAAGATGCCGCGGTGGACGTTCGAGAAGTTCCCCGAAGCGGATGAAACGCTGACGACTCAGATGAAGAGTGTGGGCGAAGCAATGTCGATCGGGCGAACCTTCAAGGAGGCGCTGCAGAAGGCGATACGGTCGATGGAGGTCAAGCGCTTTGGGCTTGGACTCGATGCGAACGACAGGTGGCTCGCGGGACAGCGCCGATCGGCGAAGGCGCTTGCCGATGGATCCGCCGCGGTGTGGCCGATCCCGGACGAGTTGCTCCGCCGTAAGTTGACCGTTCCAAGCCAAGGGCGACTGTTCTTCGTGCGTTACGCGCTGAAGATGGGCTGGAGCATCGAAGATGTCGCGCGCTCGACTGGGTACGACCCATGGTTCCTCGACCAGATCGCGCAGCTCTGCGAGTTCGAGTCGAAACTCTGCTCGGTCCATCGACTCGAAGATCTCCCTGCGGAGACACTCCGTGAAGCGAAGGTGCTCGGGTACAGCGATGCGCAGTTGGCCTTCCTGTATCTCGGCGCGATCACCACCAAGAACATCCTCGCCGTGCGGGCGCACCGCAAGCGGCTCGGCATCGAGCCGGTCTACAAGCTCGTCGATACGTGCGCAGCGGAGTTCGAGGCGAAGACGCCGTACTACTACTCCACCTACGAGCGGGCTGTGAGGGTCGCGGGCAAGGCGATCATCGAGGATGAGATCCGCATCTCGCCGCACCGCAAGATCATCGTGCTCGGGGGCGGCCCCAACCGCATCGGGCAGGGGATCGAGTTCGACTACTGCTGCTGCCAAGCCGCGTTCGCGTGTGAGGACATGGGCTTCGAGAGTGTGATGATCAACTCGAACCCCGAAACCGTTTCCACCGACTATGACACGAGCGACCTGCTCTTCTTCGAGCCGCTCACGCTCGAGGATGTGCTGAATGTCATCGAACGGCTGAACGGTGGCGGCATCGATGTGGTGAATCGCACGGGCGCGGTCGCGGGTGTGATCGTGCAGTTCGGTGGGCAAACGCCGCTGAATCTGGCGCACGGGCTTGATGCGGCGGGCGTTCCGCTGATTGGCACGGGCAACGACTCGATCGATCTTGCGGAAGACCGCGATCGTTTCAAGGCGATGATCGATGACCTTGGGCTCCGTCAGCCCGAGAGCGGCATCGCGCGCAGTCTCGACCAGGCAGTGGAGATCGCCGCACGAATTGGATATCCAGTCTTGGTGCGACCTTCGTATGTGCTGGGTGGCCGCGGCATGGAGACATGCTTCGACGAAGCGAGCCTGCGGCGCTACATGGCCACTGCCGTGGATGCGAGTGAGCTCGCCGATCGCCCTGTGCTCATTGATCGATTCCTCGGCGACGCGATCGAGATCGATGTCGATGTGGTTGCAGACTTCGAGCCCGCGAGCGGGAATCACCGACCCAACCTGGAGTATGAACGCGGCACGCCTCGTGCGGTCGTCTGCGGCGTGATGGAGCACATCGAAGAGGCGGGCATCCACTCGGGCGACTCGACCTGCACGGTGCCTCCGTATTCGCTGCCCGCTGCAACCGTCTCGCGGATTCGCGAACAGGCGAGACAACTTGCGCAGCGGTTGCGCGTTCGCGGACTGATGAATGTCCAGATGGCGTGCAAGGATGATGTGCTCTACATCCTGGAAGTGAACCCGCGCGCCTCGCGCACGGCACCCTTTGTCAGCAAGGCGAAGGGCGTGTCGTGGCCGCGCATCGCGGCGCAGGTGATGATGGGCGCTTCGCTCGACCGCTTGCAGGTGGAGGAAATCGACGACACGGGCTTCTACGCGGTCAAGGAGTCGGTCTTCCCATTCTCGAAGTTCCCGGGCGTGGATGTGGTGCTCGGACCTGAGATGCGTTCCACGGGCGAAGTGATGGGCGCCGATCAGTCGCTTGCGGTCGCCTTCGCCAAGGCGCAGATGGCGGCTGGCGTGATGCTCCCGACTGCGGGCAAAGTATTCCTGTCGGTCCGTGAGAGCGACAAGGCTGCCGCGGTGGATGTCGCGCGAAGCTTGAAGGGTGCAGGATTCTCGGTGGTCTGTTCGCGGGGTACGCATGAGGCACTTGCGCGCGCAGGTATCGAGAGTGAACTGCTTCCAAAGATTGCCGAAGGCCAGCGACCCAATGTCATCGACCTCATTCGGTCGGGCGAGATCAAACTGATCATCAACACGCCCACACGCAAGGGTTCCAACACGGACGAGGGACGCATCCGCGCCGCGTCGGTGCGCTCAAATGTGCCACTGATGACGACGGTCGCGGGCGCGCGAGCCGCGGTGCAGGCGATCCGTGCCTTGCAAGTCGGGGCGTGGGATGTGCGGGCGATACAGGACCACTTCCCGCACCTTGCGCGAGCGCCCGTGGAAGCGCGCGCGCTAGACTTCGCAGCCCATGATTGACTCGATTCCCCTGATCCCCGTCACCGGTGGTCTTCCTCAGTTGATCGCGAATGCCGTGGTCTTGGTGCTCATGCTGCACGTCATTCTTGGCGGCTGCGCCTATGGGGTCATGCTTGAACGCAAACTCAGCGCATGGATGCAGGACCGTGTTGGTCCCAATCGTGTCGGACCCAAGGGGCTGCTACAGCCGATTGCAGACGGACTGAAATTCATCTTCAAGGAGGAGCACACGCCGCGCGGCGCGGACTCGATCCTCTTTACGCTTGGTCCTGGGCTCAGCATCGTTCCCGCCATGATGGCGTTCATCATCATCCCGTGGGGCGGCATCCTCGACCTCTCGACGATCTCGTCGAAACTGGTGGAGTGGTTTGGCGCAAGCGCCAGCATTGGCGACTCGCTTGTGCGCATCACGGGAGCGAACGTCAATGTCGGCATCATCTATCTGATCGCGGCGGCGAGCCTCGGTGTGTACGGGGTGGCACTCGGAGGGTGGGCAAGCAACAGCAAGTTCTCGTTCCTCGGCGGGCTTCGAGCGAGCGCACAGATGATCTCCTACGAAATCCCGATGGGGCTCTGCCTGCTGTGCGTCGTGCTCCTCGCGGGTTCGCTCGATCCCTACGCGATCATCTCGCATCAGCAGCAGCAGGGCTGGAACATCCTGCAGCAGCCGCTCGCAGCGATCGTGTTCTATACCTGTCTGCTCGCCGAAGCCAACCGCGCGCCATTCGATCTCGCGGAGGCGGAGAGTGAACTCGTCGGTGGATTCCACACGGAATACTCCTCGATGCGCTTCGCGATGTTCTTCCTCGCCGAGTACTTCCATGTCATCACGGGGTCCGCGTTCTTCGCGCTGCTGTTCTTGGGCGGTTGGAGCATCAATCCTGTCGGTGGGCTGACGCCATCGCAGTGGAACTGGGATTTCCCCGTGGTGGGTGGTCTCGGCGTGGTGCTGCTGCAGATGGGCGTGATGATCGGCAAGACGGCATTCATGCTGGCGTTCGCCATGGCGATCCGCTGGACGCTGCCGCGCTTCCGCTTCGATCAACTCATGAAGTTGGCGTGGCAGGGCATGATCCCCGTATCGATCCTGCTGCTCGCGGCTGCGGCGACGGTCACCTACTTCGGTGTGGATCAGTACATGTGGCTCGCATCGATCGGATGCGCGGGCATCATCTGGGCGGTCTATCCACTGATGCCCAAGCAGGACGCGGTGAACCGCAGGATTCCGCTGATCGGCAGCCGTTTCTCGCCACTACCGAATGAACGCGTGGCTGCGGCGTCCACGCATCCTGTCGCGCTCGATGATGCGGCGATTCCCGATCGGCGGCAGGGCCCGCTTTCGGTGCACTGAAGCGATGCAGCGACTGACGATACTGGCGATGGTGCGAGGCGCGCTGGCGCTCGCGAGCATTGCCGTTCGGTCGCGAGGGAAACTTCGCAGTCGTTACTGGCAGTGGCGCAGCGAAACTGCGTTCGGCAGCGGAAGGTGGCCAGTGTCGCGCGCCCAGCGGCTTCATGCGCTGCTTGAGTACGGCGACTGGGTGTGGCGCATGCGCACACTCACGCGCGGCTGATCTGCGGCGTCCCGACATCTGGCGCATGCGTTACGCTTGTGCTGCGAACACGGCGCAGCGCATCATGGGCGACTTCCTCACCATCTCTGGCATGAAGCGTGCGGACCTCGTTCGCCTGCTGCAAGCCACGCGCCGAAACCTCCCCGTGGCGGATGGCACCGAACCAAGCCGCACTTCGCTGCAAGGGCGCGTGATCGCCAATCTGTTCTTCGAGGACTCGACGCGAACGCGCTGCAGCTTCGAGACGGCGGTCCACCGACTCGGTGGCCAAGTCTTCAATCTCACGCCAAGTGGCTCGAGCATGAGCAAGGGCGAGTCTCTCGTGGACACGGCGCGCAACATCGAGTGCATGGGAGTGACCGCCATCGTGGTGCGGTGCAGTGTCTCGGGAGGCGCGCGGATGGTTGCCGATGGGGTGAAGTGCCCAGTCATCAATGCTGGTGATGGGCGGCATGAACATCCAACGCAGGCGCTGCTCGATGTGTCGACGCTGATGGAAGAGTTCGGTTCAGTGGAAGGTCGGACGGTCTCGATCATCGGCGATATCACCAACAGTCGCGTTGCGCGCTCTGTCACTCATGCGTTGTCGCTGCTCGGCGCGAGCGTGCGCCTTGTTGGTCCACCGACGCTCGTGTCCAAGGCGTTTGAGCAGATTGCAGAGGGTCCTGGTGCAGTCCGAGTGATGACCAACCTTGATGAGGCGCTCGATGGCTCTGATGCAGTCATGATGCTTCGAGTGCAATTTGAACGAGCAGCCGGAGGGGCGATAGCAAGTGATTATCGGAATATGTTCGGGCTTACCCCAGAGCGGATCGCTCGGCTCGCTCCGCACGCTGTGGTGCTCCATCCTGGTCCGATGAACCGCGGCATTGAGATCGACGACCGAGTGGCGGATGATCCGATGCGAAGTCGGATTCTGCGTCAGGTCACCCATGGTGTTGCTGCGCGAATGGCGGTTTTGGAGGAAGTTGTCGGAACTCTCGAACCGGTTGGTCGATAGACGAATAGGACGCTTGCAGCCTCTCGCCCCCGTGTGTTACGGGACGATGTATCGTTCCATGTTTTACGGATGGCTGTGCACTTTGCCCGTGATCTTCCGATCCCCACGAACCACCTGACCATGCAAGCCACCACGCAACTATCAGGGGGGGGCGCCACGGCCGGGCGCGAGCCCCGCGTGATGTGGTTGCTGCCGCTGCTGGTGCTGACGCTCGTCGGATCATCGGGCTGCGAGACGGACTCCTATATGGATCCGAGTGTCACGGGCTACTACGAGACCACACCCACGACAATCCCGGTGCTTGAGCGGATTGATGTGATCGAGCCGCCCGAAGAGCCGCTTGGTGTCACGGGTCCGCCTGAGCCGCAGGATCTGATCGCCAACACGCTGCAGTATCGGCTCGCAGCGGGTGATGTCGTGGGGGTTGAGATCTACGAACTGATCACGCAGGGTAAGACCGAGGCGGCGGTACGAGTTGTGGATGCGGGTGGGTATATCCGACTGCCGACGATCAACGAGGTACAGGCGGCTGGTCTGACTCTCGAGGAACTCCGCGAGGAGATTCGCACGAAACTTGAGCCGTTCATCAAGAACCCTGTTGTGACGGTGGACATTCAAGAGGGACGCAGCTTCGAGTACGCCATTCAGGGGGCGGTGCAGAACAGCGGCGTGTTCGCACTGACAAAGCCAAACTTCAAGCTCACGCAGGCGATCGCGCTGGCGGGCGGCGCCGATGTGATTTGCGAGCGCGTGCTTGTTGTTCGGTCGATGGCGGTCGAGAACGCGACGGAGCGCGAGGCTGAAGGCGTGCTGAGTGGCAGCGGCAACGCGAGCGCTGCATCGCAGCCGACAGCGCCGCAGTTGGGGACTCCGGCACAGCCGACACAGCCAACAACCAAGCCATCCAAAACGCATGCAAATCACGCGGATATCGAGGCGCTCATCAATCAGCTCGGCGAGTCGGATGGGGGTGCAAAGCCAGCGGAGAGCGGAGCTGCGCCTCCGCCCGCGGCTCCCAAGACCGAGGCAGGCAAGGGCGCCAGCCCAGGTGCTGTTGGTGGAGCGCAGTCGGCACCGCCGGTGGATGTCGACACGCTCGAACCAGTGACGGTCGCTGAGCGCCCAGGCGTCAATCCATCGAATGCAACGCAGCGCAAGCCAGCCGCACAACTTGCCAACGAGGGTGATTCGTTCATCTTTGATGTGAACAGTCAGCAGTGGGTGCGGATTCGCGGAACGAATGCGGCAAAGCAGGGTGTCGCAGCGACTGCTGCGAAGTCTGGTGACGGATCCACGGCTCCAATGCCCGCGACCGCAACTGCTGCGAACACAGACTCCGCAGACTCGATTGATGCATCCAAGGACAAGGATCCGAGGTCGCTGTTCAAGGCCCGCATCATCGAAGTGGACTACGACCGTCTCGTGCGCGGTGATCCTTCGCAGAATGTTGTGGTTCGTCCAGGCGACGATATCTATTGCACCTTCCCACCTATCGGCGTGGTGTACATCGATGGGAAGATCCAGCGGCCGGGTGTTTTTCAGTTGCCCAACTATGGAAGGCTCACACTGAGTCGGCTTGTTGCAGCCGCTGGCGGCTTGACAGAGATCGCCATTCCAGAGCGCGTGGACTTGGTGCGCCGCCTTCCGGGTGGCCGCGAGGCGGCGATCCGCGTGAACCTCGCCGCGATTCGAAACATGGCCGAGCCAGACATCATCCTCAAAAAGGATGACCATGTGATTATTGGAACCAACTTCTGGGCAACCCCGCTCGCGGTGTTTCGAAACGGTCTCAGAATTACCTACGGCTTTGGTTTCCTTCTCGATCGAAACTTTGGAAACGACGTGTTTGGTGCACCACCGGTCAATTTCGCGGGCCAGTGATCTTGAGTTGCTGTAGTTTTTCGATGCGAAACACATCGTTTCGCAGGAGGGGGAGTCTCGGAATGTCGAACAAAGGGCTCTTGGGACGGGTATGTCACAATGACCGCAGTGCCAGACACAGTTTCCGATGTCTCCCTCTCCCCTCGCACGCAGGGAACACCTGTTCGCGTGCAGCTGCCCGCAGCGATTGGGTTTGGTGCGCTGCTCGCTGCACTGTTGGCGGTGGTCTTCTTTGATTTCTTCAGACAACAAGTGACATTCGCGGTCCGACAGCCGAGCGACTGGGCGCACACGCTTCTCGTACCTGCGGTCAGTGGCTACTTCATCTGGCTGCGCCGCAAGGAACTTTCAGAACTGCAACCCTTCACCCCGTGCTGGTTGGGACTGCTGCCGATCATGCTTGGTGTGGGTTGGTATCTGCTGTGCGTATTCGGTCCCAAGCCGCTCTTCCATCACAACATCATGTCGCTTGGCATCCTGCTCACCTTGGTCGGGATTGCGTGGGTGCTCTTTGGGACAAAGGCGCTGCGGTGGTTGTGGTTCCCGATTGGATTTCTGTGGGCGTTTGGGCAAACGCTTTCCGAAGTGCTGCTGAACAAGATCACCTTCCAACTGCAGGACATCGCGGCGGTCGGCGCATACTTCCTGCTGACGATCATCGGCATGGAAGTGGACCGAAACGGCAACACGCTTGTCGTATGGTCCGGTGGCGAGTCATTCCCGCTGAATGTTGCTGAGGCATGCTCGGGCATGCGAATGTTGGTGGCGTTCGCGGCACTCGGCGTGTTTCTCGCGGCGACCAACCTCACGCGTTTCTGGCAGCGGGCGCTCTTGGTGTCCGCTGCGGTGCCGATTGCGCTTGCGGTGAACATTGTGCGCGTCGCGTCGCTCGGTGTGCTTTCGCAGTTCAATCGCAATTTCATCGATGGCGAGGTCCACGAGTTCATCGGTGTGTTGTGGCTGATTCCAGGTTTGTTCCTGTACATGGGGGTCTTGTGGCTCATTCAGCGGCTCATGGTGGAGGATGGACCGCGGGGGGCGAATGCTGTTTAGCGGATCCATCCGATGGGCATTCGCTGCACTGCTCGGCGTGCTCGTGCTGTCATCCATCGCATTCCGTGCGAGCGTCGCGGCGCTGAATGTCTACCTCCGCAAGGAACCCGTCGCGCTACGGGAGTCGTTCGACACCATTCCCACCAAACTTGGTCGTTGGCGGCGCGTTGGGCAGGACGGGCGCATGGGTGATGCGATGACCGAGAGTCTTGGCACGAATCAATATCTCGACCGGCACTACGCACTCGATGGCGATTCGTCGAAGGGCGTTCTTCTGCTGCACATCGCCTACTACACGGGAATGGTGGATGCAGTCCCCCACGTGCCTGAACGCTGTTGGGGCGCGGCGGGCATGCTTATGGTGAAGCAACCGCACGAGGTTCGTGTTCCCGTGGACCGTACTGCCTGGGACCTTCAGCTTGGACCAATACATCCTGCATCTGGCGAGCGGTATCCGATTGCACGGGTGCTCGATCCGGTCACGCGCGCTGAGAGCAATGTTCACATGCCGCTGGGCGAGACAGATTTTTCCGTGACCGTCTTTCAGGAGGAAACGAAGGCAGGTGTTCGCTTCGTGGGCGGCTACTTGTTTGTGGCGAACGGACGCATGACCGCATCACCCTATGTCGTGCGAACCTACGCGTTCGATCTCGCGAACCGCCATGCGTACTACTGTAAGATTCAATTCTCGATGGTTGTCAACGACGCGGACGGCGCCGAAGAGCGCTGGACGGCGGCGACAGCCGATTTGCTTGGGCAAGTCCTGCCGGCCGTTATGAAGTGCCTGCCGGACTGGCCCGAGGTGGAAAAACTGGAATCCAAGGAGTCTTGAACCATGGCGAATACGGTCACAAAGGCGCGCGGGCAGTCCCGTCTCAACAAGAAATTCATCATCCTCATTGGCGGCTTTGTGCTGTTTGTGGGAGTCGTCCTCGCTGGCTTGTGGTGGTACACGAACTTCGCGGCGCCCGAGAAGAATGTCCAGCGCGGCGATGATTTGGTCGCGCAGGCGCAGACGCTCGAGAAGGCGGGCGATGCGGATGCGGCTTACAAGAAGTATCAAGAGGCAATCAGCCGCTATGGGCGTGCTGTCAGCAAGCAGCCCAACAATCTGGCATTCACTCAGAAGATGCTCGATGCGCTCAGCCTGATGACGCCAAAGACCGCGTCCGACGCGCAGGAGCTCTACGGTCGCCGCGAACTGCTGTTGCAGCGACGAACGCGTTCTGCGCCGCTGGATGGCAATCAATGGATGGCGCTACTCGACTCGCAGATCGAGCGTGCACGCACATTTGCGCAGTTGGAGATGTGGCAGTCTGTGGCGGCCACCGCAGAAGAGGCACTCGGCCGCGTGCCAGAGTCGGATCCGCTGTGGGGCACGATTCGTTCCATCGGTCTCTCTGCACAGTTGAACCGCGAAGAACTGCTGACGGCAGAGGACCGCACCGAGCTGGAAGGCGATGCGCTTGAAGTGTTGAAGAGCAATCCGAAGGATCCAGAACTGTGGAGCTCTCTTCTCGTCGCGGTTGGAAACGATGTGCTTCGTCTCTTTTCGGCGGGGCAAGGCGGATCAGCCGAAACCCGCGAGGAGGAGTTCGCGCGGCTGCTTTCGGAGGCCAAGGCGGCAAACCCAGACAACTCCCAGATTGCAATCGTGGAACTCATGCACCTCTCGGGCCTGCGGAGGGCCAACAATCCGCTGGCAACC
>Ga0194121_10007367_pt1 | contig 14358 bp, 14 predicted proteins | sample TA2MahCa50mmetaG_FD_148609 | JGI IMG/M metagenome (GOLD analysis project Ga0194121, IMG submission 148609) | Freshwater microbial communities from Lake Tanganyika, Tanzania - TA2015020 Mahale Deep Cast 50m | ecosystem: Environmental > Aquatic > Freshwater > Lake | place: Tanzania: Lake... | reverse complement strand
TATGACCTATGCGAAGCTCTGCATCAAAAATGTGCTCTCCATTTATTAATGCATGAGGATTATCTCTTACCTTACTATATCGTATCTTGCTTTTTTCAACTCGCCTATCTAGATCATTCTTTTGCCCGCCTTCCTCATTTAATATCGCAGGTTTTGCCCATTCATCTCCAATAGTGTAATCATCTATATAATGCATCAATAAAAAAGCAATTTCCTTATCGGTTAAATACTTAATATCTTTTTTTAAGATTGCATCTGCTTTTACGAATGATCTACTTCCAACCGCTCCCAGTAATTCTACAATCTCTTTGCCTAAATTCATCTTTAGAATTTCTGTGTCTGCTAATTCCTCAGATTTTTTAACATTTTCCCATTCATCTCCACCTTGTAAAGTAATCTCTCTTTCTCTTCTTTTGAAAAAGTCGTGCAAAGCGGCTGTCTTTTTCAAATCAATTTTTATATCATCTGAAAATCTCAATAAATCCGAAAAAACTTCTGCTCTGGCAGCTTCCAATAAACAATGCTCTGAAACATTAGTCCACTTTTGGCCATTCTCATCTTTATCCCAAAGACCGTATTTTTCATGCATTAAAAGAACATCGCTGGTTTCTTTAGTTAGTCTAATAAAAAACTTTTTCTTTTTAGTATCAAAATCCATACTTTAAGATCTGTTATCTATAACCTGTCTTGTCTCGCTTTGAGAGTATTGGATTTTTTATAGGCCACTTAATTTTTAGAGAAGGATCATTCCATAAATAGGTAAACTGACCCTTTGGATTATAATAGGTTGATTGCTTGTAGTGAAAAATTGCTGTTTTACTTAAAATCAGATGGGCGTTTCCATACTTTGCTGGAACCAAAACTTGCATCCTGTTTTTATCAGATAAAATAAAACCTTGCCATTTACCAAAGTCTTTTGACTTTTTATCACAGTTTACTACCACCAAATAAAACTCCCCATAAAGACAAGAAATTAGCTTCCATGTTTTTGCGTCACCATGTATGCCACGCAAAACATTTTTCTTTGAGGTAGAAATATCGTCCTGAATGAATTTAGTTTTTATTCCCGCTTTTTTATAAAGCGCTTCGTTATAGGTTTCAACATATTCTCCTCTAAAATCCTTGAATGAATCTAATTCAATTGTTAAAACTCCCTTTAATTTTGTTTTTTTTACTTTCATAATTAATTTCTATTTTTCATCTATAAAGTAGTTTTTTCTCTTTAGGTACTCTTCTTGGTTTTTAATATACCATTCCCAAGTTTTCATTAATCCCTCTTTAAGTGAAGTTGTTGGATTGTATTTAATTTGCTTTCTGGCTAGTTCCAAATCCATTACTCTCCTTGGAAAACCAGATGATTTTGTGGTATCAAATTCGTAATTAAAATCTAAGAAACTTTTTAAGGTTTCTAGTAAATCTTTTATAGAATATTCTTTACCACTCCCCAAATTAACAAAACTGGAATTTGTGCCATAGTGAAGAGCTAAAATAACACCCTCGGCTACATCACGACTATAGGCAAAGTCACGGATAGCAGAGCCATCTCCCCAAACTACTACCGGGTTTTCTTTGTTGTAAATCCTATACATTAATGAAGGAATTACCATGGCATTATTTGGATCAAAGTTGTCACCGGGCCCATAAACATTGCAGGGTCTAACAATAGAAAAGTTATCCATTCCATATTGAATTTTATAGGCCTGAACCTGCAATTCAGCCATTCTTTTTGCCCAGCCAGGAAACATATCCATTGGAGGCCCATCAGCGTTTTCTTCTTCTTTGAAAACCTCAGCTGAAGAATATGCTCCAATTGAGCTGGTATAAACTAATTTTTTTACATTATTTTGCCGTGAAGCTTCCAAAACATTGGTATTAAATTGAAGCAGTGGAACAAAAAAACTAGCTGGTTTTGATTTGGTCACCTCAATTGAACCCTTAATTCCAGCAATATGAAAAACAAAATCAATGCCTTTTGTCACATCCTTGCAAAACTCAAAACTGGTTAAGTCACCTAAGACATGTTCTGCTCTATCATCTACATTGATTTTATCTAAAGAAACAATTGTGACCTTGGCGCCAGCGTTTAACAAAATATCGACAATTTCTCTGCCAATCATACCCGTTCCTCCAGTCACTAAACATTTTTTATCTTTAAAACTATCTAATACTTCTTGTGTGATCATTTTTATTTTTATTTAAAATTTATGACTTTCTCCTCCGTCTACTGCAATACAAGATCCGCTTACCAAACTTGCCTTTGATGAACATAAGAATACAACCACATCTGCAACCTCTCTGGGAGTCCCTAATCTACCAGATGGAATGCTTTTTATAACATCTTGATACTCTTTTGAATTTTCTTCTTTAGCTTTTTCCCAGCCAGTTCCCTCAATCATAATAGGACCTGGGGCCACACTATTAAATGTAATTCCATCTTTTGCTAACTCAGGATTCATTGACAATGTTTTCATTAAGCTTATTTCAGCAGACTTTGCCATGTTAAACCATGGTCTTCCTCCGCCCTCCAAACCATGAATTGAAGCAATGGTCACCACGCGTCCCCATTTTTGTTTTCTCATAAAAGGAATTGCTTTCATGGTAAACCTTACTGCTGTCATTGCGTTTTTATTGTATACATCAAGCCAAACTTCTTCTTTTGTTTCTTCTACAATTTCACTACCCCATCTACCTCCGCCCCCAACATTATTTATCAAAATATCAATTGTCTTAAATGAATCTGAAATTTCTTTCATCACCTTATCAATATCTTCAGATTTCAAAACATCACACACAATACCAACAGCTTTAACTCCCTTTAATTCTATTTCTTTGACCACGCTATCAATTCCTTCCTTATCTAGTGCGCAAATAGCTACATTACAACCTTCTCTGGCCAAAGACAAAGCAATGGCACGTCCGATGCCATGGCTTCCTCCCGTCACTAATGCATATTTATTTTTTATATCTAGTTCCATAATTTAGGCTTTTTCTGCATTTCTATCAAGAGCTATTAATGAATACTTATTCAAATCTAATGGAGTTGGTGTAGCGTACAAAAATCCTCTATATGTTAATCGTTCTGTGCTATGAGTATATTTTATATTAGATAAAGTGTCTTCATCTAAATCAATTCCGGGTAATTCTTTGATGGTATTTTCGTCATATATTTCGCAAAATTCTTTTTTATTGGTGTAAAAATTAAAATCTGGATTTACCTTAATGATATCTTCTTTTACTAAAGGCCAGCCCAAATCAACACCATCATATGTGCAGTGCCCCAATCCCTGTGCATCAAAATCATGTAAACAAAGTACTGCATTTTTAAAACCCTTCAATACTTTTAATTCGTTAATAACCACCCATTTTTCTTCTGGTGGTAAGTTTGGATCATAGAAATGGGCATCAAGAAACATAAAAACAATATCTGTTCTTCCATCTTTTTTGTATTGCTCAATAAAATCTGTGATAAATGTTGGGCTAGATTTTGCAAAAACATGCACATTTTTATAAGGTTCAAGTCGCTTTCTTGCATCAGTCAAATATTCTTCTTTAATATCGCAGGTTAGTACTTCTTTAAAATTATAGGAATGCACTTTTGCATTAATTCCTTTAAAAGTTCCTGTTTCCAAAAAAGTGGAGATATTATATTCATCTCTTAACTTTTTCATTGTTTCTAATGATTTTTTATCTAACCAACACATATTATTAAGTTAAAAGTTAAAAGTCTAAAGTTAAAAATAATTCCAAAACTTGATACTTTTAATTTTTGACTTTTAATTTTCAATTATTTAAAATGGTCCTTTAAATTTTTTAGTATGACTATAAAATTCTTCTTTTCCTAAATCCACAGGTTTTAACTTTAGCATTTTTTCTACTGCTTTAACAATGGTTCCTGCATTGGGATAAAATTCGTTTTCCAAAGGTCTGATTGTAGGAATTGGAGTATCTGCAAAACCAATTCTGACAATGGGTTGCTTTAATTTACCAAAACATTTTTCTGAAACCAATGCTGCAACCTCAGCTGAAAAACCACAAAAAAGCCAATCAATATCAGCTACTATACACCTGCCTGTTTTATTTACTGAATCTATAATAATTTTTTCATCTAATGGCCTAATTGTTCTTGGATCTACAATTTCAACACTAATGCCTCTTTTTTCTAATATACTGGCAGCTTGAGAAGCCTCAACATTCATCCATGAAGTTGCTACAATAGTTACATCCTTTCCCTTACGTAGTAAATTTCCTTTTCCAATTGGAATAACATATGACTCCTCTGGAACATGCCCCTCCTGCCAATAAAGCCACCTGTGCTCAATTGATACAACAGGATTATTTTCGCGAAGTGCAGAGGTAATCATTCCTTTGGCATCATAAGGAGTTGTTGGCATGATAACTTTTAGTCCCGGAATATGAGCAAAAACAGAATGCAAAGACTTACTATGTTGAAAACCCTGACCCCAACCCCTTCCAATAACTGCTCTAATAAGCATTGGTACTTTTAATTGACCTGCACTTGCATATTGGGCATTAGCAATCATATTAATTAACTGATTCATAGCTAATAAAAAGAAGTCCACCCTAATGTGAATATGCACAGGTCGCAATCCGTTAATGGCAGCTCCCAAGCCAAAACCGGTCATTGCTTCTTCAGATAGAGGAGTCAAAAAAAATCTGTCCTTTCCAAATTTTTCTTCCAATCCCTTTAAGCTACCAAACATTTTTGTCTCAATTCCATAAACAAAAATAGAAGCATCTCTTTCCATTTCTTGATGAAGAGCTTCGTTAATAGCGTCACAAAATGTAATGAGTCTGTTATTATTCTTTGGCATATATGTAATCAAAAAGTTCACTCTTTTTTGGAAAAGGTGCTTCTTTGGCAAGTTTAATACTTTCCTCAACTTCTAAATAATTTTCTTTTTCAATTTGAGAAACTTTTTCTTCAGATACTCCTAGCTTTAACAATTTGTTTTTTAAAACTTTAAGAGGGTCTTTTTTAAACCATTCATCGTACTCTTTTTTGGACCTGTAATTTTCTCTTTCAAAACCTCCCTTAGGTCGTGGAGAGTCTTTGTCAAAATCACTAATAACTCCAATATGTTGAAGCATTCGGTAGTATTTTAAATGCATAAAAGCCGGTTTTTTGTTTTTTTTAATTAAGTCCAGTGCCTTATTTGTTAATTCATAAATTTCTTCTGCGTCTGTGCTTTGACTTGAAATAAAATTACAATCAAAAGATTTTACAATATCAGGAATTGACTTAAAGCCCTGTCTTTCTTTAGCTAAAACATCAACAGCCAGCTCATTATCTTGGCATACAAAAATTATTGGGAGCTTCATCAAACAGGCAAAATTTAGACTTTCAAAAAACACTCCTTCTTCAACAGCTCCATCTCCAAAAAAAACTGCCACAATTTTACCATTTCTTTTTACTTTATTAGCAAAAGAGGCTCCCACTGCAGGAGCTATAGTACTTGAAACAATTGCTGAAATCATCATTAGTCCTGCATTCGGATTTGCCAAGTGCATTGATCCGCCCCTACCCCTCACACATCCGGTTTCTTTTCCATACATTTCACCAAAAAAACTCCTTACCTCGTGAGCCTTAGAAATATATAGGGCATGACTCCTATAATAACCAAAAACTTGATCTTTACTATTTAATGCGTGGCAAACTCCAGCTGTAATAGCTTCTTCTCCCATAGACATATGCATGGGAGTTTTCATATCATCTTCATGATAGTACTTAGTAATCCCTTTTTCTGCAGATCTAATTAGGTCGACAGTTTTGAAGAGATTTAAGTTTATTTCTTTTTTATTAGGCTTTATTTTTGGCATAATAATTTCTCCAATAATTTAACAGGTCTTGCAATGTTTTATCAAAAGCAATTTCTGGTTCCCATAAAGTTTCTTTTTTAAATTTATCAATACTGGGAATTTGCAATGTAACATCAGATGGTCTTAATCTATTTGAGTCGACCTCAACTTTAATGCCCTTTATTGTTGAAAGTGCAATAAGTTTATTAAGCATTTCTTCAACGGTCATAGTTTCTTTGCCTCCAATATTATAAACTTCTCCGGGTTGGCATTTTTGAACTAGAGTCCAGTAAGCTCTTACTGCATCTTTTACATCAAGGAAAGTTCTTATACTATTTAAGTTTCCAACTTTTACCACTGGTAATTTTAGTCCAGCCTCAATTTCTGCAATTTGTTTGGCAAAAGCTGATTCTGCAAAAAACTCTCCCCTTCTTTCTCCTGTATGAGTAAACATTCTAGTTCTAATAGTTTTTATTTTCCAAGAAAGCCAATACTGAAGCCCGAGCATATCTTCAGCTACTTTACTTACAGCGTATGGAGAAGCTGGCCTAAATAGATTATCTTCTTTAATCGGAGTTTCATTTTCCTTCACCTGTCCATAAACTTCAGATGATGAGCAAATATGAATTACTGGGTCATACCCTGTTTCTGTTTTTAACTTTCTGACAACTTCCAGCAGGTTTGCTGTTCCAATAACATTTGCCTGTAATGTTGCGATTGGTGCCAAAAAACTAAAATCAACATAAGATTGAGCCGCCAAATGAAAAATAACATCTGGCTTTTCTTGGAATAAAATCCTTTCCAAAGAAGGTATATCTGTTAAATCTCCTTGGCACAACGTCACATTATTCAAAATGCCCTTTATATTGTCTTTTGGTGATCTCCAGCGCACCAAACCTAAAACCTTCACCTCTGGATGGTTTTTTAAAACATATTCAGCTAAGTGGCTTCCTACAAAACCGGTAATCCCCGTGATTAAAACTTTATTTATATTCATTAATTTAAATTAAATTCTTTAAAATTCTCCTTTGGAAAACCCCAATTTTCCCCATTATAAACATATGACCTTTCTCCTCTTAGCATAGAAAAGAGAGTTCTTCTATGTTCAAATATCAAATACTTAACATTAAAGTCCCAACTTTTATTTTTGCTACGATATTTTAAAAATGTTCCAAATTGCTTATAAAACAAATTTTCAAAAAAATCAAAGGTTTTCCTAAAGATTAAGCTCGTTTTTTTAATAATCTTCTTTATCAAACTGCCAGATTTTAGCCTATTATAAACTTTATTACGAAAAATATGAACCAATCCACCTTCGTCTTTGCATCTCCAGCGACTTTCATGATCAATATGATATACCCTCATTGATTTTCCCAGAACAACCTCTTTTAAACCAGAGAGGTAGGCCATATAACATAAGAGCACATCTGAAGCCAGTCCTAAATTGTTTGTTTCTGGATAACCATGAATCTTATGCCAATTATTCCTTGAGAATAAGATAAAGTCCCCTCCGCAGTCTGTTTGTAAAACCGGATGATGATGCAATCCATGGGGATGCAATAAAATACTATTTTCTGAAAAAACTTGAACAATATTATTTTTGCAAAAATTCATTCTTTCATTCAAAGAATTTACCCTTAAAACATTTCTATCAATATCATATCTAAATGCTCTATAAAAAGAATCTTCTCTGAGGTCTTTTGAAGCAATATATTCCATCAATTCATTAGAAAACATTATATCTGAATTGGTAGCCATAATAAAACTTCCTTTTGCCCTCCTAATACCAACATTAAATGCAGCTGGATTAATAATATTAATTCTTTCTATAGAATTATAACCCTTATGTATTTGATTTGGAACTACAATAAATTTTACTTTTATAAATCCCGTATCTTTTAAAATAAGTGCATCCTTTAAAAGGGGTCTATCTTTTGGCGGATTCCAGTCTACTATTATTAATTCAGCTGAAAGATTATATTTTTTTGATTGTAAAACAAGCGTATCAACTGCCATTCTCATGCGATCAAAACCACCCTTTTGATAGTCATCATTTCTTGCAGTTATAACAATGCTTATATATGGATCGTTATTCATTAAACTATAAACTCTTTAAAATTCTCTTTTGGCAAACCCCAGCCTCTATTATTAAAAGCGTATGACCTTTTATTTTTTAGCATCTTAATTAAGGTTCTGTGAAATCCCCAATAAGAATATCCTGTATTTAAATCCCAATTTCCTTGAGGGCCAAACTTTTTTGAAATTGGAACAATGAATATATAAAAGCCACCCATCAAAATTCCTTGCAATCTATTTTTTAAATTATTTGCAAACTTTAAAATCTTTTTTAAAATACTTTTTTGGCCAAGCTTGTGATAAATTTCATACCTCACATAGTTTGTTGCGCTTTTTTTAAATTGCTCTCTTTGCTGTTTATGTTTTTTATGATCCATATGATAAACGCGCATTGTGTCAGGCAACATTTTTTCTTTAAGTCCGGCTAAATAAAGCATATAGCACAACAACCAATCTGTGAAAGCTCCTAGATTATTTAATTCAGGATATCCATTAATTTTTTCCCAATACTCTTTGGAAAAAACAATAAAATCTCCACCACAAGAAGTTTGTAAAATAGGATGCTCTTTTAGACCATGTATTGATGTAGTGTTTTTCTGAAAAACTTCAACAATATTATTTTTACAAAAATCAATTCTCTCATCTAAAGTTTTTTTACTTAAAACATTTTCATCAACAGAGTATCTAAAAACTCTGTAAAAATTCTCTTTATCCATTTTTTTAGATGCTAAAAACTCAATCAACTCATTAGAAAAAAGAAGGTCAGCGTTTGTAGCCCATATAAACTGTCCCCTTGCCCTATAAATGCCAACATTAAGAGCTGCGACAGGAATTATATTCATTTTTGAGTGCGCTCTATATCCTTCGTGTATCTCATTTGGTACCACAATAAATCTTATTGTCATTGGCCCAAGATCTTTTGGTATTAACAGAGCATCTTTGAGTAAAGGCTTATCCTCTGGCGGATTCCAGTCTACTATTATTAATTCAGCTGAAAGATTATATTTTTTTGATTGTAAAACAAGATTGTCAATTGTCATTTGCAATCGTTCAAATGCATTGCCCTCATAGTTATCATTGCGAGAGTATATAACAATACTTAAATATGGATTATTTGTTTCCTTCATACTCCGTACTCCAAGAAAGCCTTGGCCTTACTACCCCAACCCATGGACCACTATATTCTTTTCTCATTCCTCCAGTATCAACAACATTAAAAGAGATAACCTTCTCTTTTACGGCGTGGTTTATCATCATGCCATCATAGCTCGTAATAAAAACACTTATAAAATACATACCTTCATTCAAAAAGTTTGCAGGTATTTTGCAAATAGATTTAAAAAGACCTTTGGGTTTTTCTTTGTCATACCACTCATCTTTAGTTAAGCTAACCGATGGTGCATTAAAAGTAGTCAAAACAGTTATTCCTTGACTACTAATTAAATGCATTGATACAAAAAGCTTTGCACCCTCTTTTAAATTCCAGTAACTCATTTCAATTTGAGTTTCTTTTTGTATATCGGCTTCTGAAATTGGCCTTCCATCATCTGATAAAATTCTAACCTTGTGCAGTTTTGCCTCTTCGTTTCCTGGAGCCAAATCCAAATTTGACCAAACAACTTCTGCAATTTTATTTTCTTTAAGTCCCATATAATATTCAATCACTTCTGAAGTCGGACCATCCATAACTATTTTTCCACCATCTAAAAGAATTGTTCTTTTGCAAAGATTTACAACGCTTGCCATATTATGGGAAACAAAAAGAATTGTTCTCCCTTTTTTACTAACCTCTTCCATTTTACTCATTGATTTCTTTTGAAATGCAACATCTCCAACAGCTAAAACTTCATCAATCAATAAAATTTCTGGTTCCAAATGAGCAGCTACCGAAAATGCCAGCCTTACATTCATACCACTTGAATATCTTTTTAGGGGAGTGTCTAAAAACTTTTCAACGCCAGAAAACTGAACTATCTCGCTAAACTTGCTAGAGATTTCTTTTCTGCTCATTCCTAAAATTGCACCATTTAAATAAATATTTTCTCTTCCTGTGAGCTCTGGATGAAACCCTGTTCCCACTTCTAACAAGCTACCCACTCTACCTCTTAAAGCTACCCTACCGTCTGAAGGTGGCGTAATTCTTGTTAAAACTTTCAGGAGCGTTGATTTACCTGCTCCATTAGCACCAATAACACCAACGATCTCTCCTGAGTTAACAGAAAAATTAACATCTTTGAGCGCCCAAATGTGCTCTTTTTCTGATTTTTTTCCCATTATCCACTCAGCTGGCTTTTGGACAATCTTAACAAGCTCATCGCGAAGCGTGGCATAAGAAGGTCCTTTTTCATGAGAAATCCAATAGCGCTTTGAAAGATTTTCAACTTTAATAATTGGCTCTGTCATATTACATCAGCAAATGTTTTCTCTGTTCTTAAGAAGTACCATACTCCAAAAACAAATAATATCATTCCCATTACAACTGAAATTGTCAGCAAATTCCAGTCAACTGGAGTTTCATACAAAAGAGCTGTTCTAAATGACTCAATTATTCCAGTCATTGGATTTAAAGCTACAATCCATTGGTATTTTAAAGGAGTTATTGAAATAGGATAAATTACAGGTGTCATAAAGATTAAAAGTTGGATAAAAAATGGCAAAGCGTATCTTACATCGCGAAACTTCACATTTAAGGCAGATAAGAAAAATCCCATTCCCAAAGAAGATATTAATGTAAAAATTATCATTGGTATTACTAATAAAATGCCGATTAAATTTGGAGTAAAATTATAGTATATTAAAATACCAATAAAAATAATTCCTGCGAATAAAAAATCAACCAATGTCACTATAACAGATGCTGTTGGCAACAAAATTCTTGGCAGATATACTTTTTGTATAATACTTGCACTTGAAATAAGACTTTGACTTGAATTACTTAAAGAATTAGAGAATATATTCCAAAGAAGCAAACCAGTGAAAGAAAAGATCGGATAAGGCACGCTATCTGAAGGAACTCCCGCAATCCTGCCAAATATAATAGAAAACACAACCATCATTAAAAATGGCTGCAATATAGCCCATCCAACTCCAATTACGGTCTGTTTATAGCGTAGCTTAATATCCCTCCATGCAAGAAAATAGAGGAGCTCCCTATAGCTCCATAATTCCTTAAAGTCTATACTTGATAAACCTTGTCTTCTTTTTATGACAATCTCATGTTCCATATTTTTGTAATGCTACCACTTTTATCGCCCCTAATCAATTAATTATGAAGAGAATTTAAAAATATTTATAAGGGGGATGACCGAAGAAAAAACTTCTAATTTTAAAAATTATTGGCCATAGTTTTTTCCTAAGCGGTATAAAAGAATAAACATAACTAGCAAATGAATGCAGAATAGCCTTAATAGAGCCGTTATAATATCTTTTATATTTATTACTTAGCTTAACTTTAGCTAACAACCTACGTCTTATCTGTCTATCTCTAGTACTATTTAACCTATTATCTTCCTGGTCTAAGTAATGAATGAAAAATTCTTGAAAATTATAAAATTTACCTACTTTCCCTAGTGCAAGCCACAGTGCCCAGTCAGCAAAAAATCCAAATTGTTCATCATAGCCTCCAACTTTCATAAAATCATCTCTTTTAAAAATAACTGCGCTATGAGCAAAAACATTATTGACCAAAATAACTTTCCTAATATCTTTATCTTCCTCTGGAACAGAAAACCTTACCATTTCACTACCATCTTTGTTAATTTTTATAACACCCCCTCCAACTAAAACGTAATCTTTATGCTTTTCTAAAAAATCAACTTGCTTTTCTAATTTTCTCACATCACACCAAACATCATCATCATCTAATCTTGCAATATACTTTCCTTTTGACAAACCGACTCCTTTATTTAAGCTTTTGACAAACCCAAGATTCTTCTCATTTTTATAGAGAGATATATTCCCGTTTTCTTTTGCTATTTCATAAATAATTTCTAGGCTTTTGTCATTAGAAAAGTCATCGATGACAATTATTTCTATGTTTTTATAAGTTTGTTCTAAAACACTTGAAATCGCCAAGGCAATATACTTCTGCCTATTGTAAGTGGGAATTACTACTGAAACCAGTGGCCTATTTTCCATTTTTTAATTCTCTAAAAATTTTAGTCTCCAGAAATTCATCTAGCTGCCTAAAGCGTTCTTGGTGCTCCATAAGAGATGGCAAAAGTACTCGGTAAAACTTAACATCCTTAAAATTGTTCCTTAAAATATCATTTGTTTTTTTAAAAGATTCAGTTAAATCTACTAATCCAAATGAAGCCAAAAAGTGCAATGCTGGTAATGATTTGTACCATTCAGATTGCAGGGTTCCAATAATTTCTTTAATAATAGTTTCTGGGTCAACACTTTCAATTCTCAAGTCTCTTCCTTCATACTTATTAAGACATACGCTATATTTTACCTTTGCCATCTTACCTACTTTTTTAGCACCCATAAGACGTTTTGCCTCAACCTTCAAATACTCTCCGCCCTTTAAAAATTCGTAATTAAAAAATCTTGCTATCTTTTTTAATGTTCTTCTTATGGGAAAATGCCTTACAATGTCTACTAAAAATTTTTCATAAAAAATTCTTTTTATTTGTTTTCCTTCTGGAGCCCTCTTTAATTCTTCAAAAAATTTGAAATGATAATCATGTATTGAAAAATCCATTGGATATGAAAGCATAGACCCGTCTTCTTTTAATATAATATAATCATCTCCAAAAAAATTTACACTATCTTTTTTCCTTAATTTTGACATTAAGGTTGTTTTACCAGTATTTGGTGGTGATGGAAAAATAACACCATCTCCGTTATAACTAATCCCTGCTCCATGAATGAAAGTGTACCCTTTCTTAAGCAGTAAAAGCTCAATTAGTTCGTTAATTGCAATACTATTTTCCTTTTCAAATAATGTAATTTTTTCTCCGTCCATAATAATCGCATACTCATCATCTTTACTAAAAAAACCATTTTTAAAACCAAAAAATTTATCGGAGATAATAAGATGCTCTTGTGGCAAAGAAAAATGACTTATATCTTTTATCTCAATGTCATAACTCAATAAAGAATCTTCTGTTTTAAAATATCTTAGTGTGTAATTTAATTCTTCTAACAAATATATATTGTTAGTTTGAACTATTATTTTTACTAAGTTGTGAATATTATAGTATTGCTCCATGATTGTTCATAATTTGTTTGAATATTTTCTTGAATATTTTTTCATATGTATATTCATTCATTGTTCTTTTATATCCAGCTTCAGCTATTTTCTCTCTTTCCTCTTGATGTTGCAAATAATATTTTATTTTTCTAATTAAATCGTTTGCACTTTTATACACAACAACTTCTTTATCAAAAACATAATAATCTTCTAAATTTTCTGCGTTACCAGTAATCATAAACGCATTACATCCTGGAATTTCAAAATTCCTACCCTTAATTTCGTTTTGTAATTCAGCAAAAACTGATTTTGCATTATCTAACCACTGATTTGGATAATATAAAGTAATCTTGCCATTTTTTTTAGCAAAAAATATTTTAGCCAAATATAGAGGTGTGACACCTCTTCTTTCGGTAAAATTAAGATTAATTTTACTTTGAGAAAATATTTCAATCATTTTTTCTTGAGAAACACGCCCGTTCGGCCAGCCATTTCCAAAGCACTCTATATTTATTCCGGCCTTCTTGAGCTTTTTAACCAATGTATTTCTTGGACCATAGGCCTGACCCACAAAAGAAACATCGTATACTTTTTCGAGTGCAAGGGGTTTAAAAATTCTTTGATTGCAACCCCAACACCCCACCACAACATTTTTATAACCAATCTTTTGATAATCTTTCACTGATGATTTTTGATCAGTAGAAACCCAATTAAATAGAGGAGCCCAATGTTTTGTAAAGTTATGAAATCTCCATTTGTCATCTGCAAACCAATTAAATGTAATGGTTTTTCCTGAATCTGATATTTTTTTAATGGTTTCTTTATATATTTCATCATTAAAAAGAGAAAAGAAACAAAGATCAGGATTCTCATTTTTAACTGCTTGAAGTAGCATCTCATTCATTTTTTCCTGACCAAACTTGTATAACAACTCATCATATGGGAAAAACACTACCTGATATTCATTTCCCATAAACCGCAAAGCATCATAGCCATTATAATATGCATAACTTAGCCCTTTATTTGGATCGCCATACTCATGTTTTAGAGCTATGTAAAGTATTTTCATGAAAAAATTCTTTTATATTATTACAAACATATATAATATCTTCATCTGATAAAAAAGATGATGAAGGTAACCATAAACCCCTCATTGATATCTTTTCTGAATTTTTATAATCCCCTTTATTTTTTTTATATGGATTTTGAGTGTGAATGGCAGGATAAAAAGGTCTTGTGCCAATATTTTTTTCCTGTAAAAATTTTAT
>Ga0194121_10007366_pt1 | contig 14358 bp, 9 predicted proteins | sample TA2MahCa50mmetaG_FD_148609 | JGI IMG/M metagenome (GOLD analysis project Ga0194121, IMG submission 148609) | Freshwater microbial communities from Lake Tanganyika, Tanzania - TA2015020 Mahale Deep Cast 50m | ecosystem: Environmental > Aquatic > Freshwater > Lake | place: Tanzania: Lake... | reverse complement strand
ACTTTTAATCTTTTCCCCCCCCCCCCTTTTTTTTTCTTTCCTTCTCAATATCTTACACCACTGTATCCTACAGTTCATCTACTCCTTTATCGGCTACACTAATTAAATTAAACAACCTAAGGTTCCTTTCGTACTACTTAAATTTTTCTAAACTTTAGATAGAATCCAATCTGACTTGCGTCGATCTTAACTCAAATCATGTAAGCGTTTCTAGTCGAACAGACTACCTTGCCTTTATTTGTGCTTAAAGGAAGGGCTTAATTCAACATCGAGGTCACATATAAAAAAATTGATTAGTTCTCATTTTTTAATTTATGCTGTTATCCCTAAAGTACCTTTATTAATCCTTTAAGGGTCTCTGAGAACTTTTAAAAAATTTTTCTTTTAAATTGTCCCAATTAAAATTTTAAGGTTTTAGGGTCTTCTCGTCTAAAAGTTGTATTCGGGCATTTTCACCTGAAATTAAAATTAAAATCTCTATTTAGAATTATTGGCTAAGTTTCGCTGTTCATTCCAGTTTTTAATTAAAAAACAAATTATTGTGCTACCTTAGCACTAAGTGGCCGTTTACAAAATTCGCACTGGGCAAGCTATACTAAAAATTTAGGTATGTTTTTGTTAAACAGTCTTAGCGTCTTGATTTATCTAAAAAATTTTTAATCTGTAATATTTAAAAAGGATTAAAAAAATTAGAATTATTTAGTTTTACTGATACTTTAAGAATTAAAGGCTGGTTGTTTCTAAGAAAAAATTTTTTATAAATTATTATTTAAAGAGCTTGTTTTTAAACTTATGTTAATTTTAAAATTGGGGGATAATTAATTTATATAACTTAGATAAAAAACTTAACTTTTTTATCTTGTTAATCTATCTAAGTTTTTTCTAACCAAGATCTTATTTTTATAATATCTATTTATTCTAAAATTTATTACCAAAATTACAACGTTAGTTATCAATTTTAAATTAAAATAAGTTCGGGAACATTCAATACTTGGATAATTTAGAGCCCATGATGCTAAAGGTATAAATTTTTCTACTCTTGAATAAAGATAAAAAATAAAAACATCTATTAAACTGATAATATTTTCTTATAGTATTAGTTTAATGTTACATAGTTTACCTCATTAATATAAAGGGACCTTAGTGTCCTAAAAACGTAAGATTGAATGAAAGAGACGGCAACTTCAAGGACACTAAGAGTAAACAACCCAACTATAATTAAAATAACAACCATTAAGTTAGCTGTAACTGCAGGAGTCCTAATTAAACATAGAAGAAGGTGGCCAGCGACCATATTAGCAGCAAGGCGCACACACAAGGTTAATGGCCGAATGACCGCCCTTACAAGCTCGATAATAACTATAAAAGGCAAAAGGGCGTAGGGAGTGCCTTTTGGGACTAAGTGGCTTAAGAAGTTATTTAAATTTATAATAGTTCTCATTAGAAAATACCCAAGCCAGAAAGTAAGGCTTAAACTCAAAGTAAAAGTTAAATGGGTTCTCGAAGTAAAGACATAAGGGAAAAGCCCCAAAAAATTATTAACAAGAATAAAGGTAAATAAAGATAAAATAAACTGGGCGACACCTGGTCTGGGCAAGGGGGACAGGTGGTTAGAGGTCTCTTTATATAAATAAAAAAGAATTCTTTTTAGTAAAAGCTTATTCTTATTGCTTCTTAACCAAAAAGAGGAGGGTAGAGCTAAAATGATTACACTACTAACTCAATTTAAATTTAATCCTAAAACAGCTTGGGGGTCAAAAACAGAAAACAGACTATTCATAGTAAATTTTTACAAATGTTAATAGAAATATAAAAACAAAATAAATCATAAGAGTTAATCAACTTATCGGCCTTATCTGTGGCAATTCTCAAAGATTAAAAATCTTATTTAAGGTAAAAACTTAACATCTATAAAGATTTTTTGAGAGGCCGCTCCTTTTTAATTATCAATTATATTTAAATTCTAAATTTAATGCACTTTTCTGCCAAAAAAGGCTAACTCTTCATGGGATTTTATAATTGGAAATTATATATAATAAATTATATTAAAGAGTTAATTGATTCTCCTTATTAAACTCTCATTTTTTTGCCATCGAGTAAGCAGTACTAGTATTGATAGCCCCAAGCAAGCCTCGATTACTAACCTTGTAATTAGAACTATTACTACTGGCATATTAATTAAATTTACTGAAAGCAGGTAGAATACCAGGAGTGTAAGAACTAAGGTAAAAAACTCTAAATTAATTAGTACTACTCTGAAGTGAGCGCCCCATTTCGCGTAACTTAGGGCTATTATTATAGTTAAAATAAATAAAATAATAGTGTATTTTCTGGCAGAGTAGCTTACATAAATAGAGACAACTAAAATAATTAAACCTCTAATCATTGATTTTTGTTTTCATTGATCCCTCGAATTTTTTACAGATTCTCACCACAATTAATAGTCCCAAGAGCAGGTAGAACATCACTAGAACGATATAGGTGAAGCTATCCAGCCTAAATATACTAGCAACTTCAATAAATTTTCTTGTAGATAGCTCAAAAGGCCTCAAGGGCTCTAGAATTATAAGGGGCCTAAGAAGAAAAAATATTTTTGTGATTAAATTAGTTTTCAAGTTAAATTTTAATGAAGCTATTACGCTAGTCACGTACAGAAACAAAACTATTATTCCCCCAAGAAACAAAAGCATTAACAAATAGGCCACTCACTGGGTAATAAAGAAGCTAATTTTAAATATTATAGTCAAAGTAGTTAAAACTAAGACAATTGAGCCTATAAAGGGGTTACTTCTTCAGATTAAAACTATTGATAGTGCAATAAAGAAAAATATTATTATAATTTTAAGAGCTATTTCTATAACTCTTACTTTGCTACGACTTATCTCAAAATGAGAGTGACGGACAATATGAGCTTAATTTAAAACTTATTCATACTCGGTTAATTACTTTTAAATCCTATAATTTAATAAATCTTGACATAAAATTACAGCGCATTTCAAAAAATCCTTTAAAAATCTATATATTATTTGATTTAAATTTAATTGCATAATTATTTTAAAACAATCACACACAAAATTTTTTAAAGTAAATACGATTGAGGAGAGTCAAATTATTTTTCAAAATTCTCTAATAAGGATAAATTACAGCCATTTATTTTAAGTTTTTCAAACTACTTTACTAATTAAAAATTTTATACCAAGGTTCTAATCTTGTTTTAATATAAATTTTTAAAATTTTATTTTAATTCGTTTTTTCTTATTTAAATTAAACCTATATATAAAAAATGAATTTATTTTTTAGTAAGAAAATTTTACCCTAAGAGTGTAACCGCGGCTGCTGGCACTCTTTTCACCAGGGGTCTCACTAAACTAAAGATAATAATTTTATAAATACTTTCACTATAATTATTTATGCTTTAAATTTATATAAGAAATTTAGTGGTATAATTTCAAACTAATAACCAATTATTCTTAAAGAATTTTAGTAGAATTCCATCTTTTCTTTGTAAAAGAAATATATTATTTATACTATACTAAAATAACCCACCCCATCAGTAAACCCAAATATATAAGAATAACCAAACAACATCTACAAAATGTCAGTATCAAGCAGCTGCCTCAAACCCGAAATGATGTGCGGCGCTAAAACTGCCCATGTTTATGCGAAGCAAGCAAACTAAGAGAAAAGTTGTTCCGACAATTACATGCAATCCATGAAATCCTGTAGCAATAAAAAATGTTGAACCATAGGCAGAGTCCCTAATATTAAAACTAGCTTCATAATACTCTATCGCTTGAAGTAGAGTAAAATAGAAACCTAAAATAATAGTAATTAAAAGTGAAATCTTCGCCTCTGAATGATTCCCTTCTAGTAGGGCGTGATGCGCCCAGGTTACTCTAACTCCTGAAGACAATAAAACTAAAGTATTTAATAAAGGGACACCAAAAGGGTTAAAGGGGCTAATGCCAGCAGGAGGCCAAGCGCTGCCTAACTCAACCCTCGCCCTTAGGCTTCTATGGAAGAAGGCTCAAAAGAAGGACAGAAAGAAAAAAACTTCAGACGTGATAAATAGGACTATTCCTCACCGCAGCCCTAGCTCTACAACTCTAGTGTGGAGGCCCTGATAGCTACCCTCACGAGAGACATCTCGTCATCATTGATATATTACTAATAACAAAGTAATTAAACTGAGTAGCATTAAAGAGGAAGATTGAACATGAAACCATTTAATTAAACCAAATGTTAAACCTATCCCTGTGATGCTGGCTATTAAGGGCCAAGGAGACTCGTCTACTAAGTGATAAGGGTGTGAAATTATGTTTGACATATATATATATATATACATGTCATACATTAATAAATGGTTTATATCGTGTAATCACAAAGATATCGGAACATTGTATCTAATCACAGGAGCTTGGGCGGGAATGATCGGTACTGCTTTAAGGTTTATTATTCGTTTAGAGTTGGGCCAAGCAGGCTCTTTAATTGGAGATGATCAGATCTATAACGTAGTTGTTACTGCTCACGCTTTTGTCATAATTTTCTTTATAGTTATACCAATTCTGATTGGGGGATTTGGCAACTGGCTAGTTCCTTTAATACTGGGAGCCCCAGATATAGCTTTTCCGCGTTTAAATAATATAAGATATTGATTTTTAGTGCCCGCCTTGTTATTATTATTAGTGAGAAGGCTGGTTGAGTCCGGAGCTGGTACTGGTTGGACAGTTTACCCTCCTCTTAGGAGAAATATTGCACATTCAGGTGCTTCAGTGGATTTGGCTATTTTCTCTCTGCATCTAGCAGGGATTTCCTCTTTATTAGGAGCTGTAAATTTTATTAGAACTATTGGTAATTTACGAGTATTAGGTATATATTTAGATCGGATACCCCTGTTTTGTTGAGCAGTATTAGTCACGGCGGTACTTCTCCTATTATCTTTACCCGTCTTGGCAGGGGCTATCACTATACTATTAACTGACCGAAATTTAAACACTTCTTTCTATGACCCTAGCGGAGGGGGGGACCCAATTTTATATCAACACTTATTTTGATTCTTTGGCCACCCTGAGGTTTATATTTTAATTTTACCTGGCTTTGGATTAATCTCTCACTTAGTTAGTCAAGAGAGGGGTAAGAAAGAGCCCTTCGGAGTTTTAGGGATGGTTTACGCTATAATCGCAATTAGAATTCTAGGTTTTATAGTTTGAGCTCATCATATGTTTACTGTTGGGATAGACGCCGATACTCGAGCCTATTTTACTATTGCAACAATAATTATTGCCGTTCCAACTGGTATTAAAATTTTTAGCTGAGTTGGGACGCTCCATGGCGCCTGATTAACATTCTCTCCATCTTTAATATGGGCCCTAGGATTTATTTTTTTATTTACAATAGGAGGCTTAACAGGAATTATTTTAGCTAATTCTAGGCTAGATATTGCTCTCCATGACACTTATTACGTAGTAGCCCACTTCCATTATGTATTGAGCATAGGCGCCGTCTTCTCAATTTTCGGAGGAATCGCCCATTGGTTTCCTCTTATAACAGGCCTTACTATAGACAGCTTACTATTAAAGGCTCATTTTTTTACAATATTTGTAGGAGTAAATTTAACTTTCTTTCCTATACACTTCTTAGGCCTGGCAGGGATACCCCGACGTTACTCGGATTACCCTGATTTTTATTTAGGCTGAAACACTATTGCTAGAATTGGGTCAGCTATTTCAGTGATCTCTATCTGTATGTTTATATATATTATTTGAGAAAGACTATCTAGACACCGACCCGCCTTATTTAGTGCTCACTACTCCTCTAGGTTAGAATTAAACCATGTATTCCCCCCTTTAAATCACAGGTATAAGTTATGCCCTCAAATTTTTAACTATAAAGAATAAGCTAAGTAAGCTGAAGGGCTCATAACTCTTTGATAATGAACAATTTTCTTTAATTTAAGATAGTTTATAAAAAATATTAATTTTGGAGATTAAAGTAGACAATTCGCCTCTTTAAAGTTTAGTTTAAAATAAAATTTAAAATTGTCAATTTTAAGATCTAAGGAACTTTAGTTTTATAGTATAAAAATTACACTATCTTTTCAAGATAGAAATAGATAGCTCTTAAAACTTAACGAAATTAATCGCTTAAATTTGATTAGAAGTCAATTTTATGAAGTTTTAAAACTGCCAGTGTTTATCTTGAAAATAAGCCTTAGAAAGTGGCCTTTCTCAGTTTTATCTAGAGGCATAAACCCCTTCTTGTAAGTAACAGTTACACGCTTACAGCTTTAGATAATAAACTCATTCAAGTATTAGTTGGTTTCACTCAAAAAATAGTCCGATGGAGAGAATTACTAGAAAGATAATAAAAATTGATACCCTTATAAAAAAATTATAGAAACAAAGTTTCAAGATGAAAGGAAATAATAAAATTAACTCCACATCAAACACTAAGAAGATTAAAGTAACTAAGAAAAAACGTAAAGATAGGGGCATTCGGCTTTCAGTTAAAGTAGAAAACCCGCACTCGAAAGGCCTAAGCTTTTCTCGGTCAGTTGTGGCTTTTTTACTTAAAATGAAAATAAGAACCATAAATACTAAAGAAATAATTAATATAAGCACAGTATTCATTAAAAATATTAAAATATTCTATAGACAAAATTCATTTTAAAAAATCTTTATTACTTACAAACTCCAAGGCGATAGGCATAAATCTGTGATTAGCCCCACAAATCTCTGAACACTGTCCGTAAGCTAGTCCAGGTCGGTACCTTAAAAATTTTAATTGATTTAGGCGGCCGGGGTTGGCGTCTGCTTTTACTCCTAAACTAGGGACTGTTCAAGAGTGAATGACATCAGCACTTCTTACCAAGGTTCGAATTTGAATCAAATATGGCAAAACTGGTCGGTTATCTGTCTCTAAAAGACGAAAATCTCCTAACTCAAGGTCCGGTTCTTTTACTATTACTGAATCGAACTCAATAACTTTATCTTTATTTCAGAAGTCAGAGTATTCATAACTTCAATATCATTGATGCCCTATGACCTTTATTGTTAAATTACATGAAGAAGAGTCGTCAAGCATGTATAGTAGAATTAGTGAAGGCAGAGCAATTTGAACTAAAACTAAGGCAGGCATTAAGGTTCACACAAACTCTAAAACTTGTCCCTCTAGTATTGATTTATTGATAAATTTATTTTTTAATATTTGCAGTATTGATATCCCCACTAGACCTATAATAAAGGCTAAAATAATCATTACTAGATCATGAAAAAAAATAAACTCCTCTATTACCGGGGAAGCCCCCTCTTGAAACATGTATTGATTTCAAACAAAAATCAAAGAAAGCTTTGGCATTTTTAACTTTGAAGGTTAATAGTTTAATTAACTTATTTCTTTAAACTACAGAAATAGACAAATAAAGAGATAGAAAAACTAATCTTATTGGTAAAATTGATTTTCAAGCTAAAGACATTAATAGGTCATACCGAAATCGAGGGAGAGTAGTTCGTGCTCATACTCAAAAAAAAATAATAGAAGTACAAACGGCGTGAGTAATAAAACTAGAATAATTTAAGTTAAATATTAACAAAACGGAAACTATTCTAAGAAGGTAAATTCTGGCGTACTCTGATAGAAAAATTAAAGTAAACCCCCCTGCCCCGTATTCAATGTTAAACCCAGACACTAGTTCTGATTCTCCTTCGGAGAAGTCAAACGGAGTTCGATTGCTTTCAGCTAAACACACAACTAATCATAGAATTAAAATTGGGGGTAAAACTACTGCCACTCTTACTCATAGGGGCCCATGAATTCAGGTTATTAAATTAACTCTGGCTATTATGGAAATAAAAATTAATAAAATAAAAGCAAAGCTAATCTCGTAAGAAATAGTTTGAGCTACTCCTCGAAGGCTGCCTAATATAGCGTATTTTCTGTTAGAGGACCAGCCCCTTAACAATAGGGGGTAAATTGAAAATCTTATAATAGTTATTAGCAAAATTAAAGAATATTTATAGTTTATCCTTCCTAAATTAGTAGGGACCAATCTTCAGAGAAGTAACACAATAATAAATGAAATTATTGGTGAAATATAAAACAGCAAAAAATTCCTTGAAAATAACCTAAAATACTCTTTTGTTAAAAGCTTTAACGCATCTGCAAACGGCTGAAGTAGCCCAAAAATACTTACTTTATTAGGCCCCAAACGAAACTGGGAGTAGCCTAAAATTTTTCGTTCTAGTAAAGTGATAAAGGCCACGTTTACTAAAACGGGCACAATTAGTAGTATCAAATTAATGATTTTAAAAAAAATAATTATTAACTTAGGGAGAACCATCTTTACTGCTTCAAAGTAATACTATTAAAGCTTCTAAGTTTATAATAAATTTTAAAATAAATCAGTACGGCCTAATAATCTATATATTTTTAATACTAATTTGTAGGGCGTCTATGATAGCCGCTTCTTATGTTATAAAAACTATTTACATTTTTGAGATTCAGATCATAAATATTATAAGCAAACCATTAGAATTTGTAATTTTAATGGACCTATACTCTTTATCTTTTTTTTTATCTGTTCTTTTAATTACCTTGAGGGTATTAGTCTTCAGGAGCCCTTATATAGGAGGAGATCTATTTACGGTTCGGTTCCACGGCTTGCTTCTCTCATTTGTATTTTCAATAATTTTATTAATCTTTAGACCTAATTTAGTTAGTATTATAGTAGGATGAGACGGGCTAGGAATAAGCTCTTACCTGCTTGTAGTTTATTACTCGAGAAGAAAATCATTTAAAGCCGGAATAATTACAGCAATTACCAACCGCATTGGCGATTGTTTATTGATTGTTTATGTTGGCAGATATTTTTATATAAACTCTTACTCCTCAATTATAATTGAAGGGTCATTTAAAGAAGAGATCCTATTAACATTAGTATTTCTAGTGGCCGTCAGAACTAAAAGAGCACAAATCCCATTCAGAGCCTGACTTCCCGCGGCGATAGCCGCTCCAACTCCCGTCTCAGCACTAGTCCACTCTTCAACACTGGTTACCGCCGGGGTTTACCTGCTCTTCCGGTTTAATAAATTTTATCTCGATTTAACTTCCTCCAACTACCTCTTGTGAGCCGGGGGGCTAACCATACTATTGGCTAGATTTAGGGCCTTATCTGAAATAGATATAAAAAAAATAGTTGCTCTGTCAACCTTAAGCCAGTTGGGAGTTATAGTGTTATCCTTGGGAGGGAATTTAATCAAATTAGGATTTTTACATTTATTGGCCCACGCTTTTTTCAAGGCTCTATTGTTTATTTCTACTGGTTCAATAATTCATGCCTGTAGCAGCTACCAAGACATGCGCAAGGCAGGGAGGGTTGCCGAAACAATGCCCTTTTCTTCAAGTGTTATATTTGTTTGTTTATTCAGGCTTATAGGTATACCATTCATGGTAAGGTTTTACTCTAAAGAAACTATTATTGAAAACTTAGTATTAATGAAGTTAAGAATTATTCCGTGAAGAATAATGATTGTAGGGGTATTTTTGACTGGGGCTTATTCCATACGAATGCTATATCTAGTTAATATAATCAGCTCAAACCAATTAAGGCTTCACATAAAATCTGATAATGATACTACTGTTAATCTTAGAATGTTGATTCTCCTAATCCCTGCCTCTCTATTTGGAGGAATACTATCAAGGTTGTTCCATTTCCCCTATAGCCTATCTCTGAACCCTATAAGGGGTAAATTGAGGCTCTACGGGATATTAGGGCTAGGCCTAGTATTTTTATTATTTATTAAACAGCTAAATTATACTAGTTTTAAATCTGGGCAAATATTAATAAGGGAAATGTGAAACTTGCCAGTTGTGACACCAGCTATGCCTTTGAGAGCTCTTAGGTTTAAGGCAACTAAGTTGAATTTTCTCTCGGATTACTCTTGAACCTACGGGGCTGCTACTGGCCTAGTGGCCGCTAGTGGAGTGGGGCTAATTAACGCCAGAGTTATGTTTAATAGTCTAAAATTTAACCGAATACTCTTGATAATTTTAGTTTTCTTAATCTTACTGATAATTATGTAATCTAAATTAATAGAGTTTTAAGAATCAAAATCTTATGTGAAACACTATTACATAAGTTAATATAGAATTACCAAGGCGCTAACAAAATTTAAAACTACTAGGCTGAAAATCTCGCTAGACCCAATTTTAGTAGAGTACATTAAATTTATTATACTTATATATTTAAATAATAATTTTAAATATATATAAATGGAAAAGGAGGACACTAGAAGTAAAATTAATCTAAAATAAATCACCCCTCTTTTTAAAAGCCTGGTAATAATAAAGAGCTTAAGAAAGAACCCACTAAACGGCGGCACTCCTCTGAGCCTTAGAAGACTTAAAAATATAGTTACAGAGTCTAAATTTGATTCTTTCACAACTCCTATATCTAATTCTTTTATAGGGGCAGCCCTATTTAATTTACAAAACAACAGCAATAGCAGGCCATAGGTAATAAAGGAGGCGACCCATAAAACTCCTCCAACTAATATGGCCCTTAAAACTCAACTAGAAGTAAAGATTGATGACAGGCCTATAATTTTTTTAAAACAGGCCTGCCTAACTCCTGCTAAAACTGGAATGGCTGCTCTGACTAAAATTACCAAATATCTAAAGTAACTAAGAAAAAAAGATATCAAGAAAAAAGGAGTAATTTTTATCAAAGTAGATATTAGAAAAAATCTATCTCAAGAAACATCTATAATAAGATTTATAAATCAATTATGAACCGGGGCCATGCCCGTTTTTCAAGCGAGAATTAGTGTTATAAGAGTGTCTTTACTATGTATAAAATACTCGTTTCTAATAAATAATCTAAAAAAAATAATTATTAATATAGAGGCCAAGGCCTGAATAACGAAATACTTAAGCCTCGAACCTTTTATCGAGGAGGTGTCGATATTAAGAATAAATAAGAACACCAGGGTGGATAGTTCTATAAAAACTCACACAGTAAAGAAGCTCTCTATCACTAAAGTCATAAAGATAAAAATAGTTATAAGAAAAATTGAATTTATTTTAATTAGTCTTTTTATTTGTTTGATAGTCTAAAAAAGATTTTAAATTGTAAATTTAAAGATGTAATCTCAAACAAATTTACTATTCACATAAAAACAACCCATTATTAAGAATTGTAAGAAACAGGCTTAAAGACCTCCCTAGGCCAGCGGCTATTTCATTGAATTGAAACTTTGGGTCTTTGTTAGGGCTGTGCTTGGTTATTCAGATTTCTACAGGACTTTTTCTGGCGATACACTACTCTTGCGATGTTGAGTTAGCTTTCTCTAGAGTAAGGCATATTATACGAGATGTAAATTTAGGCTGAGAGCTTCGTATAATTCACGCAAATGGGGCCAGTATATTTTTTATCTTTTTATACCTTCATATTGGACGAGGAGTGTATTATGGGTCATACAACTATATCGAGACATGATTAGTAGGGGTTACTCTTTTCTTAATAGTTATAGCCTCCGCGTTCTTAGGGTACGTACTTCCCTGAGGGCAAATATCATTCTGAGGAGCAACAGTTATTACTAATTTGTTCTCTGCAATTCCTTTTATTGGTAATGACATCGTAACCTGACTATGAGGGGGGTTTGCAGTTAACAACGCCACCTTAACTCGATTTTTTTCTCTACATTTCCTAGTGCCGTTTATTGTGGCTGCTCTAAGGGCCGTTCATTTATTGTATCTTCACACTACTGGGTCAAGAAACCCATTAGGGGTAAACAGAAATTTTGATAAAGTTCCTTTTCACCCTTATTTTACTACCAAAGATTTGATGGGGTTTTTTATAGTCATGATAGGGTTTATTTTAATTGTTTTTCAAGGCCCTTGATTATTAGGGGACCCTGAAAATTTTATCCCTGCCAACCCTTTAGTAACCCCTCTCCATATCCAACCCGAGTGGTATTTTTTGTTCGCTTACGCTATTTTACGCTCAATCCCCAGAAAGCTAGGCGGAGTAATTGCTCTGGCGATATCCGTTATAGTCCTATACGTTCTTCCCTTATATAAAGTTAGTTTCACTAAAAGCAGGGGGTTTAAGCCTGGACAAAAAATTATATTTTGATTCTTAGTTATCATTGTCGTTCTTTTAACCTGAATTGGGGCTCGGCCCGTAGAAGCCCCTTATGTATTTGTGGGCCAAATATTAACTTTCCTATATTTTAGGTATTTCTTAGTCTCTCCGTGACTAATAAGACTTGAGACAAAATTTCTTACCAACTAAGTTAATCTCTAAAGAATAATCTATATTTAGCGCTTAAAGCTAATGCACTAATCTGCCATTAGAGAAAATTTAAATCGAGAATAATAATTTTTATTATATTAATTAATTTAATTCTCTTGGGGCTTGTAAGAATCTTCATAGAAAGGGAAATAATTGTCTTTTTAGGGCTGGGTATAATCCTGACTCTTAGTATAAATTCTTCCGCCGTCTACCAAACAACTTATTTAAACAGGTTTCTTAGTATAGATCAGGCCTCATTTGTTTTAGTGTTTTTAACAATTTTAATTTTTATGTTTATGCCTTTAATAAATATTTTTTTGTCTTTTAATTTTATAAAACTTAAAAATAAAATAATTTTTATTTTACAACTAGTATTACTACTGGTGTTTACAACAACAAGCCCTGTCGTATTTTATATGCTATTTGAACTCAGCCTCCTCCCCATCTTTTTTATCATTATAGGCTGAGGCTACCAAATTGAGCGATTAAGGGCCGCGACTGCTATAATTATGTATACTATTACTGCGTCACTGCCGTTAATAGTTATTATTTTAATAACAATAACAAATCTAGGTACAGACGACTTTTACTCAATTGACGTCTTTCTGATATTTACGAAGCAAACTTCGGCCCCCTTAATGGTAATGGCGATTATGGGGTTTTTAGTCAAGTTTCCTATTTTTTTAGGGCACTTATGGCTCCCTAAAGCCCACGTAGAGGCCCCGGCCTCAGGGTCTATAATTTTAGCCGCCATCCTACTTAAACTTGGAGGGTATGGACTAATCCGGTTTTCTGTATTTATTTTAAGTCTAAAATCTTCTTTTTTTATTGCCTTAGCGCTATGGGGTGGTTTCGTTAGGGGACTAATTTGTGTCCAGAACTTGGACCTAAAAATTATTGTCGCTTACTCGTCTGTCGCCCACATGGCTATAGTTATTGCTGCCCTGCTCACTCTAAGAAAGACAGGGATGGTTGGTGGGCTAATTCTTATAGTAGCTCATGGGCTGTCTTCTTCAGGGCTTTTTTTAGGAGTAGGGGTTATAAGCAAGTATTCAAACTCTCGAAGCTTACTTCTTAATAAAGGAATTCTTAATTTTAGTCCTTTTATATCGATGGCTTGGTTTTTAATTGTAGCAGTAGGCATAGGGATTCCTCCCTCACTAAATTTTTTAGGGGAGCTGATAAGAGTGATGTCCTTTGTTAATGAAAATTTTTTAAATTTAATCGCCTCTGCCCTAATAATTTTTTTAGCGGGGGCGTACTCTTTACTCCTCTATAGTTGCCCAAGACATGGAGAAAAAATATTGACAGCAAACAAAAAAGCTAATTATTTAATCCCTGAAAAATTTCTCGTTTTGCTTCATAGCCTCTGAGCCTTCTTTCTTGTCCTCTTCCTATTCCTGATAGACTAGTTTCATTTGTCTTTAAAATTTGCAATTTTATGTACTTGCCTTATACTATAGAAACAAACTTGAAGGGAGGCCCTAATATTTAGGTCGAAACTAAATTTAAACCAAGTTTTACTTGAACGAAACCTCGTATTTTAGCCTTATCAAGGCTACCCTTTAATCAGGCATCAAGTAAAAATCTGCCTTAGCACCTTTTAGTTGCAAACTAAATATCATATTTGAATAAGACTCTTATCTACGGCAATCGCCTCTTTAGCTCCACAAGCTAATATTTTTAAAACTTCGCAGATTTGTGAGCCGCTAGGCCTTCAATTGATTAGAAATTTAGGCCCTTATTCCCTAATTATTTTCTGGGCAAGTTGTCGGGGCTACCCCAACTTCACCAAACACCTAAGACGTATATATATATACGGATAGGGCCTTGGCATTAGATAATTTCTCAAATGGTTGAGTAGTTTAAAAAAAACGTAAATCTTGTAAATTTAAGATGTATTATCCTTAAGGGCCGCCCAATCAGGTGGGGGGGTGCCGCTTTGGCAGCCTTTAGTAAACCCAAATCGACGCAAGTCAGATTGGATTCTATCTAAAGTTTAGAAAAATTTAAGTAGTACGAAAGGAACCTTAGGTTGTTTAATTTAATTAGTGTAGCCGATAAAG
>Ga0194121_10007359_pt1 | contig 14366 bp, 10 predicted proteins | sample TA2MahCa50mmetaG_FD_148609 | JGI IMG/M metagenome (GOLD analysis project Ga0194121, IMG submission 148609) | Freshwater microbial communities from Lake Tanganyika, Tanzania - TA2015020 Mahale Deep Cast 50m | ecosystem: Environmental > Aquatic > Freshwater > Lake | place: Tanzania: Lake... | reverse complement strand
GGATTTTCTTGAAACTGGAGAACCTGGGAAACCATTCACCCCGACCCCACGGAGTTTTTTTTAATCACCTTGCGCCGCCATTTTCGACCGCCCACCGCCGCCGTTTTGAACCGCCCTCAACAGCGACAACGTCGTCCTTTGCGGCCCCCACTGTGACCTCCTTGATGGACCCAGTGACCGAGTCGCCGATCCCAGCGAAGGCGGGGAACGCTGTCAGAACAACGAGTCCGATGACATCGCAAATTGCAAGGACTGCATTTCTCATGGTAGCTCCCATAAGACCGGCGACGGCGTGGCGCCAAGCTGGTTAGACAAGAAGGGTTAATCATGCCGACTCATCGATTCCCTCATCAAACTCGTCCGGGGTAATCCGATGGGGACCACCCGATGACCCTCTTGAACATCGACGAGAAGACAAACGGATTTTGGTAGCCGACCTGGGCGGCAATGGTTTCGATTTTCGCCGAGGTGTTCGTGAGCAGTTCGGCCGCGCGGCGCATGCGCAGCCAGATGAGCTGTTGGCGCGGATTGCGGCCCAGTTCCTTTCGGCACAAACGCTGGAGATGCTTCTCGCTGAGATGAGCCTCCGCCGCCATCGCCGCTACGGTCCAAGGATTCCCCAGCGTCGATCTCACTTTTTCCCACAAGTTCCACAACCGGCGATCCATCTGGGCTGGCTGGGCAAATTGCTTGACGTAGTGGTGGATCAATTCCACCCAGTGCTCAACGGCAGCGGGGACGCTCTGAGTCGAACATTCCCGATGCAGCCCCAGTATGGCCAGCCGTATCCGTTCGCAGTCATGGCGTGCGAAAATGGGTGTCTGGGCAGCGGCGATGGGTTGCTGGTCGGCTAACTCCTGGTAGCGGACCCAGCAGTACTCCCAGCTGCTGCCTTGAGGAGCATGGAAGGCTTGCAAGGTCCCTCGGGGCAGAAGGAATGCCTGCCCGGGCTTGCATTTTTTCCACCGGCCATCGACCAGAACACGCCCTTCGCCGCCGAAGCAGGCCAGAAAATAGCTTCCTCCCAGCCGAGTGCGAACGATCGAGAAGGGAGCAGGCATCCGCGCCACGCCGAGATGCCGGATCTGATGATGCCCAAGAGCCGGGCAGATTGGAGCGCCGGCCAACCAGTCACGATTGTCCTGGTCGTCCGCACGCACGGCCATCTCGATTCCGCCCCTGGGTTGGATGTCGGTTTCAGATAGGTCTATGTCGCTTTGGCGCATGGCATTCATGAGAATCGTCAGTGACAATAACTTTGACATAAACGGGGCACCAGGCTTCGCCTAATCCTACCTACCCCCCCCGCCGTGCCGGTTGGCTTGTCTTGCGTGAATCTCTTCGTCAGGAGAACGATACCATGAAGATTCTATCGGCGGTTGTCCTATCCGGCCTACTGTTGTCCGGTTTGAGCACAGCGGCGGAAAAAGGTAAAGGCGCGGAGCAGATCATCGACCGCGTCGAGATCGGCAACGCGGAGGCAGAGAAAAAGCACAACCTCAAGGAAGATGGCCGAGTGCAAAGCGGAATTTACGCTGGCAAGGCTTGGCGACATGCGCGAGATGGCGGGTCGTTCAGCTACGACATGAAAGTACTCCCCGATGCGCCGATGACGCTGGTCTGCACCTATTGGGGCAGCGACAAGCGACGCACGTTCGATATCCTGGTGGACGGAAAGAAGGTTGCCACCCAGACCGTCAACAACAATAAACGGAACGAATTCTTCGAGGTGGAATACAAGATTCCCACGGAGTTGACTCAGAAGAAGGAAAAGGTCACCGTCAAGTTTCAGGCCCGGCCCAATGGTGTTGCGGGAGGGGTCTATGGTTGTGTGATCAAGAAGGGCAAGTAGGTTAGATTTCGGACCTGGGGGGGACTATGTTCAATCTCAATTTTTCGCGACGGGATTTCCTGCGTTCGAGCGTCGGTCTTGCCGGGCTAACGCTGCCTACGTTTCTGCAGATGCGCGCCGAAGCGGGTGGTACGCGTCGAACTCCCGCGAAGTCGTGCATCATTATCTATCTGTGGGGTGGCATCGGCCACCAGGAGTCATGGGACCCCAAGCCCGACGCGCTCGCGAATCTTCGTGGCGAGTTTGGGGTCATCCGAACTGCGACGACAGGAATTAACTTCAGCGAGCACATTCCGCTGATGGCAAGGCACACCGAGAAGCTCGCGATTGTTCGCTCGCTGCATCACAATGTCGGCGGACACGGCGGCGCCCTGTACCGAAGCATGACCGGCCATACCGCGCCGCTGGGAAATGCCAGGGACCCCAAAAACTGGCCATCGTTGACTGCGATGATTTCCAAATTCCGCGACACGAACGACGGCACGCTGCGTGCGGTCTGTATGCCGTACTTGAATTATGACAACGGCGCTTTGATTCAGGGACAATTCGGCGGTTGGTTGGGGGCGGGCTACGATCCGACCATGATGAGAACGCCCGGGGGCGAACCGTACGGCGGCGTCTCGCGCTACACGAGTCACGAAATGGATTTGCGGCTCAACGCCCCACGCGAGCGATTCCTCACTCGTCTATCGATGTTGCAAGCTTTTGACGCAACGCCCGGCAACGCCAACGATCCTCAAAGCGTTGATCGTTTCCGCCGAATGGCGACGGACATGCTGGTCAGCTCGCCGGTGAGTCAGGCTTACGATCTTGAGCAAGAAAACCCGCGCATTCGCACGATGTACGGCGATCACATCGGCGGCCAGAGCTTGCTGTTGGCGAGGCGGTTGGTGGAAGCCGGCGTGCCCGTCGTGCAAGTGAACGCCGGCGCGGGCGATTTGGCGGGCGGCAGCGGCGACAACTGGGACACGCACAGAGATCATTTTGTCAAAATGCGAACCCGTTTGCTGCCGGTTTTTGACCGTGCGTTCTCCGCGCTGCTTACCGACCTGGAACAGCGCGGCCTGCTGGACGAAACGCTGGTCGCCGTCATCACCGACTTTGGCCGCACTCCGATAATCAACGGCAACGCCGGCCGCGATCACCACCCGGCCGTCTATTCCCAAGTCCTGGCAGGCGGCGGGATCCGCGGCGGGCAAGTGTACGGCAGCAGCGACCGCAACGGAGCTCGTCCGGCGACGAACGCTTGCTCCCCCAGCGACTTTCACGCGACCGTATACACGGCGCTTGGGATCGACCCGCGCTCGGTACTGCACGACCATGAGCGAAGACCGTTCATCATCTGCGACGGCGCGCCGCTGCCGTTATTTTGACATGGCCCTGAGCTGTTTGGCGCCTGGTAAGCTAGCAACATCGTACAGAGGTGCTTCGTGCATTTACGCCGATATTTCCTCGCGATCCTGATTGCCAGTTTGGCGCCGAGCGCCGCGTTCACGCAAGAACCGTCGCAAGCCGAGGCTAGCAAGTTCTTCGACGCGCAGATCAAGCCGATTTTGGAGGCTCATTGTTTCTCCTGCCACGGCGGCGGCAAGCGCCTTCGTGGCGAGTTGGATTTGACGACGCACGCCGGGCTCGTCAAAGGTGGCGAAAACGGCAAAGTCATCGATCTGAAAACACCGGGAAAAAGCCGCCTTTTGGTCGCCATCAACCACGGCGAAATCAAAATGCCGCCACGTGGCAAGCTGCCGCAAGCGCAGATCGAGTCGCTGACGAAATGGGTCGGGATGGGTGCCCCTTATTCGGAGAGCGTGGTCCGGCCTGGGCCGCCCAGGGTCGATGCCCAGGCCAAGAACTGGTGGGCCTTTCGACCGCTGAAACAGCTCGACGTGCCCAAGGTCGCTGAAGAGAAATGGGTTCGCAACCCTATCGATGCATTTATCCTGGCGAAACTCGAAAGTCGTGGCCTCAAGCCCGCCCCGACGGCGGACAAGGAGGCTCTGTTGCGCCGGGTTACCTACGACTTGATCGGCCTGCCCCCCACGCCCGATGAAGTCAAAGGCTTTCTCGCCGACAAGTCCCCCGATGCGTACGAAAAAGTCGTCGCGCGGCTGCTGAATTCGGCCCACTACGGAGAACGTTGGGCTCGGCACTGGCTTGATCTGGTGCGTTACGCGGAGACGGACAGTTTCGAGCGCGACAATCCCAAGCCGTTTGTGTGGCGTTACCGGGATTATGTCATCCGTTCCTTCAATGAGGATAAGCCGTATCCGGAGTTCATCCGCGAACAACTCGCGGGCGATGAACTGGAAAAGGTCACGGCGGACAGCATCATCGCCACGGGGTATTATCGTCTCGGTCCCTGGGACGATGAGCCGATTGACAAGGCGCTGGCATATTACGACGGGCTGGACGACATCATCACCACCACGGGGCAAGTGTTCCTCGGGCTGACGATCAATTGTGCTCGCTGCCATGATCACAAGATCGATCCGATACCGCAAAAAGACTATTACCGTTTTCTCGCGTTCTTCCACGGTATCCGCCATTATGGAGCGGGGGCTGCGTCGCAGCGCACGATCGCCTTGCCGGAGGATCTCACAAAAGAGAATCCGAAGGTCTCCGAATACAAGCGAGGTGTCGCCGAAGTGGAAAAGCAAATGCAGGCCATCGAAGAGAAGGTGGCTCCGCGTTTGCAAGGCGGCGAGATCGATGACTTCAAATACCCCACGAATCGCCTGGACATATTGCGGAAGAACGCCGGCAAACTGCTGTCTCTTGAAGAGTTCAAACGCTATCAGGCGATGGTTGAGAACCTGGAAAAGCTCGAAAAGAGTAGGCCTACCGTCATGGCGCAGGCTCTTTGCGTGACCGAAAATGGGCCCAAGGCCCAGGATACGTTCATCCTGGGTCGCGGCAGTCCGAAGTCCAAGGGAGAGCAAGTCGAGCCAGGATTCCCGTCAGTGCTGACCGAAATCAAGGCCAATATTCCCGAGGTACCGAAGGATGCGAAATCGTCGCATCGTCGCCGTGTGCTGGCCGACTGGATTGCTTCGAAGGATAATCCGCTGACCTGGCGCGTCATTGCCAACCGTTTGTGGCAGCATCATTTTGGCCGCGGGCTGGTGCGCTCCAGCAGCGATTTCGGCTACCAAGGAACACCACCCACGCATCCCGAACTTCTCGACTGGCTGGCAAGCCGGTTTGCTGAGAATGGGCGATTCAAGGAGATGCACCGCCTGATCGTGCTGTCGAACACGTATCGCATGTCGTCGAAATCCAGTGAGGAAAGTGGGGCCAAGGACGCCGAGAACGACCTCTTCTGGCGTTTCGATCCGCGCCGATTGGCGGCGGAAGAAATTCGCGATTCCTTCCTGGCGGTGTCCGGGAATATCAACCTCACGAAAATGTACGGCCCGAGTATCTATCCGAAGATTTCGAAGGACGTGCTGGCTGGACAATCCGTGCCGGGACGAGGTTGGAAAGTCTCTCCTCCCGAAGAGGCGGCCCGGCGCAGCGTTTACGTTCATCTGAAGCGGTCGTTGCAAGTGCCGTTCTTGTCGGTATTCGATGCGGCTGACACCGACGCGACCTGTCCCGTGCGATTCGCCACCACACAGCCGACGCAAGCGCTCATCATGCTCAATGGCGAGTTCGCCAACGAACAGGCAGAGACCTTCGCAGCGGACGTGCGCAAGAAAACCGGCGACAAATCCGAAGACCAGGTGCGACTGATCCTCTGGCGAGCCTGCCAGCGCGAGCCGTCGGCCAAGGAAATCGCGCGAGGCATCCGTTTGATGGACGATCTGGCGACCAAGGGCGTGTCGCGGTCGGAAGCACTGCGACTCTACTGTTTGTTGGCGTTGAACCTGAACGAGTTTGTGTGCCTGGACTAAAGCTGGCGATTGTACGCGTCTTGAAGCATCACAAGGGGACCCAATATGCAAGGCGACTTTTGCGGACGTACGCGCCGTGAATTCTTGTGGGAGAGTGGATGTGGCTTCGGCGCCGTCGCACTCTCAGCACTACTGGGCGAAGACTTTTTCGGCAGCCAGCAAGTCCGCGCAGATGGCGTGACACCCTTCCACAATCCGCTCGCGCCACGCCCGCCGCACTTCGAGCCGAAAGCGCGCAGCGTCATTTTCCTATTCATGTACGGCGGCCCCAGCCATATGGACACGTTTGACTACAAACCCGCCATGTATGGCCGCGACAATCAAACCGTGGAAGTCCGAACGTTCGGCCGCGGCGGGCACCGCAATCAGGGCCGGATCGTAGAGCCGCGTTGGCGGTTTCGCCAGTACGGGGAGTGCGGCAAACGGGTCAGCGACCTGTTTCCCTATCTCGCTCAACGGGTGGACGACATCGCCTTCTTGCACTCGATGACGGCCGATTCTCCCATTCACGGCTCGGCGATGCTGATGATGAACTCGGGCCGCATTCTCAGCGGCCACCCGGCGCTTGGCTCGTGGGTCAACTACGGCCTGGGCACGGTGAATCAAGACTTACCCGGCTTCGTCGTCATGCTCGATCCGCGCGGTGGACCGATCAGTGGCGCCCGGAACTGGACCAGCGGCTACATGCCTGCCTATTACGAAGGCACCGTCATGCGTTCGCAGGGTACGGCGATCCTCAATCTCGATCGTCCGGGAGGGATGTCGGCGACTTCACAACGCCAGGTACTTGACGCCTTGCGCGACTACAACGATACGCACCGTATGACGCGCCCGGGCAACAGCGCCTTGAACGCACGCATCGCCGGTTATGAACTGGCCTATCGGATGCAATCCGCGGCGCCGGAAGCGGTTGACCTGACTCAGGAAACCAACGAGACCCGACAGCTTTACGGCATGGATGAGAGCCGCAGCGAAGCCTTTGGCAGGCAATGTCTCCTGGCGCGCCGGCTAGTCGAGCGCGGCGTGCGTTGCATCCAGATCTACTCGGGGGGCAATCACAACGACGCCAACTGGGACGCGCACGGCGACCTGGCGCACAACCACAACCTTCACGCCGGCGAAACAGACAAACCGATCGCCGGTCTGTTGACCGATCTGAAACGTCGCGGCCTGCTCGATAGTACCCTGGTAGTCTGGGGCGGCGAATTTGGCCGGCAACCGACCGCCGAATACGCCCGAGGAACCGGTCGTGACCACAACAGCTACGGCTTTACCATGTGGTTGGCCGGCGGCGGCATCCGGGGCGGCGTCAGCGTTGGCGCCACCGACGAACTCGGCAGCGCCGCCGTCGAACGCCCCTTCCATGTCAAACACCTGCACGCCACCATCCTGCGCCAGCTGGGGCTTGACCCCAATCGCCTGTCCTACTTCCACGGCGGACTGGATCAGAAACTCGTCGGCGTCGAAGGGGCTGAACCGATTCGCGAGATCATCGCGTAGCTGGTTTGAGATCGCATACCCGAAAGCGTCAAGGAGAATGCCATGTACCGATATCTCACGTCGGCCGCGCCAGCAATCCCGATACTGCTTTTGGTGGTCGCCAGCTTCGATTCACGCTTGCAGGCTGGCCAGCCGGCAGATGCCCTTGCCGCCATCAAGAAACTCGGTGGGTCCGTGCGCCTCCTGAGAGACAACGCCAATGAGTGGGAAGTCGAGTTTCATCTCCAGGGCCGGGAGCTGACGGACAAGGGACTCACGCACGTTGCCGCGTTGAACAACGTTGTTTCGCTGAATCTGAGAGACACCAAGATTACCGGCGCGGGGTTGGTGCATCTGAAAAATCTAACGACGTTGCGATCGCTGCATCTGGAGCGGACCAAGGTGGGCGACGATGGGATCGAAAACCTCGCAGGTCTCGTCAACCTCGAGTATCTGAATCTGTATGGGACAAATGTCACCGACAAATCGTTGGAGCATCTGACGCGTCTCAAGAAGCTCAATCGACTCTACGTCTGGGAAACCAAAGTGACCGATGCGGGGGTGGCGAAACTCGCGAAAGCGTTGCCCGAATCGCGGATCGTTCGCGGCGTCGATCTCGCCAAGCTGCCCGCCACGACCATCAAGACCGCCAGCAAAGCTCCTGTGCTTCAGAAGTGGATCGCGGCCAGCGACGAGAAGCCGCCCAAGTCGAAGCTCGGCGTGAATATCTCCGTGGTCTTCGAAAATAAGACATCCATCCCCGTCAAGCTTTTTTGGATCAGTTACGGCGGTGAACTCAAGCAGTACGGCGAACTCGCCCCCGGGGCAATGCGTCGGCAAAACTCTTACTCGCTAGCCACATGGCTGATCACCGATGGAAATGACACGCCGCTCGGCTACTTCATCACCACCGCCGACCAGGAAGCACTCGCGGTGATACCCAACCAGAAGAAGTAACATGAGTACAATGTAGTGGTGAGTGACGAGTGGTGAGTGGCGAGAGAAGAAGTCCAATCTTATTCTCACCACTCGCACTCACCACTCGTCACTCGCCACTGAATTACGGGTCGTATCATGCTAAGGCTTTCGTATCTATCGGGACTCCTGATCGCCTATGTGCCGGCGATCGCTCTCGCCCAAACGCCGACGGCCGAACAACTCACCTTCTTCGAAGCCAAAGTTCGTCCTATTCTTTCCGCTCGGTGTTACACCTGCCACAGCCAGTCAGCCAAGAGGTTAAAGGGCGGGTTGAAACTCGACAGTAGAGATACCATTCTCAAGGGGGGCGACAACGGCCCCGCGCTGGTGCCCGGCAAACCCGCGGACAGTCTGTTGGTCAAGGCGATAAAGTACGATGGCCTGGAAATGCCCCCTTCCGGCAAGCTCCCCGGTGACGAGGTCGCGGTTCTTGTGAAATGGGTCGAAATGGGCGCCCCCTGGCCGGAACCGGCCGTGAAGCCACCCGTCTCGCCGGAAGTCGGCGTTCTCACTCCGGAGCGTCTTCGGCACTGGGCCTGGCAACCCTTGAAAGCCATCGAACCCCCCGCCATGACGGAGGCCGACCGTAAGCGAAGCCCGATCGACCGGTTCGTGCTTGCCGGACTTTCGGCGAAGGGCATGAAGCCGAACCCGCCCGCGGACCGACGAACTTTGATCCGCCGTTCCTTCCTCGACCTTCTCGGCCTGCCCCCGTCTCCTGAGGAGGTCGAGGCGTTCGTGAAGGACGATTCCCAGGACGCTTACCCAAAACTGATCGACAAGCTGCTCGCGAGTCCGCACTATGGCGAGCGCTGGGGCCGGCACTGGCTGGACGTGGCAAGGTATAGCGATGGGCACGGCGGCTTCCTCGATTCGGCGCCGTTGCCGCTCGCCTGGGTTTACCGCGACTGGGTCGTCAAGGCGATGAACGATGACATGCCCTACGACAAGTTCGTGAAGTACCAGATTGCAGGCGATCTCATGGACGCCGGCTGGGAAGCCGTGTCCGCCACCGGGTTCCTGGCGATAGGCCCCACGTATCGGGATGACGGCGGCGACCCGGAAAGCATCGCCAAGTGCAAGGCCGAGACCCTGGATGATCGCGTGGACACGGTCACGCGTGGCTTCCTCGGTTTGACCGTGTCGTGCGCTCGTTGTCATGACCACAAATTCGACCCCATCCCACAGGCCGATTATTATTCCATCGCGGGAGTGTTCAATAACACGAAGAACCAGGATCGTCCCGCGTCATCTCCGGATTCATTCAAACGCCATCTGGAACACAAGAAAACTTTGGATGCAGCGAATGCCGCCTTGCGTGTCGCAGCGAAAGCAAAAGACGAAGTTCGGCGTAGGGAGTTGGAGGCAGAACTGGCGAGACTGAAAGCCAACGCCCCGCCGCCTCTTTCGAACTTTCACGGCGTGGCCGACACGGGAGCCACGGATATGAACCTGGCCCTCCGCGGCGATCTGCGGAAGCCCGGGCCGGTCGTTCCCCGTCGCTTCCTGTTCGCCCTGGCTGGTCCAGACCGGACCGCGTGGACGAAAGGCAGCGGGCGGTTGCAGCTTGCTGAAGCGATTGCCAGTTCGACTAACCCCCTCACGTCCCGTGTGATAGTCAACCGGATTTGGCAACATCACTTCGGAACGGCGCTGGTCCGAACGTCGGACAATTTTGGGTTGCTCGGCGAAAGCCCCAGTCATCCCGAACTCCTCGACTGGCTGGCCGGTCGCTTCATCGCCGACGGATGGTCGCTAAAAAAATTGCATCGGGTGATCATGCTGTCCGATACCTACCAGATGAGCAGTCGCTTTGACGCTGAAAGTTTCCGGCGAGACGGCGACAACCGCTATCTGTGGCGAATGTCGCCGCGTCGGCTGGAAGTGGAGGCGTGGCACGACAGCCTCCTCGCTGTCACGGGCGAACTGGATCGAACGGTTGGCGGAGAGCCTGTCAAAGACATCCTGACAAGCTCGCGGCGCACCCTGTACGCCGCCATCAGCCGCAACGGGGACAAGCTGCCGTCCGACGAGTTCATGAGGCTCTTCGATTTCCCGTCGGCCCGAGGCGTTGCCACGAAGCGGTCGGTGACCACCGTGCCACAGCAGTCCTTGTTCTTACTCAACAGCCCGTTCATGGTAGCTCGAGGCAAGGCGTTCGCCACCCGGCTGACTCGCGAAGCACGCACAACCGACGCACGCATTGACCGTGCCTACGCCCTGCTGTACGGCCGGCAGCCGACAGCGGAAGAACGCCAGTTGGCCCAGACATTCCTGGGCGCCGGCGACGAAGCATGGCCTCGCTACGCACAGGCGCTCCTGAGTTCCTTCGAATTGTTTCAAGTACGCTGAAAGGAAACGATCCCATGTCATTCCGCGCACACGAATCCACGGTCCATGCGGCCTTTGCTACTCCGTCGAGGCGCCAATTCCTGAAGCAACTGGGGGCGGGCTTCGGCAGCCTTGGCTTGACGGCGGCCCTCGCCGATGCGCGTCTGCTGACCGCAGGCGAAATTCCGGCTTCGGTCTCACACCTGGCGCCCAGGACGCCGCACTTCGCTCCCAAGGCGAAGCGAATCATCCAGTTATTCATGCCCGGCGGCCCGTCCCAGGTGGACACCTTCGATTATAAGCCGGCCCTGGCGCGAAACGCCGGGCAACGCCCCGCTCTCGTTGATCGCAGGTCTTTGCGCAACACGAGGAACGGTTTGATGCCGTCGCCGTTCGGATTCAAGCAATATGGCCAATGCGGCAAATGGGTCAGTGATATCTTTCCACATGTGGCTGGCTGCGTGGATGACATCTGCTTCATTCACTCCATGCACACCGACGTCCCGGAACACGCCAGCGCCATCTTGATGATGAACCTGGGCCATCTGCAGCCGATCCGACCGAGCATGGGAGCGTGGCTGGTGTACGGACTGGGATCGGAGAATCGCAACCTTCCTGGCTTTATCGCCATGTCGCCGCGAGCCCAGCCTCGTTCTACCATCGCAAACTGGGGCAACGCTTTCTTGCCCGGGGCGTACGCGGGCACCTATGTGAACATTGCCCAAATGAGGCCCGACGCGGCACTTTCCCATCTTCGAAATCCCAGCCTTGGAACCGACGCCCAGCGTCAGCAGGCAGAACTGATCGCTCGCCTCAACGGCGTTCATCTGCAACGGTCGGAGCAAGACGCGCAACTTGAGGCGAGCATCGAGTCCATGGAAATGGCGTTTCGCATGCAGGCCGCCGTTCCGGAAGTGTTCGACACCGCGGGCGAGACGAGAGAGACGCTGGATTTGTACGGTCCCAGCGAGTTCGCCAAGGGCTGTCTATTGGCGCGGCGCATGGTCGAGCGCGGTGTTCGCGTCGTGCAACTGTCCCACTCGATCGATGGCTATGACATTGCCTGGGACACTGGGCACGAGAACATCGTCAACGGGCATGCCGTCCTGGCCCGGGCGTGCGACCGGGGCATCGCTGCTTTGCTCACCGATCTCAAGCGTCGCGGTCTGCTCGATGAGACACTCGTTCTATGGGGCGGGGAATTCGGACGTGCGCCGACCTCCGAGGGAGCCAGGGGCCGCGACCACGATCACTATGGCTTCACGGTCTGGATGGCCGGCGGCGGCGTGAAACCGGGAATCAGCCACGGAGCGACGGACGAGTTCGGCCTGTCCGCTGTTGAAAACCGAGTCCATGTCCACGACCTCCACGCCACCATCTTGCACCTGATGGGCCTCGACCACGAAAGGCTGACCTACCGTTATAGTGGCCGTGATTACCGGCTGACCGATGTTCACGGGCGGGTCGTGCGTGAGGTTATTGCGTAGATTGATGCAACCCTTTCTCGCCGCTCGCGGCATGGCGCTCGCGCGGCGCCGCATGCGGTGGCCGACAAGGAATCTGCCATGCGACGCCTCCTCTCTTCGATTCCCCACAAGACTTGGCTCATGGCCGCGATTGTCGCACTCGTAGCGGCTGGCTGGCTTGCCTACGTACGACTTGGCGCCACACGAACGCTGGCGGCCGAGCCCGCTCCGCCTGCGCCGCTTGTTGCAATTTCGTCGAAGTCGGAATACGCGATCCATGACGGCAAGATCGTCGAGACATCCGATCAAGTCGGATCCGGCCCCGGCAAAGTGGATTCGCTCGATATCGCCAAAGCCTACGAACGTGCGAACGGCCTCTTGGCTCAGACCAACGGCAAGACATTCAAGATGACCATTACGCCCCACTGGTTCGACGAGGGCAGGCGTTTCTGGTATCGCAATGACCTGCACGGTGGCGCCAGGGAGTTCGTGCTCGTCGATGCCGAGAAGGCGAAACGCGAGCCCGCATTCGATCACGCCCGGCTCGCGGCCGCGCTAGCGACAGCGTCTGGCGCGAAGGTCGTCGCCGACCGGCTGCCGTTTGACGCGATCGAGTTCGCCGATGAGATCAAGAGTGTCCGCTTCAAAGTTGGCGGCGTCACCTGGCAGTGCGATCTCGCTTCTTATGAATGCACGCGCAGCAAGAAAGGGCTTCAAAAGGAAGAGTCTTCCTCCCAAATCGGCAACGCTCCCGAAAGTGCTGCACTGGATGAAACCTCGCCCTGGGCTGCCGAGGAAGACGACGCCCCACCCGAGGTTCTGCAGAAAAAAAAGAAGGGCGGCTTCACTCAGCCGCAACCCAGGCAAGAAGCTCGCTCGCCCGACAGCAAGTGGACGGCCTTCATCCAGAATGACAATGTCTTCCTGCGCGACAAAGACGGGAAGGAGGCTCAACTCACCACGGTAGGCACTGTCGGCAATCCCTTCGCTTCCTTGATCTGGGCCCCGGACTCCCGGGCGTTGGTCATGATCCGCACCGAACCGGGCGACAACAAAGAAGTCTACATGATCGAAACCAGCCCCAAGGACCAGCTCGCCGCCAAGCTGCACCGCCGGCCCTATCCGCGCCCGGGCGACAAGTTCAACCTTCACGAGATTCATGTGCTCGACATGGAGACCAAGAAACCGGTCAAGGCCGACGTCGAGCGTATCGACTACGGCGGCTTGGCCCGTCTGCGCTGGAGCAAGGACGCCAGGCATTTCACCTTCGAGAAGATCGACCGCGGCCACCAACGCTTCCGTGTTGTCGAAGTAGATACACGCACCGGCAAGACGCGCAACATCATCGACGAGAAAGCCGAGACGGTCATCTGGACGGCGCATTCTCCCAGGTTCGACGAGATTCCGGGAATCTGGGTCCACTATCTCGACGCCACGGACGAGATTCTCTTCGCCTCGGAGCGCGATGGCTGGAAGCACCTGTACCTGATCGACGCCGTGACCGGAAAGATCAAGAACCAGATCACCAAGGGTGAATGGGCCGTTCGCGGCATCGATCGCGTTGATGCCAAGGCCCGGCAAATCTGGTTCCGCGGCAACGGCAAGAACCCGAACCAGGATCCGTACTTCGTCCACTACTACCGCGTCAACTTCGACGGCGCCGGCCTGGTCGCCCTCACCGAGGGCAACGGCGATCACTACCAAGGCAAGGAAGGCCTGGCGTTCTCGCCCGACAAGAAGTACTTCATCGACACCTATTCGCGCGTCGACATGCCGCCGGTGCACGAACTGCGCCGCGTCGACGACGGCACGTTGGTGTGCAAGCTGGAGCAGGCGGACATCTCCGCTCTGGAGGCGACCGGCTGGCGCGCTCCCGAAGTCTTCGTCGCCAAGGGACGCGACGGCAAGACCGACATCTGGGGCATCGTCTGTCGGCCGCAGAATTTTGACGCCAACAAGAAGTATCCGGTCATCGAGTACATCTACGCCGGCCCACACGGCTCGTTCACGCCGAAGTCGTTCGCAGCCTATCGCAACATGATGGCCCTAGCCGAGCTGGGCTTCATTGTCGTGCAGTGCGACGGCATGGGGACGGCCCACCGGTCGCGCGCATTCCATGACGTGTGCTGGAAGAACATCGCCGACGCCGGCTTCCCGGATCGCATCTTGTGGATCAAGTCGCTGGGTATTGGTTCACGGCGCGGGCAATAGAGATATTGCCCTTTGTTGATTGTGGTGGGCTTGGACTGCCTCGACAAGCCAGTCGAAGACGTTGCAGGATTGGCGGCGGCAGGTTTCGATGACAGTCAGCAGTCGCTCGACGAACTGACTGCCGGACGCTGATTGCGTGCCGAACGAGAGCTTCCG
>Ga0194121_10007353_pt1 | contig 14373 bp, 9 predicted proteins | sample TA2MahCa50mmetaG_FD_148609 | JGI IMG/M metagenome (GOLD analysis project Ga0194121, IMG submission 148609) | Freshwater microbial communities from Lake Tanganyika, Tanzania - TA2015020 Mahale Deep Cast 50m | ecosystem: Environmental > Aquatic > Freshwater > Lake | place: Tanzania: Lake... | reverse complement strand
CGTCGAGGTAGCCATCGCGGTCGAAGTCGACGAGCCCGATGCTCTGCCCCCGGTGGGGTTCACCCGGCACGGTGGCGTCGGCGCCGCGGGCGATGGCCTGTTCGGTGAAGCGGCCCGTGCCATCGTTCACGTAGAGGAAGTAGCGCGGCCCGTTGCGCGGGACCATGAAGACATCGGTGCGACCGGAGTTGGTGAAGTCACCGGCGGCGATTCCGCCGATGTCCACGGCGGATGCAAAGCCCCGCAGCACGCCCTCCTCGCGGAACGTGCCGTCGCGGTTGTTCATGAAGACGAGGCAGCGGCGCGGATTCTGGGAGAGGATCAGGTCGGTCCAGCCATCGCGGTCGAGATCGACCGCGCACGACGCGTAGCCTGAGGTATAGCGATCGAGTCCGGCCGGGAACGGCTCCTCGAACTCGGGTGGCGGAACGACGTGCAGTCCGGCGCCGGCGGCGACGTCGGTGAACGCGGCGCGGAGCGCGGGGGTGGGGCACAGCGCCAGCAGGACGAGGAGAAGCCAGCCCGCCACGACCCCGCGGACCAGCGCGGTCCTGGGTCCGACCCCATCGGAGAGCGGACCACCGACGACGGCGAAGACCCCGCCGATGTCAGGGCTAGGACGCGGAAGCGGACGCGCACGCGCACGCAGAAGCAGACGCAGAAGCAGACGCGGGCCCGAGCCCGAGCGCGAGCGCGGGTCATGGCGCGGGTGCGGGTCGTCGGGATGCATCGACGCGACGCACCCCCCGCAACCCCTGCGGATTACGACCCGCCAGCGCCGCCCGGGATTACCAAGCCGGGCCCGGAGCGGACGCTCCGCTTGTACTGACGATGCGGATACGCTGGGCGCTGGATCCATGGCGATCGGACCGGGATGGGGTTCGAAGTCCATGGAGATGAACCCCGACACCGCCACCGCCCTCGCCCTCGCCCTCGCCCTCGCCCTCGCCACCGCCCTCGCCCTCGCCACCGCCGGCGACGGCGACGCGAGCGGCGAGGACGGCGGGGGCGGGCCGGCGCCTCACTCGCCGGCGTCGCCGGTGACGGCGGTGCCACCGGTGACGGTGACCTTCTCGAGGACGGCCTTGATGATCTTGTCGGCGAGTTCGGGACGTTCGCGCAGGGTCTGCTTGGCGGCGTCGCGGCCCTGGCCGACCAGTTCGCCCTGGTAGGCGATCCACGCGCCCTTCTTTTCGAGGATCTTGTGTTCGAGCCCGAGATCGAGAATCGAGCCGGACTTCGAAATGCCCTCGTCGTACATGATGTCGAACTCGCACTCGGTGAACGGCGGCGCGACCTTGTTCTTGACCACCTTGATCTTGGTGCGGTTGCCGATGACCTTGCCGTCGGGCGTCTTGATCTGGTCCTTGCGGCGGATGTCGATGCGGATGGACGAGAAGAACTTGAGGGCGCGACCGCCCGGGGTGGTCTCGGGGTTACCGAACATCACGCCGATCTTCTCGCGGATCTGGTTAGTGAAAATGCAGATGCACTTGGTCTTGCTGACCACGGCGGTGAGGCGGCGCATGGCCTGGGACATCAGGCGCGCCTGGGAGCCGACGGTGGCGTCGCCCATCTGGCCGTCGAGTTCCTGCTTGGAGATGAGGGCGGCGACGGAGTCGATGACGATGACATCGATGGCGTTGGAGCGGATCAGCGTCTCGGTGATGTTGAGGGCGTCCTCGCCGGAGTCGGGCTGGGCGACGAGGAGGTCGTCAAGGTTCACGCCGACGACGCGGGCGTACTTGGGATCGAGGGCGTGCTCGACGTCGATGAAGGCGGCGAGACCCCCGCGCTTCTGGGCCTCGGCGATGACGCTCAAGCAGAAGGTGGTTTTGCCGGAGGATTCCGGACCGTAGATTTCGACGATGCGACCGCGAGGCAGGCCGCCGACGCCGAGGGCGAGATCGATGGCGAGGGAGCCGGTCGACAGCGTTTCGACCTTCATCTTGGCATTCTCGCCGAGGCGCATGATCGAGCCCTCACCGAACTGCTTGGTGATGGAGCTGATCGCGAGTTCGACGTTCTTGCGCGATTCGGCGGGGACGGGGACGACGCCGCTGGCAGCGGGAGCAACGGGAGCGGCGGCGGCTTTGGCGGGGGAGGTGGGGGCGGCCTTGGACATGTTGGAATGACGTGAATCGCTGCCCCCGTCGGAAGCAAGTGCGGTGTGGCGGGAAAAAGGGAATCGCATCCCTCCGTCCCTCCCGCCCGTTTTTCGAGGTTTCCCGGAACCCCGCCACGCGCGGCCCCCGTGCCCGGCGAAGGCGAGCAGACCCCTGGCTACGGCACGTAGCGGGTGCGCCGCTCGCCGCTGCGCCCGGAGACCGGGCGGCGTTCGGCGGGCGGCCGGTACGCGGAGCGACGGTAGCCGGGGCGCGACGGGTCGGAGGCGCAGCGGATCTGGAAGTCCTGCATCCGCTGGAACAGCGTCAGAAGCTGGTCCGGCCGCGGGTAGCGATCCAGTCCCGAACGGTCCAACGCCAGCAACAGCTCGTGGGTGGCTTCGAGGGTGGAAAGGCAACCCTCCTGAGGCTGCTGCTTGATGACGTAGCGGCTGACCGCGGTTTCGGCGGTAAACATCACCCGCGGCAGCCGCTGCAGACTCGGGCTCAGCCGGAGCATCTTCCGCGCGCACGCCCAGGTGGCGTCGAGCAGGAAGACCACCAAACGCCGCCCCGCCAGATCGGCTTCTCCCAGATCACCCCGGGATAGATTCCGGGCGGCGGTTCCCGGGTAGAGCAGCACCGGAAAGAGGCTTGGATCCGCAAGCATCCCCTGGACCACCTCGTGCTCCTCGAAGCTCACGCCCATGTGGATCTCGCTCTCGATCAAGGACAAATGTGTCAATCGCCCCGTGCCTGCCTTCTCCTCCTTGAATTCCTTGGGGTGCATGAGGAAGACGAACCGCGTGCGGGTGGCCATCGGCTCGATGGAGGCACACCAGCACAGCGGCTTCGGCCAGAAGCAGCGGTAACACGTCTCGCGACTCATCCGTGGCGGGACGGCGGGCGGACGCGGGTCAGTTCAGGCTGGCGATGAGCGCCTCGTTGAGCCGGACGTACTCGTCCTTCATCGACCCCTTGGCCTCGGAGGCCATGGCGAGGGACTGGCGGGCAGCCTCCAGCGCGCCTTTCTTGTCGCCCATTTTACTAAGAATGAGCCCCTTCCGATACGTCAGCCAGAAGGCCTTGGGGTTTTCGGCCAAGGCGGCGTTCATCCAGCGCAAGGCGGTGGGGAGCTCAATGTTGTTCTCGTAATAGAACATGGCGGCTTGGGCGTAGGGCTTCTTGCCGGAGGGAGCGGCCATGGCCGCCTCGATGCGAGGCTTGAGAATGCCGACGGTATCGACCTCGAGCTTGATCGGAACGCGGGTGGTCTCCCACGCGAGGTAGAGGGTGGCAGACGCGTCACGCAACTCGGAGAGGCCGATGGCGAACGTTTCAGTCGGCGTGGCCATCGTGGTGGGCTTCGCCTTGAACCGGAGCACGTCGTTCGCGGCGTCGTACTGGTAGTCGCCCCACTGGGACATGTTCTTGTGCACGATGATCGTCCACTCCGTGCGCCCGGGGATGGAGAACAATTCGTAGGTCCCGGCCGGGACGGGATTCCCATTCAGGCTGACGGGGGTGCTGAAGGAGATGCGCGTGGCGCTGTTGGCGCCGGTTCGCCAGCGTTGGTCGTAGGGGACGAGACCACCGAAGATGGTGCGGCCGCGCATGCTCGGGCGGGAGTAGTCGATTTCGATGTCGGTGACGCCGACGCGAAGCTTGAGGGTGGCGGCGGGGCTGGCGGCGGGGAATTCGAGCTTGGGGGCGGGCGTGGGGGTGGCGGCTTGGCTGAACGCGGTACCGACTGCGGCCGCGAGACCGAGAAGCGCGGCGGCGGTGATACGAAGGGTGGGGCGGGGGAGGGCGAGCGTCATGCTTCAACCCTAGCTCAACTCCCGCCCCCGGCGCAACCGACGTTCGCAGCCACGGAGAGGAAAACGGCGGATTTCACCCTTCCGACGGCCGACCGCGGCGCGAGGCAAGGGCGGGGGCTGGGTCAACGGCTCAGCCAAAGCACCCCAAGACCCAAGGTGAGGATCGCGATGGCCGTCCCGGCCTTCAGGTATTCGGTGAACGAGAGCTCCACACCGCGGCGCCGGGCGATCTCGGCGACGATCAAGTTCGCGACGGAGCCGATCAGGGTCAGGTTGCCCGCCAGCGTCGTGGCCATCGCGACGGTGAGCCACGCGCCGTGCGGATCACCCAAGGTGGGGATGATCGGGCGCAGCAGCATGACGGCGGGGACGTTTGAGACCACGTTGCTCAGCACGACGGAGACTCCGGTCAAAGCGAGCGGCCCGCCCTCGACCCACGGGCGCAGCGCCCCGAACAGCCGACCGCTCAGGCCGCTGGCCTCGAGCCCACCCGTGACCACGAAGAGCCCGCAGAAGAAGACGAGGAGCCCCCAGTCGATTTCCTGGAACACCGTCTCGGGCGAAGTCCGCCGGGTGACGAGCAGCACTGCGGCAGCGAGCGCGGCGGCGAGGGGGACGGGAAGACCGAGGACCAACGTTACGCCCATGACCCCGGTGGCGAGGAGGGACTTGATGAGGGTGCGACGATCCCCTGTGACGGCGACGGAGACGGAGGTGGCGAGCGGCTCGCCGGTGAACTCCCCCCGGTACACCACCACCAGCACCGCCCACGCCACGGCGAGTCCCGCGAAGGCGATGGGGGCGAGGGCCTCGGTGAAGGCCACGAACGGGATGCCCGAAGAGAGACCGACCAGCATGTTTTGCGGGTTCCCGGTGATGGTGGCCACGGAGCCGATGTTGGCGGCGGTGACGAGACCGACCAGGTAAGGCAGCGGATTGCGGCGCAGCGCGAGCGTGACATCGAGGACGAGCGGCGTGAACACGAGCACGATGGTGTCGTTGAGAAAGACGGCGGACAGGATCCCGGACACCCCGATGATCAGGGCGAGGAGCCGCCGCGGCGTCCGCGCAAAGCGAATGACCCCGGCCGTGACCCGCTGGAAGAATCCCCCGAGGCGCAGATTCACGTTCAGGACCATCATCCCGAACAGCAGCAGGATCGTGTTCCAATCGACGGCGTGGAAAGCCTGATCGAGCGTGAGCACGCCCCCAGCGAGAAGGACGGTGGCGCCCACCAACGCGATGGACGCCCGGTTCATCTTCAGCACCGGGTAGCGCCCCACGGCGACCCCGATGAGGGTCACCGTGGCGACCGCGGCGGTGACGATCTGGCTGGGCTCCATGGGCTGCAGCTTCGCGGTGGGAGGGCGGGGGCGGAAGAAATGGCGGCGGAGACGTGCGGCGGACGGACCGCGACGGGAACCACGGTGCAGCGGATGCCCCTCGCCGACTAGACCCCGTAGTACGGGCGGTACCAGTCGACGAACGCCCGCAGTCCCTCCTCAAGGGTCGTGCGCGGCGCGTAGCCGATGGCGGCGCCGACCCGGTCGAGGCTGGCGCAGGTTTCGGGGACATCCGCGGGCTGGGCGGGGAGCAGGTTCAGCCGGGCCGGGCGGCCGATGATTCGGGCGAGCAACTCCACCATATCCCTCACCTCGACCGGCCGATGGTGGCCGAGGTTCAGGATCTGGTAGGGTGGCACCGGCGGCACGGCCGGCGGGTAAAGGAGGATCTTCAGCAGACCATCGACCACGTCGTCGATGAACGTGAAATCCCGGCGGTTCCTTCCCTCGGCGAACAGATCGATCGGCTGGTCGGCGAAGATCGCGCGGCTGAAGAGCGTCGGGGCGGTGTCCGGGCGCCCCCACGGACCGTAGACATTGAAGAAGCGCAGGCCGGTCAGGCGCACCCCGTGGAGATGCGCGTAGGCGTGGGCCATGACCTCGTTGCTCTTCTTCGTGGCCCCGTAGAACGAAAGCGGACGGTCCGTATCGCCCTCCTCCTCGAACGGCGTCTCCACCCCGGCCCCGTAGACACTGCTCGACGAAGCGAATACCAGGTGCTTCGGCGGGTGCACCCGGGCGGCCTCCAGCACGTGGAAGAAGCCAACGAGATTGCTCTGCACGTAGGCCTCCGGGTGCGTAACGCTGTAGCGGACGTTGGCCTGGGCGCCCAGATGGACCACGTAATCCGGGCGGAGCTGCGACCAAAGCCCCTGCAGCGCACCCGGTTCCGCGAAATCGAGCTTCACGAACCGAAAATCGTCGAGCCGCTCCAGTTGGGCCAGCCGGGCCTGCTTCAGCCCGACATCGTAGTACTCGCTGAGGTTGTCGATCCCCACCACCTCGCACCGGCGTGACTCAGCGAGCCGACGCGCGACATGGTAGCCGATGAACCCGGCAGCTCCGGTAACGAGGACCTTCATGGACTGTCTCGGCTACAACCTTTCGACGAAGTTGTAAACTTCCGCTTGCCGCCGGAAAAATGAACCTACTAAGGTTGCGCCCGTTTTGCCGACTCCTCACGTTTGCCCGTCATGAAGATCAAAGCCTACCTCAAGCCCCACTGCGGTTGGTCCAACGGCGTCCGGGCCATCCTGCGCAAGTACCGCCTGTCGTTCCAAGACATCGACATCATCAATGACCGCGCGAATTACGCGGAAATGGTGCAGAAGTCCGGCCAGCCGCTGTCCCCCTGCGTCGAGATCGACGGCGTGATGCTGGCGGACATCTCGGGCGAGGAAGTCGAAAACTACCTCCTCTCGAACCAACTGGTCACCCCGACCGACAGCCAAACCGGTGTGCCGACGAACGCGGGCTGCTCCGATGAGGAGCACGCGAAAATGGCCACTAAAACGATCCGCTTCTTCTGAGCGCGAACCGCCTCCCGAACTCATCCCTCTGGGCCGGCATCGCGCACTCCGCGCGACCGGCCTTTTTTTTGTCCAAATCCCGGCTCGACTGACGCCCACCCTCTCACCGACGCTTTCGGCGTCCACGCCCGCTTTTTCCGCTTTTTGGCCCGCACCCTGCGGTGCGATCCAACCGATTGCCTATGAACAGCAGCCCTGACCTCCACGCCCAAGCCCCCGCCGAGTCTCTTCGCCGTCCGAAGAAGCAGGGGCTTTACGATCCTTGGTTCGAGCACGACGCCTGCGGCGTCGGCTTCGTTGTGGACATGCACGGCCGCAAATCGCACCGCATCGTCCAGCAGGGCCTGCAGATCCTGCGCAACCTCGACCACCGCGGGGCCTCGGGCAGCGAGATCAACACCGGTGACGGCGCGGGCATCCTGATCCAGATGCCGCACGCGTTCTTCCAGGACGCCTGCAAGCAGTCGCGCATCACCCTGCCGGCTGCCGGCGAGTACGGCTGCGGCCTCGTCTTCCTCCCCCGCAACCCGAGCGTCCGCCGGAAGGTGGAGGAACGCTTCGAGCAGGTGGTCCAGTCGGAAGGCCAGGTCTTCCTTGGCTGGCGCACCGTGCCGACGAACAGCGCCTCCCTCGGCGACACCGCGCGCTCCTGCGAGCCGTTCATGCGCCAGGTCTTCATCGGCCGGGGCGCGGACGTCACCAGCGACCTCGCCTTCGAGCGCAAGCTCTACGTCATCCGCAAGCGCGCGTACTCGGACATCCGCGCCTCCACCCTCGCCGGCGCCGAGTACTGGTACGTGGCCAGCCTCTCGATGCGGACCTTGGTCTACAAGGGCATGCTCACGACCGACCAGGTCGACCAGTACTTCCCGGACCTGCAGCACCCGCTGATGGAGTCCGCGCTGGCCCTCGTCCACTCCCGCTTCAGCACGAACACGTTCCCGAGCTGGGAGCGCGCGCATCCGTACCGCTACCTCGCGCACAACGGCGAAATCAACACGCTGCGCGGGAACATCAACTGGATGCACGCCCGCCAGGCGCTCTTCGACAGCGACCTCTTCGGCGACGACATCCGCAAGATCCTGCCGATCATCAATCCGAACGGCAGCGACTCGTCGATGTTCGACAACACGCTCGAACTGCTCGTCCTCGCGGGCCGCCCGCTGGCCCACGCGATGATGATGATGATCCCCGAGCCGTGGTCCAACCACGAGTCGATGGATCCGCAGCGCCGCGCGTTCTACCAGTACCACTCCTGCCTGATGGAGCCGTGGGACGGCCCGGCCTCGATCGCCTTCACCGATGGCCGCCAGATCGGCGCCATCCTCGACCGCAACGGTCTCCGGCCTTCGCGCTACTGCGTGACGAAGGACGGGCTGGTCATCATGGCTTCCGAGACCGGCGTGCTCGACATTCCCGCGTCCGAGATCGTCCAGAAGGGCCGTCTCCAACCGGGCCGCATGTTCCTCATCGACACCACACAGGGTCGCATCATCGAGGACGAGGAGATCAAGCGCGAGATCTGCGGCGCCCAGCCGTATCAGGATTGGATCAAGGAGCACCTCGTGCACCTGAGCGACCTGCCGGAGGCCCCGGTGGCTGAGACGCCGGACCACGAGACGCTCCTGCAGCGCCAGATCGCCTTCGGCTATACGTACGAGGACGAGCGCATCGTCCTGACGCCGATGGCGCGTGACGGCGTCGAGGCGATCGGCTCGATGGGCAACGACTCCGCGCTCGCGGTGCTCTCGAACAAGCCGCGCCTGCTCTACGATTACTTCAAGCAGCTCTTCGCGCAGGTCACAAACCCGCCGATCGACTGCATCCGCGAGGAGATCATCACCTCGGCCGAGACGCGTCTCGGTTCCGAGGGCAATCTGCTCAACCCGCAGCCGTCCGCCTGCCGCCGCGTGGAGTTGAAGTGGCCGATCCTCACCAACGAGGAATTCGCCAAGATCCGCCGCACCCAGCTCCCGGGCCTGCGCGTCGGCGTGCTGCCGATCCTCTTCCGCGTCAGCCGCGGCGAGCGCGGCCTCGCCAAGTCGATGGAGGAACTCTCCATCATGGCGCGCCGCATGATCGAGGAGGATGAGGTCAATGTCCTCATCCTCAGCGACCGCGGGGTGAACCGCGAATACGCGCCGATCCCGTCGCTGCTCGCGATCGCCGGCCTCCATCACTACCTGATCCGCGAGGGTCTGCGCACGCGCGCGAGTCTCGTGCTCGAGACCGGCGAGGCCCGCGAAGTCCATCACTTCTCGCTGCTCATCGGCTACGGCTGCTCCGCGATCAACCCATACCTCGCCTTCGAGACGATCGACGGCATGATCCGCGACGGCCAGCTGCCGGGCGTCGACCACAAGACCGCCTGCAAGAACCTCGTGAAGGCCGCCTCCAAGGGCGTGATCAAGGTGATGTCCAAGATGGGCATCTCCGCGATTCAGAGCTACCGCGGCGCCCAGGTCTTCGAGGCCCTCGGTCTCCGCCAGGACGTCATCGACCACTACTTCACGTGGACGCCGTCGCGCGTCGGCGGCATCGGCCTCGATGTCATCGCGCAGGAGGTCCTCCTGCGCCACCGCGCCGCGTACTCCGACCGTTCGGCCAGCAGCCACACGCTGCCCGGCGGCGGCATCTACCAGTGGCGCGCCAACGGCGAGGCCCACCTCTTCACGCCGGAGTCGATCCACAAGCTGCAGAAGGCGGTCCGCACGAACAGCGTCGCCGCCTACAAGGAGTACGCGTCGCTGATCAACGATCAGTCGCGCACTCTCTGCACGCTGCGCAGCCTCCTCCAGTTCAAGACCGGCCCGGCCATCCCGCTCGAGGAAGTCGAGCCGGCCGAGGCGATCATGAAGCGCTTCAAGACGGGCGCGATGTCGTACGGCTCCATCTCGAAGGAGGCCCATGAGACGCTGGCGATCGCGATGAACCGCATCGGCGGTAAGTCCAACACCGGCGAGGGCGGCGAGGATCCGGAGCGCTTCATCCCGCTGCCCAACGGCGACTCGAAGAACTCCGCGATCAAGCAGGTCGCCTCCGGCCGCTTCGGCGTCACCAGCGAGTACCTCGTCAACGCCAAGGAGCTCCAGATCAAGATGGCCCAGGGCGCCAAGCCCGGTGAGGGCGGCCAGCTGCCCGGCTCCAAGGTCTACCCGTGGGTCGCGAAGACGCGTCACACCACCGCCGGCGTCGGCCTCATCTCCCCGCCGCCGCACCACGACATCTACTCGATCGAGGATCTCGCGGAGCTGATCCACGACCTCAAGAACGGCAACCGCCTCGCCCGCGTGAGCGTGAAGCTGGTCGCCGAGGTCGGCGTCGGCACCATCGCGGCCGGCGTCGCCAAGGCGCACGCCGACGTCGTGCTGATCTCCGGTTACGACGGCGGCACCGGCGCCTCGCCGCAGACCTCGCTGCAGCACGCCGGCCTGCCGTGGGAACTCGGCCTCGCCGAGACCCACCAGACGCTCGTGCTGAACAACCTGCGCTCCCGCATCGCGGTCGAGGCCGACGGCCAGCTCAAGACGGGACGCGACGTCGCCATCGCCGCGCTGCTCGGCGCCGAGGAGTTCGGTTTCGCGACCGCCCCGCTCGTCGCCACCGGCTGCATCATGATGCGCGTCTGCCACCTCAACACCTGCCCGGCCGGCGTCGCGACGCAGGATCCGAAGCTGCGCGCCAAGTTCGCCGGCAAGCCGGAGCACGTGGTCAACTTCATGCGCTTCATCGCCGAGGATCTCCGCGGCATCATGGCCGAGCTCGGCTTCCGCACGATCGACGAGATGGTCGGCCGCACCGACCGCCTCGAGGCGCGCAAGGCCGTCGACCACTGGAAGGCCAAGGGTCTCGACTTCTCCAACATTCTCTACCAGCCGGACGTCGGCCCGGAGGTCGGCCGCTACTGCCAGATGAAGCAGGACCACGGCATTGATCGCTCGCTCGACGTCACGACGCTGCTCGGGCTGTGCGAGCCCGCGATCGAGCGCGGCGAGAAGGTCATCGCCGAGCTGCCCATCCGCAACGTCAACCGCGTGGTCGGTACGATCACCAGCGGCGAGGTCACGCGCCGCCACGGCGCCAAGGGCCTCCCCGAGGACACGATCCGCATCCACTTCAAGGGTTCGGCCGGTCAGAGCTTCGGCGCCTTCATGACGCGCGGCATGACCTTCCTGCTCGAGGGCGATGCGAACGACTACATCGGCAAGGGCCTTTCGGGCGGCAAGATCATCGTCTTCCCGCCGGCCAGCGCGACCTTCCGCGCCGACGAGAACATGATCGTCGGCAACGTCGCCCTCTACGGTGCGACGGATGGCGAGATCTACATCCGCGGCATGGCGGGTGAACGGTTCGCGGTGCGCAACTCCGGCGTGAACGCGGTCGTCGAAGCCATCGGCGACAACGGCTGCGAGTACATGACGGGCGGTCGCGTGGTCGTGATCGGCCCCGCCGGCCGCAACTTCGGCGCCGGCATGTCCGGCGGCGTCGCGTACGTGCTCGACGAGAGCGGCGACTTCGCCAAGCGCGTCAATCCGCAGATGGTCGGGATCGGCCGCGTCACGGCCGCCAAGGACATTGCGGAACTCCGCAGCTCGATCGAAAAGCACTTCGAGTACACCCGCAGCGAACGCGCCCAGAAGATCCTCGGCGCCTGGGACACCTACCTCCCGAAGTTCGTCAAGGTGCTGCCGAAGGACTACGAGCGCATGCTCGCCTGCATCGAGCGCGCCCAGGCCCAGGGCCTGAGCGGCGACGAGGCCATCATGGCCGCCTTCGAGGAGAACGCCCGCGACACCTCGCGTGTCGGCGGCAACTGATCCGCGACGGCACCGCACGCACCCCCACCACACCGAAATCCCTCCGACCCCCTTCCGCCATGGGCAAGCCAACTGGTTTCATCGAATACCTGCGCGAACTTCCCGTCGACCGCTCGCCCACCGAGCGCGTCCGCGACTGGAACGAGTTCCATCCCCACATGGAGGAGAAGAAACTCCGCCAGCAGGGCGCGCGCTGCATGGACTGCGGCGTCCCGTTCTGCCACACCGGGAAACTGATCAGCGGGATGGCCTCCGGCTGCCCGATCAACAACCTGATCCCCGAGTGGAATGACCTCGTCTACCGCGGTCAGTGGCGCGAGGCGCTCGATCGCCTGCACAAGACGAATAACTTCCCGGAATTCACCGGCCGCGTGTGTCCGGCCCCGTGCGAAGGTTCCTGCGTGCTCGGCATCAACGCGCCGCCCGTCACGATCAAGAACATCGAGGTCTCGATCATCGACCACGGCTGGGAAGAGGGTTGGGTCCTCCCCGAGGCCCCGAAGGTGCGCACCGGCAAGAAAGTCGCCGTCATCGGCTCCGGCCCGGCCGGCCTCTCCGCCGCCGCCCAGCTCAACCGCGCGGGCCATACCGTCACGGTCTTCGAGCGCGCCGACCGCCCGGGCGGCCTGCTGATGTACGGCATCCCGAACATGAAGCTGGAAAAGCGCGAGGTCGTCCTCCGCCGCATCGAGCTGATGGAGAAGGAAGGCATCAAGTTCATCTGCAACGCGAACGTCGGCGAGAACGTCGAGCCGCAGCTTTTCCTGAAGGAATTCGATGCGACGGTGATCTGCACCGGCGCGACGCAGCCGCGCGATCTCCCGATCGAGGGGCGTCAGCTGAAGGGCATTCACTTCGCGATGGAGTTCCTCACCGCGAACACCAAGGCCGTGCTCAACGGCGGCGCCGAGCACACGCCCATCTCCGCCCGCGGCAAGGATGTCGTGGTGCTGGGCGGCGGCGACACCGGCACGGACTGCGTGGGCACGTCGATGCGCCATGGCTGCAAGAGCCTCGTGCAGATCGAGATTCTCCCCAAGCCCCCGACCGAGCGCGCGGCCGACAATCCGTGGCCGGAGTGGCCGAAGACCTACAAGATGGACTACGGCCAGGAGGAGGCGGCGGCCCGTTTCGGCGACGATCCGCGCGTGTACCTGACGACGGTGAAGAAGTTCATCGGCGACGAGCAGGGCCACGTGAAGGAGCTCGTGACCGTCGAGATCAAGTGGGAGAAGAACGAGAAGGGTCAGTTCGTGCCGAAGGAAGTCCCCGGCAGCGAGAAGACGCGACCGGCTCAGCTGGTGCTGCTCGCGCTCGGCTTCCTCGGACCCGAACAGGCGCTGCTCAAGGAGATCAAGCTGGAGTCGGACCCCCGCTCGAACATCAAGGCGGAGCACGAGAAGTACACGACCAACCTCAAGGGCGTGTTCGCCGCCGGCGACTGCCGCCGCGGCCAGAGTCTCGTGGTCTGGGCGATCAACGAGGGCCGCGGCGCGGCCCGCGAGTGCGATCGCTACCTGATGGGCACAACGGATCTGCCGTAAGGCGGTCCCCGCAAGAAAACGCCGGCAACCGCCAAATTCCGCGGAGGCGGCCCGCGCCGGCTGCGGCAGACTTGGGGGAATGCACTCCTGGTCGCGCGGCCTTTCCCCGCACCCCGGCCCCGCGCTCCCGCGGGGTCAGGCGTTGCTCAATGATCCGTTGCTCAACAAGGGCACGGCCTTCACCGAGGCCGAACGCGATGCCCTCGGCTTGCGCGGCCTGCTGCCCGCCCGCGTCTTCAGCCTCGCCGAACAGGCCGCTCGGCTCATGGAGAACCTCCGCAAGATCAAGGAGCCCCTCGATCGCTACGTCTTCCTGACCAACCTCCAAGACCGGAACGAGACGCTGTTTTACAAGGTCATCGGCGATCACATCGAGGAGCTGGTCCCGCTGATCTACACGCCCACCGTGGGCCAGGCCTGCCTTGAGTTCGGCGTCATTTTCCGCCGTCCGCGCGGACTCTACCTGTCGATTCAGGACCGCGGCCGCCTCGCCGAGATCCTCTCTCACTGGCCCGTCAATGACATCCGCATGCTGGTCGTCACCGACGGCGAGCGCATCCTCGGTCTCGGCGATCTCGGGGCGTTGGGCAGCTGGGGTGCAAGAGTTCACGCTGCCAGCGTCGGCGGAGAGCGGAGGTCATCGACAAACTCACGCTCCGCGGCGGACAAAGTAATAGCCTCGGAACACGGCTGGACCACTGGGCCGGTCATTGCTCTCGAACTCCGCGCGCAACTCATACCTCTCCTCAAAATGCCCCAGCAAACGGGGGCGGGAAAGAAGCCGTGCCGGATAACTTGCGCCCCCGATGTGCTCGGGAACGCGCTGTACCGTCAGGCGGTCCCGGTCATCCGCGATGATCGGGTTTCGGTCGAGGATGATGGCTGGCAGGCCGAGTTTAACGATCTCGTCCAGCAACCGATGGGGGTGCTCGACTCAGCCGACCACGCCGGAGAGAAGCGCGACCGTCGGCTCGGCGGCAAAGACTGCGGATGCGATGTCCGAATGGAACGACAACTCGCCATTGGAAAACTCCCGCTGCCCGGCCTCCACAAACATCGCCTGTTCGACCACGGCCCAGCGGATGCGAATGGCTCCTTGCCAAAGCGAGCGGTGCTGGAAATAGCAGCTGCCCAGAGATCCCCCAAAATCCAAGACGTTCAGTCGACCGCCAGCACGCGCGGCCTCCTGCATGAGGCACGCCGCCAAGGTCCATG
>Ga0194121_10007349_pt1 | contig 14381 bp, 15 predicted proteins | sample TA2MahCa50mmetaG_FD_148609 | JGI IMG/M metagenome (GOLD analysis project Ga0194121, IMG submission 148609) | Freshwater microbial communities from Lake Tanganyika, Tanzania - TA2015020 Mahale Deep Cast 50m | ecosystem: Environmental > Aquatic > Freshwater > Lake | place: Tanzania: Lake... | reverse complement strand
GGACAGCAAAAGAGCAGACCCTGCTTTTGGTCGCCCACGATACGTTCGATTCGCGAACCTAGTCCTCTTGCTCAAACGACCCTTAGGCGCTTAAATAGTGCGATAACGTGAGCCGGTTCACACGCTCACACTCAAGGAGTCTTACAAATGATACTCACGGCAGTCATTACAGAAGCAGAGGAGGGGGGCTTTATTGCTCTCAATCCGGAGACAGGGACGACTACCCAAGGGGAGAGCGTCGAAGAGGCAATGAGAAACCTCAAAGAGGCAACTTCACTCTACTTGGAAGAGTTTCCCTCGCAGGTTACGACGCATCCCATGGTAACCACCTTTGAAGTAACGCATGCCTAAGTTCCCCGGTCTCTCGGGCGCGGACCTTGTTGGGGCCTTGGAGAAATTGGGATTTCAAAAGGTTCGACAGACAGGGAGCCACCTCGTGCTTCGGAAGGGTTCGGCTGGGTGTGTTGTCCCGAATCATCGACTTATAAAGTTAGAATACCCCCATAGGAGCCCCTTATGAAAATGGTCAGGCAAGCCGAAGCGCCACAGCTCCAACGATAATAATTCCAACGCCGATTACGCACCGCGGGGCGAGCCTTTCCTTTAGGAACCAGGCCCCTAGTAGCACTGCGAACACCACCGACGTTTCGCGCAAGGCCAAGCTCACCGTGGTGATAAGCCTGCGCAAGTGCGAAGTAATAGCCAATATGAGTCAAGACCGATGCCGCTAGATAGGGCAATGACTCGGCCGACGGCAGGCCGAGGACAAGACAAAACGGAATCGCAATAAGCGAGCAGCATAGGTGGATCAGGGCGGTATCCAGGGTCTTGTCTGGGCTCGACTTCACCATGACATTCCAACTTGCATGCAGCATGGCGCTAACCAGCACTGCAAGTAAGACGGAAGAGCTCACTCGGGCTTCGCGATCTGAAAGTTTTGGATGGTGGCGGCAATATCAATAAAGGCGCGAATCAAACGGGCCTCTTTACGGTCTTTTAGACACACGACATGGGCATTTGTATACATCTCTGCATCGGAAATTTTGATCATCGTAATTTCGGGGTCGGCAACATACTCGGCTTCGGACACGATGCTCAGGCCCACACCTTTGATCACGGCCTCCCGAATGGCTTCCCGACTGCCGATCTCCATAATGGTTCTAGGGGAAACCCCACGGTTTTTGCAGGCCTCTTCAAAAGACTTACGGGTGGTGGAGCCCTCTTCCCGCATGATCATGGCCACGCCCTCTAACTGGGCGAGTTCGACAGACTTTTTCTTGGCAAGCGGATGCTTGCGATTGGCAAAAATGACCACGGGGTGTCGCTGGTAGGGCATGGAATAAAGAGATGGATCATCGAGAAAGTGGGCAAGAACAGCCACATCGGTCTCGTAATTCGTGAGTGTGTCAAAGACAGACTGCGAGTTTCCCACCCGCATGGACACGAAAATATTGGGAAACTGCCGGTTGAACAGCACCAGCATCTCCGTGACGTGAAAAGGGCTTACCGCGCCCACCCGCAATTGCCCCGTCTTGAGCTCTCCCGAGTCTTCGAGCAGGTGCACCAGGTCTTCCTCAAGCGTAAATATCTTGCGTGTCAGCAGATAGGCCTGCTCGCCAAGTGGCGTGAGCGAGACCTTGTTTCCGCGGCGATAAAACAGCTCTACACCATAAGTTTCTTCAAGAAACTTAACTTGTGTGGTGACGGTTGGTTGGCTGATGTGCAGCAGCCGTGAGGCTCTGGTGAATCCGCCTGCTGTTGCAACAGCATGAAATGAACGCAAATGCGTAAGACGCATAAAGGCCCCTAATGTTGCGATGCGAAAGATTTTCGCTCATTGGATTTTTCAATACTAATCCATCAAAAAAAGAATTTGTTCAATAGGCGAGTGTCTCCTAATTTAGCACTCACTGAGCAGTCAACGCTCAGAGGCTTTGAGCTTCACAACATGTTTTATAAACTCAAAGGAGACTGAACCATGCAAGTTAGAAAAATAGCTTGGCGCTTTGTGAGTAGGCTCATGCTTTCTCTCGCAGTCGTCGGGTCACCCTATGCGATTGCACAGCAAAAGGTGCTCACCGTCGGACTCATCCCCTCGGAGGACTCCCGGGCCATGATTGCCCAGAGCCAGGCCATGATGGACAAACTCTCCCAAGCTCTGGGAATGACGGTCAAGCCCTTTGTTGCGGCGGACTACAACGGGGTGATTGAGGCGCTCCGCTCAAAGCGTCTGGATGTCGCGTATCTTGGGCCCTTTTCCTATGTGTTGGGCGCAACCATTGCACCTATTGAGGCATTTGCGGTTGCCGAAACAAAGAGAGCTGGCCGTACGTCTTACCAGAGCTACATCATTGCCCACAAAGACAGTGGCATAAAGACGGTGGCCGACCTCAAAGGCAAGAACTTTGCATTTGTGGACCCAAGCTCGACCTCTGGCCATTTATTTCCGAAGGCAGGGCTGATCAAGGCTGGCTTTAATCCCGATAAAGACTTTGGCCGTGTCATCTTCTCCGGGTCGCATGATTCCAGTTCGATTGCAGTCCAAAACAAGAAAATCGATGCGGCCGCTGTCGCCGACCGCATTCTTGAGGCGGCCTTTAACAAAGGAATTGCCAAGCGTGAGGACATAGTGATAGTTTGGAAGTCCGAGCCGATTCCAGAGTCCCCAACAGTCTGGAGGAAAGACCTTCCTGAAGATCTCAAAAAGCGGATTCAGGCAGCGTTCATGGAAGTGAAGGATATTCCTTGGTCGGATCAGGGCACCTTAAATGGCTTTCACCCCACCAATGACGCTGCGTACAACGTCATTCGCGACACCGCCAAGGCCCTTAATCTTGACCTGCAGAAAATGAAATGATTGAGATTCAAGGCCTAACGAAGTGTTACGGCAAATTCCAGGCATTGCACGAGATAAACCTAAAGGTTTCGCAGGGGGAATTTCTTGTGGTGCTTGGACCCTCTGGGGCCGGTAAGTCAACGCTACTGCGATGTATCAACAGGCTTGCCGAGCCGACAGCAGGAACGATCCGAGTCGGTGGTGAAACAGTTAGCAACGCGGCGGATCTGCGCCGACTGCGTTGTAAGGTGGCAATGATCTTCCAGCACTACAATGTCGTGCCCCGGCTTACCGTGATTAAGAATGTGATCACAGGCAGGCTTGGGTCATTGCCTTCCATTGCATCGTGGTTTCATATCTTCCCGAAAAATGACATTGAGATTGCGCGGCAGTGTCTCAAGCGGGTAGAACTCACCGACAAGGTCTACCTAAGAACGGACACCCTTTCCGGCGGGCAAAAACAACGAGTGGGCATTGCCCGTGCATTGGCCCAGCAGCCTCAAGTGATCTTGGCCGATGAGCCAGTTGCAAGCCTGGATCCGAAAACCTCCCGAACGGTGCTGACGTATATCAAGCAGGCCAGTCAAGATTTGGGCATTACGGTGATTTGTAATCTTCATCAGGTGGACTACGCAAAAGAGTTTGCGGAACGAATTGTTGGAGTCTCCGCAGGAAGAATCGTGTTTGATGGCCCCCCGGAAAAATTGACCGAAGAGATACTTCAGAAAATATACCCGGACGGCGAAGATTCGGATCCCGTCGACGACGAGGCAACCGAGGTGTTGTCGGGCCCGGCGGACCCTGTTACCAAGCGCCTAGTCGAGGAGGTCTGACATGAGCTCAGCGAACTTTGAGTTGTTGATCAATCGGCCCTCTGGCAGGCTTGGCTGGTGGGGCTATTTCTTTACTCTCGTGTTTATTATCGGCGTGCTGTGGTGGGCTGCAGAGGGAAGCCACCTCAGCGTTGGCGAGTTGATTAAAGGCGGGCCGTGGATTGCCGACTTTCTGAGCCGTATGTTGCCACCCAATTGGGCGTTTACGGAAAACCTGCTCAAGCCTGCTCTCGAAACGATACAGATTGCGATTTGGGGGACCTTGCTCGGAATTTTGCTGGCCGTGCCGGTGTGTTTCTTTGCTGCGCGCAACATTACGCCGAGTATCGTTGTCTTTCACGGAATGCGTCAGGTGCTCAACATTGCGCGAGGTATCAATGAGATTATTTTGGCGCTGATTTTTGTGGCCGCGGTTGGCCTTGGACCTTTTGCCGGCGTGATTGCCTTGGCGATTCATGGCGCTGGAATGTTAGGCAAGTTTTTTGCGGAATCGATCGAAGAGATTGATCAGGGTCCCATTGAGGCCCTGCGATCCACCGGTGCAGGCCCAATTCAAGTAATTATTTTCGGCGTGATGCCCCAGGTTATCACCGCATGGATTGCGGTCTGCCTCTATCGATTCGAGACTAATCTGCGGCAGGCAACGGTTCTTGGCATGGTGGGCGCGGGGGGAATCGGCTTTGAGCTGGTTGGAAGCATGAAGCTTTTCCAATACAAAGACACCGCAATGTGCATTGTGGTGATCATTACGATGGTCATGGCAGCAGACTACGCATCGAACAAAATGCGTGCCTGGATCCAACAAGGTTCACGCCACTAGAAACGAAGAGTGGAGAGATCGTGAGTTTCGCGTATCACAACCCAGTGAAGTCAATACTCGGCTGCGGCGTTATTGACCAGCTCCCACAGCTCCTGGAGGGCCGACGGGCGTATCTGGTGACATTTCCAGAGGCCCGCGGTCTTGGAATGATTGGCCGGCTCGAAAAGGCGCTGGGAAACCAATTGGTTGGCATGTATGACCAAGTCCAGCCGAATCCCGATGTGGCAGAGCTGGTCCAGACTTATGCCGAGTTCTGGAACAACTACGGCGACTGTGAAGTGATCATTGCGTTGGGAGGCGGAAGTGCGATCGACACCGCGAAGGCGCTTATGGTTGGAACCAAGACACATCGCTTTGACGATCTGCTGGCGTTGCTGTCGGCGGGTGGCTCTTTTGTGCCGCACAAGACGAAGCGGCTTATAGCAGTACCGACCACCGCCGGCACGGGCAGTGAGGTCACTCCGTGGGCAACCATTTGGAATCGGGCGCACGGCAAAAAGTATTCCTTGCACCTGGACGAGACCTGGCCAGAGTTGGCGGTGATTGATGCCGAGCTGATGCTGACTTTGCCGTCCTCGGTGACGGTTCAAAGTGGCCTTGATGCGTTGTCGCACGCTTTGGAGTCCATTTGGAATCGTAATGCAAACCCTTTGTCGCGAGCCTTCGCGGTGCCCGCGGCCAAAGAAGTGATAGCCACCTTGCCCAGACTGTTGGAGAGCATGCAGGACAAAAAATTGCGACTGGCCATGGCGGCTGCGGCCCTGAAGGCTGGCATGGCCTTTTCCAACACCAAGACAGCTTTGGCGCACTCCATTTCCTATGAAATGACCCTGAAGCACGGGCTGCCGCATGGAATCGCATGCTCGTTTACTTTGCCCATGGTGATGAAAAGAGCCATCGGCGTGAGCAAAGACTGCGATGCAGCGCTTGCCGAAATCTTCGGGCAGGACCTAAAGGCGGCGCCAGACTTTCTGCGCGGATTTCTCGAATCGGTCGGCGTTGCGACAGACTTCACCGACTACGGTGTTTCAGACGAAGAATTTGAACGCATAGTCAAGGCGGCCCTAGACGGTGTTCGCGGCCGCAATTTTATTGGGGTGTCGGCTTAGCCCACAACATTACCTTATGGAGAAGCAGAGTATGAAAACGATTGAAGTAAACGGACGTGTCTACAACTGGACAAAGCAGCCCACCGTGATTGTCTGCGTGGATGGCTGTGAATACGACTATCTGACGGAGTCGGTCAAGGCCGGTGTTGCTCCGTTCATCGCCACGCTTCTTGAACGAGGCAAGTCATTTAAGGGCGATTGCGTGGTTCCAACCTTTACGAACCCGAACAATCTTTCCATTGTTACGGGCGTCCCCCCCAAGGTTCACGGAATCTGCGGAAACTTCTTTTATGACCGGGATGTGGATTCAGAGGTCATGATGAACGAGGCGAAATATCTGCGTGCAGAGACCATTCTTGCGCGCTTTTCACAGGCGGGTGCAAAAGTAGCCGTGGTCACCGCCAAAGATAAACTGCGCAAGCTGTTGGGCCACGGAGTTGTCAATAGCATATGTTTTTCGTCGGAAAAAGCCGATCAGTGCACCAAGGAAGAAAATGGCATTGACCAGGTCTTGGAGTTTGTGGGTATGCCCTTGCCGTCTGTCTATAGCGCAGAACTCTCGGAGTTTGTGTTTGCGGCGGGCGTGCAGCTTATGAAGACAGTGCGCCCAGACCTTATGTACCTGTCGACGACCGACTATATTCAGCATAAGTACCCGCCCGGCAGTGACGGGGCCAATCGTTTCTACGCAATGATGGACAAGTATTTAAAAGAGCTTGATGCGTTGGGCGCGCTGATTGGTGTTACGGCAGACCACGGAATGAACGCTAAAACCAAGTCCGATGGCACGCCCAATGTGATTTACCTTCAAGATCATTTGGATCAATGGCTTGGCACCGGTGAGGCTCGGGTTATTTTGCCGATCACCGACCCGTATGTTGTGCATCACGGCGCGCTCGGCTCGTTTGCAACGGTCTACCTTTGCGAGGAGCTGGTTTCGGAGATTGGCAACCGGCTCCGTGCGTTAACGGGAGTGGCGCAGGTGTTGACCAATGCCGAAGCGGCCGACCACTTTGAGCTCCCCCCGGATCGGATTGGTGATCTTGTCATTGTGTCAAACAGGGATGTAGTCTTGGGCACTAGTGCATCCAAGCACGACCTCTCGGGCTTGGAGGTTCCGCTGCGGTCTCATGGTGGTGTCTCGGAGCAAACGGTGCCGCTGCTCTTTAACCGGCCAATCCAGGTTGCGCCACAACGACGGCTGCGTAATTTCGACATTATGGAGCTGGTGCTGAATCAGGCGGCATGATTGCCTGTTTCGGAGGTCCGCGCTGGCCCTTCCGAAGGGTCTTAGCCGAAGCGACCCGTGATGTAGTCTTCGGGTTCTTTGCGCTTGGGCTTGATGAAGATCTCGTCGGTCTTGCCAAACTCCATGAGCTCTCCCAGGTACATGTAGGCAGTGAAGTCAGAGACGCGGGCTGCCTGCTGCATGTTGTGGGTCACGATCGCCACGGTGTAATCGGTCTTGAGCTCATGCACCAATTCCTCCACCTTCGCCGTTGAAATGGGATCGAGGGCCGAGGTGGGCTCATCGAGCAGGATGACTTTGGGCTTAACCGCCACTGAGCGGGCAATGCACAGACGCTGCTGCTGACCACCACCAGACCCTGCCCACGCGCTGTCCGGAAACAGGACAGCAAACAAGCAGACCCTGCAGTCGAGAGGGGCATGCCAAAACTCAGATGTTGCAACATGTGTCCAGTTTGGTTCTATCAGAGAAGGTCAAGCGACCGTTCCTGCCTCATTCGTGAGGTCTCTAGCTGGTGGAGAGTAATCTTGCGAACCTCAAGCTGGCTGACTTCAATGTGAGCCGTAATCAGCATTCGAGCTTGATCCGCTCTCTGGCTGTAAATCGCACGCAGAATCTTTGCATGTTCTTCGTAAGTAGCCTCTATTCTAGGGCTTCGAGTAAAGTCCAATCGCCTAATCACCCGTATCTTCTCCGTGATCTCTCGGTGTGCTCTCGCAATCGCTGGGTTGCCTGCAGCTTCAACAATTGCGCAGTGAAAATCCTCGTCAAGTTGGCTGACCGCTCGAGCATCAGCGACTCTCTTGGCCTTCGGTGCGAGCCAAATCTCTCCGAGGGCCTTTAGTTTTGGATTTAGTTTTGGCATACCACCGGGCGAGCGCCCATCGCATAGCCTCTGAATTGCATCCGTTTCAATGAGAATCCGAAAATCGTAGAGAGCATCAAGCTGCAAAAAGTTCAGGGGCAGAACTCTCCAGCCGTTACGAAAAAGAACTTCCACAAGGCCTTCTTGCTGAAGGCGGAAAAGTGCTTGTCGAATGGGTGTTCGGGAGACTCCAAGCTGGTCGGCTAGCTGTGACTCTGTGAACCGATCTCCAGGGACCAGGAGGAAATTGTCAATTGCTGACTTAATCTGTTGGTAAGCATCCTCACTGAGCAAGGAGCGAGTGCTCTCGATGGACAAGTGAGGATTCATCTGCGAACTTCCCGCTGGAAAATCTCTAAGCTCCTTCTCTTCGTTGAAATAAAACTTGGCTCGGAGAGGGTTGAAACTGTCCTTGGTCGAGGATCATCGTAGGAAAGTATATCGGCGATTGACGTGGGACGTTTCGTCAACAGAAGAATTTGGTCCGCAAGGTAAACAGCCTCCTCAAGATCATGAGAGACCAGCATCATGGTTGTATGCGTTTTCATAAAGACCTCTTGAAGCTTCTCTCGAATAAAAAGAGTCATCTCGAAGTCGAGAGCGGAAAAGGGTTCATCAAGGAATAGCACCTCTGGATTTGGTGCAAGCGCGCGCATGATCGACGCGGTTTGCTGTTGCCCACCGGAGAGTTCGTATGGAAATCGATTTAAGTCAAACTTTACATCGAAGGAGTCAACCAATTCTTCCACACGACGGTCAACCTCGGCCTTTGATTTTCCCATCAGCTTAAGGGGATAGGCAATGTTTTCGATCGTACGCCACCAAGGAAATAGCGCCTCGCGATAGTTCTGAAACACATACCCAATGGTTGTGTCCTTCAGCGACTTACCGTCGAAAAGAATCTCTCCTGAGTCAATTGGGATCAGCCCAGAGATCATATTGATCAGCGTTGATTTGCCACACCCGTTTGGGCCAAATATGGAAACAATCTTTCCCTTTGGGATATCAAGGTCAAAATTCTCGTATAAAGGCCAGTTTGCGAAATACTTGGTCAAACCTCGAATTGTGATGTGAGTGCCTTGTGGCCCTGGCCGGAAACGCGGCTGGGGAACGTCAACGACGATCGGCGCATTAATGACTCGAGTCATCTTCCACTCCAGTGAACAATTTTCCGCTCCAGCGCGAGAAACGCAACATTGAGCGCGTATCCAAGAATGCCGGCGGACATGATTGCGGCATACATCATCTTTGTGTTCATTACTTGCTGGGCGTTAATAATTTTGTGTCCGAGTCCACTCTCTGAACCAATGAACATCTCTGCGACCACTACAATTACAAGTGCCATGGACACAGCCGAGCGCAACCCAACGAACGAAGCTTGAAGACTTTCCCACACCAGAACGTCCTTGAAAATCTGCCATCGGGATGCCCCCATTACTTTGGCTGCTGCTATTCGTTGTTTCCGGGCGTTAATTACCCCGTAGGCACAGTTAAAAACCACCAAAAGCCAAGCACCAAAGCAAGCGATGGCAATCTTGTTTACGTCAGACGTTCCGAATATCAGCAAAAACAGTGGGATCAACGCCGAGGCGGGTGTCGACCTGAAAAAGTCGATCACGAATTCAACGCTTCGATAAGCCCTTTCGTTGCTGCCAAGTGCGATGCCGAGCGGCATACCCAACAACACCGCGATGCCAAAAGCGACCAAGGTTCTATAGAGCGTGACCCAAAAGTCGTACAACAGAGGCCCACCGAGCATTCCGAGGATAAGGGTCGCAATGGTGTCAGTTGGCGGGGGCAAAAGGATTGCCTTTATAAGCCCGAATCGCACCACTAGGTCCCATATCACGATGAGAAAGAGGGGCCCGACTAGCGGAAGAAGGCGAGCGAGATCTCCCTTCCTCGTTGACAGGGCCGCTCCCTCGGTCTGAGCAACAGACCAAGGGGTTGTAGCGTTCATACCTGAGTCCTGGTTGGACATCTCTAGCCTTTATAAAGAATGTTGTCGATCATGATTCGCTTACTAAAAATGCCACGATCAGAGAACAGATCGAAAAACTTTTGGAAGGCCGCGATGTCCGAGGGCTTAAACTCATTCGAAAACATATAGTCCGCCATAGGTACTTCGTTCGTAAGAGGACCCTCAATCGCCGTGTATCCCTTGAGGAAAGGCCGTGCCTCAGCCGGCTTGCTTTTTACCAAATCGACACCCCGCTTGTAAGCCGCGATGTAACGACGCGTGACTTCGGGGTTCTTTTGAATGAATTCCGAAGTGAGACTTGCAGACCCGCCATGCCAAGGCGCCATTGGGTCGCCAAGGATGTATTTGGCAATGACACCAACTTCCAGATTACGAGTAGTTCCGCTAAGGCGCCCCACTGTTCCTGTGGGCTCAAGCGTGTAGCAAGCGTCAACTTGTCCCGCTGCAATTGCGGCAACATGCTGTGCGATCGGTAATTCAATTAGTTGGTTGTCTTTCGACCCAGCGCGCTCCAAAACGGTACGAGCCAGGGTGACGTTCTGCACTCCGGGACCGCATCCAACCTTCTTCCCGGAGAGATCACCAACTGACTTGAATGGGCTGTCTTTCGCCACGATAAACAGATCTAAGACGAACTTTGCGTTGGTCGGGTTTGTGCAGAATATTTTCAATAAGCCTGGTTGAGCGAGCTCAGCAATTCCAAGTGCAGCAGAGGCGGTGCCGTTCGAACTGCCCTCGAGCCGTCCCGCGAGCATCGCCTCAGCGACTTGCTGTGGGCTTGCGAATCGTACCGCCTCGACATCCAGTCCAGCCTCTTTAAAAAACCCCCTTTCAACGGCCGCAAAGAACGGTATACCTGACGCAACCGGCCAATAGCCAACTCGAATCTTTGGGCCAGCCTGCGCTCTCAAAATCGTCGGGGCTGCAAGAGTGAACGCCGCTGCAGTACCTACTTTTAAAACCGTACGTCGCCTGCTCAAAGCGGTTGTCTTTAAAGGTGTTGTGCCTTGTGGGTATTTCTTGAGGTCTGTCATGATGCTCTCCTGGGGTGGGGTGAATAAATCGATGTTTGAGCGACTAAGTGTTTGAAGCTGGCGTGGGGGCTGTTGAGACATACGGGCGCCAGCCTCCAAATTCGGTGATGTCCCGAGCGCCAACAAGTCCGGCCGGCTCGCAGAGAAAGCCTTGAACAAGTTCACCGCCATGGGCCTCAATCTGACCAATTCCGAGAGGGCGCGGGATCATTGATACAAAGCTTCCGTATTCCGAAACCGGCATTTGCCAGATCTCGATTTCAATGCGTCTACCGGACTCCTCTACCCTAATCAGGCCGGGCTTGGCAGGCTGCGTATCCGTGAGTGCGTAGAGGCGATAGGTCGGGGCTGTAGTGGTGGTCCGAAGGAGCCTGGCCCGGCGCTCAGTTAGCTGACCATTGAGTGGCATGCCACTGAGATGTGCTCCCACCACTGCGATTTTCACAAAGGATTCACTTGGAACCGCTGAGCCCATCGGCAGAGACAGGTCCACCTCTGTTCCGTCGGTGTTGTTTGGGTCTGAATGATTTGATCGCTCAAATTTAAGAGCGAGTGAGGCAAGCTGCCAGTCACTGGCTGCAGGTCCAATTAGTGTGATGCCAAAGGGGAGGTGGTCTTTTCGAATACTCGATGGAATCGAGATTGCTGCGTAGTCAAGGAGATTCACAAAGTTTGTGTAGTAGCCCAAGCGGCGATTCAATTCGATGGGGTTCTCGAGCATTTCATCAATTCGGTAGATCGTCGGGGCAGTCGGAACAACCATCACGTCCACCGACTTCCAAATGGAGGCTGCTTGCTGCGCGAGCGTTCGAAGCTTGGTCTGAGCCCGAAAGACCTCTATGCCTGATATGTTCATCGCCGGTGCGAGAAGGCTTCTAACGGGTTCAACTACTGCCTCAGGCCTCTCTCTAAAGAATGACTCAAGGACCTCTAGTCGCTCTGCTAGAAGGGCACTGCCGTAGAGCAACTCGGCAACTTCTGAGAGTGGTTGATAGTTAATCCTGGTTGGGGTGCCACCAAGGCTGACAAGCTTTGATACTGCTTTCTCGAATTCCTCCTCCGCTCGTTCATCACCAAACCACTCAAGACGATCTGGGACACCAAATCGAAAGTTCTCTGGAAGGGGCTTACAGTTGAGTAAGAGGTCTCGGGAGTACGGGTCTCTTTCATCGGGGCCCGCTGCCGACAGCAACACCTTCCACGCAGTCCTCACATCTCGAGAGAAGATTGAGACCACATCGACGCTTCTAGATGCTGGAAGCACACCGTGTGTGCTGATTAGACCCCTTGTTGGTTTTAGACCTACGATGTGATTGAGACCGGCGGGAATTCGCCCCGATCCTGCTGTATCGGTCCCAAGTGCAAAGTCCACCTGTCCGCTTGCAACAACGTAGGCCGACCCGGAACTGGAGCCACCGCTGATGTAAGCGGGGTTGACAGCGTTTGGAACTGGACCAAAAGGGGAGCGGGTGCCGTTAAGTCCGCAGGCGAACTGATCAAGATTGGTCTTCCCGTGGAGTGTTCCTCCAGAATCCAATAGCCTCTGGACCACTGCTGCATGGTCGGTCGGCGTGAATGCAAATTCAGGACATCCAGCGGTTGTTGGGACTCCTGCCACATCAATGTTGTCCTTTACTGCGAAGCAAAGCCCAGCGAGCGGGCCAGAGCTTTTCCTTAGAACGGGTTGACTAAACCGTCTGATCCAAGCGTTGCTCTCTGTAACGAAGTGACTGCTCAGTATCATTGGGATCCTTCTTTGTATACAAGACACAGAGCAATTATCGTGCCACTCTCAGCTACGGGGAAAAAAGTGGAAGGCTGAGGCTGTAGTCAATTTGATTCAATAGCTGGGCTGCATTTGACGCCTCTTATTAGGGCGTGATCGCACTAACCTGATGCGGCGATGCACCGCGATCGACAACAGGATCGCTTTGGGTCAACCGCTTCATACGGCCCACGGGCCTCAAGAACATGAGCCAAGCAGCGAGACCGGGCCCTAAAGCTGCTGCAGCACCAGTTCGACGCTTTGCTGGACCTGCTGGGCATCAAGATGAGCCCGCAAGGTGATCCCAGGACCATCTACAGCCTGCGTCACAGCAGCATCATGTTCAGATTGCTCTATGGGGCCAGCATCGACACACTGAAACTGGCGAGGAACGCCCGTACCAGCCCAGAGATGATCGATCGGTTCTACGCAGCGCCCTTGATGGGTGAAATGGCCATCGCGGAGTTGCAGAGCAAGCGCAGACCTAGGCCCTGGGAGCGGTGACAAGAGTACCGATCGGATTACTTATTACTCGACACCTCGAAGAACATCAGGGCATCTCGCAGAAGGGCCGTGCGCCCTGCATCTGTAGCGCCCTCGCTCCAGCCCATGTCTGGAGGCATTTGGAACCCCCTACTTGCTGCAAACTGCGCTGCTGTTTGAATTTTAAGGGGGCCAAGAAACGCACCGTGAGCAACATCATCGAAGTATCGGATATCTAGCCGCGCGCCATGGTCGAGTCGAACCTTCTCTGCCCACTGAAGGGTCGTAAGCATCGTGCCATTAGGGTTTTGTTGACTGCACAGCTCGGCTGTTCCCTTAGGCGCTTCTGAATAGAGAATCGTAAAGTGACAAGGGTCTGAGATCATCCATCGTCTCTGCCCCACTCTTGCTCCTAAATCGTCGAGCTGCCCAAAGGCTAAAAGCACTGGTACTCGAAGTATCCAGGGATATCCAATTCCTACCGGCGTTGGTGCCTCCGAGAAAACGCCTTTGACACGCCTGGGATCAACGACTGCAGCGAGATTAAGAACCACAGAGGCGCCGTTGGATATCCCGTAAAGATAGATTCGCTCTGTGTCAACCTCGGTGCGCGCTAGTAGCCACTCGTAGGCTTGCAGTGCAACCTTGTAGAGCATCATCTGCCTATAGGCATTTCCTGTGCGCGGGGGAACCTGATTGTGCCTATAAGCATCAAAGATTAGCGTGGCCATTCCCGCACGTGAGAACTCCCTCGTGATCGCATCTGCATCCGGCCGACCCCCACCACCATGCACCGAGAGCACCACCGGCGCGCGGCGACCATCTGAGGGGACGGTAAATGTAACGCTGGGATGGCAGGGATCAAACCCGGAAAGCTCACCCGAAACCGACATACCGGTAACTAATGGGCGACGCAGAACGTCTGGACGACAATCCTCTGGTGCCAGCTTTACTACTTGTTGGGACCAAGCCGACTGAACGAGCGCGAATAAGAAGACCGGTAAAAGCAACCGCTTACGGCTAATCAAAGCAGAAAACAAGGTCACCATAGCTGTGCGTCTCTGGGAAAATTAGGCTTTACTTCTAGAGCTTGTCTGGGAATCAAAGAGTCCCCGCAATTATGCGACCATAGCAAGCACGCGGGCAATGGCAGCAACGAAGGGTCACCCCCTGCCCAGCATCAGGCCCTGCTTGGAAACCAAACAGTAGAACCACACAGAAGTAGTTAACAAAAAAGTTAACTACTTTTGGCTCAGACAGTGGGTGAGGTCAGTGCTGCAAGTCACTGAAAGCGCGGGGTTTGGAGTGGTGGACGGCACAGGGTTCGAACCTGTGACCCCTGCCGTGTGAAGACGCCAGCCAGTTTTTATTCTCAATAAAAATCAATGGCTTACAGGGATTCTGAA
>Ga0194121_10007343_pt1 | contig 14385 bp, 33 predicted proteins | sample TA2MahCa50mmetaG_FD_148609 | JGI IMG/M metagenome (GOLD analysis project Ga0194121, IMG submission 148609) | Freshwater microbial communities from Lake Tanganyika, Tanzania - TA2015020 Mahale Deep Cast 50m | ecosystem: Environmental > Aquatic > Freshwater > Lake | place: Tanzania: Lake... | reverse complement strand
TTACCTTAATGACTGGATTTGCTGGCGGTGTACGCTGGTTAGTCAAGCACTATCTGTATGAACTTCGTCCCAATCAGGGTGGGAGCATCAAGGATAAGGTAGACTTATTAGAGGAGAAAGTTGAACTATTGACCGAACTGGTCAAGGAGGCGCTTAGAAGATGAGTAATCCCTGGATTGAACCTATTGTTCCAATCATTCCTGACTATGATGATGAAGAGGAATGTGATGACGAATGAAACCTGTAGTCAAAGTAGCGTCACCTGCAGCTATTGCTGTGCTCCGTCAAGCGACAGCGTTGTTTCCGAAGCGCAAGAAACTGTCGGACGGGTTGTTGCCTTCGTTAGCGCATCAGAAAGCCAGCCCGAATTCGGACCACAATACTGGGCTAGCAGTAGACTTAACCCACGACCCTAAAGTTGGAGTTGATTGTGCGAGCATCTTTGAGAAGTTTAAAGAGGATGAACGCGTTAATTATCTTATCTTCCAGGGGAAAATCTGGTCGCGGGAAAGACGTAAAGAAGGAAACCGCAAATACACGGGTAGCAATCCTCATAATAAGCACCTTCATATCTCTATCAATTCTAATCTGGCTAATGATACTAGCCCTTGGTTTTGGTGGTTGAACCAGCCTAAGATTGTGAACCAATTGATGGCCAAACTACAACCGAAACCCAGGAAAGAAATGACAGAAGGTGCTATATTGGTACCTACCTGCACTTGCTGTCAGGTTCATAACAAGAAACGAAAGGTGACTTAATGGAAACATTGAAGCAAGTAATGCTATCTTGGTTCCGTGCCGCAGCATCGGCTGCTATCGCACTATACCTAACGGGTGTAACCGACTTGAAGGTTCTATCGACAGCCGCTCTCGCTGGCTTCCTTGGACCCGTCTTGAAATGGCTAGACCCATCTGCCACAGAGTTCGGCAGAGGTTCCAACTAGCCTCTAGGATACCCCTTAACGGGCTTCTAAGGCGGTTTTTAGACACTTTGACCCCTAGGTTGGGGAGTTACCCTTACCCAGAATACTAAGACCCCTCTATCTCGTGATTGCACATCATGGATAGAGGGGTCTTTTTGTCGTTCCGATAAGTAGTTTACACTTGGCTGACTTCCCCTCAGTCAAGTATAATTATATATATTATATATAATAAAATACAATAGACCCCGTAGGGGTCTATATATAATATATATAAATATGATTATAACATATATAATATTATATAGATAGAGTTTTGAAAGGAATTATGGGAGTATATATATCTGATGGTTACAAGATACCTGAACATGTATCTTATTCAGCTATTACTACATACATCGATTGCGGTTACTTGTACTACCTAGGACGACTATTGGAGATACCCGAAAAGCCTGCCGTTTGGTCTATTGGTGGTGCTTCTTTCCACAAAGCAACCGAAAATTGGGATAAACAACATGTCGAGTAAGATTCATAAAGAAGTGGACAAATTATGGGAAGAGGCATGGAATGAATATTCGAAGGATGTCGACTTTAACGCGCTTAGGGTTAGCGGCAGGGCTACGAAAGAATATCCTAATAAGGAAGACGCAGGGTTCTGGAAGTTCAAGGGACCCGAATGGGTCCGCAGTTACGTCGAGTGGCGTATGGCCAACAAGAACTGGAAGATTTGGAAAACTCCTGAAGGTGCTTCTGCGATTGAATTAGGCATAATGCCTAAGTTTGCAGGAATCACCGTTAAGATGGTCATTGATAGGGTTTTTGACGTTGATGGCCAATTGATTGTTGTTGACCTAAAAACATCACAACGAGCACCCGAATCAAGCTTACAGCTTGGCTTCTACCGTGCTGGGTTGAAGCAGGTTTTTGGCATTGATATTCAATATGGCAACTATTGGATGGCACGCCAAGCTAGCACCTCAGAGATGGTAGACCTTACCAAGTATTCAGACGAGATGATTGACTACTTCGTAGAAAGCTTTGACAAGGCACGCCGTTATGGTGTATTCTTACCTAACACAAACAACTGTAATCGTTGCGGACTCACCGAGTTCTGCGCGTTTACTTCAAAGAAAGAGAAATAATGACAGAAGAATGGAAACTGCAAGTTTCTATTAAGTCATCTGCTTCTAAGGATGCAGATATGATTAACATCCGCGCTAATACCGCCGATGAACTTAGCGTGTTACTTGAAGGCATAGGTGACTACTCTACGCAGATTGCTGCTACTAGCAAAAAGATAGCGCAGGCGTACACAGTACTCCCTTTATCGACTACGAGTTCCACTACAAGCACAACGCAAGTGCAATCCTATCCAACAATCCAGGTATCGGCAGCATCCGATACAGGAGTAGAGGAGACAGTACATGATAGATACGGTAACGTATGGGTGTACAATAAGCCTGGCGCTCCGACCTGCGTTCGTGGTATAATGGTACTTAAGTCTGCTATATCTAAGGAAGGCAAGCCATATAAGTGCTGGTCAGACCCTGCTGCTGGGCCTAGATGGTCTGGTGCGAGAATCCCCAAGGAGCAACACGCTCCCGTAGTTTGGGCATAACTAATAAAATGAGCCGTAGCCAGAATACCTCCTACTGGCTACGGTTTTTATTAAAAAGGAATAAACCTTGCGTACACTTGTCAGAAGCGTTGGTCGTTCAGGTATTGGCGGAGAACCGCTGCCATCATGTTTCAAGGCGTTTGAGTCTAACAAAATTATTCTCAGGTGCAGCGAAGTATCGATGTTCGCGGCGGCGCCAGGAGTAGGTAAGTCAACACTTGCCTTAGCCCTTGCGCTAAAGATGAAGGTTCCCACCCTATACATCAGCGCTGATACCAACGCACATACTATGGCCATGCGCTTGGCATCTATGATTTCAGGTAAGAATCAAACTGATGTTGAGCAGTTATTGAATAGTGATTTAGGTTGGACAAGAGCAGTTCTAGCTAAGGCTAGTCATATTGTCTGGTCATTTGATTCAGCGCCATCCCTACAAGATATTGATGAGGAAATACAGGCCTTCGAAGAACTGTGGGGATGCCCACCGCAACTGATTGTTGTAGATAACTTAATGGATATAGCAACCGATGGTGGCGAAGAGTTCTCTTCGATGAGGGCCATTGTTAAGGAATTAAAATATATTGCTCGTGCCACTAACTCTGCTGTGCTTGTGCTTCATCATACCAGTGAAGCTATACACGGAGCTCCATGCCAACCTAGGAGCGCTATCCAAGGTAAGATTGCCCAGTTGCCTGCCCTTATATGCACACTTGGGGTAGTTGGCACAAGCATGGGTGTTGCACCCGTTAAAAATAGATATGGGCGTGCCGATGCTGGGGGGGGTATAATGATTTGGATTGCTTTCAATCCTGAGTATATGTTTGTCGAAGATATACCAGAGAATGTTTAGGGGGGAATTTAAAAAATGGATGATGATTATCTGGAGATACACGCAAAAGAAATGGCACAGTCTGAATATCACAGACATATTTCCGCGTGCATACAGAAGATTAATTCTGCCAAACCGACAGTTAGGGACTATTATACGCAAGGCGTACAAGACGGACTTGAATGGGCAATCAGAATACTGGTAAAGGATAAGAGCGCGTAATGGCAAACCCTAATGGTCGCAAGGGTTCTAAGTTTGAATCCGATGTCATGCGTTGGCTCCGTGAGCACGGCGCAGTAGCAGAACGCCTCATTAAAGCTGGTGCGAAAGACGAAGGTGACTTGTATGTTTTCTTACAGGGCAAGACTTATATCCTTGAACTGAAGAATAGAAAAAGGCTAGCTTTGCCTGCGTTTTGGGAAGAGGCGCGGGATGAGGCAAAAAACTACGCGAAGGCAAGGAGTTTACCCTTTTCTCCTCCTGCCTTCGTTGTAGTAAAACGCAGGAACCACGGCATAGAAAAGTCGTGGGTCATACAAGACTTGGAGCAGTGGATGAGTTTGGAGCAGTGGGGATGAGAGAGAGATATGAATGACCTACCCAGCATCAGAGATATACTCATACACTATGGAGCGCAAATTAGACGAAACCATGGACAAGTCAACATCTGTTGTCCATTCCACGATGACTCGCATCAAAGTAGTAGCGCCAATCTCGACGGCAACGTATTCACATGTTTCGCTTGTGGAATACAAGGTAACAGCCTCCAAGTTATTTCCCAAAGGGAGGGCATAAGTGTCAAAGATGCAAAAGAGTTTGCAGCGAGAATCACTGGAGAGAGCAGCGGAAAAGTACGCGGGAAACATTTATCAGGCAGAAGCCTACCTAAAAAGTCGCGGAATACCAATGGAAGTAGCACGATTAGCACGCTTAGGAGTGGTCGTAGAACCGGAGGTTGGACATGAAACATACTTTGGCAGACTTAGCATACCGTATATTACTAAAACCGGTGTTGTTGACCTACGCTTTAGGAGTCTTAATCCGGCAGTTGAGCCTAAATATATGGGGCTTACTGGGATGGAAACTAAAATATATAATGTTCTTGATATTGAGCGTGCAGGTGATTACATTGGTATATGTGAGGGAGAGCTTGATGCTCTTACTCTCAGTTCCTGCGTCGGTATTCCTTGTGTTGGCGTTCCGGGAGCTAATAGCTGGAAGAAACATTATACTAGACTCCTTGCAGATTTTGAGAAAATCTTTGTCTTCGCTGACGGAGACCAGAACGGCAAAGAATTTGCTAACTCGCTCGCCCGAGAATTTCCAGTAACAATAGTTCAGTTCCCTGAAGGAGAAGACGCTAATTCGTTTTATATAATTCATGGCGCACAGGCTATCCTTAGAAAAGCAGGTTTAAATGGTAAATGATTGGAATAAATGGGGAGAAGTTCCGATTTGTCCCGATTGCGGGCAGAACTTCAGTAATATTTTTGACGCAATCGGACACTTCCTGGAGGATGGGGAAGTCTTCGACCCTGCATTGGTACTACCCGGCAATTATAGGCTTATGATAGGTTCATTATTGCGCTCTATCTATGAAAACCGCTTTAGTCCAAAGCTTATATCGGAGATTACTCAGTCGACTTACTTTACCTTGTTTACTGCTGAAACAGAACCTGATTTAATAAATCAAACCGTTGAAGATATTATAGTGGATACAGAAATGGAAAATTTTGATGTGCAGCTCAAGCGATTATTCAAGAATGGAGAATGAGGAAATATGTCAGATTACGAATCATATAGAAGATTTGGGCTACAAGATTACATCGATAAAAACACAGAAGGGGACACTCATAGTAACCCTGACAATACCCCTTCTTACGAAGAAAGCGTCGCCCCCACCCGGTTCGAAGAAGATGTCAGGATAGTTTACGATGAGTTGATGTCAATTCTGTTAGCCAAGCATAGGGATTACGGACCCAAGAATATATCTGAATCCCCGGGCGGTGCGCTCAATGGACTACGCGTTCGTATCCATGATAAGACCGCTCGAATCAACAACCTACTTGACTTTCGCCGCAAGGCTGAGTACGAATCATTAGAAGATTCATTCAGAGATTTGGCTAACTATGCCATCATAGCATTACTTGTCCTGAGGGATAGATGGGATAAGTAATAAATGATAAAGAAATCCTCGTTTGACCTAGACTTTGGTTATGGTCGCAAGGGGGAACAGTTAGTAGAGGAGCTACTTACTGGTGGTCGTACCGTTGAGGTCAAGCGCGACAGGAAATGGTGGATTACCAACAACATCTACATTGAGACAGAGTGTTGGTATCGTAGGTCGAAGGCATGGGAGCCCTCGGGCTTATCGGTTACCGAGGCTGCGTACTGGGCGTTCGTGCTTGAGCAGTCCACCCTCTTAATCCCGACACACATACTAAAGAAAACAGTCAAAGAACTAGGGAGAGACATATCCTGCGAGGTTCCTCCGAATAAATCTAAAGGTTATCTTATTACAGTAGAAGATTTATTGACCGGAACTAGGAAATGGAAAAACGAAAAGCCATGAATTGGGATAGCATAGAGGATTGGGACTATATAGTAGTCAATGTATCCTCTGAATACCATAAAAAATTCCCCATGTGTGAGCTTGAGGACATAAAACAAGACCTGTATATATGGTTTGCAGAGCACCCCAACAAGCTAGAGTATTGGGAGTCCCTAGGAAAGAAGGATGCTAAGAATCTCATCTATCGCAGCCTCAGGAATCAGGCATTAGACTATTGCCAGAGATGGAAATCCAAATCAATAGGCTATGACATAAGTGATTTATATTATTACACACCGGAATTAGTAGAAGTGCTGTTACCTACCGTATTGATGGGTAACTTTCATATCGCACCTAAGTTGAACCTTAGTAATGTAAGTAGTGGACCATCTACCCCCTCGGAAGGGGGCAACATACAAGTAATGTTACTTGAAATAGACTCTGCGTATTGGAAATTATCCAAAGATAATAGGAAGATAATCTTCTTACGCCATGCGGAGTCGTTTGATTTCAAGGAGATAGCTAACTTGTTGTCTCTTGGCACGGAGGACGCTGCTAGAATGCGTCACAAGCGTGCGATAAAACGACTCGTCAATAAACTTGGTGGGCGTAAGCCTTACCCTGACGAGGACTTGGATAAGGCTAACCAAGAAAAAGAGACAGAACAGCACCAAAGCTCAGAATAAAACATACTGCCACAATGGCAGCATATAATCCCATCTTGGCAGCCTTGATTATATTCTCTATCAAGATTTACCCCCGATGGCACGCTTCCCATGCTCTTCCCTCAGGTGTCGGCTGAGGCTTTCGAATGCCATGCGACCCCTCAATTGCCATTCCTTTTTACAAATTGGACAGATTATTATTCTCATTACTCCCCGCCTTATGTTTTGTCTTGCGTGAATATTTTTTCTTATTACGAATTGGAATTGCGGCATTTGACCTCCGCAATTCCAAGACTTTTTTAATTCGAGATAGATTAGGAAACATTTACTATCTCAGTTTCGCCGTCTGTACATCTCGAACATAGTACTCCGTCAAGTAAAAGGGCGTTACACTTACACCCTTCGCATTGTCCAGCGTTCATATCTGCTCTCCTTCCTCCTCATAATCCTCAATAATGAAATCTTCGGGTGTGGGAGCGGTAGCTAGTGTACCACACGAAGCACATTCCATGTCAATGAAGTATAGTTCTATGGTTCCATAGTACTTATCAAACATAGTCTTAAGGTTCCATACATCTGAACCGCATGGACATACTGTTGTTGGTGTCCCACGAATATCCATTGCGTTCTTATAGTCTGGCTTGAGTTCCGTTATTGGTATCGGCTCTTTATTCCTATCCAACCTTCTGCCCCTCTCTGTGTGATTTCTAATGGGGTTTCATCCCCATAGGCACAATCTATCACCGAATAATGATATATCCAGGTCTTTTTGTGCTTTTCATTTTTGTACTTTTCCTTTGATTTTACCTCTTTTGATTCCCCCATGATGGGCTTATTACAAGAATCACAGATAGTAACATACTTATCTTTAAGGTATGGCATTAGTGCCATCCTTTCTTCTTGAAGTGTTGCCAAGCTCGACAAGGGGTGTGATACCTATAATAGATATACTCCAACCCCCTGTCGATTTGCTTGGTGGGTGGTGTTCTAGGGTCAAGCCCCAGAAGCTGTGGGATACCGCCAGCATTACGGCCCGCAACTTTTATTTTATTCTGTGCGTTCGGGTTCCATGCCGACTCTTTACCCCACAATTTCGCTAGGCAAGACATTTGTTTGTCTCGCCATAATCCAAGTCTATCATAGGCATAGGACTTGCTATCGTAAGAAGTCCAAGTATCTCTTTTGGAATACTCGTATGGTTGTATTGGGTTTCTACCCATTACCAGTATGGTTACTAATACTGTGCTTGTCACAATCAGTATCCTCATCCAATATCTTTCCATAATCTTATCCTTTCTGCTAAGGCTAATGCCTTAGCCCTGACCTCACCACTACGGCGAGAGTTAGCAAGAAGTATTCTGTCCCCTGCCATCATACCTCCCCAAATCCCATGCTCTATGTTATCCTCTTTCATACCTTCTATCAAACACTCGGCACGAACTGGACACTCCCTACAAATATCCATGGCAATTAGGGCCGTTTCTATCATTTTTCTTTGAGACTCTATGGTAGGCCTTCCGTACGAGCCGACTCGTTGGCCCAACCCTTCCCCTTCGGGAAACCACATATCAGGGTCGGGCGAGCCAGCGCATAAAGCCCTATTAGGATTTATCATGGCACTTCCCCTAACTTGGTCATGGCACATGGGTGGCAATAGCAACGCGTAGAATTATCATTCTCACGAACGAGAATCTCCACGCCACACTTGTCACACTCACATGATATGTATGGGTTGTTCATCTTGTCATCCTCCCCTACATGTCGAGAATCAAGGTAGTACCCTTCATTCTTATCCACTTCCCAGTATTCGTTAAACATTTTCTTAACGGCGGGGTCGGAGGACATCAAAGCCATTTCATAATCGGCTATGAACATACCCTCATCTAGATGAGTCCCTATCCAAGAATCAAATAGTTGTTCAGATACTTCCTGAATTACTGCGCCCCGAACTTGGTCGGGCATGTCGTCAAACATGCTTGGCTTATCGTTCCTATATCCCATTTAACACCTCCTTCCTATATTTATTATCGTTCGTGGTGTTACTTATCGTTAGGACGGAAAGAACTTATGCTTTCCCAATCCTCTATGTCTTGGTTGACTACTATACCAGATTCGGATAATAGGCTAGTCACTACCTTTGCGACTTCGGCACATGGCACTTGTCGCATTGGATATGGGTCTCCCGATTCGGGCGACCATGTCAAGCCAACACTTATCAACTTGTTCATAATATCACTCGCGCATATTACGCTCATTTAGTTATTCACCTCCTTGATATTTTGTCTAAGGTTTTTATGGTGTCAAGTATAGTCTAGCCACTAACGCTTTTATTAGTTAGTGACTAGACCACACCAATGCGTTCTATTCTGATTCTACGCTGAATACAACGGAAGTATATCCATCAAGTCTTTCATGGGTTGCGACCAGATTATTCTTTCCAGTTAGATGTTTGTAATTTCCATCACCTAATGAAACCCACATAGACTTTGGCTTGAACCTCACTTGTGATGAGTTTGCCTTTAGTATAGTACCCTTTGGGTATATGCTTGCCATATTTCACCCCCCTTCATCATGGTTAATAGGTTAAGTCCTGTTGACCCAACCTACCTTGATTCTCATAGGAGTACATCCTATCAGAAAAGTAATCAGTTTCTCGCTTAACAGAAGCAGGGGTATAACACATACAATCCTGCTTACTAGCACTACATGACATACACATTTCGCAGTATTGACAATACTCTTCACTATTGTATAGGTCAATAAGAGCACCACACCAATCGCATTGGTCTATGATACCTTCAATATTCTCACCAGAACTGATGAGGTTGTTGTAATACTCTTGCTCTATGGTATAATCCACTTCGTTTGAGTATTTATTACTCATTGGTTTTGATGAGTAATATAGGCTATTTGTAGGTTTATGTGAATAATTACTCCACCATACACCATTTTCATCCCAAGTACCAAGTGTCTCATTTACTATGTAGAGTTGAGATAAGGACTTCGGGTTGGTTGTGAGCAGGGCTATCTTAGAACTACCAGCCCATCCTTCTATCACGCGATAAAGGTTCTCATCATCCATAGCAGATATTCCTCCCATTTTAGGTAAGACATCCTCTGCGAATATACGCGTATCGCTACGCCTATCCTCTTTGCCTATGAAAACATCCAGCGCACCATTGTGTGCTAGAACAGTATTATTGTCATCACCTACGAAGTAAGGATGACAGTTATCCTCGTTTCGTACGCCATGTGTAGCATAGCGAGCGTGCCAAATAGCATATCCTTGAGGATTTTGTTGCCTCATGTGGATAAACTTGGATATTGCTTTGCGAGCAGACATTGTACGATAGCGAAATATCTTTCCGTCTATCACCAATGCGAACCCGAAGCCATGTGGGTTAGCACATGCGCCGTTTTTAAGTTCCTCGCGCTTTGGTACAGCGTTAGGATTACAGATAACTAACAGGCACACAAATCCTCCTTCCTATGCGTTTAAGGTTGGTCTTGAAGTTAGTATTACGCTAGGTACTTTGTCCATGCGTAAGTATAAGTTAGGGTAGATACCATTATTGTCATCTACCCAAGCGGTAAACCATTCCCAAGACAGCATACCTAATTTTACATCAGATACACTCATAACTCGGGTATATTCTACCGAAGCGTGGCATAATTCTAAGGCACACATAATGCCTTCGCGCTTCATATTGCCACGAAAGAAGCGCAGTTCTAATGTATTCGGGTTAGTGGTATTGACCGCGCTATGGCGTTCGCTCCATTCGCTCGAATGTAACTTGTGAGTGACATTGAATTGTGGAACTCCCCACTCATCAGGTTTCCATACATCAGAAAAGGAAGCAAATTCGGTTTTCCGACCTGCTAACTTCATCATCTCTCTAGGATTTTTATAGATAAGAGAGATGAATCTATGAGTGTGCGCTCCAGAATCGAACGCAAGCCTAGACACATGGACATGAAGCCCACATGAATCGGTATCCCAACTTCTTGCGTGATAATCGGTTCGCAACAACTCGATATAATTCCACAAGTCGTTAGCGACTTGATACGCTTCAAGCGTATGGGGATGGGTCACTAACTCGAAACCCTTGCCATTTATACTACTATCATCCTTGAGATAGCATATATTATCTTTCTCGAGTTTCTTTACCAGTCCTACCGCTTCGCGATAAGTCGTTCCCGTGATATGGTTTAGTTCCATCTCCAATTCAAAGCCCATGAACAGTTTATTCCTATTCACTTCTATGCCGTGAAATTGGAAAGTCGCTCCGCGATTTCCTTGTTTGTTGAACCCGTATTGGTGGATAATTCCCGTGTCGTTTGCTCGACAATTCCAGCACACATCATACTCACTATCGTTGCCGTAATACTCCGAGCAGTTATCGCAGGAACTTGCTCCATCATCTACACAACCATCACACCAACTTTCATCCCATCCATCTCCAAAGACACGGGTTAACGAATAAGATTCGATATATGTGCGTTCACAGCGCTGGCATGTAACTGAATCAGAATAGCAATTTTCACACCATATCTGACCTTCATTTGCGGTTGACCAATTCTCGCTATCTGCGAATTGGGTTTCACAAACAAAGCATGTCCGACTACAATCGTCACAAAGTAACAGACCGCTTGTGAGTAGTGTTATGTCCGTTTCATCTGAGGTAGAGCCACAGGACACACATCTAGTTGGCATATATTCTCACCTCCTTTCCTTTTCTAGTTCGAGAACAATACCTATCATCTAGTTATCATCCTCGACTTCTTTTATTTCTAGAGATTTTATGAAGCCATCTACCTCCGATTTCGTGGCGAGTCCGCCAAGCCTTTCGGTTGCTTGCTCAATCATCATGCTAGAAACCTTATCTCTAAGTTTATCTACACGACTCTTGAGTTTGTGGAGTCCTAATTTGGAGAGTCTTGCTGACTCATTTCGTAGGCTTGAACGGATATATTCCATCTCGCTACTATTCACTACCAATATGAACTCATCCTCACTCATCTAACTCACCTCCCATCCTATTAGATTACCAGTTTAACATCTTTTGATGGGGAAGTCAAATACCCTTCCCCCATAGAATTACAAGTATCTTGCGATAGTGTTGTAAGTGGAAGTAGAAACTACTTCCTCATCTGTCATCTTGAGAATACGGACTGCGTTCTCAATTTCCTCTACGATTTCCTTATACTGCCAATCGTTGAGAGTATCAAGGTTATTCTCAGGTTCTTTAGGTAGTTTGATACAACCTTTAGGTAAACTGAAATCAACACTTATCATGCCGTTGTAGCAAACTCTGGCGGTTAAGTTCTCTGCCTTAGAGATTTTAGCAAGTGCTAATTTGCCTACCTCTTTGTTCCAAGCCTTTAGAGCCTTAGCGTGCTTCTCCTCATTTGCCTTTTGATTAGCCTTATCCTTTCGGAGTTGGACTAACTTTGCTTCTAATGCCTTGACTACTTTGGAGGTCGCTATCTTGACATTTATAGATTTACCATTTCTCATATATTATCACCTCCTTTGGCTCATCAGTATCGGCGTTTACCGATAGACCTTACCGATTAGGTAAGGTTTCGCCATTAACTAACTCACCTTCCTGCGCTGTTCTTGTAGATATACCTCGCGTAGCATTTCCTCGACCATTTTGTGACTCTTGCGATAGCGTCTGTCTAATGCGTAGCGTGGCTTGAAATACAAGTAATACCATGCGTAATCGGTGAACAGTAAGCGAAAGTAGTTTCTACTTCCTTTTGGTAATTTCATTTATCATCACCTCCTAACTTCTCGGAGATTATCTTGCTTAGAAATTGCCAATCTCTCTCTGTTGTAGGCTCTACCTTGTAAAGCCCTAATGACTTTATCGTGAAAGTCGCAGTATCCTGTATTAAAGCCATATCCTCACCTCCTCATCCTTTCGGAGTTGGGCTAATACCTTATCCTTTCGGAGTTGGACTAGTTCTGAGTTCCATTGGTTCATTATTTCCATCAACCACTCTGGCGAGTGGCGAATTGGTCGTAATAGCGACTCGACTGGAACTCCGCGCTTCTCTGCTCGCGTTGTGAGTTTGGCGAGCGAGTAACCTCCGACAGTCTTGCCTGTCTTGCGCTGAACTTTTGGCTTCTTTTTCCAAGCCTTGCCGTTCTTGCGTTGAACATTGGTGATACCCATATCCTCACCTCCTTTTGGCTCATCAGTATCGGCATTTGCCGATAGACCTTACCTAATCGGTAAGGTTTCGCCTAAGCCTCCTGTAACTTGCTTATCCAATACTCGGCTAACTCCCAATAATTAACGCGGTATAGGCTTCCAATATCCTCGCGCATAATTCTGAGAGAGTCTGGCATTTCTCCCCCAAATTCGGCGCGATAGGCGCGAAAGTCCAACAAGTTCACTATCCACTCTTCCAAGCGGTCAGCGAACTCTCCTACTATGTCGCGTCTAATATCAGACTCACGGGTCATTTCCATGACTTCGGAACACAACCCTTCATCGTTCTCTATCCATAGGTTAGTTGCCCATGTTTCACGATTACTCCAACCTTGACACTCATCCTCACTCATCTACTATCACCTCCTCTCGGTTCAAGTAGCAATTTTAATCTTTCCTTGATTTGAGGACAATTATCGAGGCTTCCAACCTCTTATTATCATCCTCGCTATTAAAGAATTTACCTAATGAATTTAACGCTTTGACCATATTCCTTAGCGCATAAGTAGGTTGATGACCTACTAGGCGCATGGCTTCATCAATTCCCATCATCTTACGACCTTGAGAATTGACTTTAGTTCTGCCTTTATCTCTCTAGCCTTCTCCCCTCTCCAACTTCCCAAATTGGCTAGCAGATAGGCTACTATGCTTTCGGCTGTATCCATCAAGTAATTATCATGGATAGAGTCGAGCGCGAGCATAGGTTCGAGATATGCCTCAGCATAGGGGTAGAATGATTTACCCCTAATCTCCGATTTAATCTCGCTTGCTATTTCATAGAGTGGTCTATGACTATGACACACAGACTTGAATTCAATCGCCATTTATCACCCCCTCTCATTAAGTCGGCGGGTATCTCCCGCCGATAGTGTCGCGCTAGGGTCGTGAACCCCATGCCACCTAAGTGGTGCGCGACTTCCACCCTATTTCAAAGGGTCGGGATGTGCCACTAGCCTAGTCTGTTTTGTCGCTGGTGTCCAATCCTTGCGAGCGATTAGAACACGCGCCCTGAACTTGTCGGCTAGTTCCTGCCTCTCATGTGCGCGATTTAAGCGCTCATAGTCGGCTAGTATCTCTTCAATAGTCCTCATATAGTCCACTCTCCATCAACCATACGATACCTAGACCCTAGAGTCTCCCTTTCCTCTTTCTGCCATAGGGCTATTTTGGTATCTAGTTCAATCGCTCTTGTGTCCTGCTCTCTAATCGCTACTGCTTGCGCTGGCGCTTTGGCCTTGCGGGCTACTCTCTTGCGAATCGGCGCAACTGTAAGAACTTCCCCATTTGGTTTAGTTATCGTTATCGGATAAGCGACCCTAGGGGTCTGTCTTTGCCATCTGCGGAGTGGCTTGGTGCGGATATGCCTAACACTTGAAGTGTGGAATACTCTTGTGTAGGTCATCTCTTGCCTCCCTTGTTTATTGGTATTGGTTCGGTTGAACCAACGGGAGAATCCAAGCAGATAAGGCAAGAAGTATCAAGATTGAATAGTGTGATTCCCGTCACATGAGAGGTCAGACCACTAGGACTCAGGGCAGTTGATAATGATAATCATTCTCATTATTACCACCTGGCTATGCT
>Ga0194121_10007342_pt1 | contig 14387 bp, 15 predicted proteins | sample TA2MahCa50mmetaG_FD_148609 | JGI IMG/M metagenome (GOLD analysis project Ga0194121, IMG submission 148609) | Freshwater microbial communities from Lake Tanganyika, Tanzania - TA2015020 Mahale Deep Cast 50m | ecosystem: Environmental > Aquatic > Freshwater > Lake | place: Tanzania: Lake... | reverse complement strand
CCTTGCGCCGCACGGACGCCGTCAGCTTGCGGGGCTTATGTCGTATCGCCTGCCGCGCCTGAGCTTTTGTTTCTGCCTGCTTGAACCGATAGCCGCGTTGACCCCGATTGCGGCGCAGCTCTCGGCTGACCGTGCTTTGGCTTAAACCCAAAACCCTGGCAATAGCTTCTTGGCAGGCACCGTCCTGGCTCAGCGCATAAATCTGGCAGCGGTCCTCATAGGTAACTCGCCGGTATCGGCTCATCAGTAACCTCTCGTGAGTGCAAGAGGTTACCCCTTCGCCCTTCCATAAAATTATGCACTGGCTACTTGAATCCGCGCTCATATTCGAAAGGAAGGACGAGCGCGAATGGCCTGTGGCAGCGGCGTCGCGGCGTGCACGCTCGAGCTCGCGCGCATGCTCCATCCGCTCGCTCACGTCGCGGACAATGGCCAGGATCTCATAGGGGCGTCCTGTCACCTCGTCGCAACGAAGTCGTGAAACGAATTCGACACCGACATATCCGCCGGCCTTGCGCCGGAACTTGAGGGTCACGGCCGAGGCGCCTCCCGTCAGGAGCTCGTCATGCTTCCGGCGCGTGGTGGCGAGATTGTCGGGGTGAAGGAAGTCGTAGCAAGAGCGCCCGACCATCTCCTGCTGCTCGTAACCGAGTAGACGGGTGACGGACGGAGAGACCGCGAGGAAGGTCGCATCCGGCGCGAGACGGAAGAAGACGTCTGTGGAGAGATCGGAGATCAGCCGATGACGCTCGAGAGTATCGCGGAGCTCGGAAACGCGATCGACGATGTCGTCGATCGCGCGCGCAAGCTCTCCCCCTTCGCCCACATCGTAAGGACCGCCCAGGCGCAAGCGACGCTCGCCGGTCGCAAGCGCGCGAAGCACGGCTGTAAGGCGTGCCCTATCCACACCGACGGCATGACGGATGCCGAGGGTGCCGATCCAGGCCCCGGCACCGGCCGTAGCCAGAGAGACAAGCAGCAGCAGGAGCGGCTCGGATGAATTGCCGCGGCTCTCGACGACCTGCACGACGGCGATACCGATGAGCGCGAGCGCGGCCGGAGCAGCGGCAGCGAGGCCGAGAATGGCGCCACGCAGTCCGCCGCCCGCCGCATTTCTGCCCGCGCTGCGTTCTGCGAGCGTCGCTGCCATGGTCATTCCAGAGTGATCCCCAGCCCGAACCTTCTTGCTCGTGAGACTAGGTGCGACGCGGTTAACAATGCCTTACGGCATGCAGTGGCATCGGCTCGAATTTAGCTGAAATTGAAAGCATCGCAGAAGGTCGGAGGTGATGCCGAGCATCTTCAAGAAGTCCTGATCGAGCGCCTGCGAGTGGTTAGACATACCGACATTGTCGTGGCGACCGATCGGCGTGGTTTTGAAGCCGAGGCGCCGGTAGACCGCACCGGCGCGCCCGATCGGCGACCGGGTGGCGGCTGGTCGGCGCGTCCGATGCCGGCGGACAAAGCCAGGCGTCAGACGAACTCGACGACGACCCCGTTTGCTTGCGTCGAGGCGATACGAAGCCCGGAGGCCAAGTCCTTGAACGGCACGCCACGGGACTCGAGCGCTCTCCTGGCCGCCTGCCGGTCCGAGACGGCAAGGCCGAGCGCGATCGGCGCCGGATGGCGATAAGAGAGGACCGGATCGCCCGCGAAGTCCTCGGCCGCTTTGGCGGTAGCGAGGATTCGGATCTGTGCCCGACCGGCGGGAACGGTGAAGCCGCCAGGGGTCGGAATCGGCTTGGTGCCGAAGACCCTCCCATAGGCATCCGCGGCGGGCCCGGGATCTTTGAGAGAAAGCGTCACATGCGAGAGCGACTTCGCGGCATTGGCCTGTCCGAGATAGTCGGGCCGCCAGACGACGTCGCGGGTGTAGTGCTGGCAGAGGAAGAGGCGGAGCCCCGGCACCGCTTCCGCTTCGAGGTAGAGCACGGTGAATCGTGCCTCCGTCGTCCGTCCGGGCAGCTCGACCGGGCGAGCGAAGTCGACGGGATCGGACGGCGAGAAGCCGGCGGCCCTGAGCCGGCCATGCGCGGCACGGGCGTCGTCGGTTTGCAGCGCCAGCGCCCACAGCCCCTCGCGCTCCTTGAGCATCTCCTGCTGGTCGATGTTGTAGGGGCCCGGCCGCTCGACCCCGAGGACCTCGAAGTAGTCCCGGTCGAGCATGATGCAATGATTGTAGGTGTCGAGCTTGGTGTGGTGGCCGCGCGGCGTCGGCCGAAAGCCGAGGCGCTGATAGTTCCTCGCGGCCTCGGCAAGGTCGCGGATGACGATGACGGCGTGGTCGATGCCGGTGATGCCTGTCGATGAAGTCACGGGCGGCCTTTCATGGAAGCGATTGCGGCGGGAGCGACGGGCCGGCTACCGTATCGGCTCCCGCCCCAACCGTCGAATCCCGCCATGACTGCTTCCGCCCGCCGCCAAGACGCGCCCTTCGTGCATCCGGAGATGGCCAAGATCATCGCCTGGTATGCGAGCCTCGGCCTTCCCGACACCACCAAGATCCCGCTCGCCGAGGCGCGGCCCATCACCAACCGGGTCTCGACCCATTGGAACTGGCCGAAGCCGGATATGGAGACGGTCGATCTCTACATCCCGGGCCCTACCCAGGCCTTGAAGGCGCGGCTGTTCAAGCCGAGGCCGGGCAAGCTTCCGGTGCTGCTCTACCTCCATGGCGGCGGCTGGGTGTTCTGCGATCTCGACACGCATGACCGGCTGATGCGCATGCTCGCGCTCGAAAGCGGATGCGCCGTGCTCGGCCTCGATTATCGCCTCGCGCCGGAGAATCCGTTCCCGGCAGGCCATGATGATGCGATGGCTGCCGTCGCCTGGATCCGCTCCGACGGCGCGGCGCGCGGCCTCGACCCGTCGCGCATCGCCGTTGCCGGCGACTCTGCCGGCGCCAACCTCTCGCTCGGAGTTCTTGTCGGCCTGCACGAGAAGGGCCTGCCGCAGATCCAGGGCGGTGCGCTCTTCTACGGGTGCCTCGCGCCGGATCACGAGACCGAGAGCCACAAGGCTTTCGGCGGCGGCGCCTACAACCTGACGACCGAGCGCATGCGCTGGTTCTGGAAGGCCTGGCTCGGCGGCACGCCGGCGGCACCGGACATCCGTGCTGCACCGCTCCTGGCCGACATGAAGGGCCTTCCCAAGCTCTACCTGAACGCCGCCTCGCTCGACCCGCTGCTCGACGATACGCTCCGGCTTGCCGAGAAGCTCAAGGCGGCGAAGGTCCCGCATAAGATGGACATCTACGACGGCGTCATCCACGGCTTCATGAACATGAGCCGAGAGCTCGTGCTCGGCCGCAAGGCCGTCGCCGATGCGGGCCGCGCCATCGGGGATATGTTGAAGGCGTGAGGCTCTTCGACCTCAAGGGCAAGGTTGCCGTCGTTACCGGCGGCAGCAAAGGCATTGGCCGCGCTATCTGCCTCGCCATGGCCGAGCACGGCGCCTCGGTCGTCGTCTCCTCGCGCAAGCTCGAGCCCTGCGAGGGGGTGGTTAGGGAGATCGAGGCCAAGGGCGGAAAGGCCAAGGCGATCGCCTGCAACATCGGCTACCGCGAGCAGGTCGAGGCGCTGGTCGAAGGATCGCGTGCGGCCTTCGGCAAGATCGACATCATGGTCTGCAACGCGGCGATCAACCCGCATGCCGGCCCGATGTCGGAGGTTACCGACTCCCTCTTCGACAAGGTGATGGGCAGCAACGTCCGCTCCAATCTCTGGCTCGCCAATTTGACGGTCCCGGAGATGGCCGAGCGCAAGGACGGCGTCGTCATCATCATCTCCTCGATTGCGGGCCTGCGCGGCGCCGGCTCGATCGGCCTCTACGGCGTCTCCAAGGCGGCCGACTTCCAGCTCGCGCGCCAGCTCGCGACCGAATGGGGGCCGAGCAATGTCCGCGTCAACTCGATCGCGCCGGGCCTCGTGCGTACCGACTTCGCTCGATACCTCTGGGAGAACCCCGAACTCTACGAGAAGGCGATCGCGGGATATCCGCTCCGCCGCATCGGCGAGCCCGATGACATCGCTGGGATCGCGGTGATGCTGGCTAGCCCCGCCGGCAACTTTATCACGGGCCAGGTCATCGTCGCCGACGGTGGCGCGACCATCACCTCTTGGCGTTGATTGCCTTTCGTCAACGTCCCTCACGCTTCGACAGGCTCAGCATGAGGGACTACTGTGAGCCATCAGTAGCCTCATCCTGAGCCTGTCGAAGGGTGAGGCGGTCCAAGAGTGCCTCCACACATATCAGGGACTTCGATGCTGGAACGACACCCGCTCTTTCCTGAGGTCGAGCCGCGCGAGACCGGCAAGCTCCCCGTCGACAACCGCCACACCCTCTACTGGGAGCGCGTCAGCAACCCCAAAGGCGTGCCGGCGCTGTTCCTGCATGGAGGCCCCGGCGGCGGCATCCGCCCGGCCAACCGGCGCAACTACGACCCGGACTTCTTCGACGTCACGCTGTTCGATCAACGCGGCTGCGGCCGCTCGACGCCGCTCAACGAACTCGAAGGCAACGACACCCGGAACCTGATCGAGGACATCGAAAAGCTGAGGAAGCATCTCGGGATCGAGAAGTGGCTGGTGGCCGGCGGCTCCTGGGGCAGCTTCCTCTCGCTCGCCTATGCGCAGGCCTATCCCGAGCGCTGCCTCGGCCTCATCGTCCGCGGCATCTTCACCGGCGGCGATGACGAGATCCATTGGTGGTACTACGGCATCCGCAACCTCTTCCCCGAAGCCTGGGAGGCCTTCGCCAATTTCCTGCCCCCGGAGGAGCGCCGCGACCTGCTCGGTGCCTACCACCGGCGCGTCATCTCCGACGATCCGAAGGTCAACTTTCCGGCGGCAGAGGCGCTTCGCACCTATTCCGGCTGGACTCAGTCCTTCCGCGCTACCGAGGAGACGGTGAAGGCGTTGCTGGCACCGGAGATGTGCGTGCCGCTGGCGCGCTTCTTCACGCATTTCTGCGTCAACCGCTTCTTCATGCCGCCGGGCGCGATCGTCGCCGGCATGCCGAAGATCCGGCATCTGCCGGGCATCATCGTGCAGGGCCGCTAAGACGTCGTGACCCGCGCCGAGATCGCCTACAAGCTCGCCAAGGCTTGGCCCGAGGCGGAGCTGCAGATCGTCATCGAGGCGGGCCACAACTCGACCGAAACAGTGCCGGCGGAGTCGCTGACGGCCGCGTGCGAGCGCATGAAGGCACGGCTGATCGCGACGGGACTGAAGCCGGGAAACTGAGACGAAGAAAGCAACCCTCTCGTACCGGTAGAGGGTGCGAGGTGATGCCGAGTGGGTGAGGGGCAACGGCAGACCTACTATCTGCGTCGACCGCATCCCCTCATCCGGCTCGCTTACGCTCGCGACCTTCTCCCCCAAGGAGAAGATTTGCTTCTACGCCGCCGCTTTCATCTCGCCGGCAAGGGCTGCCTCGCAGGCGATCGTGGCGGCAACCGCATTCACAGTGGCGGCGATGCGAACGGCCGCCTGGATCTGCTCGGCGGTGACGCCGTGGCTGCGCAGGGTCTTCTCGTGGGAGTCCATGCACATGCCGCAGCCATTCACCGCCGAGACCGCGATCGACCACAGCTCGAAATCGACCTTGTCGACCCCTGGCTTCGCCAGCGCGTTCATCCGGAGCTTGGCCGGCAACGTCTTGTAGTCCGGCGCCGACACCAGATGGGTGAAGCGGTAGTAGACATTGGTCATCGCCATGATGGCCGCCGATGTCTTCGCCGCTTCGAGCGCCTCCGCCGAGAGCTTCGGTGCGAACTCGGCGGTGATCGCCTGGATCACCTCCGGATTGCGGGCGGCGATCGCCGAGGCGATGAACGCCCCGGCGCTCTGCTGCTCGGTGAGCGCCGCTTCCGTCGCCAGGGACGAGAGGTTGAGCCTCAGATCCTTGGCATAGTCGGGAAGCCTCGACTTGAGAGTGTCGATGCTCATGTCAGGCTGCCTTCAGGACGTCGTCGCCCTTCTGCCAGTTGCAGGGGCAGAGCTCGTCGGTCTGCAGCGCATCGATGACGCGGACGACCTCCTGCGGGTTCCGGCCGACGTTCAGGTCGTTGACCGAGACGAAGCGAATGATGCCCTCGGGGTCGACAATGAAGGTCGCGCGCATCGCCACGCCCTCGTTCTTGTCGAGGATGCCAAGCGCCTGGCTCAGCTCGCGCTTTAGATCGGCGAGCATCGGGATCTGAAGATCCTTGAGGTCCGCATGGTTGTTGCGCCAGGCCAGGTGCACGAACTCGGAGTCGGTCGAGACGCCGTAGACGACCGCGTCGCGGTCCTTGAACTCGCCCGCGAGCTTGCCGAAGGCGGCGATCTCGGTCGGGCAGACGAAGGTGAAGTCCTTCGGCCAGAAGAACACGACCTTCCACTTGCCCTTGTCGCTTGTCTCGGCGAAGTCGGCAAAGGCGGTCTTGGGGTCGCGGGAAACCACGCCCTTGAGCTTGAAGGCCGGGAAGGTGTCGCCGATGGTCAGCATGTCGGTCTCCTTGGAGCGGTTTGATGAGAATTGGAATGAGTTGAAAATAAGTCTGATTCTTTGATCGATCTAATGAATTATCCCATATATTATGATCGAAATTTCCGATGATCCGGCAACCGACCCTCCGCCAGCTGCACTATCTCGACGCGCTCGCACGCGCCGGACACTTCGGCCGCGCCGCCGCGGCGGCGAACATTACCCAGTCCACGCTGAGCGCCGCGATCAAGGACCTCGAGGAGACGCTCGGAGTCGCCCTGGTCGATCGCGGCAAGCGGCGCGTCGTGTTCACCCCGGCCGGGCAGGAGGTGCTGAAGCGCGGCCGCCGCCTGCTTGAGGATGCCGACGAGCTCGTCGCCGCCGCTGCGGCGGCGCGGGCGCCGCTCTCGGGCCTGCTCAGGCTCGGCGTGATTCCGACCATCGGTCCTTTCCTCCTGCCCAAGGTGTTGCCTCGCCTCCGCCGCGCCTTTCCCAAGCTCAAGCTGGTGCTGGTCGAGGACCAGACGGCACGCATCGTCGATCAGCTCGGCACCGGCGCACTCGATGTGCTGCTGCTGGCGCTGCCCTGCGACTGCGGCACAGCCGAGACCATGGAGCTGTTCGAGGACGAGTTCCTGGCGACGATGCCGAAGGCGCATGCGCTAGCGAGCGAAGCCGAGGTGCCGCCCGCGTACCTCGCCGAGGAGCCTCTGTTGCTGTTGCAGGAGGGGCATTGTCTCCGTTCGCATGCGCTCTCGGTTTGCAACTTTGCAGATCCGGCCCTAGGCCCGGTGGTCGAGGCGACGAGCCTGCATACGCTGGTCCAGATGGCCGATGGCGGGCTTGGCGTTACTTTGCTGCCGCGCTTGGCGGTCGATGCCGGCATCCTCCGAGGCACGAACCTGGCGGCGCGGCCGCTCGATGCCGATCCCAGATCGCGGACGATCGGTCTCGCCTGGCGCCGCGGCACAGGTCGGCGCAACGACTTCGAGCTGCTCGGCCGGACGGTCGCTGAGCTTCAGCGCGAGAAGAGCGGTTCCGCGATCCGGAAGAGCCAGCGCAGCAGCCAGTAGCCGAGAAGTCCGCCGAGCGCCAGCGCGGCCATGCCGAGGCCGTAGCGCGCCCACGGCATCGACTCGGCCCAGGGCTGGTGCCGCGCCCAGCCATCGACGACGCGCGAGCAGGCGTAACCGAGGGTCGGCGAGAGCAGGAAAGAGATGAACAGAGCGACGCGCCGATAGCGGCCGCCGCCAGACTCGCTAATGGCGGGTCTTCATCCGCGCGACGCGGCGCTCGACCTCGGCCAGGATCTCGGCCCGCTGGCGGCTGTTGCCGGCCATTGCCTGCTGGAAAAGACGGACGGCCTCGCTCGGCTTCGAGGGCAGACCCAAATGGGCGCGGGCGATGCGCTCGGCCGAATCCAGCACGTCCGGGTCCATCTTCCGACGGAGCTCGGCGATCTGCTTCATGATTTGCTGGCGCGGCGACAAGACCATGGCGGCGCGAGGAGAGCACAGCGACCCCCGCGACGCAAGGCGAGCGGCGGTGCTAAGCTCGCGCTTGCCATGAAATGCTGCGTCTGCGATGCGCCCGCCGTCGCCAGTTTCGGCGTCGAGCCAGGCGCGGCATCCCGCTACCCGGAAGCGAAGCGCACCTACTACGCCTACGGCGATCGGGACACTCTCCTCACTTTCTGCAGCAGCCACTTCGAATCGGCAGCCCTGAGCTGGCCGGGTCTGATCGGCAATCCGGTGCTGCCGGTTCATCGCGAGGCTCAGGCCGGCTGGGCTGCGATCGAACGCGTGCGCAAATTGCTCAGGGACCCGGCGGTACGTCTCAAGGTCATGCTGCTCTGGCGCCAGGCTTCGCGCCGGTGGGGCCTTTCCGCGCCCGAGGCCCGCAAGCGCGCCCGGCGCTATCCCGTGACCCGCCGGCGGATCGAGCTGATCCGCCATTTGACGGCCGTCCAAAAAGCGGCTCCCTAGGCTCTCCGCCCAGCCCCGAGTTTCATTGCAGGCGCCCCCGCCTTGGGGCAAGCTTGCCTCGGCTCCGGCCCCGTTCGGGCCGTCCCAAATGCGGGTCCAAGAACGCTTCGCTTTGTGCTTTCAGGCGCGCCCAAGAGAGGGGGAGGACGCATGCCGACCAAGGCTGCCACCAAACGACGGACATCTCCGGCACAGGGGCGCACGCCGGCGAAGAAGCCGGGGAGCGCGGATCGGCTGCGCGCGCTTGCGCGTCGATGCCGGGTTGTCGCCGAGGACACGGCGATGCCGGAAATCAGCCAGGAGTTGACCCACATCGCAGAGGCCTTGGAGGACGAGGCGGACACCGTCGCCGGAAGATAGCGTCCGGCTCATCTGCCGGACCCGCTCCGGCGATGCGACGGACCCGCTGGAGCAAGTAAGTGCAAGCCACCGACATCAAGCACCCGGACTACTTCCATAAGGTCGTCGACTGCCAATGGGCGTGCCCGGCACATACGCCGGTGCCGGAGTACATCCGGCTGATCTCAGCCGGCCGCTACGCCGACGCCTACATGGTCAATTGGAAGTCGAACGTCTTCCCGGGCATCCTCGGGCGCACATGCGACCGGCCGTGCGAGCCGGCGTGCCGGCGCGGCCGCGTCGAGGCCGAGCCGGTGGCGATCTGCCGCCTGAAGCGCGTCGCTGCCGACTACAAGGGCGACATCAGCGGCCTCATGCCGAAGCCGAATGCAGCCAAGAACGGCAGGAAAGTCGCGCTAGTCGGTGCCGGCCCGGCCTCGCTGACCGTGGTCCGCGATCTGGTGCCGCTCGGCTACCGATGCGTCGTCTACGACTCTGATCCCAAGGCCGGCGGCATGATCCGCAGCCAGATTCCGCGCTTTCGCCTTCCCGAGCAGATCATCGACGAGGAGGTCGGCTACATCACCGATCTCGGCAATGTCGAGCTCAGGCTCGGCCAGCGCGTGGACAGCCTGAAGACGCTCCTGGCCGAGGACTATGACGCGATCTTCGTCGGCTCCGGTGCGCCGCGCGGCCGCGATCTCGACATCCCCGGCCGCCAGGAGGCGGCGAAGAACATCCATATTGGCATCGATTGGCTCTCCAACGTCTCCTTCGGGCACATCGACAAGATCGGCAAGCGCGTCATCGTGCTCGGCGGCGGCAACACGGCGATGGATTGCTGCCGCTCCTCCAAGCGCCTCGGCGGCGAGGAGGTCACTGTCGTCGTCCGCTCCGGCTTCGAGGAGATGAAGGCTTCGCCCTGGGAGAAGGAGGACGCCCAGCACGAGGGCATCCCGATCAAGAACTTCCTCGTGCCCAAGGCCTTCCTCCACGACAACGGCAAGCTCAAGGGCATGTCCTTCGAGAAGGTCGCGGCGAAGAAGGACGAGAAGGGCCGACGCGAGCTGGTGCCGACCGGCGAGCCCGAGGTCGTTATCGAATGCGACGACGTGCTGGTGGCGATCGGCCAGGAGAATGCCTTCCCCTGGATCGAGCGCGACATCGGCATGGAGTTCGACCGCTGGGGCATGCCCAAGGTCGATCCCAAGACCATGCAGTCGACGATCCCGAAGGTGTTCTTCGGCGGCGACGCCGCCTTCGGGCCGAAGAACATCATCTGGGCGGTCGCCCATGGCCACGACGCAGCGATCTCGATCGACAAGATGCTGAACGGCGAGGATGTCGCCGTCCGCCCGCCGCCGGGCGTCAACGTTGCCTCCCAGAAGATGGGCATCCACGAGTGGAGCTACGACAACGACATCTCGGCGGCGCTCCGTAACAAGGTGCCCTGGCGCGACCTCGGCACCACGCTCAAGGACATCAAGGTCGAGGTCGAGCTGGGATTCGATCCCAAGCTCGGCTATGCCGAGGCGCAGCGCTGCCTCAACTGCGACGTCCAGACCGTCTTCTCGCGCAGCCTCTGCATCGAGTGCGATGCCTGTGTCGACATCTGCCCGGTCGACTGCATCACCTTCACCGAGAACGGCGATGAGGACGAGCTGCGCAACCGGCTGACCCAGCCGGCAAAGAACAAGACGCAGGATCTCTACATTTCCGACGCGCTCAAGACCGGCCGCATCATGGCCAAGGACGAGGATATGTGCCTTCACTGCGGGCTCTGCGCCGAGCGTTGCCCGACCGGCGCCTGGGACATGCAGAAATTCCTGATCGAGATGACCCACGCGGGGACCGCATGCCGAAGCCGCTAGAACGCGTCAACGACTTCGTCGTCAAGTTCGCCAACGTCAACGGCTCGGGCTCGGCGAGCGCGAACACGCTGTTCGGGAAGATCATCCTACGCATGGGCATCCCGGCGACGCCGCGCAACATCTTTCCCTCCAACATCCAGGGCCTGCCGACCTGGTACGAGGTGCGCATCTCCGAAGCCGGCTGGCTCGGCAGCCGCGGCGGCGTCGACCTCATGGTGCCGATGAACCCGCAGACCTGGGACCAGGACATGGCCTCGGTCGAGCCGGGCGGCTACGTGCTCTACGACTCGACCAAGCCGCTGCCGCCGTCGAAGTTCCGCGACGATGTGACCGTGCTCGGCGTACCGCTGACCGAGATGTGCAATGCCGCCTACACCGATCCGCGCCAGCGCCAGCTCTTCAAGAACGTCATGTATGTCGGCGCGCTCGCGGCTCTCCTCGACATGGAGGTCGAGGTCGTCGAGAAGCTGATCGCCGAGCAGTTCTGGGGCAAGGAGAAGCTGATCAAGCCCAATATCGCGGCCATGCATATGGGCCGCGACTGGGCCTTAAAGAATCTCCCATGTCCGATCGGGCTTCGCCTGAAGCGCGTCGACAAGGTCGGCGATCGCATCATGGTCGAAGGCAATTCGGCCGCCGCGCTCGGCGCCGTTTATGGCGGTGCGACGGTCTGCGCCTGGTATCCGATCACGCCGTCTTCCTCGCTGGCCGAAGCCTTCACCAGCCATTGCAAGCGCTTCCGCGTCGACCAGACCTCGTCAAAGCGCAAGTACGCGATCGTCCAGGCCGAGGACGAGCTCGCCTCGATCGGCATGGTGATCGGCGCCGGCTGGAACGGCGCGCGCGCCTTCACCTCCACCTCCGGTCCGGGTATCTCGCTGATGCAGGAGTTCATCGGCCTTGCCTATTTCGCCGAGATCCCGGCGGTGATCTTCGACGTGCAGCGCGGCGGCCCCTCGACCGGCATGCCGACCCGCACCCAGCAATGCGACCTTCTGTCTGCGGCCTATGCCAGCCATGGCGATACCAAGCATGTGCTGCTTCTGCCCGAGGATCCGAAGGAGTGTTTCGACTTCGGCGCCCAGGCCTTCGACCTCGCCGACCGGCTGCAGACGCCTATCTTCGTCATGCTCGACCTCGACATCGGCATGAACGAGCGGCTTTGCGCCCCGTTCAAGTGGGACGACGCGCGCCGCATGGATCGCGGCAAGGTCATGACCGCCAAGGACCTCGACTCCGGCAAACCCTTCGGTCGTTATCTCGATGTCGACGGCGATGGCATTCCCTACCGCACCTATCCCGGCACGCATCCGACCCGCGGCGCCTTCTTCACCCGCGGCACGACCAAGGACCAGTATGCGCGCTACACCGAGGAAGGTCCCGCTTATATCGAGAACATGACGCGGCTGCTGCGCAAGTTCGACACGGCGAAGACTCTGGTGCCGCAACCGATCCGCCGCGATGCGGCGCAGCCTACCCGGCTCGGCGCTATCTACTACGGCTCGACCTCGCCCGCGATGGACGAGGCTCTGCACCGCCTCGCCGGCGAGGGCGTGCACCTGAACACGCTCCGGCTTCGTGCCTTCCCGTTCCATCAGGACGTGACGGCGTTCTGTGCCGCGCATGACCGCGTCTTCGTCGTCGAGCAGAATCGCGACGGGCAGATGCGCACGCTCCTGATGAGCGAGTGCGGAATCGATCCGGCAAAGCTCGCTCCGGTGCTGCATTACGACGGCACGCCGATCACCGCCAAGTTCATCGCCGAGACGATCGCCGAGAAGGCGAACGTCGTTCCCTTCCGGAAGGCCGTGTCATGAGCTATTTGCCGAAGCCGAAATTCCGCCATCCCGGCCTGCAAAAGAACAAGCTTGGCTATACGCGCCGCGACTACGAAGGCTCGGTTTCGACGCTCTGCGCCGGCTGCGGGCACGACTCGATCTCGGCGGCGATCATCCAGGCCTGCTACGAGCTCGACCTCGAGCCGCATCGGCTCGCGAAGCTGTCCGGCATCGGGTGCTCCTCCAAGACGCCGACCTATTTCCTCGGCCAGAGCCACGGCTTCAACTCGGTGCATGGCCGCATGCCGTCGGTACTGACCGGCGCCAACCTTGCCAACCGCGACCTCATCTATCTCGGCGTTTCCGGCGACGGCGACTCCGCCTCGATCGGTCTCGGCCAGTTCGCCCATGCCATTCGCCGCGGCGTCGACATGCTCTATGTCGTCGAGAACAACGGCGTGTACGGCTTGACCAAGGGCCAGTTCTCGGCGACCGCCGATGCCGGCTCCAAGAGCAAGTGGGGCGCCGACAACAACGACTCCCCGATCGACATGGTGGCCTTGGCGCTCCAGCTCGGCGCCACCTACGTCGCGCGATCCTTCTCCGGCGACAAGCAGCAGCTCGTGCCGCTGATCAAAGGCGCGCTCGGCCATCGCGGCGCCGCCTTCATCGACTGCATCTCCCCCTGCGTCGCCTTCAACAACCATGCCGGATCGACCAAGAGCTTCGACTATGTCCGCGAGCACAACGAGGCGGTGAACGCGCTCGATTACATGCCCGTCCGCTCTGAGATCAAGGCGGACTACGCCGAGGGCGCGCTCGAGCAGGTAACCCAGCACGATGGCTCGGTACTCAACCTCTACAAGCTTGCGCGCGACTACGACGTGCACGACCGTATCGCGGCGATGACCTATTTGCAGAAGAAGAACGCGAAGGGCGAGATCGCCACCGGCCTCCTCTATGTCGACTCGTCGCCGAAGGACCTGCACGCCCATCTGCAGACGGTCGAGGGGCCGCTGAACCTTCTCGGCGACGCCGACCTAATCCCCGGCGCTGCGGCGCTCGAGAAGTTCAACGCCGCCAGGCGGTAGATCTCGAAGCGGGTCGTATGGCGCGGCCGCCGATCAAACTCTGCATCTTTGTCACCTTCCACTACGTCGAAGCGCGCCTACCGTATCTGCGGTCGGTTGTCTCACGATTCGGCGAGCTTGCCGAGGCCGTCGACGCGACGGTCATCACCAATGCCGGTACGGCCGATGCCCTGAAGACCATCACCGATCTCGATCCGGGAGGCCTCGAGCGCTTCGCGACCTTCACGCCGTTCGGGCTCGGTCATCCCTACCTGCTGCCGTGGTCGCATTTTGTCGTAGCGAGGGAGAAGATCCTCGACGCCTCGTTCACGCACTTCCTCTACCTCGAGGACGACCTCCTCGTGACCCAGCAGACGATCCGATATCTACTTGCGGCGACGGACGCACTGAGACGGTTCGGCCTTCTGCCGGCGGTTTTCCGCGTCGAGATGAACGACCGGGACGGTGAGTGGTACTCGACCGATCTGGTGGAACGCGTGCGGATCGAGGCGTGCACGCGCATCCTCCCGGTCAACTCCGACATCGGCTTCATCAATCTGCCTAATCCCTACCAGGGCATGTACTTCCTTGAGCGCGACCTGATGACCGCGCACTTGAGCAACATCACTAGCAATCCTGATTTCGGTGCCGGCGGCCTAAGCTGGGGCATCCGCGAGCGGGCGACGCAAGGGCTCACCTTCCAGGACGTGCCGGATGGCCACATCTCGCGGGTCGTCGTGCCGTATCGTGCTGGGGTGGGGCACGGTTTCCTGAGACAGCGCACTGCGCTACCGATCGTAAAGACGGAGGTAGAGCATGGACGGAAATAATTGGCTGGAACCGGGTGTGACGGAGGCCACGGCGGCGCCAGCGCGC
>Ga0194121_10007340_pt1 | contig 14388 bp, 13 predicted proteins | sample TA2MahCa50mmetaG_FD_148609 | JGI IMG/M metagenome (GOLD analysis project Ga0194121, IMG submission 148609) | Freshwater microbial communities from Lake Tanganyika, Tanzania - TA2015020 Mahale Deep Cast 50m | ecosystem: Environmental > Aquatic > Freshwater > Lake | place: Tanzania: Lake... | reverse complement strand
GGACGTGTACGGTGCCCATGCAGTCCACCGCGGTGACGGTGCCCTCCTCGCCGCATCGCAGCCTCGTCCATGGGTCGTCCGTGCGCACGAGGCGAACGCGCCTCCCGACGAGCTCGAGCCTGGAGCTGATGCCAGTGTTGAACGTCATTTCTCGATCCTGTTCCCCCGCTCGTCGAATGTCTCGTTGAGTTCGTCCATGCGACGGTAATACTCGGTGCAGTAGGGACACCTCATCACGGCCTTCTCGGTGCTGTGGTTGTCCTCGCAAATCCACTCGCCATCCGTCCCCTTGAGCAGGTCCTCTATGTAGACGTCGCCATACTTGAGCATGTAGGCGCGGGAGTACTTGCGCGTCACGAACTTCGGCTCGCGCCTCTTCTTGGTCCTCATCGCCCGCCCCCGGCGTTCTTCCTGGTCTGCGCCCTGTCGCGCAGCATGCGGAACGCGTCCAGGTACGTGTCCACGAGCTCGCGGGTGTTCTGGTCGTGATAATCCTCGCTGTCAATCGCGCGGCTCAGCATGCCGAGGACCTTGGAGAACTCCCGCTCCAGCCGCTTGACGTCGTCCAGGATCGCGGTCATTGCTCGCCCCACCAGTGCTGGCGCGATCGGTGGGCCCTGCGGACGTCGTTCCTGCGGCGCTCCTCGGCTCGCGCCGACTCCCTGCCGAGCACGTAGGCGATGCCGATGAGGCAACTGAACGCGATCGCCGGGAACACCAGTGTCCAATCTCCGAGGTTCGTCACGAGGCGACTCCGATCAAATCTAGTTCGGTCATGACTTGCTCGGTTCCGTGCTCCATGTTCCCCGGCACTCGTATCTTCCAGGCGTCGTCGGGGTCGTCGTTCCAGCATTCGTAGAAGTCGGCGTCGGTCGGGTAAGCCAGAATCATGTCGATGATCCAAAGCAGAGCCTGCCGTCTGGCTTCGATCTTGTCCTTCCTCGCGAACTCGGCGATGACGGTGACGGATTCGGGAACGGCCGAACCGCTACCGGCCGGCCACACTTTGATTCCCCGAGCCTGATAGACGCAACTTTTCATCGGCTACGACGTCCTCCGCCCTTCTTTTTTTCGTAGAACTTGACCTCGTCGTCGGATAGGCGGCGCGTCAGTACGCAACCGCCGTTCAGCCGATGCACGACGGCCTCGTAGTGGGCGTCTGGCCCGAACGCGAATACGCAACTGGTGTCCTCCGACATCTCGCCGATCAAGACGGCGTCGTCGTGAAATCTAGGTAGTCTTTCTACTTTTCTCATGTCGTCAAGTTATCGGCGAACGTTGCGCGTTGCAACCCGCAACCCTGTGACATCCGCCACCGTCAGGCTACCTTTATCTTGTATTGCCTCTCCATCGGTACGGTCGTACTGGTGTGGGACTCCTTGTTCGAGCACGTCACCTCGCTGGCCTCGACGAAGAGCACGACGCTATTGCCGCACCTAGGGCATTTCCACACGCGCTTTGATTTATCCGAACTCACAACTTGAATACTATCAACCAAATAGCGATTAAGCAACCACCAGCCGAGTTAATCAGGAAATCGGCGCGCGGAACGCGCTGGACTGCGAAACGAGAGAGCGTCGTCGCGTCTCGACGTTCCGCCCGACGCTCTCTTCAGTCCAGCCCTGCGGGCTGATAAACCCGCTCGCGCCGATCGCCATCTCGCCGGGGTCCTGCTTCGACTCGCCCTCAGATTGCTCGTAAACTCGCGTTCGGGCTCGCCACTCCCTACGGTCACCGCTTCGCTCTCCTCCGGAACCTCCGGTCGGGCCACGATACGGCGCTCGCAAAACCCGAACCCGAGAAGGAAGAAGCGACCCTTACTCGTCGTTTCGACGAAGTCGAAGCCGTCTCCCAAAAAGTCGCTTCCCTTCCTAAGTCCAGCACCTTCGGCGCTGGTGATTCGCCGGTCGGTTCGCCGACGGTCGTCGCCAAGAGCTCCTCCGTAAGTAGCGAACCGCCAGAGCGAATCGTGAGACGGAACTCGCAACCCGCTCGCCGCTATCGCGGCGGCGTATCTCGGTCTCGGCCCTCGTCGACGCTTACGTCGGACAGGAGCGCCTACGGCCTGCCTTCCGAGCTACGCGTCTCCTCGCCGCCACGGGCGGCTAAACGGCGCTTCTCGCCTTAGAGCTCGTCGCTCCGTCGTCGGGCCTCGACGACTCGTAAACTCGTCGACGTTCACTGCGCGTTACCACCCTCCGCTCCGCTTCGGGCACTGCGGTGGACCTACGGCCCTCCTCGCCTCCTCGCAATATGCTCGTCGGTTCGCGCTCCGTTCACTCTCGCTCTACGGCAGGACTCTTACGAGTCCGCCTTCGCAGGCTTCAGTTCGCAACCGCAGTCCGCTCATCGCTTCTCGCCGCGAGCGGCTCTGGTCTCCGGCCCGCTCGATAGCCACATAGTGGCTCTCTCGCTCCCGACGCTCACCAAGTAGTTCCGCGTGCCCCGTGCCGTTGCCCGCTACACCTTGGTTCGCTCTCAGGTCCGTGCAACTCCTCGCTCCTGAATCCTCCGCTCGGAGTTTCCGGCTTCGCTCGCCGTGCTAGCCGACGCGCGTCCTTTGGGAACGGTCTCCGATCCGCAGGCGTATCGTTCGCCGCCGTGCGTCTTCTCCGTCTTTTAGGACGTCGAAGACTTGCTTTCCGTCGGACGCTCCAGGTCGTCGTCGCAACGACCTCGTACGCGCTTCGCTCACACGCTCGTTGCCGAAACGCTCGCCTCAAGAAACGCCCCGCGCGTTTCTCGTTCCTAAGTCCAGCTCGCGACATCGCCCTGCGGAAAGTTCCTCATCGCTACCGTCGCTCGGTTTGCTTCGCAAACGCGCTTCGCTCTCGCTCGCTAACGCTAAATCGGACTTTCCTTTCGGGCGACGACCGCTCGCTGGAGAAACACCAGGTCAAGAGATTATTGCGAGCACCTTGCAAGTGACGCCGTGGAAGGCGTCCCTGCGCTCGCGGAGTGGCTAGTCGACTACGTCGAAAGCCACTAGGGAGAATCGCTCCCTGCGCGATTCTTCCCTCCGAAGAATCGGTTCGTTCGTCGCTCGGGGACTCGCGACGACTTACCCGACTTCTCCGGGACTCGACCGTGCTCGTTTGCTCGCTTCGTCGCGACGACCCACCGGGTCGTCTCGTGACTCGCTCGATTATCCTCCGCTTAGTCGCTACGGGGCACTCCGCAGTCCAGCCGAGCTCGTTTCTTCGCCTCTCCCGACGCCCGCGGGCGCGCTCGCAACGCTTGCGTGCGTCGCTACACGACGCACGCATCGATTCTGCGACGTTCGCCACTTTTGTTACTCGCTCTTTCGGCCGCCCGGTTCCGACCTCCCGCACGGGGGGTGGGGAAGGTCGGCCCCTAACTCTGGCGGATTACGCCTCGCCCGCTCGTAACAAACGAAGCTCCCTACCCAGAATCGTCGCTATCCGGCTACGAAACTTCGCTCCGCAGTCCAGCTACGCGAAAAGGGAAAGAACAAAACCGGCGACTTCATTCCTGCCTCCCTAGAATCTTCGCTTCCGACTTGAAGTCTTCGCGCACGTAGGAAAGACTCAACGAAGCGACTAGTCGCTCGTCGACGCTCCAGACTAATGAGTCCGATTTTCGCTCCGCGATTGGCTACGCGAAAACCGCTCCAGTTCTTCGGTCGGTGAAGTCGCCGAAACCCGAAACCCCCGACCGTCTCGCTGCGCGACGGACGAGTCCGCGCGCTCCTCCTTACGCGCTTCCCGCTTCGCCCGCAAGCGGGCTTGCGACGCCGCTACGAGCGGAACGCTCGCCTCTCGTTGCGCCTCACGCCCTAACTGCAGACTACGCTTCGCTCCGCTAGCGGCACGGGCTTATCTCCTCCACTCGTCGGAATACGAGAGCATTACTAAGTCCAGCCCCCCGCGACGATTTCGTTTCGCGACGACTGCGTCACGCGACGCGTTCTGCCTAGGCTCTGGGCCTTCTCGTGCGTCGCGGCAAGCCGTCGCAGACTACGCTTCGCTCCGCTATGCGATCCGGGTGATTCCCGGCTACTAGGCTGCTCCAGTCGAAACGCTACCGTGGACGCTTCACGACGGAGAAGCCTACGCCGGTCACATCCGGACTCCTCCGAGGAGGACCCAACGCCACTGGCATCTCCGCGCCACTCAATCTCTCCGCGAGCTTCCCCGCCGATGAAGCTCGCGTTCGCGCTGCCGACGAGACGAGCGATCCTCTCGAACGATCCGAACGGCGTGCGTCAACGGCTCGTAAGCGATCTCGTTACGCAACGCCTAAACGCGACCACCAAACCTAAGTCCAGCACGGAAAACCGCTCGTGCCGCCGGTCTCGGAAGAGAAATAAACCGTCGCTCATGGGCCAAGGGCCCGTCGCTCGGAAAATCCGACGCTAACGCTCAGACGAGCCGAACCGACTTCGCCGTTCCGTCTCGCTCTCGCTAAACGCTGCCGGATTTCCCGCCGCTTTCTTTCTCCTTCCTCGACACGACAATCACTCGCTAGTCCAGGGCGAAACGACTGTCGCTCGCGCCGATCTCGTTGCGCGACTCCTAACGGCGCGCGCCGACCTTACGGGCATTCCGTGCGGCGGCCCCAAGCGTCGCGGCGAGCCGTCTTCGATCCAGATGGTCCCGGCTACGGCAAGTCAAGTCGCTCCACTACCGTGGACTTTCCGCGACTGACCTCCCTTCACCGGGAACATCCGGACTCCTCTTGGCGACGACGCAACTTCATGCTCCCGACGGTCGACACTCGATCTCTCCGAAATCTTCCCCACCGATGAAGATTTCGTTCGCGCTCGCTCCGAAGTCCAGCTCAGTCGACCCGGAGAACGACGACCGGTCCGCGGGATGATCGTCGGGTGCGCAGGCTCGTTCCTCTCCGCGCATCCAAGATCGGTACCGCAGGATAAGTTATTTAGCGAAGTATTGACGAGATCTCTTCGAAACGGGAAAATGGCGTTCCTCAGTCCAGACGCTGGTCTTCGCTCTCACGAACGCTTCGCGCCGCTCGTACGCTGAACGCGCGCCCAAGGGCGTCTCGTTCCCGAAATGTTCCTTCGAAGAACTCACGCCTCTTAGATAAGGCTCGCCTGATACGAAACGACCGAGACCCGGAACGAGAACGCGCGGCGAGGCTTATCTAAGATTCCCCTTCTAAGGAACGTTTCGTCGCTAACGCTTCGACCCGCGTCTGTCCTCGCATACGCTCTCGAGTCCAACGTTCGCTCGTGCCGTCTGCTTCGGTGAAGGCAGAAACCGTACGCTCACGGCCGTACCGGCCATCGCTCGAGAAATCCGTCGCTGACGCTTATCGAGCCGGACCGACTTCGTCGTCCCGTCTCGCTTTCGCTAAACGATATCGGATTTCTCGCCCCTTTCAGCCTTCACCCTCAGCGAGACAGGCACTCGCTAGTCCAGCACCGACGGAACGCCGTGACCGAGCGGACGGGCTGTCGAGATTTCGTCAATACTTCGCTAAATAACTTATCCTTAGGTACCTCACGCGACGATAATCCCGGACCTCGCTACTAAGTCCAGAAGAAAAAGGCGTAAACGAGTATCAGACGAGATACGTCGTCGCGTTCCGCTCGGCGTACCACCTATTGCTACACCGCCGGGCACGCGAAAGCGATTCCGCTTCGCCACGACGAGTTCCGCAAAGGTTCCACGCCCGCGTATCGGTTCCCTACGCGAACGACTTGGCAATCGCTCTTAAGTCCAAACTGGCCGCGTATCGACAGGAGAGATCCGGCTCGCTTCGGCGCTACGGTTTTCGCAATGACTCCTGCGTCGTCCTGCTCACGACGCTGACTCACCTGCCCCACTCGCTCGCCCCGGCTCGCTTCGTGGCGCACAGTTCGTCCCGATTACAAAATAAGAAGCCTACGCAACCGTAAAACTTATTCGCCGCTCGCTGCGCTCGTCGAATAAGCGTTACGGTTGACCTCCGGTCCTCCGGCTCGCTTCTTATTTAGAAATCGTCGCTACCACCTACGCGCCTCGTGTCTCGTTCTTAAGTCCAAGGTCAAGGGCGTGCGCCTCGCGTGCCCGTCGCACGGGTCCGGCTCCGACCGTCTCTCGTCTCTCGCAACGGCTCCTGCGTCGCCGTGCTCGAACGCTACCTTAGGTTGACTTCTCGCTACGCCCCGGCTCCGCTTCGCAGTCAATACCACGGCCCGAACTTGACATCCCACGACTACGCCTTTGTAGGATAACTTCGCCTACCGGGGGAGATGATCCGAGCCTGCGCGCGCCAGACCGCCTGCGTTATCCTACAAATTCCCCTGTGATGTCGAGTTCGTCGCTACCGACTCGATCCGTTCGGTTCCGTTACGAAGTCCAGCATCGGATCGTCTCGTGCTCTCCGACGCCTATCGGCGCGAAGTTAGGATTTATAGTGCTTATGAGCGATCTTTATCTCGCCCTCCGGGTCTATCGTCTCCCTACGGTCGCCTACGCGATCGTCTCGTCTTCGCTCCCGTCATCGTATAGCTCTCCTACCGTGGACGGAGTGCTGTTCCGATGCGTTCGCTCGTCTCGCCGACTGAGATAAAGTTCAACTCAACGCACACAAAATCCTAAACGCACGAGACACGCGATCCGTGCGCCCCGCCGAGTCGCACGGATCGCTATCCTCGCTTTCAAGTCCAAGGCAGGACAAGACAGGGCAGGGCAGGGCAGGGCAGGGCAGGGCAGGGCAAAACCGTAATACAAGACTCCGTCTCCGTCGTACTCGCGATAGACGCGTACGCCTTACGGCGATTCGTACGACGGCGTCGTTCGTCTTCCCGTAGGAATGAATCTCTTTCTCGTACTCGCTCGCCTCAGCGACTGCCTCGCCTGCGGCTTGCGGCTGCACGCCTCGCTCGCCGCTTCGCGGCTCGGCTACCTCGCGGGACGCATGAGTCCCGCTCGTTCGCCTCTTACTCGAAAACGCCCTCACGGCTCCGCCTCTCGCCGAGGCTCGAGTTACGTCGTCGATCGCTTCGCGCCCTTCTGGTCTCGCCTGCGGCGCAGACCAGTGCGGGTCGTAGTCTCCTCCTCACCGTCGGGCTAACGCTAAAGCAAGGCGTTCGCAAGCTCACGCCCGCTCTGCGACCCTTTGGGTACTACCGCGAATCTCGCGCCCCGAAGGGGTAAATCGTCCCCGCTCCGGACTCCGGCGACCTCTCGGGCTCGAGGCGCTTACGCTTCACTACGCTACGCTACGTTTCTCGTCGCGCGCACTCGCACCTCGCACGACCAGACAGCCCTGCGGGCGGTCTGGTCTACCGCGCCTCCCGTCGTCGCGTTGCCGACGCTCGATTCCGCTAAAGTACCCCCGGCGTCGCCGCTTATCCGATTCATAGTAAGTCTTAAGTCCAAGACGAACCTGGCCGCGTACCCGTATCACCGATCCGGTAACTCGATCTCGCTCACCCTCTGAGTTCGCCGTGGCGTCTAAGTCACTTCGTCGAATCAGATCCTTCATACGGCCACGGCCGCCTTTCGAGTCAGGACGCAAGGTCCGACTCTCTCTTCGGATCTACGATTCGCCCGCGTCTTCGATCGCGGTCCCTCGTGACGTAACGACGCTCGAACTCGCTACGCACGCCCGATGCGACGCGTCGTCCCGACATAGCCTTCTCTCCCGAGAGAAGTCCCGTCGTCCGATGTCGTCGCGACTTTGAGTTATGCAGCCGTTGGCCGCAGACACTCAAGTCAATCGGCCGGGTGCTCGATCTCGACGTTCGTAAGTCCAGAACAAAGCAGGGCAAGGCAACGACGCCCGGTTCCAGCCCCGCATAACGTCCACGCGGGGTCGGGCTCGCTTCGTCGCTGGGGTTTTCGCAACGGCTGACGCCGTGCTCACGACGCTGACTTATCCGAAGCCCTTCTCGCTCGTCCCGACTCGCTTCGGCGGACCGAGAACGTCCCGAAATCCCTTCTCAAATCTCGCAACCGTAAAACTTATTCGCCGCTCGCTACGCTCGTCGAATAAGCATTACGTTTGCCCTACGGTCCTTCCGGCTCGAATTTCAAAGGGTTTTCGTCGCTAGCACCCCGGCGCCTAGCGTCTCGTTCCGAAGTCCAGAACTAAGCGGGAGTTCGCCCCTGGAGTCCTCGGCTCGTCGCGACTGCGTCGGACTCGTCGCGCTTTGACGATATAATCAAAGACCGGCGAGGGGCCCGCCTTTGCTCGTGCGCCTGCGGCAACGCGCAATCTTTGAGTTTTATCGTCCATGTCCTTCGGACACCGCTGATTCCTTCGGACACCGCACGCGCAACCCGCTCCGCTACGCTCCGCTAAGGCGACGCGTGCTTCCCGAACTCCCGAAATCGCGCGCGGTTCCCGCCTCGCGAACCCCTCACGCGGCGTCGGTCTTCGATCGCCCCTCGCTATCGCAAATGCTCGTCGCTACGCGCCGGCCCTGCGCTCTCGCTGAATCCTATTCCTTCGCTCGCCTCGTCCCGACTCGGCTTCGCAAGGACCCCGGATTCGAAATTACCTGCGTACGCTCCGGGAACTCGCAAAAGGCTCGTTCCACCTCGCTCCCCCAGGAATTTCCGCTGCCGCTTCGTCGCTCTCTATGCGTGTTCTTGAGTCCAGAGCGTCGCGCGGTCACGGGCTCGCGTACCCCTCACGCGGCGATCGTCTCCGCTCGCTACGTTTCTCTCGCAACGGCTGACGCCGTGCTCGCACGCTATCGTCGCCAAGACTCCCCGCTCGCCACGGCTTCGCTTCGGAGCCTTGAGCACGATCCTTTTCCATAGACGCGGACTCCGCCTTCGCATCGTAACTTTACCTACCCGGAGACCGAGTCCGGGACTTCGGGTGCGCGAGACCGTCCAAGTTACGAAACGAATTCCCCCGCTTACCATAGAAAAGTCGCTGCCGAAACTCCGCTCTCTATATCACTCCGAAGTCCAGAACGAAATGGCAGAACGAAAGGAAAAGACCAAATCAAACCGAATCGCGCGGTCACGGGCTCGCGAACCCCTCACGCGGCGACAGGGTCCGGGCTCGTCTCGCCTCTCGCAATACCTCCTCGCTCCGCGCTTCGTCGGCCTACTCGCACGCTGCCTTAGCGGACGCTCCTCGCCTCGTCACGACTCGGATTCGTCGCTCCCAGCACGGCCCGCCGTCGTCGTCGACCATGAGTTGCGCTCCCTATTTCCTACGGAAATACGTCGCACAATCCGCCCTCGCTTTCGCTGACGCTCATTTACGCTCGGCACTTCGTGTTCGCGTCCCGTAGGCTCACGGTAAACGACGACGTCGTCGCTACCGCTCGACTCGCCCTAAATCACGACGAGATCAAGGACACTACGAAGTCCAGAGCGTCGTCGCTCCAGACGAACCGACGCGGACCGCACTAGGTGCGACCGCGCGATCTCTATGTGCACGTCGCTACGGTCTTCCTCCCGGTAGCGATGCCGTCGGCCGCCCGAACGAAATCTTCCCTAAACGGGGGCGGGAAGATTTCCCCCGGGTTCCGGCGTTAGCCACGCCCGACGCCATATCTACAACGGCACGAAGACCTCCGCTTGTCGCACATTTCGATTTCGTTCGTCATCAACGGCAAAGAGTGCCGTCTCTACGCGACGCATCGCTCTGGAGTCCAGAGCAGGGCGAAAACCTAGAGCAGTTCGTGGTCGAGCGTGCCGTCGGTTCATCCCGAGAACTTCGCTTACGCCGGCTTGCCACTACGTGGCGCGCTCGTACCCGCTCATCTTCCGCTAGCCCTCTCGACGGCGCGGGATACGCCTAACGCGGACGATCTTCGATCTTGACCGCGTTCGAACGGGCGGCGGAAGATGCTCGCGTTTCACGGCTTTCGTTCGATGAACGACGCCCGAAACACGGTCGCTAGACGCGAAGTTCCCGAACCTTCCGTAAATCCTCGCCCACCACCCGAAACCGTAGGAAGTAACGACGTCCGCCACGCACGACCCTAAAGGGTCAACGTGCGCACACCATCTCGCTCCTTCGGGCTTGATAGCCCTTCGGGTCTATCGACCGCGAGATGCGCGGCGATGGCGGGGGCAACCTCGTTTCTTTCGTTCTGGGTCGCGCCTGACGGACTCGTCTTACGACGATCGCGACTACGAACGAACGCCGAGAGCGCCGACACGCAGCGCTAGGTTTAGGGAAAACCTTTCGCTTGCTCGCGCACTAACGTCGGATCGGTTGATCCTCGGTGTCGTGACGCGTTCGGAGCGCTCTTTCGTCGACGAAACTTCGGGTACACCCGCAGCGCCGCGTCCGTGGCGTACGCGGACTCGTTCGTCCTGCCTGTCGTTTCGCCGACGAATCCGTCCGTCGTCCGCTGGGTGCTTACGGCGAACTCGTCCACGTCCCGTGGAGAATTCGCCTACCACTACGCGGCCGTCACGAAAGTGCCCGTGCTGAGTCGCGCCGGGGCGCTCCACGCACGGCCGTCCTCCTTCTGGCGAAACGAAACGGCGATACGAACGCGTTCGGTCGTTCTTTAGTCCAAGCCCCCTCACCGTATACGACTTCGTCGATACGACCCGTAATCACCTCGTTACTACCCTCCGGTACGTAACTTCGGGTCGAATAAACCGAAGCAAGCCTCAATTTATTCTATGATTACCGCAATCTGGTTCGCACTGCAGTTCCTGACGACGGCTATTCGCTCGCGTTCCTGTGTCGCGCCTCCGAGACGCCACGACGACGGGGTTCGCCTCAAGGCGCGAAACGCATTCGGCGAACAAACCCCCGCCTTTCGGGTCGGGGCAGGCCACTGCGCGGCATGCCCTGCGAAAGGTCGTTCGATCGTCGTGGCTCGCGACTACGAAACGCGTCGTACGGTCCATTCGATCCCCACATAGTGGCTCTCTGCCTCTCGAAGAGTGAACTCTTCTCGAGGTGGACCGTGTGACCGAACGCGAAAACCGGTCGTCGAACCAGATTACGGCTCCGCTGGGTTACGTTCGGTCTCGTTATTCTGTCCGTTTCCACGTGACGCTCGCTCGAGCGTCCGCTGTGACGCGGGCGTAATACGCCAAGCGAAGGCTTATGCTGTCGCTGTAGCCGTCGCTTGCTTACCCCGGTGGGTAAGTTCGCTCTCGTCTTGACGGTTCCCGTCATCGAGACTTCGCCCCCGCCGTACAACCGAGCGGTTGTACTCTCCCCAGAGACTGGGGAGTACGCTTCTGGGTTGTGCTGCGTCCTCTCCGCGGGCTTCGAGCGACGAAGCACAATCTCGCACGCCGAGATTACTGCGTCTACGCGGCCACCGACTGATTTCGTCGTCCGTGCTGGGTCGCGCCAAGGCGCTTCACGCACGGCTCTTCGCTCGCTGCGGAAACCGGAAACGAATAACGAGCAGAGTGGGTCGGGCCGGCCTACGGGCGCACTACGAAGTCCAGAGCAATACGAGCGCACCCGCCGAGAAATATAAGTTTTGACCGATATCTTTCTCGCTCACTTCGTTCGCGTCCGAGACCCTACGGGAGAAAGATTTCGGCCAAACCGCGAAGATACGCGCGAGCGCGATCAATCGCTACTTCTATTTCGGGCGAGAGAGCGCTCTCAAGTCCAGGTCGTAAAAGAAACGGTCGTCAACCGGGGTTCGCCCCTGGAGTCCTCGGCGAGCGACGACTACGTCGCGCTCGATCGTCTTGGCTACGGGTTGGCTGTACGCTCGCCGCGATACAAACTGCGTCTCGCTGGACCGGCGCCGGGGAGCGCCTGGGGCGAGCGACTCTGGAAGTCGCCGTCGCCCCTCCTCGCCAACCCGTTGCCATATCGTTTCGCCTTGGCTGCGCCCGCGGCGAAGCGATACCGACGATTTCCCTCGTTTCCGCTCCGCTCTCACGTGCCGCTTCCCTACTTCGTAGTCCAGCTTCACTCCAGTTCGCTTCCGCTGTCCCGAACCCCTGAGACCGTTGCGAAGTCCAGCGCGTGACCGTCGCGGTGCGTCTGAGTCGCCCTCGTCAGTCGCTATTCGCTTCTTCCCCGAGCGCCTCGAGACGCCACGGGCGTCTCTCGGTTGCGCTCGGCGACCGACGCACCGACAACCGCGCTAGCAAAACCGAAACGTTCCGCGGCGCCACGACTTGCGTCGGGCGCGTTGTCGGACCTTCGGCGCCCTTGTGCTCTCGCAGCGGTAAACCGCGCTCGCCGCATCGGCCGGAAACGGACGATTGGCGGACGCGACTGCGGTCTTCCGCGGCCGAAATACCGGCCCGTTTCGTAAGTTCGTAAGTCCAGCTCGCATCGTCACGACGGTGCGTACGCTCGTCGCTGTTCGCTTCGCTCACGAGACGCTTCGGCGCACGCAATCGCTCTCGTGTGGCTGAGCGACTGGCGTCGCACGCCACGCTGCGACGAGTCGCCGTTCCGGCGACCGCTCAGGTTGTCGTCGTGACAGATGCTTCGCAGTCCAGCGAGACGGGGTTTCGACTTCGCCCGTCGTCACGCGCGTGCGCTTCGCTATCGCGCGATTATTCAACACGGCGACGTTCTCAGTACGACGATTCGGGTTTAGAAACGCCCCACGTCTAGATTCGGCGGAAATACGACGCAAGCGTCGATTCCCCGCCGGTCCGAACGTAAAACCGCCATTCGTAGTTCGGACGGCGTGAAATCTGTCCGATTCCCCCGACGAGCCGTCCGGTCGCTGCAAACACGTCTCGTACCTCGACAATTTGCCCTTGACGGACGCTTCCTGTCGTTCGAGCGTTACGAAGTTAACGCTCTCGCTCAGTCGGCTCTTTCGTGTCCATCGTCCCGCGGCAATCCGCGATTCCCGCCCCGCGCGACTCGCCCAGTGCTCGCAGTGCGCGAATGCTAGAACAGAGCAACGCAAGACCGTGCGCCGGCCCGAATGACGGCTTCGTAGTCCAGCACGCCCGTCGCCACTCTCCTTCGCCCTGCCTCGCTGTTCCGCTATCTCTCGTGTGGCTGAGCGACTGCGTCGCACGCCACGTGAACTCGCCGTCGTTCCGACGACCGCTACGCTCACGGGACGCTCCTTGGGCTCGGACCTCGCTTGTTCGCCTGAGCTCACGGAAGCTCGGCACTTCGTGTCGTGGACGACTGCGTAGTCCAGCGTCCGACCGTCGCCCTCGACTCGCGTGGGCAAGTTAACCCGTTTACGAACGACTTCGGGCATCGAGCCCTCGTCATTCGTACACGCTTCGTCTCGTGACGACTACCGGGTAGCGGGCGCGCCCGTGGGCGGTTGGGCGCGCCCGCGCTCGCTTCGTCGCTAATCGTTCGCTGTTCGCTACGCTCGATAGTCGTCGTACTCGTAGGCTCGCTCAGAGCGGCGGGGCGCTCTCGCGACGACTGGACACTTCGGAGTCCAGTCGTCGTCCCTCGCCTTGACTCGTCACGCCGTGATCTCGCTACGCTCACGAAACGCTCCGCAATGCGCAACTGCGCTCGCATCGCTCCCTCCCGACGATTCCGGCTCCCCTCCGCTCCGCTCCGGATCGCCTCCACGCAGGGTCGGTCGCAAGGTCGCTCGCTCGTCGCGTTCGTTGCGCTGCGCTCCACTGCCACGCTCCACGCTCGCAGGGGTTCGCCCGTGGGGGGTCGGGCGAACCCCGCCTCGCCGTGCGGCTCGGCCAGACTCGCTCGCCGCCGTACGACTCGCCGCCGCTTCGCTCCGGCTCGTCTCCCTCTCGCTCACTCGTCAGACCGCTCACTCGTCGCGTTCGGCTCGCCGTGCGGCTCGCCTGCCACGCTCGTCTCGTTCGCCGATGCGTTCCGTCCGGCATCTCGTAACGCCCTCGCGAGACTTCTGGCGCGAAGTCTCTCTCCGTGGCTTCGGGCGTTACCTCGGCACGCCGCCGCTCGTTCCTTACCGAACTCGCTCGACGCTCGCCACCGGGCTCGCTCAAGTCCTCCGACCGGACTTGCGCGTCTCTCCCGGAACGCAACGACGACTCGACTGAGCGCGCTCGTCGTCGCCAAACCTTCGGGTACCGGGTGAATTCTCTCGAAACCGCCGTGGTCTCGCTTCGCTCGATAAAGGCGGCGCTACGTCCCCACTACGTTCGGACGTACGCTAAATTCTCGCGAACGCCACCCTGACTCACCGAGACGCGAAAAGGCGGACGACCCACCGGGTCGTACGAACGCCGGTCCGCTCGTCGTACTTGCGTCCGACGAGCGTCGAAGCCCTTCCGACCGTATGCGGTTGGTCGGAAGGGCGCCTCGCTCGCCCGTGCTCCACGAACTCGCACTCCGACGGCGAGCCGTCCGGTCGCTGCAAATGCGCCTCGTGCCTCGACGATTTGCCCCCGAGGTCGCTCCCTGTCGCTCGACGGCGAACGCCGTCTCGCTCAGTCGGCTCCTTATGCTCCGTGCTCGTTCCGGCCCGCACTGGTTCGTTCGGCAGTCCAGTCGTTGCTCGCAGGCTCGCGACGACTGGTTGCTTGTTCG
>Ga0194121_10007336_pt1 | contig 14394 bp, 8 predicted proteins | sample TA2MahCa50mmetaG_FD_148609 | JGI IMG/M metagenome (GOLD analysis project Ga0194121, IMG submission 148609) | Freshwater microbial communities from Lake Tanganyika, Tanzania - TA2015020 Mahale Deep Cast 50m | ecosystem: Environmental > Aquatic > Freshwater > Lake | place: Tanzania: Lake... | reverse complement strand
ACGCTTTGCTCGCATGTCGGCAAGCTTGCGCTTAGATATTTTCAACATCTTCATTACATCGTAGTCATCTAAGATTATTTTGTCTGGGGGTAGGTGAGAACGCAAAAAGCGTTCCTCTAAATCTTGTAAGAAGAGTTTCAATTCAGGGAATCGCTCCAAATAGTTTGTTGTCATAAAATTTAGTTTTATGCCCCAAAAATATTTGCGAGACTTTGTTCAAGTAGTAATGTGCAAGCAGTTTCGGCTGGCGAGGGTTGCCCGGAAAAAGAAAAACAATCTTGTAGGTTATTTTACCTTTTTAGGTATAGCAGCTTTAAAAGCAGCAACCATCTTGGGAAGAATATCCGGACTTGAATATTTGCGCTCCATCAAGCGCGATCTTAGTTTTTTATAATTAATTTCTGATTGCTGAAAGATTCCGAAAAACTGACGTCGCAGTTCAGGTATTACCACCCCTCTGTCTTTAGAAGGGACATGATCTAAAAATCCAACTTCCTCAAGTGCGATCCAAACTTCCAATAGTTGCAAAGTCTTTGCCTCATCTTTTCCGGAACTTTCAATATGCATTCGGAATTGTTGAATTTCCAACCTGTGCTGTAGAAGAGCGATTCTTTCTAAAAGCATAATAAAATGCTTGTCACGAATTGTCAAGTGCTCGTTGATTTCAGCAAGGTGCTCTGCTTTGAGCTTTATCTGATTCAAAGTTACTTCAATCGTTTTTTTGTACTTTGCATGTAAGAGAAATAGCTCAGGAGCATCTATTAGAAAAGAAGAATTTGCTTCATTCTCAATTCTAAATTCCTGAATTAGATACTTTACCTCTTCAAGCTGACACATTTTTTCCTCATACGAATCATCACCATTAGCAAATTGATCTATGTATATCCAAAACTGTTTGCACAGTGGCTTTAATCTTGCATTTACATATGAAGGCGTACCTAAAATAGACAAGTCCGATATAGAGTATACAAATCCTGGCTTTTTCGAAATAGATTGCTTGGTGAAGAATTCAAGAGCGGAAAGTGAAGCTCTCTTCAGTAGCAGTCTTGTGTTGTCAACAAGGCTCAAGTCAGGGTTAATATTAAATGTCAGTGTTATCGCTTCCATGGTAAATTTTTTACAAAACTGGTATAGATAGGTGATATTACGAACAGCGGGCCTGTTGACTCAAAGGCGAGAAATAGAGTTTGTTATTTCAAAGAATAACAAAAATGTGAATAACGTATACAGCAAGTGGTTTCGCTTGCGATTTTCTGTGGAAAAAAAGGCAAAGAGTTTGTCCAAATTCAGTATTTGGAATCACTAAAAAAGAAAGAATTTTTCGACGAGTTGCAGAAACTTCCGGAAGTATTTTCAAATCAAGTGTCAAAAATAAATATCCGCACTCAGGCAATTCCTTACTTCTCCCTTTGCGTCACTTATGTTTCCATCAAACATAAGGAAAGGCGAGGATCTTGCGAATCTTCTGGAAATGTCTGGTATGTTCCAATAAGTTTTAGAAGTTTTTGAGCAATTCTAGGCGATTTTCAAAGGAGTAGGTCAATATTTATGGCAGATAAGTACTACAGATTTACTCTTACAAATCGCTTCAATTTTATTGTAAAATCATCAAGATGAACTGGAGAATTTTGGACTTTTATTACTAACTTGTCAAATATTGACAAGTATGAAGGGGGGCGTGTATACAGTTGGAGAAATTATTAAGTCTAAAAGACTAAAAATTGGTTTGTTGCAAAGCGATGTAGCAGAAAGGCTAGGGATTGATGCACCGATGCTTAGTAAAATTGAAAAAGGATTACGGCAACTTAAGCGGGAGCAGATTACCTCAATTGCCCATATTCTCAAAATCGATGAAGATGAAATGTTGACCCTTTGGTTAACTGATCAAATTTACGATGTTATAAAGGACGAAGAATTTGCTTTAGAAGCAATTAGGGTAACGGAAGAAAAAATTCTATGCAAAAGCAAAGCAAAAACAAAATATCATCACGGTTAGAAAAGTATGAAAACGCTAAATTATATTGATCTTTTTGCAGGTGCCGGAGGTCTTTCAGAGGGCTTCATTCGACAAGGATTTCATCCTATTGCTCATGTGGAGATGAACAAAGAGGCGTGTGATACACTAAAAACAAGACTGGCATTTCATTATTTGTCTGAAAATGGACGAACTGAAGTTTATGTCAAATACCTAAAAAACAAAATTACCAAAGAAGAATTATGGAATGCGGTTCCAGAAAAATTGATTAACTCAGTTATAAATAATGAGATTTCGAGCACCTCAATTCAAAGTATATTTCAAATAATTGATGCGCAGCTGTCTAATAAAAAAATTGATATAATTATCGGCGGCCCACCTTGTCAAGCCTACTCACTTGTAGGTCGAAGTCGAGATCCTAAGCGGATGATAGGGGATAAAAGAAATTATTTATTCCGCTATTACGCAGAGTTTCTTAAGAGATATAAGCCTAAGTATTTTGTTTTCGAAAATGTACTTGGATTACTAACTGCTGGAAATAGAAAATATCTTGATGAAATGATTAACCTGTTTTCGGGAATTGGCTATTCCACAGATTTTCAGGTATTAAATGCAGAAGAATACAGTGTCTTGCAAAAACGAAGACGTGTCATAATTATTGGGCAAAGGGGTAAGAAACGGTTTCCTTTTCCGGAACTTTCCAAAACCCCCAATAGCTATGAGCTTATGAAAGATTTATTTTATGATTTGCCAACTCTACAACCTGGTCAAGAGCTCCCTATCGCTAAGTATACCAGACCTATTAACAAGTATTTAAAAGAAACGGCTACTCGAAACGGGATGGAATTTGTAACACAACATATTACACGACAACACAATAAAAGAGATTTAGAGATATATTCTATAGCCATAAAAAAATGGCTTAATAAAAAGGAGAGATTGAGGTACGACGAGTTACCAACCCGATTACAAACACATCAGAAAAAAAATATATTTCTTGATCGTTTTAAGGTAGTAGATCCAAAAGGGCACTCACATACAGTTGTTGCCCACATATCAAAAGACGGACATTATTATATTTATCCAGATCCTAATCAGGTACGCTCAATTTCTGTTCGTGAAGCCGCAAGGATTCAATCGTTTCCTGATGATTATTTTTTTGAAGGAGGAAGGACAGCAGCGTTTAAACAAATTGGGAATGCAGTTCCGCCATTGATGGCAGAAAAAATCGCTGCATCATTAAAATATCTTTTGCTAAACAGCTAAAGCAACATTGAAGTAAAACAACATGAATCAGGGTTTAATTCAGAAATTGCATTACTCTTATGCAAGGCAAAACGAAGCCCATTCGCTTCCATTGCCACTGAAACATTCACTTCAACTAATTACTGATTTTTTTGCAAATAATATAAGCAACAAGCTTTGTTTGGTTTTTCCGTCAAAAGAGTATTTTGCTCAATGGTTAACTGTGCCAACAGTTTTATTCCAAATTGAAAATGATTATACGAAATACAAAGAGGAAATCTTTGACTCATACAGGCAATATAATCTAGGGGACAAGTTGAAACTCAATGGAGATGCTATTGTTGAATGGGCTGGAATCAGAAACAGCTCTGTTGCTTTTAAAGCGGGCAAGGAGCCAAACATTGCAACTTTCACCATTGACATAACCCAGTCAATAAAACTTCAGCGCACAGAACAAACAAGGCAACTCTCATCTCTAAAACGAGTAAAGCAAGCCCTTCCCGGAAAAATCATTACTCCAATTGACGAATTGTTGGAAATAAACACTTATGGCAACAATGAGTTCATTAAAAATAAAATTTGCCTTGTAAGTAAATTCAAATCTTTTGATGATTCCATTGAAGATATTGCAATGAACTATACTTCATTGCCGGAATATTTTCAAGTAGGAAAGATTGATGAAAACGGTGCAGCGGACATAAACAGTCCCCTGCTTATTTCAAACAACCTTTCTACTCTTGCTTTATATGTTACGCTTTCTTCAAGTTCAGTTTCAAAAATTATAATTGATGGATTTTCAACAATACAGGAAAGAGGAACTGACTTTTCTGACATTGATGTAAAGAACATTCCAACGATTCTGATTACCGACTTGTCAGAGATTGATAGTTTCGAAACCATTGGTAGTTATGGTTTTGAGTTTTTTAATTTCACAAAAGGGAATATTCAACTTGACCATTCAGCTAATCTTTCTCCCTTTCACTCTTTTGAGAAGAAGCTGAGAAAATACATTTCATTCAATGTTGTAAAAGAGATTTGCCATGATGTAGAACTTGAAACAACCACACAGAAAATCCACTCCATTGAAAAGGATGAATCCAACAATGATTTGACTTCACTGAAAATATCTCTCATTCAATTAACTAACCTTGTTTCAAGAGTTGCACACTTACCAACGACAGAAGAAATTTCAGCGCTGAACTGCAAAATAAACAGCCTTGAAACTTTGTTTCTCCGATGCAGAATGTGGTTAGGTGATTCAAGCAAGCCAATTGAAGAAAGTATTTCACTTTTAAAATCTATTATTGCAAGGTACGCAACGCAGCCATCTGAAAAATGTGCAAGGTTGAAAAATCTCATGAGTTCAAACCAATATGATTACATCATTTGCTCTACAGAAGAAGAGGCAAAAGCTTTAGATGAATCGCTTCCGGCACACATTCAGAAACCAATAGTAATTTCTGTTGCAGATGTGAACGACAAATTACTTTCAAGCAAACCGCAGAAGGCAATTCTTACAGGATGGGCTAAATCAAACAATATCAACAGAGTTCTTTCATCATTTCTTTTCGCTGAACTCACAGTTATGTTTTATCAGTTTGAAAACAAGTATTACAACTCTCTGCAAAGAAGAAACAAACAATATATTGCGAACATTAAGGCAACCATAAACAGCAAAGGTATCCGTTCAGAAACTGATTCAGCAAAACAAAGTGGTTTTGGCGATTTGTATTCTTGTGATGAAGTAAGCGAGGCAACTGCTGAAAGCTCGTTTGACATTTTGGGTTTTGAATTCAAGCTTGACAATGCACAGTATTCAAGATATGCAGCAAAGGGTAATTTGATTGACAGCATAAGGGCAAAGCGAATTCTACTTGAAAGCGACTTTTTTGTTTACACAACTGAATCACACAAATTTCTAGTCATAAACGAGTTGATTCAAAGGAAGCGTGAGAAAGCAAATTTACACAGGAGAAAAGTTGAATCGTTGCAAACTGGTGATGTGATTGTTTTGATTAACACCGACAGAGATATCTTGGTTGAGTTGGTTGAGAAAAATATTAATTCAAAAGAACTGGCTTCGGTAAAACAGTGGACAGACCTTTGGAAAAATCTCTTGAAAGAATACTACGCTTCAATCGGAAGTGATTTCAAAAAATTAATTGAGGACTTGCGGAAAAATGATTGCCAGAAACATGAAGTTACAATCAGAGCATGGTTGCAGGACGAAAGTAGAATTGGTCCAGATGACAACGCTGACCTAATCAGCATTGCACTACTTACAAACTCAAATCTATTGAATGATAACATTAACACAGTGAGGGAGGCAATTAGAAAAATGACAGGATGGAGAATGAAAGCATCTGACCTAATCACAGACAAAATAAAAACTTGGATTCATGAGTTTGCTAACAGTTCAATAATTAACAAAAAAATTTTGGTTGAAGGATTAGGAAGTGTAATTGTTTTGAAAGTTATTGAGGTTTCAAATATGTGGGAGAGTATTGATGTTCGCTATGTAAACAGGTTACTTCAAAAAGAAATTACCTGATGGCAAAACTCCTACCACCATATATTGACAAGAGTTGCAAAAGCACAGGTGAGAAAATGCTATTTGAGATTTTCAAGAATAGTCCTTTCACTAAAGATTGGATTGTGCTACATTCACTTAACTTGTCGCAACACACGGTTCGCTTGTATGGTGAAATTGATTTCCTGATTCTGATTCCAAGAGGAGGAATTTTTGTCATGGAAGTAAAAGGTGGTGATGTAAAATGTATAGATGGAGTTTGGCACTTCACAAACAAATTCAATATAACAAACACAAGCAACGTTGGTCCGTTCAACCAGGCTAGAGATGCAATGTTCTCATTGCGTTCTGCCATTGAAAAAGAATTTGGTAAAGGACACAAGTACACAAAAATTCTTTTTGGCTTCTTGTGTGCTTTCCCTCACATCAATTTTGACAAACATAGTCCAGAATATGAGCAGTGGCAGATTCTTGATAAAGATTCCATCAGAAACGGAACGGAAATATTTTTTCAGAATCTTGTTAGGCAGTTCATCAACAAAAACAAAAACGAAAGCTGGTTTTCTGAAAAAGATTCATTACCTGACTCCTCTGATTTGAATTCGCTTTGCGATTTTCTTAGAGGAGATTTTGAAAGAGTGCGGACAGTAAAAGAAAGATTGGCAGTGTTTGATAATGAATTAAAAAAATACACGGAGGAACAATACAGAATACTTGATTCAATTCAACTAAATGAAAGAAGTGTAATACAGGGAGGAGCCGGAACAGGAAAGACAATGATTGCCATTGAATCAGCAGTGCGATCGGCAGCAGGTGGAAAGACAGTTTTTCTCACTTGCTATAACCGATTGATTGGTGAGTGGATGCAAAAACAAGTTGAAGAATGGAAAGATAAAATCACTGTTTCAAGTTTACATAGTTTCTTATTTGAGCAGTCAAAAGGATTTGACCACGATAAAACACAAAGTGGCAAACAAGAATTTTACAGTAAGTATTTGCCCCTGTTACTTAAAGACATTTATCAAAAAGGAATTAGCAAAAAGTTTGATAAATTGATTGTTGATGAAGGTCAGGACTTAATTAGAGAAGAATACCTGAGTTTATTTGATTCAATGGTGTCAGGTGGTTTGCAAAACGGCAATTGGGAAATTTATGGTGATTTTGAAAGACAAGCAATCTATGCACAACTTACAAGAGCTGAAATGCTTGACTTACTTAAAGGTTCAGGACAACATTCAAAATTTCTTTTGAAAATAAATTGCAGGAACACAAAACAAGTCGGAGAAGAAACTTCTCTGATTTCAGGATTTGAGAAGCCACCATTTTTGCTGGAATATCTTGAAGGAATTCCGGTTGAATACATTTTCTACAATAATGAAGTCCATCAGAAAACTTTGATTTCACAGCAATTGCAAAAGCTTTCGTCAAGTAAAATTCCAATGCATGAGGTGGTAATTATTTCACCACGAAAATATGAAAACACATGTTCTGATTCAGTTCTAGGTTTTTCAATCAGAGAAATAAAAAACAACAGTGAGATTTCACCGACACAGAATTTCTATGGCTTTGCAACTGTACAGTCATACAAAGGCATGGAGAGCAATTACGTATTGATTACTGACATTGAAGATTTGTCAAGTGAAAATGCTAAGTCGCTTTTGTATGTAGGAATGAGCAGAGCACGATATGGTTTGATTCTTTTCATTGCTGAATCTATGAGAAGCGAATACAAAGAAATTCTTAAACGCAAACTCAATTAATATGAGAGACGATATTTTAAATTTCATAAAAAAGGAATTGATAGGTCCTGACCCCATCAAACCCCATATACAGGAGAATGGAGAGGAAATTCTTCTTAACGAACCGCCAAGATTAAGATATGGTGCAGGTGTTTTATTTCCGAGAGCAGCGACTTTTGAAAAAGCGGATTCAACAACAACAGAAGAAGAAAAAGTTTTTGAGAAACTAGAAGAAGAAAAAAAAGAAAATGACGAGCCAGTAAAAGCAGAACAAAGCAAAGCGCCTGTTGACATGGCAGAAGATTTTGAAGAAGAAATCGGACTTGCGAATTCATTTCTTCCTTCTGCAATGGGATTCAGTTGCTTTTCAAAAATTCCGAATGACGGTTTCACGATAAAAGCAACACTTGGTGTTTATGAAATAAGAGAATACAGTTATCAAAAAGAGGATGGAACTTCTGTTTCAAGAAAGGCATATTACCGTAAATCACTTGACCAAGAGTTTACCGTGAGTGCAAGTGAAATTCCGTTGCAGTCAGGCAAGTCCTTTGACACAATATTGGTTGATAAAGACGGAAAGGTAATCAATCTCAAACTAAATGTCAGAAACAGAACTCACGAGATAAAACCATCAAACAATATTCATCTTTTCACATTCACATTGATAAACCTGAATACCGGCGGAACAGAAAATATCAAGAATGAAGATTGCTTTTTTCAGGTTTCATTTTCTGTTACAGCAAATGAAAAATGTTTTTGTCCATACAAATCAACATCATCCAAAACAGACAAAGATGATGAAAAGTCAAATCTTCTTCTGTTTCGAAAGAAAAAAACATTTGCAGTTGGACACGGTTGTTCACCCTCATGGAATGATAAGGATATTCACTTTACTGATGCAATTACTACGGAAGCAATTCCAGTTTATGAAATAAAACCAATCGTACCGAATGAATTGAAAAGTGTTGAGCTGAAAATGTTTGACCTGAGTGATTTGTCGGAAAAAGACATCACCATAAATCTTTTAAAGCTGAATGCGGAATATGAAGAATGGATAGACAAACAGGAAGAAGTTGCAAATGCAGAATTAAAAGATGAACTTCTGGAAACGGCATTGCGACATATTGATAGTTGCCGTTTGTGTTTGCAGAGGATGAAAGAAGGAGTTGATGTTTTGAAAAGCAATGAAAAAGTAAATCGTGCTTTCAAGCTGATGAATCGTGCAATGTTGTTACAGCAACTTCACTACAGCATTGAAACAAGAAACTGGATTCTTGATAGAGGAAATATAACCGGAGTGAATGATGGTGTTATTCCAAATATCAATGACAGTTCAACATGGAAACAAGGGCTTGGAGCATGGAGACCATTTCAACTTGCGTTTATTTTAATGAATTTAAATGCAATGTTGGATTCAAGTCACGGAGATAGAGAAATGGTTGACCTGATTTGGTTTCCGACTGGTGGTGGAAAGACAGAAGCGTATTTGGGGTTGTCTGCATTTACAATTTTTCTAAAAAGATTAAAAGATAAAAGCGATTCAGGCACAACAGTGCTAATGCGTTACACATTGCGACTGCTTACAGCACAACAGTTTCAAAGAGCAGCCGCATTGATTTGTGCTTGCGATAAAATCAGAAAAGAGAATGAAGATGAATTAGGAACAACGAGAATTACAATCGGACTTTGGGTTGGTTCTGATACAACACCAAACAGAAGAGACGAAGCACGAAGGGCGTTTCAAATAATGGAACAAGGCAGAGAAGAAGAAAACCCTTTCATTGTTTTGAAATGTCCGTGGTGTGGTACACAAATGGGTTATCTGAAAGAAGCAAGAACAAACAAAGTAAAAGGTTATAAGCGAAGGAAAGTAGGAACGAAAGAATCAATCATTTATCAGTGTGACAATCAACAATGCGATTTCTCAAAAGCAGATTTCAATTTGCCGCTTGTTGTTATAGATGATGATATTTATGAGAACCCACCTACTCTCTTAATCGGTACGGTTGACAAGTTTGCAATGCTTACTTGGAAACCGGAGGCAAAATCAATTTTTGGTTTCAGAGGAAACGAGAGAATGTTTTCACCGCCTGAATTAATCATTCAGGATGAGCTGCATTTGATTTCGGGCCCCTTGGGTTCAATGGTCGGTTTGTATGAAACAATGATTGAAGAACTCTGTACTTCAAATAATGTAAAGCCAAAAATTATTGCATCGTCAGCAACAATCAGTAGAGCCAAAGAACAAATCAATTCGCTTTATGGCAGAGGAACAAACAATGTAAATATTTTCCCTGCACAATGTTTAAGTGCGGGTGATTCATTCTTTGCATACGAGGACACAACAAGCACAGGTAGAGTTTACGCAGGCATATTTGCATCCGCTTTACCCTCACATGCAACAGCACAGGTGAGAGTTATTTCCGCGTTGCTTCAATCGGTAAAATCTGTCTCTGTTAAAGAAGAAATTTTAAGAGATCCATATTGGACTGCCTTGACTTACTTCAACAGCATTCGTGAGTTAGGACATGCAGCTACACTCATTCGTGCAGACATACGGGAATATATGAATTCCATTTGGATTCGAAAAGCAATTAAAGGTGATGAAAGAAGATTCATTAACAGAGATATTGAATTAACAAGTCGTATTAACAGCAATGATATTCCGGAATACTTAGAACAACTTTCAAAATCATGGACAGGAGACAGAACAGAATATCCTGTTGATGTTTGTCTTGCGACAAATATGATTTCAGTTGGCGTCGATATTCCACGGTTAGGTTTAATGACAGTTATCGGACAACCAAAAACTACATCGGAGTATATTCAGGCAACAAGCCGTGTTGGTCGTTCAAAGAAAGGTCCCGGACTTGTCTTCACAATTTACAATTGTTCAAAACCAAGAGACCGTTCACACTTTGAACATTTCCAGGAATACCATTCAAAAATCTACAGCAAAGTTGAACCAACAAGTGTTACACCCTTTTCAGCACCGGCAAGAGAAAGAGGATTGCATGCAATCTTAGTTGGACTGATTAGATTTTATTCAACAGACCAAAGTTCAAACACACCAAGACCTTTTCCACAAAAAGAAATTATTGAAAGAGTAACTCAAATAATTTTTGACAGAGTTCATTTGATTGATGATGAGGAATACGAAAAGACATTAGAACTGATTGAAGAAAAACTGGACTACTGGAAAAATGAATTGCCACTTGTTTACGGTTCATTCGGACAGCAAACAAATATTCCGTTAATGTATCCGGCAGGAACAAATCCATCAGAAGATATTAAAGCAAGAGCATGGTCAACACCAACATCAATGAGAAATGTTGATTCAACTTGTGAAGCATATGTTATTCCGGCAGAATACTTAAACATTGACAATTAAAATATGCCAGCTAAAAAACCAATAAGAAGATCGCAGTTAATTTCTCCGTGGGGAGTTGGACAGATGATAAATTTTCCAAAAGATGAATCATTGATGGTTGTGGGGCTTGATATGTGGGAAGAGAAATACAGAACTCTTTCTGAGTTAGATGAATTCAAAGTAACTGAAGAACGATTAGCAAAACGATTAGGAGTAAAAGAATTCAGATTGCCGCCTGACTTCAGAGACCCAGGGCCGGGGGTTACAAATCCTTCTTTAAAAATTCCATTTGTAAGATTTCCACGGTGGCACTATTGCACAAGGTGTGGCCACATGGAGAAGGTTTCAATTTACGATTCACAGAAACCAACTTGCTCAGGAATTTCTTTTGGTTCAGGAAGGTCTTGTAATGAAATAGCTGAAAGAAAAAGACAGCAATTGATTCCAGTTCGATTTATTGCTATTTGTCCTCATGGACACATTGAAGATTTTCCTTTCATGCAATGGGTGCATGGCGGAGCTCAGCCGGAAGGTCAACATGATTTGAGATTGAGAGCTGGAAGAAGTTCAGGTGCTTTGTCGGGTATTGAAATCACTTGCAGTTGTGGTGCACATAAAACAATGGCAGGTGCTTTCAACGAGCAATCACTTACAAAAATTGGAGTTACTTGTTCTGGTGGCAGACCGTGGTTAGGTCAGGAATCGGAACGAAACAATGCAACTCATTGTGGACAACATTTAATAGTAGTTCAGAAAGGTGCATCAAATGTTTATTTCTCACAAGTTCGGAGTTCAATCTATTTGCCACAATGGGAAAAATCAGTTGACAGAAGATTAGTTGAAGTGTTGGAAAAGAATTGGGGATTCCTGACTACAGGAATGGAGAACGGAAATTTTCAGCGAATGAGATTTGAATTGGTTGCAGAAAGAAATTTTGCTGAGGATAAGAAAGAATTTTATACTGATAAATTATTAGAAGCGGCTTCAAAAAGAATCGCAGGTGCTGACAGTTCTAACACTGATGATTCGGAGGAGAAATACCGCAAGATGGAATACGATGCAATACTTGCAGAAGCCGGAGGAGAGAATCAGGATTTTTTTGTAACGAAGAATCAAGCGAATACTTATGATTACTCCGAAACAAGCGGTGCAATCAGTAACGGCTTTACAAGCATTGGGTTGTTGCACAAGCTAAGAGAGACAAGAGCATTCGTAGGTTTTTCTAGATGGCTTCCTGATGATGGAAAATCTTTGACTGAAAAAAAGAACTTCATAAAACTTGGACAGCGTATTGAATGGCTTCCAGCAGTTGTTGTGAGAGGCGAAGGAGTTTTCTTTGAGTTTAATGAGAAGCGTTTGAAAGAGTGGGCTGCAAAAGATGAAGTGACTAAGAGAGCAAAATATTTATCTGACAACTACAACCGACCACGGGAATTGAAAGGACAAAAGAGAAGGGAAATAAAACCCGAATTTGTTTTGATTCACACTTTTGCCCATTTAGTCATTAACCAGTTTAGTTACGAATGTGGTTATGGAAGTTCAGCTTTGAGAGAAAGGATTTATTGCAATTTCCAAATGAAACAATGAACGGAGTTTTGATTTACACTGCATCAGGTGATTCAGAAGGTTCATTAGGCGGACTTGTAAGGCAAGGCAAACAAGGTAATCTTGAAACGATTGTTTACAACGCAATTGAAAATGCAAGGTGGTGTTCAAGTGACCCAATTTGCATTGACAGTCACGGACAGGGTCCGAACTCATGCAATCTTGCAGCTTGTCATAACTGTTCGCTGTTGCCGGAAACTTGTTGTGAAGAATCAAACATGCTGCTTGACAGGGCAATGTTGATTGGAGAGTTGGACAATCCTTCAATTGGGTATTTTAATTTCAAATAGTGATGAAAAGAAAAGCCCTCACACAAAAAAATACGCTCTTAAAAAACCCACAAGTCAACGCTGAAGACATTTATTTAAGAGTGTATTTTTTCTCTCAACCTTTGGTGTTTTAATATTTTTGCTACTGCAAAAGAATAACAGCAGCTAGTAAAAGTATTTGCAAAAGCAGCGATGAACAATGTAACATCATCTATTTGCAAGCATCAGCAGCGGTTTGGGCTCGACGTTCAATGTTCAGCTTTAGTTCTTAATTTCAACAACATATTTACACATGGGCATTTGTACCGTGCTGGACAATCAATAAATTCCCTGCCTTCGCAAATACTCAAATGTTAGGGTACATTCTATAATAGTCAGAACATACATTTTACTGCCATCATTTCCTCTTTCACCTTACTCGCCACAACCTTTGCATATCCTTGCGTATGCTTTATGGAACTGTGGCCCAGCATTTTTGCTACGGATTCCAGAGAAACCCCATTGCTTAGTGTGACAGTGGTGGCAAATGTGTGTCTTCCGAGGTGAGTGAACATAGGTTTCCGGATTCCCGCTAATTCTCCCAGCTTTTTCAGGCCTTCGTTGAATTTTTGATTGCAGGGGATCTTCCATTGAAAGTCCCGAAAATCATCGGTTTTCGAATATTTCCGTAAAATGGCTTCTGCTTTCGGAAGAAGCGGAACAATACTGAGCATATTATTTTTAGTACGGGGGTGTTTAATGTAAAATGATCCATCATTATCCTGCTGTATAAAAACGCGACTCATTTTTTTGAGATCACTGTACGGAAGACCAGTAAAACAGGCAAAAAGAAAAGCATCTCGCTTCAATTCTAAAGAAGGAGTCAAATTCTTCAATTCTTCCAGTGCTTTTATTTCGTTCAATTCCAGAAACTCCCGGTCTACTTGTTCTCTTTTCATCACGTAGCTGTCAAATGGGTTTTCCTTGATTACCCTATTTTTTACCGCTGGCAATAGAATCGATTTCAGACATCCCATAAGCGCAGAAGTTGAATTGTGACTATTCTTCTTTTCTCTCCGCATATACTGGTAAAATCCAGAAATAAAATCAAGATTAACCTTACTTACCGGAAAATTCCGGCCACCTGCTTTATAGGCGAGGTAGTTGTTCAGGTAGTTGATCGTGCGTTTATATTTATACCAAGTTGTTTTAGTTATATCTACCCCCATGCGCTCGGTTAGTTCCTTATTTTTTAGCTCCATATAATCTTGGAGAGACTGGGGAGGGGCGGTCCTGCCTTTCATTTCGTTAACCAGGTCATCCAGAGTGAATTCCTCGCCCAGATACTTTAGCCGTCCAAAGTGATGTTCTGCGTTGGAAAGGATCTTATGCAGGTGGTGGTTGATGGTCGAGGCGGAGGGGTGTTTTAGGCTCACCATCCGCTCCTCTTTCATCCACATTTCGGGCGGACAGGTGAGTCCGGTGAACACATCTTTGCGCTGTGCTCGGTAAATGACTCGGAAGACGATTGGGGACTCTCCATTGTGATATGCTCGGCTGGCCTTGAGCATGAAATTGAAGTGGATCTCGGTGGGGCCTTTTTTGTTTGTGCTCATATTTCTGCTGTTTAAAGGTGTAAAAATCAGATAGTTACAACCAACTCAGCGATGCTATATGAAGCA
>Ga0194121_10007333_pt1 | contig 14398 bp, 11 predicted proteins | sample TA2MahCa50mmetaG_FD_148609 | JGI IMG/M metagenome (GOLD analysis project Ga0194121, IMG submission 148609) | Freshwater microbial communities from Lake Tanganyika, Tanzania - TA2015020 Mahale Deep Cast 50m | ecosystem: Environmental > Aquatic > Freshwater > Lake | place: Tanzania: Lake... | reverse complement strand
TATGCGGAGGTGCTCAAGCCGCTGGCTGCCGCCGCGCCTGTGTTCGCCTCGCTGGGCAACCACGACGGCGGCAAGTGGGCCGCGCAACCACGTCATGGCGGCTACGCAGACCACAGTGAGGTCCGCCGATGCCTCGCGGCTGCCGGAGTCAAGGTGCTTGTAAATCAATCGCACGGCATCACCATGCACGGACGCAAGCTCCGCCTCGTCGGCTTGGGCGATTTGTGGGCCGGGGAACTCGACGCGCAGGAAGCCTTCCGTGCTGTCGCCGAGCCGGACAGCAGCACGCTTCTGCTCATGCACAACCCCGACAGCAAGGACGCCGTGACTGATTTTTCCTGGCAACTCGCCCTCTGTGGCCACACGCACGGTGGCCAGTGCAAGCTGCCCTTTTTCGGGACGCCCTTCGCACCGGTGCGCGACCATCGCTACGTGGCTGGACTCAACCGCTGGCGGGACCGTTGGATTTTCACCACCCGCGGCGTCGGTAACCTCCACGGTGTCCGCTTCAACTGCCGCCCTGAAGTAAGCCTCCTCACTCTGACCTGACCATGCGCGCACCCGTTTTCCCGTTTCGTTTTTGCTGTCTTTTCCTTCTCGCGCTCGGCTGCTCCACGGGCTCGAAGGTCGTCACCACCACCGGGAGCATCGTCGGCAAGACCGCCGCCACCGCCATCAGCACCAGCGGGAAAGTGGCTGGCGCAACTGTTGCGGGCACCGCCACTATCGCCAAGTCCGCTGTCACCACCACCGGCTCCGTCGCTACTTCGATCGCCAAGACCGCCTTCGTCACCGTCGTTGACACAGCCACGGGCGCGACGCGCCAAATTCCTTGGACCGAGGGCATGAAGCTCTACGCCGCTGCCCAGGCTGGTGAAGTCAACGCCGCGTTGAAAGCCATCCAACTCTTTCGCGGCAACGAAGTCATCGCCTCGACCAGCACCGCGAAGCTCGCGGCCACCGCCCCAGGCCCGCAGTTGCAGCCGGGCGACGTGATCCGCATCAGCAACTTAAAGCCATGAGCCGTCACAGGCACTTCGTTTAAGCGCGTCAGGCCTGTCGGCCTTGGGCTGATGGTTGCGTCCCACACAACAACCGCAACCTTACAAAGTCGCTGGCGGGAACAGCGAAGTAAGGCCGCGGCGCAGACTCGCCTTACCCGCGCTCCGGTATTTTCGCCGAGCGCAACGAGCCGTCCGCGTTCTCAGTGATGAGGCAAAAGTCTGCCGGCTGCCCGACGGCGATTTTATTGGGCAGGCCCATTAGTTCAGCCGGGCGCTCGGAGAAGTGCGGCCATACGTCACGCCAAGATTTTCCCAGCATTTGCGCGGCGCGTGTGATGCCGTCCACGGGCTTGAGCGCGGAGCCAGCAAAGTTTGGCCTGCCCGGCTGGCGCACGATCTGGTCCGCGCCGACTTCAAGTTCTATCGCACCAATCGTATAGCGTCCCGGCGGCGCACCAGCGGCGGACATTGCATCGGTCGTATAGTAGATCCGCTCCAGCGGCAGCGCACGGTGCATGTGCCGGAACAAGATGGGAGAAACGTGATGTGTATCCGGGATGAGGCTGGGCATTAGTCCCGGCGTGTCAAAGACGCGCCAGAGGATGTTGTCATGCCGGTCGAGTTGCTGCGGAATGCCGTTGCCGAGGTGCGTGAAACCGCGCGCGCCCACCGTGACGGCCTCGCGGATGCGCTCGGCCGACGCGTTGGTGTGGCCAAGGCTCACGACAATGCCGAGCGAGACGGCGCAGCGGATGGCTTCCAGTGAACCGCCACGTTCGGGTGCGAGCGTGAGCAGCACCAGATCGGAGCCGGTCACAGCGCGTAACTCGCGAAGATCGGCCTCGGTCGCATCGCGCATCACGGCAGGGTTGTGCGCGCCTTTGAAACCAACTTCCGGCGAGAGGAAGGGGCCTTCGATATGCCAGCCTACCAATGCGGAGCGGAGTTCCGCATTTGCATCGCGGATGGCCTTCGCCCGACGTGCGCGGGCCATCATCTTCGGCCACTCGTCCGTGATCAGCGTGAAGCAGAAGCGCCCGCAACCGTCACGACGCATCTGGCGCGCGGCGGAGAGCAAATGCGCCTCAGTGAGGTGATCATCACGCTGAAAATCCACGCCGCCGTAACCGTTGATCTGCAGATCGAAAAGCGTGGGGGCAAGCCAGCCACCGTCCGTTTCGTCCTTAGCCGGACTGACTTCGGAGATGATACCCCCACTCCATTTCACGCGCAGGTGCTGGCCGCTGGCGAAGTGGCGTCCACATATTTCACCGTGATGCATGTCGAATTCGTAGCGTGACGGGCGACGGGCTTCGAGCAAGAACCTTATTAGGCCAACCTTCGCTGCAACTGCCGCCGGTAGTCCCGGGGCGCAACTTGAAGGACAGGCTAAACGCGCCCTCGCTCAAGTGCGGGGCGCGGGCGACAGTGGCACGGACAATCTCCCAAACGTCGTTTGTTCCCCGACGCGGCCTGCGTGAGATAACTTTAAGCCTTACTGCCCAGCTTTGACCGAGATCAGCTCAATGTCGAAAATGAGCGTTGAATTTGGGCCGATGTCACGGCCCGCACCGCGCTCGCCGTAGGCCAACTCGGACGGAATGAACAGCTGCCACTTCGCGCCTTCCTTCATGAGTTGGAGCGCCTCGGTCCAGCCTTTGATGACGCCGTTGACGGGAAATTCCGCCGGCTCGCCGCGCTTGTAGGAGCTGTCGAACTCCGTGCCGTTAATGAGTGTGCCTCGGTAGTGGGTCTTTACGGTGTCGGTGGCCTTCGGGGTCTTGCCGGTGCCGTCTTTGATGACTTTGTATTGGAGGCCGCTGGCGGTGGTCTTCACGCCTTCCTTCTTTTTGTTGTCCGCGAGGAATTTCTCGCCTTCAGCCTTGTTTTTTCCGAGGCCCTCTTCGCGGGCGGCAGATTGCTTGGCCATCATCTTTTTCTGGAAGTCCTGCATTACCTGCTGCACCTCCTCATCAGTGAGTTGCGGCTTCGCACCAGCGAAAACGTCCTTCATCGCAGCAGCGAGGGCGTCCGGATTGATATCCAGCCCTTCCTGTTTCATGCTCTTGCCGATGTTGAGGCCAATGCTGTAGCTGACTTTGTCCTTGTCGTCTTTGAGGGTCATTTTGGTATCGGCGGCGGACGCGGCCCCGGTCAGAAGGCCGAGAGCGAGGGCGGCGGTGGTGATGGCTTTCATTGCGTTGTGTTATGAGCGCCCGGAACGGACCGGCCGCGATTGGCGTAAAGCTACCAGCCGTCGCCTCCAACGCGAGGGAAATTTCCAAAGCTTTAGGTAAGGATGATTTCTGACCTAGCATCTTTAATCACCCCACCACGAGATTCACCATCTTGCCGGGCTTCACGATGACCTTCTTCACGGTCTTGCCTTCGAGCAGCGGCTTAACCTTCTCGGCGGCGCGAGCGGCGGCTTCGTGCGCGGCTTCGTCGGCACCGGCGGCGAGGCGGATGACGTCCCGCAGCTTGCCGTTCACGGAGACGGGCACTTCCACTTCGCTCTCGACGAGCAGCGCGGGGTCGTGGCTGGGCCAAACGGCATAGCTCAATGATGGGGCGCGCTGGCCGAAGGCGGCGTGCAGGCGTGCCCACAGTTCCTCGGCCAAGTGCGGCGCGAAGGGCGCGAGCAGTTGCAGGAAGGTGCGCATCACGGACAACGGGCGCGACTGCCAGCCGTTGGCCTCGTTCACGAAGACCATCATCGCGCTGATGGCGGTGTTGAAACGCAGGTGGTCGAGGTCTTCCGTCACCTTCTTGATGCAGGCGTGGAGCGCCTTGAGCTGCGAGGGCGAGGCGGCCACTTCGGCGATGGCACCATTAAGCAGGATCTGGTCGAGCAGTTCAGCACCCGGCTGCGCGGCGGTGGTTTGCGCCTGCTCGAACGCGGTCTCGGACTTTTCGTCCACGAACAACCGCCAAACACGCCCAAGGAAGCGATAAACACCCTCGACGCCGCGCGTGTTCCACGGCTTGGTGTCCTGCAACGGACCCATGAACATCTCATACAGGCGGAAGGCGTCCGCGCCGAACTCGCGCAGCACGTCGTCGGGGTTCACCACGTTGCCGCGCGACTTGGACATCTTCTGGCCATCCTCGCCGAGAATGAGGCCCTGATTCACGAGCTTGAAGAACGGCTCGGCGGTCGAGACATGGCCGAGGTCGAAGAGAACCTTGTGCCAGAAACGGGCGTAGAGGAGGTGGAGGACGGCGTGCTCCGTGCCGCCCACGTATAAATCCACGCCGGGAGTTGAGGAGGAGTTTTCAGTATTCAGTTTCCAGTTTTCAGACTGAACACTGTTCACTGAACACTGATTACTGTTCACACCCATCCAATAGCTCTCGGCCTCGCGGCTGACGAACGTCGTGCCGTTCTTCGCATCGAGGTAGCGGAGGTAATACCAGCAGGAGCCGGCCCATTGCGGCATGGTGTTGGTCTCACGCGTGGAGCCGTCGGGAAGTTTGAGCCATTCGGTCGCGCGGGCCAGCGGGGGCTGTCCGTCAGCAGTGGGCTTATAGTCTTCGAGCGTGGGCGGAAGCACGGGCAGGCTCTTCTCCGGCACCGCCTCGTGAAAGAGATTTCCGTTCGCGTCACGTTTCCAAACAATGGGAAATGGCTCACCCCAATACCGTTGCCGGCTGAAGAGCCAGTCGCGCAGCTTGAAGTTGATAGTCCTTTTTCCGAGGCCCTTGGCTTCGAGCCAACCAGTGATTTTTGCTTTGGCTTCGGGGGTGGGGAGGCCGTTGAGCGACACGTCTGCGCTGCTGGAGTTCACCGCCCTTCCCTCGTCGGTGAAGCCCTGCCAGTCCTTCCCGGCAGGCGGTTCCACAACTTGCACGATGGGCAAACTGAACTTCTTCGCGAACTCCCAGTCCCGCTCGTCATGCGCGGGCACGGCCATGATGGCGCCGGTGCCGTAGCTCGCGAGCACGTAGTCGGCAATCCAGATGGGAATCTTCTCCCCGTTGGCGGGGTTGGTGGCATACGCGCCGGTGAAGACGCCGGTCTTCTCCTTCGCCAACTCGGTGCGTTCGAGGTCGGACTTCCCGGCGGCGAAAGCTTGGTAGTCAGCCACGGCCTGCTTCTGTTCCGCCATGGTGATTTGCGGCACGAGCTTGTGCTCGGGCGACAGCACCATGTAAGTCGCGCCGAAGAGCGTGTCCGGCCGCGTGGTGAACACGGTGATGTAGTGTTCAGTGTTCAGTGATTCAGTATTCAGTGGAGCGTCCGTGGGCGACCCACCGCTCACTGAACACTGATTACTGAACACTGAAAACTTCACTTCCGCGCCCTCGCTGCGGCCAATCCAGTTCCGCTGCATCTCCTTGAGCGAGTCGCTCCAGTCAATCGTGTCCAGATCGGCTAGCAGGCGCTCGGCGTAGGCGGTGATGCGGAGCATCCATTGACGCATCGGCTTGCGGATGACTGGGAAGCCGCCAACCTCGCTTTTGCCGTCGATGACTTCCTCGTTGGCCAGCACGGTGCCGAGTTCGGGACACCAGTTCACCGGCGCTTCGCTGACGAAGGCGAGGCGCTTGGAGTCACGGTAAGCTCGCTTGTCCGACGCGTTAACGCAGCCTTCGGGATACTTCAGCGTGGAGATTGGCTCCGCACGGTTTGTCTCGGGATTGCACCACGCGTTGTAAAGCTGGAGGAAAATCCACTGCGTCCAGCGGAAGTAGTCCGGATCGGTCGTGGCCAGTTCGCGCGACCAATCGTAACTGAAGCCGAGGGACTTAATCTGCCGCGTGAAGTTCGCGATGTTCGTCTCCGTGGTCTTGCGCGGATGCTGGCCGGTTTTGACGGCGTATTGCTCGGCAGGCAGGCCGAAGGAATCCCAGCCCATTGGATGCAGCACGTTGAAACCCTTCGCGCGCCGGTAGCGGGCGAGGATGTCCGTGGCGGTGTAACCCTCCGGATGCCCGACGTGCAGCCCCGCGCCGCTGGGGTAGGGAAACATGTCGAGGATGTAAAACTTCGGCGGGAGCTGCACAGCCTTAGGGGCATGGCCCGCGAGTGAATAACGCACCCCAAACGGATGCCCTTCCGGCACGATGTCGCCCGGGTTGAAGGCGCGGAAAGTCTGCTCCGCATCCCAACGCTGCTGCCACTTGGGCTCAATCAAATCGAACGGATACTGTCTGCGGCTCGACATAGGACGGGGATTATTGGAGCAGCGCGTAAATCCGGGCAATGGCGGAGTTGGCAGCGGGAGGAAATCGCTGCCTTGGACGACATTGAATCTGGCTCCCTGCTACGCCACGCTCCGGGCATGGCAGCAACGAAAAGTCGACTTGTCCTTATCACCGGCACTTCGCGTGAGCTCGGGCGGGCGATGGTGACGGAATTCATCCGGCGCGGGCACACGGTCTTGGGCTGCGGACGCAGCCGCGCGTCGATGACGGAATTGGCCCGCCTCCACGGCGCGCCACATGACTTCACAGTCTTAGATGTGACCGCCAACGAAGCAGTGGAAGCGTGGGCCAAGCGCATTCTCCAATCGCACGGTGCACCGGACTTGCTGCTGAACAACGCCGCACTCATCAACCGCAACGCGCCGTTGTGGGAGGTCAGTGCCCAAGAGTTTTCCGATGTCTTAGACGTGAACGTGAAGGGCGTGGCAAATGTCATCCGACACTTCGTTCCCGCAATGATCGCCCGCCGCAGCGGAGTGGTCGTAAACTTTAGCTCTGGCTGGGGCCGCTCGACCTCAGCGGAAGTCGCGCCCTATTGCGCGACAAAGTGGGCAATGGAGGGGCTGACGCAAGCTCTCGCACAGGAACTACCACCAGGCATGGCTGCGGTCCCACTCAATCCAGGCGTCATCAACACCGATATGTTGCAAAGCTGCCTCGGCAGCTCCGCCGCAGCGTATCCCATTGCAGACGAGTGGGCGAAGCTCGCCGTGCCCTACTTGCTCAAGCTCAGCCCGCGCGACAACGGCCGTCCACTCACGGTTTCAGGGGTGCCGGAAGACTGAAGCGGTGCGGACAGGCATACGTTGAACAGCAAAGACAAATTGCCTTCGCAGTGCCTCGGTCAGCGCATTTTGCCAAAAGGCGGCAAACGCCCAGAAAGCCGCGCCCCTTGCCATTACGACCCAAGGGAGGCGTAAACGCGGTTGACGCGCTCAAAAAACAATTCAGTATCGATACCAATAATCCGCCACAAGAGCTACTCTCAAGCAACTCTCCATGAATCGCGCAACGTCCAGAGAGCAATTTCCTGCCAGTTTGAACACGGCGGCGCGCATTGTCGGTAGCGGGCTCTTCAAGGGCACGGTACTCGGGGCGATCCTCGCGGGCACGGTGATTGTGGGGCTAGAAACGGTTCCGTCTATTCGTGAATCCTTCGGCGGCGCGCTGGTCGCGATTGACCGCGTGGTGCTCGCGATCTTCGTCCTTGAAGTGGCACTCAAGATCTCCGCCGAGGGCCGTCGGCCTTGGCGCTACTTTGCTAATCCTTGGAACGTATTCGATTTTGCGGTGACCGCGATATGCCTGCTTCCATTGCATGCGCAATTCGCTCAGGTGCTAAGACTAGGTCGCGTGGCGCGCAGCCTACGTCTGATCACCGCGCTGCCGCGGCTTCAGCTCATCGTGGGCGCGCTGTTGCAAAGCCTTCCTTCGTTCGGCTGGATCATGCTTCTTCTCTTCACACTGCTTTACGCCTACAGCGTGATGGGCGTCTTTCTCTTTGGCAAAAACGACCCGGTAAAGTTCGGCTCGCTCTGGTCGAGCATGCTCACGATGTTCAGCGTGCTCACGCTCGAGGGCTGGGTCGAGGTGATGCAGGATCAGATGCAAGGCCTGCCAAGCACAGGCGGCAGCGTTCACCACGCGCAGCCAATCATGGCGCCGCTCTTCTTCGTCAGCTTCATCCTATCGGGCACGATGGTCTTCCTTAACCTCCTCGTCGGCGTGATCGTGAACAGCATGAGCTTGATGCCGAACGCGGAGGCGACCGACACGAAGAAGCAGGACGAAGATAATTCGGCCGCAGCATCGCCGCTTCCGAGCCTATATCCGCCGGGCGCCGAGCAGGCTCACATGACGCTGCTTGTTGAGCGTCTCGCACGGATGGAGACGATGCTTGCGGAGTTGCAGGCGGAACTCCGACGCCGCGGTGGCGGATAAAAAGGCAAAAAATTTGTCGGGCGCCGCAGCGGAGTGGTCGTAAACTTTAGCTCCGGCTGGGGCCGCTCGACCTCAGCGGAAGTCGCGCCCTATTGCGCGACAAAGTGGGCAATGGAGGGGCTGACGCAAGCTCTCGCACAGGAACTACCACCAGGCATGGCTGCGGTCCCACTCAATCCAGGCGTCATCAACACCGATATGTTGCAAAGCTGCCTCGGCGGCTCCGCCGCAGCGTATCCCATTGCAGACGAGTGGGCGAAGCTCGCCGTGCCCTACTTGCTCAAGCTCAGCCCGCGCGACAACGGCCGTCCACTCACGGTTTCAGGGGTGCCGGAAGACTGAAGCGCTGCGGACAATTGACTTGCGGCCTAGGTTGGTCCGCCCCAAGACTAAGCCATTATTGGGCCCGTAGCTCAACGGTTAGAGCAGGCGACTCATAATCGCTTGGTTACCGGTTCGAATCCGGTCGGGCCCACCAAGGCATTTTCCTGCTAGCGTCATCGCCCATACCCATCACAGGTCTCCAAGAAAAGGTTGGTGAAACCGACAGTCGGATAGAGCAACGCTATTTTTTCGAGGCATATTGCTTCCCTTTGGTTCGGCGCACGAACACGCCGGACTGCCATTCGTTTTCCACCTCGGTAGCGATGAGCCGCAAGCCGGCGGCGCGGTAGGCTCGTTTCACTCTCGCAAATTGCGTCTGCAAAATGCCGGCCAGCACCAGCACGCCGTCGGGGCGGAGCCGGGCGAGGATGCGGGCGCGCTCGGCGATGAGGAGGTCGTAAATCAGATTCGCGCAGACGACGTGATACTGCGTCCCGCTCGTGGGCGGGAGTTTCGTGAGGTCGCGGCGCACGGGTATCACGAGATGGGCGACGCCGTTCTGCGCCGCGTTCGCCTTCGCCACGCGGACAGATTCGGGATCGAAGTCAAAGCAATGCACTGGCGAATAGCCCAGCTTGGCAGCGGCGATGGCGAGGATTCCGGAGCCGGTTCCGATGTCGAGGAACGACAGGGGGGGAGCAGGACTAGGATTAGGGCTACGAGAAGGAGCCGAGACCCGCGCTTCTGCTCGCACTCCTAATTCTAATCCTGCCGCTTGCCTCGCCGCCGCCAACTGCTTAAGGCAAAACCCCGTCGTCGCATGATGTCCCGTGCCAAAGCTCAGTCCGGGATCCAGCACGACGATGGCTTGGCCTTTGCGCGGCTTCAGCTTCACCCAACTCGGCTTGATGAGCAGCGCGTCAACAATGGCGAGCGGCTTGAAGTGGCGTTTCCACGACTCGGCCCAATCCTCGCGGCGCACCTTCGCGGTCGTGATTTCACCAGCGCCAACGGCGAGCCCGCACTCGGTCAGCAGTGTCAAGCCGGCCCGCAATTCAGCGGATGCGGCGGCGTTCCATTGCGCGGACTTTTCGAGATAGGTCGAGACCGTCGTCTCGCCAGTCTCGGCGTTAGAGTAAGTCGACGGTGTCTGCCCGAGCACGCGCAAGAGCAGTTCGGCGACAGCCTCCTCTGCTTCGAGCGTGGTGGCGATGGAGATGCGGAGCAGCGAGGCGGTTGGCATTTTTGGATTTACCGCCAAGGCATGTACAGGAGGCGGCAGATGATTCAGCTCTGTTTTCTCTCGAAGCAAAAACTCACCGCCGGTCACGCCACGGGGTGAAGTTCAGCAGTTCGACCTCGCTGCGGTGCGGGTGCTGCTCAACGACGGTGATGCTCGCATACTCGATGTCGAAGTGCGCGAGCTTGGGCAGCGGCAGTTCGAGCAGCAGGGAGAGCAACATGCGAATGACCCCACCATGGCACACGACCGCAACGGTTTGGCCAGGGCAGTCTCGGAGGATTTGCCTTAGGCAAGGTTCAACCCGACCGCGATACTGCGGGCCGGTTTCCGCGCCGGGAACTTCGCCGGCCTCCAGTTTCTCCAGCCAGTCGAACGCGCTGACGCCGAACCGCTCGTGGACCTGCTGCCAGCTCAGGCCCGTCCAGTCGCCGAAATCCACCTCACGCAGGCCGGCGAGCGTGGTGGCGGTCATGCCTTTCTGCGCGACGAGCGGCGCGAGCGTCTGTTGCGCGCGTTTCATCGGGCTGACGTAAATGGCGTTGAAGTGCGTGGCCGCGAGATAGTCCGCCATGGCCTTCGCCTGCTCGTGTCCGCGCGGCGACAGTTCCATGTCAATCCGCCCGCCGAAGATGCGGTGGTAACGCGCTTCAACTTCGCCGTGACGGAGGAGATACAGACGGGTCGGGGTGGCAGAACTCATTGAAGGAAATAGGTGATGGGGAACGGGGGCTGCGAAGTAAGCCTATTGCCTATTCGCTATTGCCAATGCCCTCGCTCGGTCATTTCACCGCCGCTTCCTGCAACGCCAGAAGTTCGCGGATGCCCACGCGTCCGAGCGTAAGCATCGCCCCGAGTTGGTCGTCGCTGAAGGTGCTTTCCTCACCGGTGCCTTGCAGCTCGATGAACTCGCCGGCGCCGGTCATCACGAGGTTCATGTCCACCTGCGCGGCGGCATCTTCGGTGTAGCAAAGGTCGAGCAACGGGATGCCGTTGACGATGCCTACGCTAACGGCAGCTACGGAGTTGGCGATAGGGTCAGCCGTGAGCTTGCCTTCGGCAGCAAGTTTCTTTAGTGCGAGCCGCAACGCGACAAACGCGCCGGTGATGGCCGCCGTGCGCGTGCCGCCGTCGGCTTGGAGCACATCGCAATCCACGCAGATGGTGCGTGCGCCGAGCTTTTCGAGGTCGAGCGCGGAGCGCATGGCGCGGCCGATGAGCCGCTGAATCTCGACCGAGCGGCCGTCCACCTTGCCCTTGCTGCTGTCGCGCTGTTTCCGCGTTAGCGTGGAGTAGGGCAGCATGGAATACTCGGCGGTGATCCAACCACCAGTGACGCCCTGTTCTTTCATCCAGCGCGGGACGGATTCCTCGACGGTCACGCCGCAGATGACGCGCGTAGAGCCCCACTCAATGAGCGTGGATCCAGCCGCGTGCGGCGCGATGTGGTTTTGGAAGCGCACGGGACGGAGTTGATCCGCGCGGCGACCAGCAGCGCGTAGGAACGTGATGGAGGCGGGTTCGGCCATAAGGGCAGAGATGGTAGGAACCGGCCGAATCCGGAGCAATCAGGAAGTCCGCCCCGCTGAAGCCTATCGCAACTCAACGCCGCGGGTCTGCGGGTTGATGACGTACTGCCGGCCGGCCGGCGGATTGTAGCGTTCCTTCAAATAACCGGCGGCATAAACCTCGTCGAGCGAAGCAGGCATCTTGAGCTTCTCGGCGTAGAAGTTGCGCACGCCATCGTTGAGGAAATGCAGGGCCTCGGCTGGCGGCACGTCCTTTGGGATAGTTGAGGGATTGGTGGCAAGGGCGGGGGCCGAAGCTTCGGCTCCCGAGCCGGACGGTTGAGTCGCCGCGTCACGGCTGCGCTTCCGGCAGCCTGGCAGCAGACTCAAGGACACGGCCAGCACGCACGCAGAGAGAACAATTCGAGGCATCATGAATACGTTAGGTTGAACCACTAGGGCTTAGTGTCGATGCCGGTGAAGGCAGCGTTCCACGCGCCAAGCAAGCCGGTCAATTCCGTGTGCGGGTCGCCATCGCTGTTCCAGCGGGCGCGCCATGAAAGGTTATTAGGATCCACCACGTCGCGACGCAACGGCATCTCGGAATGCCCGTCTGCGAAGGAGAGGTTGGTGTATTTGCCGCCGTGGCGGCGCGCGGGCAACTGATCTTGCTCATGTGGGTCAAGGCTCGTATCCCAGTTGCGGTCCGCCACAGTGTCGCCTAGGGCAATCATGTCGGACGGACGAAGAACCCGGGCCTCGACCACCTCGGCAGCGCCACTCTGAATGTCCCCGCCCAAGCCAAGCGCCGGCTGGCCCACTTGCACCTGCCCGATGCCCCAGTCGTTGTAGCCGATGCTGAAGCGCGTCGCACCACCGCCGCCCTGCGCGCGGATGCGGTCAATGTTCCCGCCGAAAAAGGTGTTGTTCATGTTGGTGTCCCACCGGGCGTTCTCATCGGCGGAAGGGCACTCGAACACACGGCGGCTGTTGGCCATATAAGGCACGAGCCGGATCGGGTAATAGGCGAAGAGGCCCGCTCCCCAGTCGCCGTAAGCATTGAGGCAGCCTGGGTACTTTCCGTGATCGGGAAGGTACAACGCGGTCGTCTGCCCAATTTGCCGCATGTTGTTTAGGCACTTCGTTTGCTTAGCCTTCTCCTTTGCTTTCGATAGTGCGGGCAAAAGCATCCCAGCCAGAATCGCGATGATAGCAATGACGACGAGCAGTTCAATCAGTGTGAACCCGGCTCTCAATGGTCGTTGTTTGAACTGGCTAGAAATCACATGCTTCATTCTGGCTTGGATATTGGCATTTTAGAACTCGTCTTCCTGTTTACAATTGGAAAATGCCGTGCGCCCATGTTTTGAGCACACCCTTGGCCGCCGACTTTGGACTTTGGACTTTGGACTTTGGACTTTGGACTTTGGACTTTAGCTTTCACGTATGGACAAAGAGCAAGTCGCCGCCGTGCTCACCGAGATTGGCACGCTGCTGGAACTCAAGGGCGAGAACCCCTTCAAGACCCGCGCCTACCACAACGCCGCCCGCACGCTCGAAGGCCTCGCCGAGCCGCTGGAGAAAGTCGTGGCCGAAAACCGCCTCGGCGAAATCAAAGGCTTCGGCGATGCGCTCGTGGACAAAATCACCAAGCTCATCACCACCGGGAAGCTGCTCTACTACGACGAGCTGAAAGCCTCCGTCGCGCCCGGTCTAGTCGAGATGCTTGGCATCCCCAGCCTCGGGCCGAAGAAAGTAAAAAAGCTCCACGACGAACTCGGCGTGGACACCATCGAAGCCCTCGAAGCTGCGTGCAAAGCCGGCAAGGTCGCCGTCATCGAGGGCTTCGGCGAAAAGACGCAGGCGAAAATTCTCGAAGGCATCGCCTTCAAGCGCCAGTTCGCCAGCAAGCACCATCTGCACAAGGCTCTTGCCGTTGCGCAGCCCATTCTCGAAAGCCTCCGCCAGCACCCCGACGTGACGCGTTGCAGCACCGCCGGTAGTTTGCGCCGCTGGAAGGAAACCATCGGCGACATTGATTTCCTCGTCTCCTCACGCGCGCCCGCCGAGGTCATCGAGTTCTTTGTCACGCAGCCCAGCGTTCTGAGCGTCAGTGCCAAGGGCGACACCAAGGCCAGCGTGATTGTCGAAGGCGGCATCCAAGCCGACCTGCGCGTGGTCAGCGATGCCGAGTATCCCTTCGCGCTCGCCTACTTCACTGGCAGCAAGGAGCACAACATCGTCATGCGCCAGCGGGCCATCGCGCGCGGCCTGCGCCTCAACGAATACGGCCTCTTTCGCTCCAAGGAGGAAACCCGCGACCCCGCGCTCCGCCTGCCCTGCCACACGGAGGAGGACATTTTCCGCGAACTCGACCTCGCCTACGTGGAGCCGGAACTGCGTGAGGACCATGGCGAATTCGCCGCCGCCGAGACCGGTAAACTCCCACGCCTGCTCGAATGGACCGACCTCCGCGGCTCGCTGCACAACCACTCCAACTGGAGCGACGGCCACGAGACGCTGGAGCAAATCGCCGCGCATGCGGAAGAACTCGGCTTGAGCTACTGGGCTATCACCGACCACTCCCGCGCGAGCTTTCAGGCGAACGGCCTTTCCCCCGAGCGCCTGCGCGACCAGCTCAAGGCCATCGCGGAAGTGAACAAAAAACTCACCGACGACGGCACTGACTTCCGCCTGCTCACCGGCACCGAGGTGGACATCCTCAAGGACAAGCTCGACTTCCCCGACGACCTGCTCGCCGAGCTGGACGTGGTCGTGGCCAGCCTGCACGTCGCGGGCAGCGACGAGGCGGACAACACCAAACGCCTTCTCCGCGCGGCGGAGAACCCGCACGTCCACATGCTCGGCCATCTCACAGGCCGCCTGCTGCTGGAGCGCAACCCGTATCCCGTGAACCAGCAGTCCGTGATTGACGCGTGCGCGGAGACGGGCACCTGGCTCGAACTGAACGCCAGCCCGTGGCGCTTCGACCTCGACTGGCGGCTCTGGCACTACGCGCGCAGCAAAGGTGTAAAGTGCGTCATCAACTGCGACGCCCACCGCCTCGACCACTTCGGCTACCTCCGCCTCGGCACCGGCGTCGCGCGCAAAGGCTGGCTGACGAAAACTGACGTGGTAAACACGCTCTCGCTAGCGGAACTAAGGAAGGCGCT
>Ga0194121_10007329_pt1 | contig 14403 bp, 12 predicted proteins | sample TA2MahCa50mmetaG_FD_148609 | JGI IMG/M metagenome (GOLD analysis project Ga0194121, IMG submission 148609) | Freshwater microbial communities from Lake Tanganyika, Tanzania - TA2015020 Mahale Deep Cast 50m | ecosystem: Environmental > Aquatic > Freshwater > Lake | place: Tanzania: Lake... | reverse complement strand
GATTGCGCGCGCCGTCCCGCAATTCCATCATCCGAGCGGGCCTCGTCGCGTCAGGAGATACCCCGATCTGACTGGCCGAGGGGCGTCCGCGATCGCACCAGTTCGACCACCTGCCTCGCGCCTCCAGGGGATCGATCCGAGGTAGGGGCGCTAGGAGCGCGCCCGTGGAGCCCGCGTGAAGCGGCCACCGCTTCGAGGAGGGAGGACCGCGACCGCCTTCGCTTCCGGTCTGGTGGTCGTCCCCCCGTTTCGGCGTTGGTCCCGATGGGCGCCCGGTTCGAGCGCCCGAAGTTGAGCCTATGGCTTCGAGCTTGGAGCCCCCTGTGAGAGTGGACGATCGGGCGATGGCGTGCCGAAGCGGGTCCGGACGTACTCCAGGGCGCTCGGCGGTGCAAGCTTCACCGTCCCCGGCCCGCTCCTCACGAAGAAGTCCCCTTCAGTCGAAGTCTCCAGACCCTTCCACCGAAGAAACACCGGCTCCGGGCTCCGCTGGCAGCTCACCACGCAGACGATCTTTCCCTGCACGACCTGGCACCTCGGATCGATGCAGGTTCCGGCGCGATCGCCGAGACCGTTGCGTACGACCTGAGCCAGGTGCCGCATGAACTTGTCGTCGCTCTCGAGCTGGTCCCGTTCGATGCCGATGATCGATCCGTCGTCGCCCACCCCGATCAGGAGATCGCCACCGTCGGTATTGAGGAACGCGGCGATCGTCTTGAGCGCCGCGTGGGTCACGCCCCTGTCGTCCTGTCGATCCTCCTTCAGGCTCCAGCGCAGCGTGGACTTGAACTCCAGCGCCTTCGACTCGCCGCGCGCGATCAGTTGCTCGGCATTGCGGTGGGCGCGCAGGTACCGATCGAAGAGAAAGTTCTTGACAGCCTCACCGAACACGCGGTCGTCGGTGATGCGCTTGTAGAGATCGAAGTTCGAGTCGACGATCTCCTGAATCACATGCTCGACTTTCTGGTCGAATGTGAGCCGCACGTTCTCCTGCGTGTTGACTCGCGCCGCTGGCTCATCCCGTGCGTCGTCGCCTGCAGTCGGACCGACTCGAAGCAGGCCCCGTGCCGCGGCGACAGAACGCGACGATTTCTTTCCCGGCGGAGTCTCTCGATACAGCGACCGCTACACGCAAAGGCCGCGCCTATACTCTGGCTCCGGGAGCAAGGGTTGTCAGAAACCGGACAGAGCCCACTCGTCCGGATCGTCGCCGCGACGGCAATCGACGCCCAGTTCCATGGTCGGCGAGCAGAACAAGATGGGCAGCGAGGCGTTCTTGAAGGCGTCCTCTCGCTTCTCCCGCTCGTCTGCATCGACCTGGGCGGTGTGCTCGCGGGCGGTCAGCGCCCGCAGCGCCGCGCTCGAGATCTGGTAGAAGTCGGCGAAGAAGGCATTGACCCGAAGCTCGGCCTCGCCGGGAGACCGCCGTACGGGGTCGACGCGGGGTGTGCCGTCGCCGCGGTGCCAGTGCAGGACGCCGGCACGTAAGAGGTAGCCATCCTGGGCTCTCTCCAGATATCCGATATCGGCGAGGAGCGCCAGCAGCCGGTCGAATAGCTCGCGGTAATCGCCCTCGCTCATACGCTGGCCGTCGCCGCGCTCGTCCGGATGCCAGGTGCTCGCCCGGCGCATGTAGCGTCCGAACGCCGTGCGAGGGCCGATCCCGGCCGGTCCGCCTCCCGACAGGGGCGATGCCAGCGGGCACGACGTGAGCATCTTCTCGTCGAGGCCGACCGACCACGGCTCGGCCAGGTACTGATCGGCCCGACTCTTGAACTGTCGCTGCCGGGTCGCATTGAAGTGCTCGACGTCGAGCGCGATCGTGTAAGCGCGGGAGTCGACCGTGCGCCGGATGTGGTCGAGTGTGGTCAGGACGACGCGCCGCCGGACCGCCGGTGTCGCGTCGGCGAGCAGCCAGGAATGGCGCTTCCAGACATCGTCTCGGGCACAGATCTCATCCAGCCGCTCGTACCGGATGTCGAGCAGGCCGAGCTCCTCGAGGTTGGGCGAGTTGACACGCCAGCCGCGGCGCAGATCGTGGAAAACGAGATAGGCCACGAGCTCGCGGAGCGTCGCGCGCGTCTGTGCCGCGCCGACCAGCGCGCCGGGGTTGCGCGCGTACTCGCTCGATTCGAGCGCCAGCTTGTCGAGGGCGCGGTCCGCGACCACGTCCGGAGTGAGACCTTCCGGACCCGCTTCGTCGAGCGCGGCGCAGAGGGCGGAACGAAGACGCGCGACCTGGATGAAGTCGTTGAAGTGACCCGCCTGAAGCGATGCGTCCTGGCGGTTGTCGGTGAAGGAGAGGAGTTTCTTCACGTCGTCGTCTAGATCGGGCGTGTTGCGGAGCGCGCGCACGGTGGCCAGTGAGAGGATGGTGGTGGCGGTTGAGCGACCCTCCGTCGACAGTTCGGCCAGCCGCACGAAGTCGCGCTCGCGCAGGTTGTGGTGGACGATGCCGCAATGGAGGCAAAAGCTGAACGGCGCCTGGAACCACCAGGCCCGGGTCGCGTCCCCCGCTGTGTGTTCGACACTACCCAGCTCGCCATGGCGTGTGACGCTGAGCAGACGCGGGATGCGGCCGGTGTAGGTCGATCGGAGGCGCACGACGCCCTGCCGAGTCGTCTCGAGCCAGTCCTCCGGCAGGCCCTCGAGCGCGGTGGGATCGAACGTAACCGTTCCCTCTTGGTCGAGCAGGAGGAATCCCGCCTGGTGGCTGTCGGTCGACGCGCGCTCGCCAAGCTCGCGTGGCTCGAGCCGGTTGGTGGTCGCGTCCCGCATCGCGACGATGTACTCGGCACCGCAGGCTCGACAGAATGCGAGCGGCAGGAGCGGTCTCGCCCGTGCGTCCGGCGCGGCGCCGGGATCGGCCGGCGCATCGCGCTGCTCTTTGGTCGTGATGTGGCGCTGGCCGGCTGGCTCCGGCGTGATGAAGACCCGGTCGCCGCGACCGATGAACTGGTGCAGACGGAAGGCGAAGAGCGGCCGACCGGTCACGGGGTGGTCGACGTTGTTGCCAGCAAGGAGCAAGCGCCGCAGCTCGTCTTCACACCGGACGGGATCGACGCCGGTCTCCCTGGCCAGCTCGTGAGCCACCGCGGTGACGGATCGCGGTGGTCGTCGCTCGAACACGCCGGCCTCGGGCTGCTCCAGGCCGAAGGCCATCTCCGCCCAGGCCACCAGCGGCCGTCGCTTGAACTCGTCGAACGGCGTCGGGTACGCGACCGGCGGCGCGAGCAGCACTCGCCGCAGGCCATCCGCCGTCGGTACTGGCTCGTCGATGGCGCGGCGCAGCGTCTCGCCGATGACCTTATCGGGCGTGATCGTCGTGCCGAAGAGGCTGGTGGCCACCTCGGCGACGCGCTGCGCGCGGTCGGCCCGGGTACCCTCTGAGGCGAGGGTGGCGCTGGTGCCGATGCAGCGCATCGTCGGCGCGCCGACGCGCTCCCGTACCCGACGCACCAGCATGGCGACGTCGGCGCCCTGCCGACCGCGGTAGGTGTGGAGCTCGTCGAGCACGAGGAACTCCAGCCCCTCCGCGAAGTTGACGATGTGCCGATCGACCGGCCGGGTCATGATCAGTTCGAGCATCACGAAGTTCGTCAGCAGGACGTCCGGCGGGCTGTTGCGCATCTCCTCCCGAGCGGCCTGCTCGGTCGCGCCGGTGTACAACTTGAAGGTCACCGGCGGGCGACCGGTCCGGGCCGGGTCGAGGAACTTGGTGAGTTCATCGGCCTGGCTGTTGGCGAGCGCGTTCATCGGGTAGACGACGATCGCCTGGATCCCGCGACCGGAGCCGCGCTTCAGAACGTGGTCTACGATCGGGATCATGTAGGCAAGGCTCTTACCCGACCCGGTCCCGGTCGTCAGGACGTAGCTTTCGCCTCCTGACGCGGTGCGCACCGCCTCTGCCTGGTGGTGGTGCAGCCGCAACGGCTTACCGTGGAGATCGCTCGCGCTCTTGCCCCGTCGGAAGATCGCGCCGCAGCGCTGGTCGAGCGTGCCGCTGGCGACGAGCTCGTCGATCGTTGGACCCGGCTGGAACGACGGGTTCAGCTGGACGAGCGGCTCCGGCCAGAGCGCACCACTCGTGAAGTAATCATCGACGAATTTGCGCGTGTGCGGGTCTCGCACAGGCACGAACGAGCTCACATAAGACTGATATCGATCGATGATCTCGTTACGAAGCGCGAAGATATCCATACTTCGCCTCCCGATAGTTCGACAAGCCGCCGAGACATCCTACCGCATGCAATCGCCTCGGCCACTGTCACATGCCGGCTCGCGGGAAGTCGGATCGTCCAGAGACATCGGGACGCTCTGCTCTCACCTCACCGCTGGCGCAGTTGCGGCGCTCTGCTGTCTTCAGCTCGAGGATCGGCAGCCCGCGAACGGGGATGCGCGGAGTTGCAGTGCGCGCCCGGGGACCGGTTGGGACCGACAGACCCGAGGGCCCGGGTGCCGGTCTGGCGGATGTGCTGCCGTGATCGCGATGGCGCCTCTGATCAGCCCCGCCGGGCGGAGGCGCGCGATGGCCGACGAGCGGACGGCCGGGCGGGCAGGATGCCCACGGTCCGCCAACCGATGCCTCAGCCGGCGGGAGTGCCCGCGCCAGAGCGCGCCGCCTGGAACCGGGCGAACCAGCCTGGCGGGTCGTCGCGCCAGTCGAGCACGAGCCGCCCCTGCTCGGGGTTGATCTGCCCGCGCGCGATCGCGACGTCCAGCAGGACCTCCAGGTCGGTCAGCGTCTCGAGTCCGATCGCGGCACCGGCGAAGTTCTCGCCAACGACCCGGCCCCGATAGGTGAAGATCGCGAGGCACCCGGCGATGCCGATCCCGAACTCTCGCAACCGGGCCGCGGTCTTCAGGACGGAGCCGCCCGTGGTGACGAGGTCTTCGAGGATGAGCGCGCGCGCCCCGCCGAAGGCGCCGACTTGCGCATCGTGCCGGGCATCCGGGTCGCCGGGCAGGTACACCATCGGCCGGTCGAGCCACTGGCTCAGGACGCTCGCGTGGGGAATGCCCGAGGTGCTCATCCCGACCAGGAGATCGAACTCCTGCGCCCGGGCGATGAGTCGCGCGGCCAGACCGCCGAGAACGACCCGCCACGCCGCGGGGTGGGACATGAGCAGACGGTTATCGGTATAGATGGGGCTGCGCAGACCCGAGGTGTAGGTGTACGGCTCGGCCAGGTTCAGGGCGACCGCACCGATATCGAGGAGCGCCGCGGCGACATCGCGGGCGATCGTCGCGGGGGACGATGCCGTGGTGGCGACGTTTTCGCCCCGGGGGCCGGACGCACCGGCAGGTGGACTGGCGCTCGGTACGGCCTCGACCGCCCCGGTGGTCGCGGCGAGGGACAGGATCTCCGTCACCGGCAGGATGCAGATGCTTCCCGCGCCGGCCTCACGGAGCGCGCCCTCGGCGATGCGGGTCTGCTCCGCGGCAACGTCCTCCACGAGGAGGAGCACCGCCCCACCCGGCGGCACCCGCCCTTCGATCTGGCGGCGCAGGCCGTGGCCCCTGGCCTGCTGACGCACGTAGGCCATGGGTATGCCCCGCGCGTGGGCGAGCAGGCTGGCCAGGTGGAGCGTGTCGGTCGAGGATGCCGCGACGGCGTCGATGGGCGAACGCAGGGCAGGGGCGGCGGACGCCGCGTCGACCGCACCGCGGGCCAGCGCCGGGCGGGCCGCCAGGTCCAGGAGGGCGACGATCACGTCCGCGTTCGCATCGGTCGTCGCGGGTCGGGCGCCGCCGTGGGTCCGATCGTCGCTCATCTCGCGCGCTCCGTGGGGCAGGCCGCCGCGCGGGCGATTCTAGTGAGACGGGCGTCGCCGGGGATGCTCGCGCCGCGAGGCCCTCCCCCTCCACTTCGCTCCATCCTCCCGCTCCGCGGGCGAGGGCTCGGTGCATCCGCCGCTGCGAGTGCCCCTGGGGCTTCGACGGTCGCCGCGGATGGGGAGTTTTCCCAGGGCGACCAACCGTGCGAGCACCTGCCCGGGACGATCGGGCGAGACTCCCAGAAGCTCGACCACATCGCGCCGCGGGATGCACCACCGCGCCGCGGCGAGATCGAGGAGCGCGTTCTCCCCGGGGCGGAGTGACGGTCGCACGACCGCTCGTGCTGAGGTGAGTTGTGCGCCCGGGAAACCGGGCGTACCGAGTTACCGTCGCTCGCTCACGGGTCGCGCTTCAGATCCGCGCGTGCACCCGCTCCACCGTCATATGGATTCCGACGCGGTCCGACCCCTGGATCACCTCCCATCGCCGGGCGCCGAGGCGCTGGCCGATGTAACGGGGCGCGATGCGATCGTTCACGTCACGCTCCTGCTGGGCGCGATCCTCGACGATCGTCGCCCGGCCGGTGAGAGTCACGTACCGTATGCCGTCCTCGATGCAGAGCGACATCCGGGGGTCGCGCCGCAGGTTCCGCTCTTTCAGGAGGCCACGCGCCGCGTTGAGGAAGACCAGATCCTCCTCAGGATGGAGCGCGTACCACATCACGGTCTGCTGCGGCATGCCGTCGCGGTTGATCGTCGCCATCACGCAGAAGCGGGGAGCCTCCAGGAATGCGCGGACCTCGGGGGTGATAAGCATGGCCGAAATCGTAGACGAGCGATCCCGCGCCCATAGTCGAGCTCGGTGTCGCCCGGCACCTCAGGTCTCGGGCAGCAGACACAGAGCGTCCATGTGGCGCGGGCGCAGGATGCCGCAATGGCGGCGATCCAGCGACGCGATCTTCTCCTCACGCAGACGCTCCGCGAGCGCCAGGACCGTTGCGTCGACGAATCCAATGTCGGCGGCGCCGCTCCGGAGGGGAACAGACGCCTGCCGCCTCCGGCGCCCGTCGCGCCGTGTTTGCCACCGCCCTCAGTCAGCGCACCGCGAGCCGATCCGCTCCTCGGGCGGGCGAAGCCCGCGAAAGGCGCGCAGCATCTCCAGGTCGTAGGCGATCTTGATCGCGCCGGCGGCGTAGAAGGGCACCGCCACCAGTCCCACCGCGAACAGAAGACCCGAGAGCGCCGGCGCGGCTGCGCTCCCCATCGTCCGGCCCATCGTCGTCACGCCCGAAGCGGCGGCGCGCTCGTCCGGATCGACGACCGCGACGAGGTATGACTGGCGTGTGGGTACATCCATCTGCGAGAGGGTCGCACGGAGGAGGAGCACCACGATCGCGAGCGGCAGCGTCGGCATGAGTGGGACGAGGATGAGCAGCACGTTCGAGGGGATATGGGTGTAGACCATGGTCTCGAGGAGGCCGATCCACGCGGCGATACGCGCGGCCAGCAGGGCCGAGAAGGCAGCGAGCAGGTTCGTGCCGAAGAAAATCGCACCCAGCGCCGCGGGCGCGACGCCGAACTGGAGGTGGAGCCAGTAGGCCATCAGAGACTGCAACACCAGGCCGCCGCCGAAGGAATCGACCATCGAGAGCCCGGCGAACCGCAACACGACGTTCCGCGAGCGGTGGAGGCCGAGCCACCCGGTGGCAGGACGAGTGTTGGTGCGTGAGGCCTCGACGCGCTCGGTGAGAGACAGGAACACGAGGGCGAGAACCCCACCGCACGCCGCGTAGGCCAGGACGATGGCGCGATAGCTCTCCAGCGGCGTCGCGCCGGTTGCCAACATGATCTGGGCGATCGTCCCGCCGACGAACGAGCCGATCGCGGTTGCGAGCGAGCCGACGAGGTTGTACCAGGCGAAGACCTGCGTGCGCAGTTCGTCGGGCGCGGTTTCGGGCAGCGCGGCGTGCTCCACGGCCTGGAACGGGCCCACCTCGCTGCCGCTCGGACTGATAACCCCGAGGATCGCCGCGACGATCAGGATCGCCAGGTTGTCGGTCAGCGCGAACACGACCGCGCCAGAGACCATCAGGCCGCAGCCGATCAAGAGGGTCCGGCGCCGCCCGAACCGATCCGCCCGGGTGGTGAGCAGCAAGGTGATCGCCGCGTCGCCCGCCAGAGTCGCGGAGAGGACCAGACCGATCTGCTCCGCGCTCAGGCTGCGTTCGACCAGATAGAGCGCGAGGATGACCGCGAGCAGCCCGTACGCGAACAGGCGGATGGCCCGGGTGAGAAACAATCGGCGGCCATCGGGCGTTAGCGCGCGGAGTGCACCAATCTCAGGCGAGCGGGTGACCTTGCGCCGCATGGGCCGGTCCAGTGTACGGGCCCACACTCTCCGCCTCACGCGACACGATCGTGGACCCTCACCCTCCGCATCGCTCCACCCTCTCCCGCGATCGGGCGGCCGCGGGAGAGGGTGGATGAGGCACGGTCGGCATCGTGGCCGTCGACCTGGATACGCGCGGCACGCCCGCGGTCCTGCAGGAGACTCTGCCCAACGCGCGCGGGGTCAGGCGGTGGCTTCGCCGCTCCCCGTCGACCGATGGCGATCGTTCCGCCACGAGTGCTGATACTTCGTCTTCCGGCGGATCTCTCGCCAGGCGCGGGAGTTGCGATAGGCGGTGATCACCGTATCGTCCGCGCCGACGAGCAGGACCGTGCCGATCAACCGCTCGCCGAACAGACGGTCGGCGCCATCGGGAATGTCGCACTCCCGGAGCATGACGAAGGTGACACCGGTGCGCTGGAGGCGCACCCCGTAAGCGGCCACGAAGGCGATCGCCTCGGGATCGAGCGCGCGCTGGCGCAGGCGGGCCGCGGCATGGCGAGTCAGTTCAATCGCGTCGTCAAGCAGCACCGACGCTCCCCTCCACCACCGTTATGTCCGTGACCATTATGAATGGAATATGACAGTCGTGCGGACCGAGTTTGTGACAATTTCGTGAAATTCGCATTCTTCCTTAACGGGTGCGACGGCTGTGCGCCCGGGGAGGCGCGCGATGTTCGGCGGCCAGCCTTGCCTACACTCCGGCCGTGAGCGCCGAGGGCACGATCGTCGCCGCCGATGGGATGCCGGTCCGCCCCCTCGCGAGCGGCGAAGCCGGGCTCATGGGCGCAGCGATCGGCTACCTCGCGCCCGGCGCCCGGTACGCGGTGCACTTCCACGGCGCGCTGGAGCAACTGACCTTCGTGATCGCCGGCACAGTCGACGTGACGATGCTTCTGCCTGGCGCGGTGCAACCGACCATCACCCGCCTGACCCGTGGCGAGGCGCTCACGAACCCCCCGCTCGCCACGCTCGACTTCGCGAACCCGGGTCCGGAGGCGGCCGAGGTCCTCTTCGTCTGCGCCCCTCCGTTCCCGATCGACGGGTCAGACGTCGCTCTCGCCGAGACTCATCGCCCGCTGACCGCTGCGGAGTGGGATGGTGCGGCCGATCGAGCCTCCTGGGCGATGGGCGTCTTCCGGCAGAAGATCGCCGCACGTCTGGCCATTCGCCCACGGGGATGATCGATCCGACCGATCGCGCCGTGGCTCGTCGGGTCGCGGTCCACGCGCTCGGCGCGATCGACGGTGAGATGGCCGAGCTCACCGGGGGAGAGTTCTCGCGCGCCTACGCTTTCACACACGCGCATCGGCCTCTCGTCCTCCGCATCTCGGTCACGCAGCACGCCGCCGAGGGGTACGCGAAGGATCAGTACGCGGCGGAGCGGTTCGCAGCGACGGGGGTTCCCATCCCTCGCGTGCTCGTCCGCGGGCAGATCGATGGCGGCCACTACGCGATCTCGGAGCGCGCGTCGGGGCGACGCATCGCGCAACTGGAGGATGGAGCGCGCCGTGCGCTGCTGCCTGGCTTGCTGGATACGGTCGACGCGATTGCGGCGGCGGATCTCTCCGGCGCTATCGGCTTCGGCGCCTGGGACGCCGAAGGCCACGGGACCTCCACGACCTGGCGATCCTTCCTCGAAGAGGTGATCGAGGATCGAACCGATGGGTTCTACGCGCACTGGCATCGCCTGTTCGCCACGACCTTTCTCGAACGCGCGCCGTTCGAGCGCCTTTACCGCGCGATGCTCGACCTCGCGCCAGATGGGGCGGGCGCGCGACATCTCATCCACCAGGACCTCCACTTCGACAACCTCATCGCCGACCAGGGTCGCGTCACCGGCGTGCTCGACTGGGCGAACGCGTGCTATGGCGATCCGCTCTTCGACCTTGCCTGGATCGGGTGGATCTACGCCAAGGATTACGGCCTTAACCTCGAAGACACGCTCCGCAATCGGTACGGCGACCGGCCCGATTACGACCGGCGGATGGCCTGCTATCGCCTGCGGATCATCCTCGACGACCTCCGCTTCTTCGCCCGGACCGGGCGGGAGGAGGCGTACCGCTGGTCGCGCGATCGCGCGTTGGCATTGCTTGACTGAAGGGTCCTTCGGGGCAAAAGAGAAGAGGCCGGTGACTCTCCCCGAGAGCCCCCGGCCTCCATTCGCAGTTCCATAGCCAGGCGGTGCGTGCCGCGCGTCTCTGTGACGCTACGTCCGGGCGCGGATCCTCGCAAGATCCCTGAGCATCGCCCGAAGGGTTTGGCCGCTACCTCCGGTGTCGACCCGGCCCCACCTGCGCGCGGGGCCCCTCTCCCCCCGCCTGGGTGACCGCCCCCGTCACGAGGAGGTAGATGCGGTGGATTCTGTCACTCATCGTCCTCGACCTTTTCGGTGCAAGGAGCGTAGTCCTGGGCTGGAGGAGCGCCATCAGGTGAAACCCTGATCGTGACATTGGTTCGGCGTGAGAACCTCTGGCCGCGGGCGGCGGCTGACCCTACCGGAACGCGCTCAGTCCGGTGAGGTCGGCGCCGAGGATGAGCGTGTGGATTTCGTCGGTCCCCTCGTAGGTCGCGACCGATTCGAGATTGGCCATGTGCCGCATCACGTGGCGGTCGGTGATGATCCCCTCGGCACCGAGCAGCGCGCGGGCTCGGGCCGCGATCCGCTGCGCCGCGGCCACGTTGTGCCGTTTGGCAAAGCTGATGTGTGGGTGACGGAGCGCGCCTCTCAGTTTGAGCTCGGCGAGCCGTCGCGCGACGAGCTGGGCCGAGATGAGGTCGTCGAGCATCGCGACCAGTCGCTCCTGAACGAGCTGGAAGCCGGCTAGGGGTCGGCCGAACTGGACCCGACGGCCGGTGTGTTCGCGTGCCATGTCGAGACAGGCCTCCGCCGCGCCGACCGCGCCCCACGCGATGGAGGTACGCGCTTCATTCAGGCAGGCGAGCGCGGCGCCCAGACCTTCCGCGCCGGGCAGACGAGTCGATTCGGGCAGGCGGACATCCTTCAGGAGCACCTCGCCTGATGGCGAGACTCGCAGCGACTGCTTCCGGGTGAGCGGACGGACCTCGACTCCCGGCCACGGCAGCGGGACGAGAAAGCCGCGGATGTCGCCCGTCGCCGCGCTCGATTCGCTCTTCGCCCAGATCACCGCCACGCGCGCGATCGGGCTGTTCGAGACCCAGCGCTTGTGGCCATCCAGCCTCCAGCCCTCGGCGGTACGCTGGGCGCGGGTCTCCATCCCGGAGGGGTCGGAGCCGTGCTCCGGTTCGGTGAGGCCGAAGCAGCCAATCGCCACGCCGCGCCGCATCGCGGGTAGCCATTCGGCGCGCTGATCGGCCGATCCCGACCGTTCGATCGCGGTCATCGCCAGGCAGGACTGGACCGAGACCAGACTGCGCAGGCCCGAATCGCAGCGCTCCAGTTCGCGCTGGGCGAGCCCCCAGGCGAGCGGGCCGGGCCGTGCCTCATCGTGCTCGGGCCCGTGGCCGACGAACAGACCGATCTCCGCCAGCGCTGGAATGATGTCACTCGGAAATGCGCTTGACTCGTAGAGATCGGCGATGCGAGGCATCACCGATCTCTCGAGCAACTCGCGCGTCGCCGCGGCGAGCCGTCGCTCTCCTTCGGGAACATCCGCGAACGCGCCGAGGTAGTCGATCGGTTCCGTCACCGCGGGCAGGATATCAGCCCACAGGCCAGGCGCCCGCTGCCCGCCACACGGGACTCACGCGGCGAACAGGCGCTCCCACGCGTTACCGAGATGCCGGGTCGCCCGACCGTTCACGCAGAACAGACCCTCCCCCCGGCCCACTCCCGCCGCGACGGGAGAGGGTGCTCCTCTCTCTTCTTACGGAAGGAGAGGGTTGGGGTGAGGATGGTCAGGCTGCCCCGAGAGTGTACCCTCCAGGCATTGGAGGGCGCGGGATGAGCCGGCTGGGCGACCAGGATCTCCACCTCTTCAACGAGGGCACCCACCGCCGCCTCTACAGCTGCCTGGGCGCGCACCCCGGCCACGACGGCACCTGGTTCGGAGTCTGGGCGCCCAATGCGCGCGGTGTTTCGGTCATCGGCGATTTCAACGCCTGGGATAGCGAGCGCGACTGGCTCCAGCCGCGCGGAATCTCCGGTATCTGGGAGGGCACGATCGCCGCGGCTCGCCCTGGCCATCAGTACAAGTTCCGCATCCTGCCCCGGGAGGGACCGGAGATCCTCAAGGCCGACCCGTTCGCGTTTCAGGCGGCGATGCCACCGGATACGCCCTCGGTGATCTGGTCCGGCGACCACACGTGGGGCGACGACCACTGGATGGCCGAGCGGCAGAAGCGGCTCTGGGGCACCGACCCGGTGGCGATCTACGAGGTCCACCTCGGCTCCTGGCGCCGCGTGCCAGAGGAGGAGAACCGCTGGCTCACGTATCGGGAGATCGCCGCGCCGCTGGCCGACTACGTCACGGCGCGGGGATTCACGCACGTGGAGTTCCTTCCCCTCACCGAGCATCCCTTCTACGGCTCCTGGGGGTACCAGCCGCTGTGCCTCTACGCGCCAACCGCGCGGTACGGCCTGCCGGAAGACCTGATGTACCTCATCGACTACCTCCACCAACGCGGCATCGGCGTGATCCTGGACTGGGTTCCCTCCCACTTCCCGAGCGACTGGCACGGGCTGGGCGCCTTCGACGGCACCCACCTCTACGAGCACGCCGACCCGCGCCAGGGATTCCATCCGGATTGGCTGAGCCTGATCTACAACTTCAGCCGATTCGAGGTCCGTTCCTTCCTCCTCAGCAATGCCGCCTTCTGGCTCGAACGATTTCACGTCGACGGCCTGCGCGTGGACGCGGTCGCCTCAATGCTCTACCTGGACTATTCGCGCCGCGAGAGTGACTGGATCCCCAACGAATACGGCGGCCGCGAGAACATCGGCGCGATCCACTTTCTGCGGGACTTGAATCGCTTCGTGGCGGCGGAGTTCGCCGGAGCGATCACCATCGCCGAAGAGTCGACCGCCTGGCCGATGGTGACCCGCCCGACCGAGATCGGCGGTCTCGGGTTCTCGCTGAAATGGGACATGGGCTGGATGCACGATACGCTGAAGTACTTCCAGACCGACCCGATCTACCGCCGGTACCACCATCATCAACTCACCTTCCGGTCGCTCTACGCCAACTCGGAGGCGTTCGTCGTCGCTCTCTCCCACGACGAAGTCGTACACGGCAAGGGCTCGCTCCTCGGGCGGCTGCCGGGGGATCCCTGGCAGAAGTTCGCCAATCTGCGCTTGCTCCTCGCCTGGATGTACGCCACCCCCGGGAAGAAGTCGCTCTTCATGGGTGGCGAGTTCGGTCAGTGGCGAGAGTGGAACCACGATGCGAGCCTGGACTGGCACCTGCTCGATCACGAGCCCCACCAGGGCGCGCTCCGCCTCGTCGACGATCTCAATCGGATGTACCGGACCGAGGGCGCGCTCCACCTGCAGGAACTCGCGCGCGAGGGAACGGCCTGGATCGACTGCAACGACGTCGAATCGAGCGTGGTCAGCCTCGTTCGCTGGGACCCGGCCTACGCGGCGCCGGTGATCTGCGTCGCCAACTTCACGCCCGTGCCGCGGTACGATTACGAGGTCGGCGTCCCCCGCGCCGGCCACTGGCGCGAGTTGCTCAACACCGACGCGACGATCTACGGCGGGTCGGGACTGGGCAATCTGGGCGGCGTCCACACCCGGGACGAGCCGCTCCACGCCCACCCCTGGCGCCTTCGTCTGACCGTGCCGCCGCTGGGAGCGCTCTTCCTCACGCCGGAGGTACCCGCGGTCGGCTGATCGCGGCCTTTAGACCTCGGCTCAGGTTCGCTCCGTGAACCAGATGTCCGGCGTTGAGGCAACGCCGGACATCTGCATCACCTCGCGCAGTCGGCCGCTCGCCGCGAACGCCCGCGCGCTCTCCATAGTCGCGAAATCGTGCGTGACGGTGAGGTCGTTCGGATCACCAGCAAGCTGGTACACGGCGTGACCGGTGACGCCCATGCCGCGGCGCTCGGCGTCGAAAACATCGTAGGCTCGGCGCCAGCGGGCATAATCGGTGACGCGGTGTCGGATTTCAACTATCGACCCGAGACGGGGACGGGTATGCGCCGGCTAACCCCGCGCAAGGCCCTCGCCTGGCTCACGATGGAGACGGCCACGCGCTGGGTGTGGGAGTAGGCGGATCGCCAGCGTCCAGGCGGCCCTCGCCGCATTCGGGC
>Ga0194121_10007327_pt1 | contig 14404 bp, 10 predicted proteins | sample TA2MahCa50mmetaG_FD_148609 | JGI IMG/M metagenome (GOLD analysis project Ga0194121, IMG submission 148609) | Freshwater microbial communities from Lake Tanganyika, Tanzania - TA2015020 Mahale Deep Cast 50m | ecosystem: Environmental > Aquatic > Freshwater > Lake | place: Tanzania: Lake... | reverse complement strand
CGGCGCCGGCCGTCTCGGCACCCGGCATCTGGGAGCGGCCGCCGAACGACCCGCGGCCGGAGAACCCGTACCTGTTCCAGAAGTCGCCGACCGTGATCATCGGCACCGGCGATCGGATCGTGGTGCCGCGCGGCCGGACCAATATCGACTTCGAGTGCGAGTTCACGGCCGTCATCGGCCGGCCGGCGAAGTACGTGTCCATCGCCAACGCCGGGGACTACATCTTCGGCTACACCGCGCACCACGACGTGTCGGACCGCGGCGGCCGCGGCGACCGCAAGATGGGCGGCTCCGACTGGCTGATCGGCAAGAACCACGACACCTTCGGGCCGCTCGGCCCGTACATCGTGCCGAAGGAGTTCTTCAAGGAACCGATGAACACGCGGCACGTGATGACGCTCAACAAAGAAGTGATGCAGGACTCGAACACCAACCGGATGAGCCACAACATCTTCGAGCTGGTGCACTTCGCGTCGAACATCCTGACGCTCAATCCCGGCGACACGATTGCGGGCGGCAGTCCGGCCGGCACCAACATCGAGCGCGCCGAGCCGCGCTGGATGCGACCGGGCGACACGGCCACGTGCACCATCGACGGGATCGGCGCCCTGACCAACCCGGTCGTCGCCGAGTCGGTCTCGACGCGCTGACGGAGACCGGCGCGTGTGCCGTCGACTGAGCGGCGCCGTCGCGGTGGCACTCCTCGTCTACGGGGCGCCTGCCTGGGGACAGGCAGGCGACCCGTACCTGCGCATCAACTTCGTCGACGTCGGCCAGGGTGACGCCATCTGGATCAAGGGCCCGGACGGCGACGACGGCTCCCCGGGCGCCAATCTCATCATCGACGGCGGACCGGACCGGGGCGCGAAGAACCGCCTCCTCGCATACCTCCGCGCGCAGAGCTACGGTCTGCAGCCGCAGAGCATCATCGACTGCCTGGTCGCGACGCATCCGCACGACGACCACTATCCCGGGCTCATCGACGTCCTCGACCAGTATCAGGTGCGGACGATCGTCGACTCCGGCTTCCCCAAGGAGCTGAAGACGGCCGCGGGCAACGTGTCGCGGTTCGGCGAGTTCCGGCAGCGCGCGCTGAAGGAGCAGGTGAACAAGCAGCCGAGCCGGTTCATCGAGCTGCGCCAGACGACCGAGCGCACGCTCCCGTGCGGCAACCTCGACGCGGATATCGTCCACGCCGACTCGGCGGATCTGACCGACATGGGATCGGGAAACACGCGTCAGAACAACGCATCGACCGTCGTCCGGCTGCGGTTCGGCGCGTTCCGCTTCCTGTTCATGGGCGACGCCGAGGGCAAGGAGCGCGACCAGGCGGCCACCACGACGCGCTTTGTCGAGCGCGTGCTGGTGGACAGGGCCAAGGGCGATCCGGACCTGCTGCGCGCCGACGTGCTCAAGGTCGGCCATCACGGCAGCGAGACCGGCTCGACGGTCGAGTTCATCCGCGCCGTGAACCCGGCGGTGGTCGTCGTCATGTCGGGGCGCAAGAGGTACAGCGGCACATACCTGCCCGACCAGACGGTGCTCAGCCGGTACCGGCGCGAGCGCCCCGGCGTGACCATCGTGCGGACCGATCGGAACGATCAGAACCGCAATACGATGACCGACGCCGACGGAGACGACGTGTACATGTACACGGATGGCGAAACGCTGATCGTCTCGCAGGCGGTGGAGCGCAGCGGCCGGCGCGTGTGGCGCCGCGTGACCACGCTGACCCGCGAGCTGCCGATCCAGTAGGGCCGAGGGACGCGCGATGTTCGGCCTCCAGATTCTCGACGTCGTCATCGGCCTCTTCTTCGGGTACCTCGTCCTCAGCCTCGCGGTGACCGCGGCCAATGAGCTGGCGGCCGCGTGGTTCCGGCGCCGCGCGTGGATGCTGCGAAAGGGCGTCCAGAACCTGCTCGGCGACGAACAGCTGTCGGCGCAGCTCTACGCGCATCCGCTCATTCGGAGCCTGTCGGGCAGCCGCCGCGGTCCCTCGTACATTCCGGCCCGCACGTTTGCGATGGCGCTGCTCGACCTGGTCGCGCCGCGCGCGAACGGCACGAGGCGGGTACCCTCGCGGGAGGACGCGAAGCGCCCGGTCGATCAGACGATGGCGCTGCTGTGGGAGGAGGCGGGCGGCGACGCCGACCGGTTCCAGCAGCACGTCGAAACGTGGTTCACCGACTCGATGGACCGCGTCTCGGGCTGGTACAAGCGCCGCACGCAGGTGTTCCTCGTCGCCTGGGCCGCCGTCCTGACCGTCGGCACCAATGCGGACACGATCGTCATCGCGAAAGCGCTATGGCGCGATACGGCGCTGCGGGAGGCGGTGGTGGCAAGCGCCGAGCGGTATCTGGCGGAGGAGGCGCGGCCGGCCGCGCCGGCCGGTGCCGGCGCGCCCGCTCCCGCCGCTGACGGCGCGCCGATACCGCCGCTGCCGCCCGATCAGCAGGCCGACGTCGACTTCGAGCTCGCCTCGACGCGCTACGACGCCGCGATGGCGGACCTGGCGGAGCTCCAGCTGCCGCTGGGCTGGGAGGATCCGTCGGCGCCGCCGGCGGACGAGGGGGACGTGTTCGGGCCGTCGCTGCGCCTGGTCCGCGACGACGCGACCGACGACTGGCCGGGTCCGGTGTGGGCGCCGGGCGGGCTCGCGCGGTGGATGCGGGCGTTCGACCAGCACCTGCTCGGGTGGCTCCTCACGGTGCTGGCCATCTCGCTCGGCGCGCCGTTCTGGTTCGACACGCTCAACCGCGTCATCGCGATCCGCAGCGCGGGGCGCGCGCCCGAGGAGGCGCCCCGGCCGCCGAAGTAGCCCCTACTTCAGCTGGGCCGCCACCTTCGCGATCCCGATCTGCGCGCACGCCTCTTCGCGCACCTGCCCGCCCGGCGCGCCGCTCAAGCCGATCGCGCCGATCGTCTCCTCGCCCACGTTGATCGGCACGCCCCCGCCGAGCGGGATGACGTCGGCGAGCATCCGCTGCCCGCTGTTGGCCGACTCGGTCCGCTTGGCCCACTCGGCCGACGTCGCGCGGAACGTCCGCGCCGTGTACGCCTTGCGGCGCGCCAGCTCGGGGTTGTGCGGGCTCGCCGTGTCGCCCTGGAGCAGCACGCGGATGCGCCCGGCCCGATCGACGACGGCCACTGACGCGGTGCCGCCGCACTCTTCGAGCGCGGTCGTGGCGATGGTCAGCGCCATCTTCAGCGAGACGTCGCGCTGCATCAGTACCTGAGCGTCCAGGAGAGCGGGAACAGACACGATCGCGGCGGCCGTGGCCGCAGCCAGTCGCAGCAGCATAGAGACCTCCCTCGTCTGGACGCGGATTATGGCACAGTGAGTGGGTGCCGCCGCCCGACCTCGTCGACCTGCGATCCGACACCGTGACCCGCCCCTCCGCCGGCATGCGCCGCGCGATGGCCGAGGCCGAGGTCGGCGACGACGTGTTCGGCGACGATCCGACGGTGAACCGGCTGCAGGCGCGGGCGGCCGAGCTGCTCGGGTTCGAGGCCGCGCTCTTCTTTCCCTCGGGCACCCAGTCGAACCTCGCGGCGCTGATGACGCACTGCCAGCGGGGCGACGAGGTGATCCTGGGACAGGAGGCGCACACCTACGTCCACGAGGCGGGCGGCGCGGCGGTGCTCGCCTCGATTCATTCGCACGTCGTCGCCAACCGGCCCGACGGCACGCTCGACCTGCAGGAGGTCGACGCGGCGATCAAGCCCGACGATCCGCATTACCCGCGGACGCGGCTGCTGGCGCTCGAAAACACCATCGGCGGGCGCGCGGTGGCGCGCCCCTACCTCGCGCAGGCGACCGCGCTGGCGCGGCGGCGCGGGCTGGCGACGCACCTCGACGGCGCGCGGATCTTCAACGCGGCGACGGCGCTCGACACCACCGCCACGGATCTGTGCGCCGGGTTCGATTCCGTGTCCGTGTGTCTGTCGAAGGGGCTCGGGGCGCCGGCCGGGACGCTCCTCGCCGGCAGCGCCGCGTTCATCGCGCGCGCGATGCGCGTGCGCAAGATCCTCGGGGGCGGGATGCGGCAGGTGGGCGTGCTCGCGGCCGCGGGCCTGTACGCGCTGGAGCACAACGTGGAGCGGCTGCAGGTGGATCACGAGCACGCCGCGCGCCTGGCGCAGGGGCTCGCACGGCTTGGCCTGTCCGTGGAGCACCATACGAACATGGTCTTCGCGCGCGTCGGCCCGGACGCGGAGGCGCTGGCCGCACATCTCAGGCGGCACGACGTGCTGGTCCTGCCGGAGCCCCGCCTGCGGCTCGTCACGCACCTCGACGTCGACGCCGCCGGGATCGACCGGGCGCTGGCGGCGTTTGCCCGCTTCAGCGCGGGGCGAGGTCGACCATCCGCGACGTGACGTCGGCCGGCTGGCCGCGGCGCCGCTCGTAGATCGCGGCGACGGTCTCGAACACCTCGTCGACCGAGATCTTCTGCATGCAGATGTTGTTCGTGCACGCCGAATACCGCCCGTTGTAGGCGTTCACACAGGGACTGCACGCGAGGCCGGCCGTCCGCGGATGATTGCGAGGGGTCGGCGCGCCGAACAGCGCCGGCGTCTCCGGTCCGAACAGCGTCACCACGTCCACCGGGGTCATCGCGGCAAAGTGCGCGGGACCGCTGTCGTTGGTCACGAGCACCTCGGCGAGCGTGAAGACGACGAGGAGCTGTCGGACGGTCGTCCGCCCGGCCAGCGAGAAGCAGCGATCGGATCCCACGGCGTCGACCAGGGCGGTCACGGCCGCCGACTCGTCGGGCGCCCCGGTGAAGCCCACGTGCGCGTCCGGAAATCGATCGAGCAGGCGCCGCGCCAGCGCGACGTAGCGATCGGGGGGCCACCGGCGCAGCGGCAGCATGTCGCCGGCGTTCGCGTTGAGGAGGATCAGTCGCAGCGGGCGACTCGTGCCGGTCAGTGCCCGGAGCGAGGCCTGTACCGCCTCTTGTTCCCCCTCGCGAGGGGTGAAGACCGGGAGCGGGCCGAGCGGCGGCGGCGGCAGGTCGAGCGCGGGCAGATCCGCCGGCACGCTCTCGAGCGCCTGCACCATGACCTGAAACGTCTGGACGGTGTGGAGGTACGGGTTGAACGACAGGCGATGGGTCATCAGATCGCCGCGATAGCCGGCCTCGCGCGCCGCCGGGTGGAGCCCCACCCGCCACCTCGCCCCCGTGAGATAGGCGAACGCCGCCGACGACCGCGCGAAGAACTCCAGATCGATCGTCGTGTCCACTCGAAGCTTTCGCAGGCGTCTGAGGGCGCCGAGCGCTCCGAGCAGCGCCGACCCGAGCGGCTTCCCCGGGAACGTGACGATCTGATCGTCGGCGATCACATCCATCACGCGAAGAATCTCGGTGTTCTCGCTGAATGCGACGAAGAACACGTTCTCCCGCCCCACCCGTCGGATCGCGTGCTGGATCGCCGGAGAGGCGAGCACGGTCGATCCCTGCTCCGCCAGCTTGAGGAACGCCACCCGCTGCGGCCGCGCCGGGCGCGACCGGTCGTCCCGGTCGACGAGCCGGCGGACGCCCGTGAGGAGCAGGCACGCGAGCGCGCCGAGCCAGCGATCGGCGCGCCGCAGGCGGCCGACGAAGCGCGGTTCGCGCGGGGTCGGCGCGCCGGGCGTGACGGTGGTGAGGGCCATTCCCGACGACGATTGTAGCGGATGCGCGCGCCGCGCCCTGGCGGTCGCACTCGCCTTCGCGGTCTCGGCTGGGGCCTACTGCACGAGCGGCGCCTGCGCGGGGCCGAGTCCCGTGTAGACGAACTTCTGCACGCGCTTCCCCTCGTACGTCTCGCCGATGTAGAGGCTGCCCTTGGAATCGACGCCGAGGTTGTGCGCGCCGTAGAACTGGCCGGCCCAGCGCCCCGCGTGCCCGAAGCCGCCCACCACCTCGAGCGTCTCGCGCTCCACGATGTAGACCTGCTGGTTGGTGCCGTCGAGCACGATGAGGAACCGCTGCGCCGGGTCGAGCGAGAAGCCGATGTCCCAGACCGATCCGCTGCCGAACGTCCGCTTCGAGATGAACCGCTCCTGCACGAACGTGCCGTCCTTGTGGAACACCTGGATGCGGTTGTTCGTGCGGTCGCAGACGTAGACGAGGCCGTCGTTGGCGATGCGCACGACGTGCACGATGCGGAACTGGGGCGGCGCCGGACCGTCGGGGTCGAACTGGCTGGGCCGGTTCTCGTGCTGCACCGCGCCGCTGAAGGGGCTCGGCAGCTTCTCGCCGGCACTGGTGAAGTAGCTGTCGTCGGGCCGCTTGCCGTACGCGCCCCAGTGCCGCTTGTAGGCCCCGGTCGCCGCGTCGAAGACGATCACCCGATGGTTGACGTAGCCGTCGGCAACGTAGAGCTCGTTGGCCGCGCGGTCGATCGTCATGTTCGCGGCGGCGCCGAGGTTCTGCGTGTCGTTGCTGCCCCCGTTCCGCCCCTTGCGGCCGATCTGCATCAGGAACGTGCCCTGGCGCGTGAACTTCAGGATCTGCGCGTCCTTCTCGCCGCCGCCCCCCAGCCAGACGTGGTCCTGGTGATCGACGTAGATGCCATGCTCGAGATCGGGCCACTCGTATCCCTCGCCGGGGCCGCCCCAGGCGGAGACGAGGTTGCCCGCCTGGTCGAACTCCAGGACGGGCGGCGCGGCGCGCCAGATCGACCGCGTCTCGTTCGGCTGGAGCGTGCCCGGGCGGTGGACGATCCAGACGTGATCGCGCGTGTCGACCGCCACCCCCGCGATGGCGCCCACCAGCCACCGGTTGGGCAGGGGCTTCGGCCAGGCCGGGTCGACGTGGTAGGTCGGGACGTGGCGCTCGGATTGGGCGGCGCTGGTCCGAGAATCGCCCGACCAGACGGTCAGCGCGAGCACGACGACGACAGCATGGCGCAGCATGCGGGGAGGGTATCACGGCCGCGGATCGCTCGATCCGCGCGTCCTTTCGTGGCACTATTGCAGGACTTCGGGCTTCGGGCTTTAGACTTCAGGAGTGCGGCTTTGCAGGCCGACGGCCGGACCGAGCGCCCAGGGCCCGGCGTTTAGAGCCCAAAGTCCAGAGTCCAGGAGGGAGGATTCCATCATGCGCGTCATCGCTCTTCTCTCGGCCGTGGTGCTGTCGCTGCCGGGCCTGGCCGCGGCCCAGGAGTGGCAGGAGCTCACCTTCCAGCAGGACGGCTTCAGCCTCAACTTCCCAGGACAGCCGAAGATTACCGAGACGACGTGGAGGTCGCAGCTGGGCTACACGCTGCCCGCGCGGGTGTACAGCGCGGAGAAGGGCCCCGAGCGCTTCTCGATGACCGTTGTCGACTACCGGCCGCTCGAGGAGCAGGGGATCGCGCGCTGGAAGGCGTGCCCGCCCGGCAACTCCCAGTGCCGCAACGGCGGGGAGACGATCGGCCCCGGCTACTGGAAGCAGGACGAGCGCGGCGCGATGGCCTTCGCGGTCGCCAAGTTCATGAAGAACCACGAGTACAAGATCACCGACTACGCGTGGGACTGGCAGGACATGGTCGAGGGCTACCACCTGCAGCTCGACGGTCCGGGCGAGCGCCGGACGCTCGTGTACGTGGCGATGCACAACCGCAAGCTGTACCTGCTCGAGTCCTCGTCGCCCGCGCATTTCCCCGAGCCCGGGCTCTTCCAGCAGTCGCTCGGCTGGCTCGACGAGCACGGGAAGCGGATCCGCTACACCGAGACGGTGTACTCGAACTCGTACCACGGCCTCGGCGTCTATCTGCGGCCGGAGTACCGCGTGAGCGGGGAATAAGCGCGGACCGCGGCGCGCCGCCCTACTGCCGCGAGGCGGTCGCGCTGCCGCGGGGCGGCGCCTTCAGGACGATCTTCTGCACGCGCCAGTTCGACGTCTCGGCCGCGTACACCTCGGTTTCCGACGGGCACGCGAGCTGATGGACGCCGGAGAACTGTCCCAGGTTCCGCCCCGACCGCCCGATGACGCCCAGCACCTTGCCCTCGAGCGACACCTTGAAGAGCCGTCCCGGATACGTGCTCTCGCCGACGAACATCACCTGATTCGGCCCCGGCGTGATGCAGATGGAGTTCGGTGCGCCGATCGTGTTGGCCGCCGCCGCGCCCGTGGGCGTGTTGCCGTTCACCGGTCGGGTGCCGGGCGGCACGGGCACGTCGATCGTGAACATCCGGATGAAGGTCCCCTCGGTGTCGAACACCTGGATGCGGCGGTTCGAGCGGTCGCCCACGTAGACGCGGTCCTGCGCGTCCACCGCAATCGCGTGGGGCAGGCGGAACTGGCCCGGGCCGGTGCCCGGCTCGCCCCATGACTTCACCCAGTCGCCGTTGGCGTCGTACTTGGCCACGCGCGAGTTGACGTAGCCGTCGGAGACATAGGTGTTCCCCTTGGAGTCCCAGGCGACGTCGGTCGGCTGGCGGAAGAGCCCGTCGATCGGCGGGAGCGGCGGGTTCACGCGCTCCCACGGATGGGCCTCGTCATCGGACGACTCCTTGCGGCGGCCGAAGACCCAGACCACGCGGCCGGCCGGGTTGAAGCGGATCACCATGTCGGAGCCCTTGTCGACGGCCCAGATGTGGTCGCTGCGGTCGACGCGGACGGTGTGCGCGAACGACCAGCCGTAGAGGCCCCGGCCGATCTCGCGGACGAACTCGCCTTTTGGATTGAACTCGAGGAGCTGCGCCGCGGCCGCGCCGTACGCCGGCCCGTTGGCGCTGTTCGAGCGGGTGAAGACGAAGACGTGTCCCCGCGAGTTCACCGCGACGCCCGACACCTCGCCGAAGTTCATGCCGTTCGGCAGCTTGAAGAAATCGGGCACCGACTCGAACGGGATCTCGGGGACGGGCGTCTGCGCGGTCAGCGGGGCCGCGAGCAGGATCAACAGGACGAGCAGAGAGCGGGTCATGGGACCTCCTGATCGTGTGGCGCGAACCCTTCGGGTGCGCGGGCGAGCCTGACGGCTCGCCCCACAAACTTCAATCCGCGCGGACTAGTGGTACGTCCTTCCCGAATCGGGCCTGGCCGCGCCGATGTCGCGGCCAGCGGAACCGCGGTCGAAAGGCTGTCGTGGATGGTAGGGCATCAGTTGAGACAGTCCACTAGCAGCCGCGGAGGCGGCCTCCCGGCGGGCTCGGCTCGCGCGGCGGCAACGGCGTCACGCCGTGCCGGTACAGCGTCTGGTAGCGGACGCGGTCCATGTTCTCGTCGAAGATGCCCAGGTTCTGCTGGAAGAGCGCCGGCGGGGGTGCGTTCGCGGGCACGGTGCCTTCCAGGATGTAGAGCCGCAGCTCGTGCAGGTAGACGGCGCCGAAGGTGCGCGACCCATCGGGGTTCAGGAGCTGCACGCGGCGTCCCTCGATGCGATCCGTGTCGCCGAGGCCGTAGTAGGTCACCACGGCCTTGCGCTGCAGGAACTCGAAGACCGCGAAGTCGAGCGCCCCGCGCAGGTCGTTCGCCGTGCGGTTCGTGCACGTGTCGGGATACCCCGTGCAGTTCTTCGCCCGCTCCGTGTGGAGCTTCTCCGCGTGCCGGTAGTCGACGACCGTGACGGTGTAGCGGCTCCCCTGCGCCTCCACGGTGTAGACGCGCGCCGGGAGCGTGATGCCGAACTCGGTGGGATAGGCGACCTCGCGAATCGCCGGCTCCCCGGGAAAGTTCACGATGAAGAGATCCTGCTTGCTCGTGTACTCGATCCACTCCTGAGCGGCGGCTGGCGCCGGCAGCGCCGCTGCCAGCGCGAAGACGAGGGTCCTGACACGCATCACCGGTCCTCCGATCGCACGAGGGATCCTACACCGGGCGGGCTCAGTTGGTCCGGCCGACGGCCTTCCACAGGTCGGCCAGCGGCATCACGCGGCCGTGCGCGGCGGTGATTCGGTCCACCTGCAGGCCGAGCCGCTCGATGTTCGCCAGCAGGTTGAGGTTGCGCGCGTTGACCATGTTCACGGCGGGCGGGAGCGGCGCGCCGGGCGGCGGCACGGTGAACGCGTCGGCCTGGTGGAGCAGCCGCTCGGTCGGCAGGTAGACGAGCAGCAGGCCGGGGTTGTGCGTGTTGCCGTCGAGCCGATGCAGCTCGAGGCTGCGGGTGCCGTCGCCGAGGACGTGCTTGTCCGTCAGCGTCTCGAACCGCGGCGGCCGCGGATTGGCGGACAGGCGATCCGGGCTCAGCGTCCGCGGGAGCTTCAGCACCCGGTTGTAGTAGTCGGCGTTGATCCGGTGCGTGACGATCGTCACGCCGTCGGCCACGAAGGTCCGAAGGCCGCTCGAGTGATCGAAGTGGTGATGCGTGTTGATGAGATACCGGATCGGCTTCGCGGGTACGAGCGTCTTCACCTCGCCGATCACGGCGAGCGAGCGCTCCTCGCTGAACGGCGCCTCGACGAGGGCGACGTGGTCGCGGAACTCGACGGCGAGGCTGTTCGGCCCGACCGGCGCGGCCAGCAGCCACACGCCGTCGGCGACCTTCACCACGTCGACCTGGCCGACCCGCGGCGCGGGCCGCCGGGCGCCCTCCGGCACGTCGATCGCCGCCGCGACGTTCGCCCGCGCGTCGCTGACCGTCACCTCGAGCACCGGGAAGCCGCCCTGCCGCTGCACGATGCGGCCGGGGAACCTGAGACCGCCCATGTCGCGGTAGTCCGAGAAGACGTGCTCGACGAGCAGGTCGCCCAGCAGCGGGTCGGGCATCCAGGTTTCCACGCGCTCGAGGAGGTTCTGGGCGTTGACATACCCGTTGATGCGGTGCCGGCCCTTCCACGTGAACGACACCACGGTGACGCGCCGGCCCTCGACCGTCCGCGTCGCGACGGTTGGCGTGGCCGCCATCGCGGCTCGGACGAAGCCGTGCGGCGTGATCGGGAGCTGGAGCTGACGCGCCTCCACCGCGAGCGGCGCCGGCGCGGCGCTGCCGTCGGGGGCCGCGTTCCACGCGACATCCCCGCGGCCTGGCGCAGCTCCCCGACGAAGACGGCCGTGCCGCCCCGGTCCGGCGGGTCGAGATACGCGCGCACCTGCTCCTCGCGCGACGCCCCGCGTTCGTAGTCGGCGACGAAGGTGTAGCTCCTGAGGGTGAACTTGACCCACGGGCCGCCGGGCTCGTAGCTCTGGCCGAAGCCGTAGACGGAGCCGCTGCCCGAGTACTGGAGCGACCGCACGGCCGGCGGCCCCATCGCCCGCGCGACGGCGTCGACCACGCCCGTGGCATCCTGGGCCGCGGGCGCGCCGCCGTGCGCACCGCCCAGCCATGCCACCACCACCGACACCACCAATCCCCGTCTGACCATAGGCACCTCGAACGCCCCGAACGCGAACGATCCGAACCCGAACGCCCCGAACGCCCCGAACGATCCGAACGATCCGAACGTCAGAAGATCAGCTTCACGCCCAGCTGGAGCTGCCGCGACGAGTTGACCGTCCGCGTCACCTTGCCGGCCGTCGCGAGCGGCGCCTCGTTCTGGTTCGCGCCGGCGAAGACCGGCCGCGTCGGGGTGGCGAAGTTCGCCCGGTTCAGGATGTTGAACACCTCGAGCCGGATCTGCACCCGGGTGTTCACGCCCACCGCCTGGTTCTTCACGAGGGACATGTCGACGTTGGCAAAGCCCGGCCCGCGCAGGAAGTGGCGCGGCGTGTTGCCGATCGTCCCCTGCGGCTGCAGCTCGAACGCGCGGACGTCGAACCAGCCGTTCGGGTTGCCCGTGACGATCGTCTTCGGGTCGGTGCCGGGCTTCACGTTGGGGCGATCCTCGGCGTTGTTCGAGATGTTGCCGGTGCGCGACCAGTTCGGCGTCTGGATCGAGGGCGAGAAGGGGTAGCCGCTGCGCATCGACACGATCCCGTTCAGCTGCCAGCCGCCGAGCACCGGGTGGCGGCGGAACGGCAGCTCCCACGTGGCGTTGGCCGCGAAGACGTGCGGCGCGTCGAACGGCGCCACGGCCCACTCCGCGTCCAGGTCGTAGGGATTCGGCGGATAGATGGCCGAGGAGATCGTGTCGGTGCTGAGCTGCGCGTCGCCGTTGTCCATGGCCCGGCTGAGCGTGTAGGACAGCTGGATCTGGTAGCTGCCCGAGAACCGCTTCATGAGGCTCGTCTGCAGCGCGTGGTACGTGGAGCGCCCCTCGGACGCGCGATAGTCGATGCTGCCCCAGGCCGGGTTGCGCCGCGGCGCGCCGGCCGGGAAGAACAGCGACCCGTCGGCCCGCACGACCGGCACCACCGGGTTGCCCTCCTTCGCGCTCACCAGATCGTGCGCGCGCGAGCCGGCGTAGCCGACCAGCATCGCCCAGCCCAGCGCGAGCTCGCGCTGCAGGTTGACGTTGTACGTCCAGCCCGTCGGCTGCGCGATGTGATAGTCGATCGTGCGCAGCGCCCGCGCGCCGACGGCCGTGGCCGCGGCGAAGGCCGGCGTGGGGAACGGGATGCCCGCGCCGCTGATGTTCACCACGTTCACGAACGGCGGGGACTGGAGCGCGATGCCCAGCGTGCTGTTGTACGGACCGTCGGTGTCGTGGTAGAGCCCGCCGCCGCCGCGGATGGCGGTGCGCCCGTCGCCGGTGACGTCCCATGCGAACCCGAGCCGGGGCGCAAAATTCGTGAGCGACGGGTTCCGGAACGGACCGCCGAGCACCGTGTCGCGCGACGTCAGCAGGTCGGGCAGGTACGCGTCCAGGCCGTTCCTGTCCTTCGGCACCGTGAAGAACTCGTAGCGCAGGCCGAGGTTCAGCGTCACGCTCGGCGTGACGCGATAGTCGTCCTGCACGTAGAAGCCGAAGAGCGTATTGGGCCGCAGGCGGCGGAAGTTGGAATCGGGCGTGTTGCCCTGGAAGCGGCTCGGCACCCCGGCCAGGAACTGCGCCAGGTTCGCGAACGTGTAGGTGCCGCGGCTGTGGACCGACGTGGTCTTGTCCGCGAACGCGTGCTCGATGAGGACGCCCGTCTTCAGCAGGTGCTTCCCCTTCGTGTAGGTGAGGTCGTCGCTCCACGTCCAGTAGTCGATGTTCTGCGTCGACGGCTCGGCGGCGTAGTTGCCGATCTGCGACAGGCCGCCGATCAGGATCAGCCCCATGAACGGCGATTCGGGAATGAACCGCAGCGGCTCCGCCAGCGTGTTGCTCGCCTGCTGCTCGTAGGTGAGCACGCTGGCCGAGAAGCGCGCCGTGTTCAGCAGGTTCTGCGTGAACGTCCGCTTCGCCTCCGCCGTGAAGAACTGGTTGCCGGAGGTGGAGTTCGTGGAGAACTGCGGCAACCCGTTCGTCTGAATCGCGCCGCTGAAGACCGGCGAGACCTGCCGCGAGGCGTCGTAGGTGTGGCGGACGAACAGGAGATCGTTGTCGGTGAGCTGCACGTCGACGCGTCCCTGCGCGAAGTTCTCCCGCGTGACGCGCGTGAACTCGTAGGTATGCTGCCCGATGCCGGGCCCCAGCTCGGGGCCGTTCGGCAGCGGATAGAGGTCGAGATAGGGCCGGACCACCGGGTTGACGGCCCCGGCCCGGGCCGCTGCCGTCGGCACGACGTTCAGCACGGTCGTGCCGAGGTCTTCCTGCAGGCGCTCGAACCCCCCGAAGAAGAACACGCGGTTCCGGACGATCGGTCCACCCACGGCGCCGCCGAACTGATGGCGCGTGAACGGCGCCGGGTCGCCGACGTCGAAGAAGTTCCGCGCGTCCATCCTGCTGTTGCGGAAGAACTCGAACGCCGATCCGTGCAGCACGTTGGTGCCCGACTTGCTCGCAATGCTGACCACTCCGCCCATCACGCGGCCGTAGTCGGCGGTGAAGGCGTTGGTGACGACCCGGAACTCCTGGATCGTCTCGACGCCCAGGGTGCTGTCGGCCGCCGTCACCGTGGCCTGGCCGGCATACCCCCGCATGTTCGCGCCGTCGAGCAGGTAGCTGTTCGACCGGCCGCCCATGCCGTTGATGTTCAGCTGGACGCCGCGCTGGGCCGGCGACGTGCTGACCCGCTCCGTGTACTGGACGATGCCGGGCTGCAGCGTCGCGAGCGCGATGTAGTTGCGGCCGTTGAGCGGCAGCTCTTCGATCGTCTTCTCGTCGACCACGGCCGACAGCGTGGCCGTCCGCACGTCCACGAGCGGCGTCTCGCCGGTCACGGTGATCGTCTCCGCCGCCGCCCCGAGCCAGAGCACCAGGTTGAGCCCCGCCTGCTGTGCGACCTCCAGCACGATGCCGCTCTGCACGGCGGTCGTGAATCCCTGGAGAGACGCCCGGGCCTCGTACCGGCCGGGCGCGAGCCCCGGCACGGTGAAGTACCCGTTGGCATCGGTGACGGACGTGCGGCTCAGACCCGTATCGACGTTGCTGACGAGGACGTCGACGCCGGGGAGGACGCCGCCGGTTTCGTCTCTGATGGTGCCCGAGATGGTGGCGGAAGTGATTTGCGCGAGCGCCGGGGATCCGAGG
>Ga0194121_10007322_pt1 | contig 14410 bp, 22 predicted proteins | sample TA2MahCa50mmetaG_FD_148609 | JGI IMG/M metagenome (GOLD analysis project Ga0194121, IMG submission 148609) | Freshwater microbial communities from Lake Tanganyika, Tanzania - TA2015020 Mahale Deep Cast 50m | ecosystem: Environmental > Aquatic > Freshwater > Lake | place: Tanzania: Lake... | reverse complement strand
TCAATACAAACAAACTTAAATTCATTCTGCTTTTCCATCACCTGACGGAAAGTTTCACGGCTGGCACTATCCAGACCGATTGTTGGTGCAGAGAAGTACTGGCCATCCCTAGACAGAGAAAGAATCTTTGCTGCGGTATTGTGCTTGTGAAGGCAAGTCAGCCACATGCTCTTGGCAAGGGCCTCTGCCATCTCCAGCGTACCAATTGTTGCCATGTTAGCAGCAACGACAGGAACACCAGACCAAGGAATGCGTCCCATGTTTACTCGCATCAGATTAACATCTGACCGAGAATTGACGCTAGAATGACGAGGTACGATTAGGATGTCTGAATAATCTAGTTGCGTTTCCATAAGCTCTTACATTGTACTACAATTTATCACTTTGTCCATATAAAATTCATGAATACATAAAACATGCCTCTTAGTAATGATGATATTAAAAAGATAGTTTCTACCACAAAAAAACCTTTTGTTAATGCTATTTTTTTAGTTGGTTCTTATGCACAAGGAACAGAAACAGCAGAAAGTGATATAGATCTAGTAATTATTGTAGAAAATAATTTAACTGCTATGGAAAAAAGTTTATTTGCTTCGGATATAATTGGAATATTACCAGGTAAAACTATTGAGTCGTGGGTTTATAACGAAAATCAAGCGATTTCTAATTTTGAAATACCATTATCAAAAAGAATTTTTCATTTATATGGTAAATCCGATCCTGCAATTTCTACATTATATGTTAAAGATTCAAAAAGATCTTTTTATCTTTCTTAAGTCTATAGTCGTTTAACAACAATTTCATTAGGAAGCCCTAATCCTAAAAAAAATGACGCTGGTTGAACTATAGTTCGTGGAGCCGTTGATTGGAAGTGACTAGCAATACAGTTTACTGGTCTATTAGGACAAGATTCAACTGGTGGCAAAGATTCTAAATTTATATTAGTTACATTGTCATGTGGTCCAGCATGTCCGCCATGCGGGCAGCAGCTATAAACTCCATCATATATAAATGCTCCAGCATCCAAAGTAAAAACTCTTTCTGCCGGAGAAGAAATACCGTAAATAATATCATCTATACAACCAAAATAATAAAGTCTTATTTTACATTGACCTTTAGGCATTGCTGGTTGCCAATTGTTTGTGTTAGATTGAGTACTCATTGTAGTTCCAACAGCAATAAAATTTCTATTTCCTATTAATTCACCACCGGGACCAACAATTTGTTCTTCTTCATACACAATCACTAAATTTTGTTGTTCTGCTCTTCCTGTAATTTCAACTATTAGTCCAGATTGGCAACGACATTCTTCTTCTTCAGAAGGAACATAGCATGTTTTTATAACTGGAGTTGGTCTATCAATGCTTCCCGGTATACTTTGTTCTTCAATTGAATAAAAACAATCTGGTGTTGGTGGTGTTATTTTGTTTATAGTTCTTACTACAGGAAAATATCTTATTAGTTTTAAAACATAAGGGTCTGCCTCAATGAATGTTGCTCCTGAAAAAGACTGGATGGTGTTTGAACAATTTGTATCAGGAATTGAATCATATAGATCGCATGTTTGGGCAGGCCCAAAGGCAGGAATTGATGAGTTACCGCAAGCTCTAAACTGACAACTAAAAGCTGCGTTATTATGTTGTGTTATTCCATACGCAGGAGCAATAAAAGCTTCTAAATCTCTCCAAATAAAGCTAGTGCCGCAATCAAAAACTTGACCTGTATGTGGATCAGTATATGTTGTAGGACAATTACCTGGGTGCATACCAATTTTATTGACTTCTGCCAATGCGTCCCTAAATTCAGGATCATAAGTAAAAATATCTTGATTATTATAAGTACAACCTATACTATTTGCATCTATTATATTTCCATTATTATCTCTTAATATATTAGTATCATATATTAATGTTATTCCTCTAGATATTGGACCTAATTCAGGGATAATGTCAGGGTCGCAATCACACCCTGAAGGGTCAGAGGGCGGTGGTTCAACAGCATGTAGAAAATCCGTAAGTGTGGTATTAGATTTTATTTCTGGTAAAAGAAGTTCACCTACACCAAAAGTAAATTCATATGATAAATTCATAACCCCACACCAATTCCACAGCGGAGGAGTTCCCAAAAAAGATGTTGGTGTTGTGCATCTTAAACATCCTTCAGGATTTCCACAACAGCACCTTTTACTTCCACTCATTTATTTCTCTTTTCCTCTATTTTCTCAATAGTCTCTGCTAGTATCTTCATAATTTTTGCTAGTTCTCTCCAATCAGCAACATCTAAAAGGTATTTTTCATAACAATCAATAACCTTTTTAGCTTCAAAGATTATTATATCAAGATCTTGATTGTCTGATCTAGCCACAATTTATGTATGGCTATTCCTGCTCTTCCTCATATGAAATTTGAATAACTCTGTCTGGATAAAAACTTCTATATCCTCTTCTATCTAAATCCCAGACAATTATTCTACCGCCAGAAAAACCAAGACCAGAAATATTCGACGGAATAAATTGATCCCCTACAGTGCATTTCATTATTCTTTCTATTTGTGGCCTTGTTATTCTAACGAAATCAACAGTACAAATATTATTTTCTAAAATATTCATAACAGTTGATGAATTTGGTTTTGAAATAACTTTTAATTCTTTTTGTTTTACTTCTTTATTTTCTAAAGTTATTTCAGTTTGTTTTTCTTTTTCTTCAACACCAAACTCTTCATCAATAGTTCTTAATTCTACATTTTCTGGTTGTTTTAATTCTGGAACCTGTAATTGTTCTTTTTTTGCTATAGAAAATTCTTGTTCTTTTTCTCCAAATGCAGATAAAATATTTTTGTTGGTTTGTTGAAAAGATTCTTGTGCGGTTGTTGGATCTAAAATGCTAGCAGAAAATTCACCAATTGGCTTTATTCCAAAACCATCTGGAGAACTTTTTTCTACTACTAATTTTTCTTGCTCTGATTTTTTATTATCAGGAGGCATTTTACTTTAATTTTGGCGGTGCTTGTGGAGTTCTTTTTGTTAAATATTTGTTAGGATCTTCACCTATGGTTCCTTGGGGCAATGCACTTAAAAATTCACCCGCAGTTTTAGCCCCAGCCGCTAAAGTGGCAGCACCAACAATCTTACTAAGTGGTCCGGCTGCATTTCCAACAGTTTCCGCCGCTTTAGCAAGAGATTCTGCTCCCCCGGCTGCTGCTGCTACTAAAGCTGGTTCGGTAATCATATAGTATGCTCCAGCCTCATTATCCATTCCTGGATTTGGCTTACCACCTACATCAGCAAATTTTCCTGCTCTTGAACCCATCTGTTTCATTACTTCATCCTTATCTGATACACCAGGAGAGAATCCTCTTGCTTTAGTTGTATTTAATTTTTCAAATCCGGTTGCAGCCTTGCGGCCAAGAGAAGTCGCTTGTGGCCCAGAAATTTTTGATGTTGTTGTTTGGCTTCCGAGAGCAGATCCACCGCCTGTTTTAGGTTCTTGCCCGGAAGGAAACATAGGGACATCTAACGGATTGTCATCTAAAGATCTTTGTTGTGGTTTCCATCTCATAAGAGAATCATGTGTTCTAGAACTTTGGCCTCCAGAACCAAATTGTGGTTGTGGTCCCCCAATAATCCCAAATTCATTTAAAACACTTCTATTTGAAACATTTTGAATTGTTTCCAATAGGCTTTTAATTTCATTAGTTTTAAATCTAGTTGGTGATATTGTTGGGGGAGGTCTTCTTAGCATACAAGTTATTTATAATACTGCCAATATTACTGATTAGATTCTTTTTTTCTTTTTTGACGAAAAATTTGTATTTACCATTTCTTGGAAATATTCTTTCTTCTAAAAACAATTGAATTTCCTTTTTTCCGTTTAAATTTCTAATCATTATTTTGTTGCCAAGTTGTAAATGAAACTCTATTTGGAGTATATCATCAACATGATCTTTAATTTTATTCAAAGATTCGTACAAGTATTTAATGACTGATGATCTTAAAATTAAAATTTCATCTACTATTTCGCCCTCCACAAATCCCAATCTATGGGCATGTACAGGTAAAGCGTTTGAATAGTTTAAGTTAAAAAACTCAAGATTTTTTAAAATTGTATCACTATAATCTTCTACTACCCAAAGGATTTGGCCCTTTGGATTTATCCAAAATTTATCAGCTAACATATTCACCTCATGTGGTTTTCGACTGTATCAAGATAAACTTTATCATCATTGCCACGGAATCTCTTTGTTATCTTACGCAATTCTGTATTGTCTATTCCATCTTTCCAGTTTATCTTCATATCATCCATCATACCACGAAGAATAGAATCAGACATTCTTAAATAAAGATGATGCTCGGCTGGATTTGCTAAAGGAGTAGGTCTACCCAAACCTAAAGTAGGATGATTGTTTGGCGCACTTAACATTTGCTTTCCTATATCTGCAAATTTTAATGCATATTTTTTAGTTTCATCGTCAAATAAATGCGGCTTTCTTGTTACAAAATCTCTGGCTGTAGAACCAGTAATTTGAAAAACTCCCCAAGCAGAAGATTTTCCTTTTCCTGCTTTAGTTCTAATTGCATGTTTTGGATCGTGTATTCTATAGTCCACTACGCCAGTACCTCTATGTTCTGCCTGAGAAAATGCATTTAATAAATCACCAACTACAGGATGCGATGGCGTATATTGTGTTGTTGGTTGTTCGGCTGTAGTTACTGTAGTAGTAGCTTGATTTGCATTTGTGGCTCTAGGAGTAACATTCAACGATGGCGACTGTTGTATTGGTAAATTTTCTGTTCGGTTTTTAATTAATGCTGCTGTGCCGCCTAGCAAAGCACCAGTAAGAGCAGCACCTATCATCAATTTTCTTTCTGCAAGATATTGTTTAAAGGAATGCATCGTCTAATATGTATAGTGATTATACAAAATAAAAAGGCACCGAAAGGGGCCTTTTTTTATTTTTTTACTTAAATATATAGATCATATGAACAACTTTCTTAGACAATTTGGTAATTTTAAAAAGAACTATATAGGTATATTTTCATGCCAAAATTTTCCAAACAAATCTTAAAATCATTTAAAAATCTTTGTGAGGCTGATGATGGTGGTTCTCCAAAAGGACAACCAACAGTACAAAATGCACCACAAGAACAAATGCAATTATATCACGGACAAGGCGGAATGGCGGCTTACAATACCAGAACCCAGAGCAACATACCCCAATGGATGTATACTGGTATTCCTGCCTATACAGCTCCTAATGGAACTGTGGTGATTCCTCCAGATCCAAGAACAGGTCTATTTCTTCCAAACATGCTTCCTGGAGTATATCTCATAAATATCCCAGATCCAGTTACAGGACAAGGCGTTTATTTATGGACATTCGATTATAGTCAACTCGGCGGAATGACTCCAACAAATGCATACAACCTTATTATTTTAAATATGATTATGAATCCCTATTATTTGTTTAATAATTATGGTGATATAGGACATGTAGAAGAAAGTCTAATTAATATAGGAGCACAGATGCAACGTTTATCAGAACTAAAATATCCTGGTATTTACGATGGAGATGGAGACTTATTTGTACAAGTATTTTTTCCACCAATGCATGGCTTTGATACCCAGGCTTTTGATTTTATAAATCAATTTAAGAATACTTTTGCTTCTGGACGAGTAGATTTTCAAAATGATTATATTGTAATTCCAGATAGAATTCAGACATAATTCTCAGTCATAAAAAAAAGGCCCCTTTCGGGGCCTTTTTTATTTCTTTACTTAATTAAGGGAATGACCAATTTTGGTGAATAAACCATGTACCAGTTTCGTTTGCTGATCTCCAACCAGTTTTTATCCAATTTGCCATTTCTTGTGAAACCATGATGCCGGACGCTTGGGCGAGCGTGTTGTTATGTAAGTTGGTAAATACGTTTGGAAGAGCTTGTAAAATAGCAGTTCGAAAGGCAGTCCAAGATTCAAAGTTAGTAAGAGCAAAAGCTGGATTATACATGACATTTAATAAAATAATCTCAGCTAAAACTTCTGGGCTTACATATGGAGGTATTCCATTACCCGGTACTAACAAACCACCGACATAAGTATAATTAGTTATTGGCCAATCAACACCATTAATTACTCCACGAATTCTATAACCACTATACAATGGATTATCGTAATAGCTTCGTGTATCTCCAGGAGCTTGTGATGTTCTTGTGACATATGCTCCATAACCAAGACCACCATAAGTTTGCGTCATTGATTCCGGACTACTAGTTTCTGGAGGTGGACCTGGAGGTGGGCCGGGAGGAGCATCTTCCGTGACCATTCTTACTCTTCTTCTTAAATTAGAGTTTTGCTCTTGAAGAGAACGCAAAGTATTTTGTAGTTCTTGAACTTTTCTTTGTAATGTGTAAATGAATGTTGACATATTATTTTCCTAAATTATTTATAATAAACATATTCAATTAAGTTCGTCTGGTTTTTGATTTTTCCATTCCTGGCCATCCTCGTAATGCCAAAATAGCAGATCTAGGATCAACTCCGTGTTGTTTAGAAACCCTTTGAATTGCTGTTTCTGGATTAGTAATATTAGAAGCAACAGCTGCTAAATGACTCATAATACTTAAACGTTCTGGATCTCCATGATAAAATAACATTTGACCAGCAATATTTCCTTGACCTCGGCGCGGATATTTACTTAAAGCTCTTACTCCAGGAATACTGGTAATTGCATCTGCGGCTGCCATATGTGCTGCTCTTACTGCTGCAAGGTTGCTGGCTACCTTTTGACGTGGCCAAGAAGACATTCTGGGCTGTAGATCTTTTGATTTGTTGTGAGATGGTTGCCCTTGAGGATATGGACTAGGAGAAAGAAAACCAAAATCTTTTCTTTCGTTCAAAAAAGAAGTCATCTTAAAATTATTTTTTTGTATGTCCTGTAGATGACCAAGAAATAGTTTCATATCCATACAGTTATTTATATTATTAAGAATTATACAAAACTTTTAATTTATCTTCTCAATGCTCTCATAAAATCTCGTAAACTCATTGGAGCAGTGGAAGGAAGCGCATCAATAGCAGCCTGGGGGTCAACTCCATGCAACTTGGCAACTCGTTTAATTGCCTCTACTTTGTTTCTAAGTCTAGGAGCAACAGCTTTTAAGTGAGCCATAACACTGCCATGTTCTGGATCTTCTGGATTATTGTATCCGGGATACTCTGGAGGAATTTGAAATCCTGGAACACTGGTAACTGCATTTGCAACGTGTATATGTGTTTCTTCTACTTCTCTTGCAAAATTTGGATTTACTTTTCTTGCTTCGTTGAGTGGTGGTTGAGGAGGTGATTGTGGTTTATCCATTGGGTAATCCCTTGCTCTTCGACTAACAGGATTACCCTCATTCTCATTTAATGAACGAGGAGAAAGAAAAGCTTTTGATCTTCTTTCATTCAACGAAGAGGTCATCTCAAAATTATTTTTTTGTATGTCCTGTAGATAATTGAGAAATAGTTTCATATCCATAAAGATATTTATGTTATTAACAATTACACAATATTTCTTGTTGATCGCCTACACAGCGAAGTGTATCCAAAAGTCTGAATTTTGTCAATTAAATTTATATGCAGGAAGATTCAGGCCCATTTGGTTCATTTTGGCCTGTCTCCAATTACGAATCCAGATCTCTTTTTCTTCTTCGGTCTGCCCTTGAAGCCCAGCACGAAATGCTTCCTCTTCCTTTTGGACCATGTTCAAAAAGTCCTGTTCAGAAAATTGTTCTTTCAAAAATTTACGAAACGAAAGCATATCTCAGCAGTTCCATTTTCTGAGAGACAATGCCTTTCTAGTTGGGCGACCTTTTTTGTCTTTCATTGGTCCCGGCATTCCGCCCATACGCGCACAGAACGACTTTCTGCGCTTATCATCCTTTGAACCCTTTTTAATTTTAGACGGATCTTTTGTTACAGCTGTCTGCAATTTAGAACCGGGATTCTCTCTACGGTATGACTCAACACCCTTCTTGTTCAAACCACCTTCGGGATTTTTTCCCTCTTTGCGTTGCCATGCAGCGGATTTTTCAATTAGGTATTGTTTGAAAGAGAGCATGTAGATATTTATATTTACAAATAAAAAACCCTGAGTTTTTGGCTCAGGGTTTTTACTTTAATTATTTAAACTTAACCTTCTTCGTGTCTAGCCAATTCAGCAGCTAGTGTAGCTTCCCGTGCTCTGATTTCTGCCAATGCTATTGCTAGTGCTTTCTTTCTAGCTTTAGAGTTTTTAAATTTTCCTCTTCCGCGCTCAGAACCGCCCTTGACTCCTCTTGCGTCATCTACCATGTCGCCTGCGGGAACAGGTATTGCTGGTCCTACTCCTCTTAGTGAAGCCATAACAGGATTATTTGTTACATCTGTAAATGGATGAATTCTTATTGCGTCAGCGGCGGCATCTCCGATGGGTGATCCGTATTCTGGGTCATATACAAATTGTCTTGTTTGTCTGGCTCCCTTTCCGACAGGGTTTCCTTGTTTTGTAACTTCAGTGCCTATAAGGGTTGGAACTCCATGGCTGTCTTCCGCATTTTTGGTGTCTGTATCAAGTACATCTAGATATCTTGTTTTTGGAGTTCTATATTCCAACAGTTTTTCTGTATTATTTTCTTCTGTTAGATTGATATAAGTTTTTGATAATTGCTTAAGCCAGTTATTATTCATATCTTATATATCCTTTTTTACTTTATGTTCAAAACATTTCTTCTTGATTATGTGCTATCAAAAGAACATGGAGAAATATGAACTTCTTTTTTTATAATGATTATTTTGGCGGCATTTTATAAAATGGCTTCCGAGGAATAGGAAATTTTGGGGCTAGGCTAGGCATTGTGATTGGATTAAAGGGGTATGGCGTTCCATCTGGACGAAGTTCCCACGGTCCATATTCTTGCGCCCACTCTGGATATTCAAAAGGCGGATGCCACTCAGTTGGTTTACCATCACGACTGAAACCCGGATAGCCTCTTTCTGGGGCTAGAGGTGGAGAGACATTAGGAGTTGGAATTCTTGGAGTAGGAGGATATTGTCCTCCTTCTGCTTCTCTTAAAATTTTTCTTAGTTGTCTGTTTTCTTCTTCTAATTTACGAATTTTGTTTTGATAAATTGAGTCAAATGTTCCCATGGAATTTCCTTTACTGTATGTAGGAATCTACCAAAGGGGACCCAATGATTTGAAAATAGGAATCAGATAGCAAACAGAGAAAGCAATGAAGAAGAACCAAAAGATTCCTTTTTTTATTTTGGGAGGAATCTTTCGAAAGGGACCCATGAAATTATTTAGGGGGGATCCTAGAGGGGGGACCCATGTTTTTGGAAAGGGGTGGGTGGGCTAGCCCCGGTTACCGAACCAAGGGGACCCATGTGTTTCAAACTGTTCGGACAGGCTGGGGCTAACTTGGCAAAACAAAAAAAGTTTTAGTCTACCCACAGCACCCACCCCTCCGGGGGTGGGTGCTGGGTAGGGTAGGGGGAAGGGGAAGGGTGGGAGTCAGTCATCCCACCCATCATCATCCGGCCCGTCGTAGTCGGCCCATGAGCCGTGCCTGTCCTCGTACCGGGAGGAGTTCTGCTCCTCCAAGTGTTCGGTGGAGAGGGATCACTCCTCCGGGTCGATCCCCGGGAGTTCATCGTCGGGCTGGGGCTGACGAGCCTTGCGACGCTCGCAAGTCATCACGGCGGCCCCCGCGAGTGCAAGGGCCAGTGCGTGGACGACACACAAGACGATCTCACCCGGCTGGATCTCGCTGATGGCATCGACACTCCGAAGGTAGCCCTCTGCGTCGAGGATCATCACATCCGCGATATCGTGTTCGTGGCCGCAGTCGGCGCACACGCAGGAGGGGGAGGGGAAGTCAGACGATGAGGTAGAAGTGGTCATGGGGGAAAGGTACACCATCTGATCCGGCTGTCAAGAGGGGAAACCAAAGAAATATTTCGGCGGGTAGCACCTGGCACACTTGGTAGCACCAGGTCAATCTAGCTGGAAACCCAGGACGGCAATCGCAAAACGCCTTGAATCGTAGCACTTTTCGAAATCGATCATGCAGACAAGTGGTAGCACTCACCTGTCACCCCCCATTCCGGAGATTTTCCTCAAAAAAATTTCTCGCCTTTCTTGCCGATTGTTTGGTCTACCCCCTTGCGCTCACCGGGGCATGATGTATCCTTGGGGCATGACCACTACTACCCCCATGACCATTTCACACACTCCGTCATCGTCCTTCCCCCGCGCCCTGATAGTCCGTGCTTGTGGCGATGCAGAAATCATCGACCACACCGGACTGGAAGCCCTCCAATCTGCCGTGGGCGGCTTCATTGAATCCATCCGCCTTGGAATGAACGCGGTCATGTATGTCAATGAGGAGGCTCGACTTCGGCCAACCTCGGAACCCAATCGCTTTGCAACAAAGATTGTGGAGCGATTCGGAGCAGCCCACTTGCTCTACCCCATCCTCGGAGATGTGGTGCTGACTGGGTTCGATCCCGAAACTGGGGAGGACTGCGACTTCCCGGACAAGGGGATTGACCCAAGCGTTGACTGGGAGGAACTTTTGAGCGGCCTCGACGGGATTGTTGTGGAGCCGAAACCGATCACCGTGGAGGACTTGGCTCGCTACTTCCATGGACATCGTGGGTGTGGTCGCTGGTGATTAGTAGAAAAAAATCCAGTTTACCCCTTGACCCCACCAACCACAGGCTACAATACCCCCATGATCATTGCCACTCTCATCCTCGCGTTTCTTCTGTTTGTCGCGTACTTCTTCTTCATTGCGATTGTAGCACATTCGCCGCTCTCATTATTTATCGGGATCGGAGTTGGAGTAGCCACTTTCGTGTGGTTCAGCATCCAAGCGCAAAAGATGTGGCAACTCCGCAACAGAAGGAACTGGCTCCCATGATCACTTTCAAGGGGTTGACAGCCCCCAGTCCTGATGTAGACTTCACCCGGAGCGCGTTGCTCCACTCATCACTCATCACTCATCACAAGGAACTGACTATGAAGACCGAAACCGAAATCTCCTCCATGTTCGCCATGCTCAACGAGGAGCGCAACAAGTCCATCCTCGCTATCGCTGCTGCTGACGATCTCTCCCACTTCGATGCCATGCTCAAGTACGATGGCGAGATCGCTCCCAAGACCACCGACCGCAAGAAGTTCGTGCTGATCGGGTGCGACTTCCCGCCCTGCTTCGTCCCCAAGGATGAGGCTGCTGCCGAGGAGTTCGTGGAGCGCGTTCTCACGGCCTACGCCATGTGGAACGAACAGGTGATCCTGAACCCCGACTGGACATTCACCCAACAGGCCGCTGCGTTGCAGAAGGTGATGGATGACGAGATCTCGCTTCTCGCTCCCAAGCCCGATCAGCACTACTGCGTGATTGATTTGCGCGGTGTGCAGATCTGACCCCGGACACCGTTCCGTGATGCCCCCGCCGACCCAGGAGGTCGCGGGGGTTTTTATTTGATAAATCTCTTGCAAACTGTCACGCGCCCTGGCGTGACAGTTTTTTCGGTTTTTTTCTGGTTTTCTCTTGCTTCTGTCGCGGTTCCCTCACCGTTTCAGCTGCACCAGGTCAACATGGTAGCACCAGGTCAACATGGTAGCACTCTCGCCCTAGCGTCCATTCCGCAGCCTGTCAAGTCCCCCCACTTATCCACAATCGCAAGAAACTTTCGGATTCTTCCTTCTATCCTATTGACTGCCCCCGGTTAGACGCTATTCTTCACGCATCACCCAACCCGCCCCAATGGGGCAAGGAACCTACCATGGCTCACCTCATCGAATCGTCCGATACCGTCGCAGTCTACAAGTCCCGCGCATGGCACGGCCTCGCGCAAGCCCTTGACGAGTTCCCGAACCCGACCGAGGCACGGCAGATCGTCGCGCCTTGGGACGCGATCCCGACCACCGATCTGCACATCACCCTGCCCAACGGCATGGTGATCTCGACCGATGAATACAAGGCGTTGGTGCGCTCCGACAATGGCGAGATCCTTGGTCTGCACAGCCGCAAGTATAGCCCGGTCAGCGTCGGAGATTTCTTCGACCTCGCCTATGAGTTCGGCGCGGTCGATCAGGTCAAGGTCGATTCCGCCGGGACGCTTCGCGGCGGTCGCACTCTGTTCTGTTCCCTCAAGGGGGACACCGTGGAGATCGGCACTCGCGGCGACATTTCGACGGGCTACCTCCTCATGGCGCAGGCGTTCGATGGCACGATGGCCCTGCGTGGCGATGTGGCGATGATCCGCACGGTGTGCAACAACACCATGACGGCGAACCACCTCGCATCCAAGTGCGGATTCACCCTGCGACATACCCGCAACATGGGCGACCGCATGGCCGATGTGAAGAAGGTCATTCAGGGATGGAAGGCGGGTCAGGACGCGACGGTGGCAGCGGCCAACCGCTACGCGGCTGCACCCGTTCGCAACCGCGCCGTGGTCGAGGAGTTCTTTCTGCGTTCGCTTGAAACCGTCTACGGGGTGCTGCCGTCCCCGGCCACTACGGACAAGCGCGAACAGACTACGCTTGCATGGGCGGCTGACTCGCTCCGCGAGATCGGCAACTACTGGAACGCCGAGGAAACCCAGTTCGGCGCGAACTGGTGGACGGCTGCGAACGCGGTCACGGCCTACTTGCAGCACTCGACCGAGGCTTCGCGCTTGGGCGTGAACTCCGATGCGCGGGTGTACGCCGACCTGTACGGGGCGCAGGGTGAGCGCAAGGGCGCGGTGATGGCCCTCGCTGCCTCGTACATCTGATCGTTTGGCTTTCTTCCGATACGGCCCACCCCGGGTAAAACCGGGGTGGGCTTTTCGCCTTGTCAAGGGAAAATCGAAAATAATTCGTGAAACTGTCACGCAGCAGCTGCTGCTGCGTGACAGTTTGTCAAGCCCCCTTTCGCTAGTTTTCTCACAATTCTTTTCTCGTTTTCTTGTCGTTTTTCAGTCGTACCCACTTGTATTCTTCAGTCCATACTCTATAGTACCCCACATGGAATCGAATGTCGATTCCGGAAACACACTAACAAGGAACGAATGACCATGACGGAAAACCCCGACACGACCGCTCTGATTGGTGCTGTGATGGCTGTCTCCAACCGCCTCATCGACTCCAACAAGTCCCTCTTGGGCATCCACGAAAAGATGCTCGTCTGCAACCGTGTGCTGTCCGACTCCATGGTGGAAGTGCATGGGTCGCTGTGTTATATTCGTGACCAAATGGCGTGCGACAAGGATGCCGACTCCTTCAACAACATCATCCTCGCCATGAGCGAAGCAATGTCGTTGTGGTGTGACGGATGGGAGAGCGCGGTGCAGGAAGTCAACCTTGACATTGCCAAGTCGAAGGCTCTCAAGAATGAGATCTCTCCCCTTCTCGATGGTCAGATCTGATTCACGAAAGGGCCACCGATGAACACAGAAGTCGCAAATATGTGGGCCACCGCGCTCCGTAGCGGCAAATACAAGCAGGGATCATGTGTCCTCCACAATGTGACAAAGGATACTTGGTGCTGCCTGGGGGTTCTCTGCGATCTGTACCAAAAGAGTTGTCCCCCCGAATCTGTCCTTGCAATCGAAACCAAGCCCATCGGGAATGTGGATCGGCTGGACGGCGTTGATCTCGATGAGTTAGAAGAAGGGACAGAAGTTCTGTCCTACATTGCCGGACGCGCTCCGATCAAACACCACAACGACCTTCCCTACGAAGTTGCTATATGGGCAGGAATCGATACTACTCGACCCGGTTGGAGGAAGGGGCGTGTTATGTTCCAACCCTATAATGTGGATATGGAGTCATGGACTGCCCTAACTGAACTGAACGATACCCGTGGCACCGACGGTGTTTTCTCCTTTGATTTCATGCAGATCGCTGATATCATCGAACTCAATCAGGAGTACCTATGATCGACATTGTGAACCACAAGGACTGCCCTCGCAGCCGACAGATTGCTTCTCTCCTCGCAGCATTCAAGTATATGCTTGAGGAGATGACGCAGAATCAACTGGATGAACTGGACCGAAGAATGATGTACACTCCTACCATGACCAACGACGAAAACGCACTTGTTGAGGCGTTTGGCCTTGACACCACCGAAGAATGATGTACAATCTTCCCATGAGTACATACCTCCTAAAGTACTTCAACGACGGCGAATCAGATGCCATCGGTCTGCCTTTGGTAGAATGGTTCATCGTTGAAGCAGATGACCTAGACCACGCGGTAGAGCAACTTATGGATGCCTACCCCGAAGCAAACCTAGTCGCAGGATACGAATGTGTTCCTGTGACCCCAATCATTCAAGGATGACCATGAAACCTCTCTACAAGACAACCATTGTGATATGGTCAAAGTTCGATCC
>Ga0194121_10007321_pt1 | contig 14410 bp, 17 predicted proteins | sample TA2MahCa50mmetaG_FD_148609 | JGI IMG/M metagenome (GOLD analysis project Ga0194121, IMG submission 148609) | Freshwater microbial communities from Lake Tanganyika, Tanzania - TA2015020 Mahale Deep Cast 50m | ecosystem: Environmental > Aquatic > Freshwater > Lake | place: Tanzania: Lake... | reverse complement strand
TCACCGTCGATCCCGCCCACCCCGATGCGCTTCCCACCGTCGATCCGGTCAGCGACGGGCGGCGCCCATACGGCCGACGATCTCGTCGAGGAGCGCCCGCGACGTGCCGAAGTTGAGGCGCACGCACCGCTGTGCGCCGGCGCCGAACGGCGGACCGTCGTTGAGCGCGACGCGGGCGTGGGCGAGGAACCAGCCCGCCGGGTCGTCGAGGCCCAGGGCGGTGCAGTCGAGCCAGGCCAGGTAGGTGGCGCCGGGCGGCCGGTAGCCCACCCCCGGCAGCTCGGCGGCGAGCAGCCCGGCGAGGTGGTGACGGTTGCCGTCGAGGTACGCGAGCAGCTCGGCCAGCCACGGCTCGCCCTCGGAGTACGCGGCCACCGCCGCGGCCACACCGATCGGGGTGGGGTCGGGCACCGCGAAGTCGGGGCGCGCCCGCCAGGTGTCGGCGTCGGCGCGGGCCGGCGTGAGCACCTGCGCGCACTTCAGCCCCGGAACGTTCCAGGCCTTCGACACCGACGTGACCACGACCGCGTGCCCGGCCGCGGCGTCGGACACCGTGGGATAGGGCACGTGGACGCCGCCGGGGTACACGAGCGGCGCGTGGAGCTCGTCGGACACCACCCGCGCGCCATGGCGGTCGACCACCGCCGCGAGCGCCGCGAGCTCGTCGCGGCCGAACACCGTGCCGGTGGGGTTCTGCGGGTTGCACAGGAGCACCGCCCGGGCGCCACGACCGAGCGCGGCGTCGATGCGCTCCAGGTCGAGCACCCAACGCTCGTCGGGGGCGAGGAGGAGCGGGACCTCCACGGGCACCCGCCCGGTTCGCGCCACCACCGCGAAGAACGGCGGGTACGCCGGCGTCGGCACCACCACCGCGCAACCGGCGGGCGAGTGCAGGTCGAGTGCCCCGCCGATGCCCTCGAGCACGTCGGCAACCGGGAACACCCGGTTCGGGGAGATGCTCCAGCCGTAGCGCCGCGCCATGAACGCCGCGCAGGCGTCGCTCAGCACCGAGTGGTCGGCCGCCGCGTAACCGAACTCCTCGCGGTCGACCGCGTCGAGGACGGCGGCGCGCACGACGGGCGCCACCGGGAAGTCCATCTCCGCCACCCACGCCGCCAGCACGTCGGGCGGGTGCAGCGTCCACTTCACCGTCCGCCGCCGCAGCTGCGCCTCGAGCGTGACGTCGTCGAACCCCGTCATCCCCCCATCATCCCAGGCCATCCCAGGTGTGCCCGGCCGTACCGACCCCGAGGCGGCTGGCCGGACCCGCCAGGGCCCGCCAGACTGACGCCGGCCGGCAGGAGGGAGCGACCGTGGCCGACAGTGCGGAGGTGCGCGACCGGACAGAGTGGGGCAGCGGCGAGCGCGCCGGCGTCTTCATGGAGCAGCTGGCGTGAAGGTGACCCGCTTCCACCATGTGTCGGTCAACACCAACGGCGTGCCGGTCGACGACGTCGTCGAGTTCTACCGAACGGTCCTCGGACTGGGCGACCAGCCCCGCCCCGAGATCCCGGGGGTCGCCGGCCACTGGCACACCGTCGGCGACCAGGAGCTGCACATCGTGGGGGCCCCGTCCCAGGGGGCAGGCATCGATCCGACCGGGCACCACTACTGCGTGGCGGTCGACGACCTCGACCAGGCCGTCACCGAGCTCGAGGCACGCGGCATCGAGTACGTGCGGGCCGTGCAGGGCGAGTCGACGGTGCAGATCTGGATCGTCGATCCGGCCGGCAACACGATCGAGCTGCAACAGGAGACCCGCACCCCATGATCGAGGTGCCCCACGACCGGCCGGTGCCGAGCCGTCCGGCGCGGTGGCATGATCTGCGGGCCCCGGCGCCGGGTCCGGGGCCTGCGTCCGCCACCCGAAGGGGAGACCATGCCCAGCGCCGAGTTCGTCGAGTTCCAGCAGAAGATGGCGGCCAACCCCGTGCCGCCGCCTCCGGCCTCGATCCAGGAGCTGCGCGAGCGCATCGAGACCAACATGGGCAACCTCCCGCTCGCCGAGGGCACGTCGGCCGAGGAGGTCGACGCCCACGGCGTGTTCTCGATCCTCTGCACCCGCGACGGCGGTGACGACGATCCCTGGCTCCTCTACTTCCACGGTGGCGGGTTCCGCATCTGCTCCGCCCGGGCCTACCGCGCCCACGGCTCCCAGCTCGCCCGCGCCTGCAAGGCCAGGGTCCTCGTGGTCGACTACCGCCTCGCCCCCGAGCACCCCTTCCCGGCGGCGGTCGACGACGCCGTCGCCGCCTACCGCTGGGTGCTGGACCAGGGCGTCGACCCGAGCCGGGTGGTCGCGGGTGGCGACTCCGCCGGGGGCGGGATCACCGCGTCGCTGCTCCTCGCCGCGCGCGAGCAGGGGCTGCCCATGCTCGCCGGCGGGATCCTCCTGTCGGGCTGGCTCGACCTCACCAACGAGGCCGACTCCTACGAGCGCAACGCCGAGACCGACATGCTGTTCGGGAAGCAGAGCGCAGTCGAGGCCGCCGGGCTGTACCTGCAGGGCCAGGACCCCCGTCAGCCGTTGGCGTCGCCGCTGTTCGGCGACTGGGCCGGCATGCCGCCGCTGCTGGTGCTCAACGGCAGCATCGAGACGCTGTACGACGACTCGGTCGGGATCACCGAGCGGGCCCGGGCCGCGGGGGTCGACGTCACCCACACCGTCTACGAGGGGATGCCCCACGTGTGGCAGACGAGCTACCCCGCGTTCCCCGAGGCGGTAGAGGCGGTCGACGAGATGGCCGCGTTCATCGCCCGGGTCACCGCCTGACCGGGCCTGACCCGGCCCGGCCGGGCGACGGGGTGACCGCCGCCCCGTCGAACGACCTCGAACGACCGGTCGCCCATCCGCTCGCGCAGGTGGCTCCGTACACATCCCATGACGCAGACCACCGAGACCCGCGAGCGAGTCGCCAAGCGGCCCCGGTTGAGCCGGCTGGAGATCGTGGCGGGCGGGTTGTACCTCCTGGTCATGCTCGTCCTCGTCGCGCTCGAGCCCGACATCCTCGAAGCCCCGTTCGCCAGCCCCCGCGCCATCCTTGCGACCTTCGGGGGCGGAGCCCTCGTGCTCGTCGCCCTGTTCGTGATGATCCGCCTCGGAGTGCCGCCGATCGTGCGGGTTCTGGTCGTCGGCATCCCCATCGTGATCGTGTCGTGGTGGCTCCTCGAGCCGTACTTCGTCGACGACGTCGTCGAGGAGCGCTTCTCCACGTCGATCGCGGAGCAGCAGCGCTCGACCCCCCCGACCCAGCCTCCGACCGACGGCGCGGCGGCAGCCGGTCCGGCGACCCCGGCACCGACGGCCGCGGCCGCGCCCGCCGGACCCCAGCTGATCGGAAGCGGGTCCTTCGTGGGGCTGGCCGGACACGACGGCACCGGCGATGCCGGCATCTTCCGCCAGGAGGACGGCGGCCCACGAACACGAGTCCGGCGCCCATGTGTCGCTCGATGCCGCGCTGATGGCGACGGCCTCCACGGCACGCGGCCGCCACACCCGTGAGCGGCTCCTGGAGGCAACGGCGAATCTCGTCGCGGCTCGGGGATTCCACGCAGTGGCGATCACCGACATCGGCGCCGCCGCCGGGGTCACGGGCTCCGCGCTCTACCGGCACTTCGCCTCGAAGCAGGACCTCCTCGTCGCCCTCCTCGACCGAGTCGTCGGCGACCTCCTCACGGGTGCCCGTGCCGTCGTCGACGCGACCCCGAGTGCTGCGGAGGCGCTCGACGCGCTCGTCGAGGCCCACGTGGCGTTCGCGCTGCGGAATCGGAACCTCATCCGGGTCTACGACCAGGAGGCCGACCACCTGCCGGACGCCGATCGACGCCGCATCCGACGAGCGATGCGCACGTACGCCGAAGAGTGGGTCCGAGTGCTCCGGAGCGTCCGCCCGGGCCTCGACGAGCCGACGGCCCGGACCCAGGTGCACGCGGCGTTCGGCCTCGTGAACTCCGTTGCGGACTACCGCAGCCCGCTCGCCGAGGACCGACTCCGCGATCTGCTCGTCGGAATGACCCACAAGGCCTTGGGTGGAGGTGATGGGACTTGAACCCACGACTTCTACGTTGCGAACGTAGCGCTCTACCAGGCTGAGCTACACCCCCGAGGGTCGGTCAATGTACCACCGGGGGTGCCCGGGTCTCGGGCCCGAAGCCGGCTCACGAACGGCGCGTCTGCTCCACGGCCGCTTGCAGGCGAGCGACGACCGTCGCGTTCGTGACGTCGCCCCGGGTGCGCTCGAGGACGGCCCGGAGCGCGTCGGTGGTCCTCCGCAGCCCGCCGGTCACCGCGTCCGGATAGTCGACGGTGACCAGCAGCGCGTAGACCTCGTCCATCACCGCGAAGAGGTCCTCGGCACGATCGGGGTCGCCGTCGCGGAGCAGGTCGAGCACCTGGCGCCGCAGCTCACTCGCGGCCTCGGCCATCCCGTTGAGGTACGCCGGCGGGTCGACACCGAGGTCGGCCGCGGACGGCAGCGGCGTGCCCTCCACGAACGCAAGCGTGAGGTTCGCCTCGGCGTACTCCTTCTTCGCGTCGTGCAGGAAGCCGGCGTGGCGCACCGTGCCCTGGTCGGCGGTCGCCGCGTCGGCCTGGGCCAGCAACGACGCGGCGTCGGCGATGTGTGCGCGCGCGACGGCGAACTCACGCCGCTGCACCGCGCGGATCGACAGGGCGCACGACCGGATCGCCGCGCGCGACGCGGCCAACGTGATTTCGCGTGCGTCGTGCGTCGCTGCAAGCTCCGCTGCGGCGGCCGAGCCCGCCGCGGCGATGGCCTCGGCACGCGCGGTGCTCACGGAGCGGTCAGCCGACGTTGCGGCGGAGCACGATCACGTTGTCGCCCGCCTTCGACGCGTCGTCCTCGACGTCGACCGGCGTGACGAACGCGCGCTTCGCCGGCTGCGTGCGCGTGAGCGCGCCGTGGTTCTTGATCTGCACCAGGGCGTAGCAGTACGCGCCGAGCGCGGCGGCCGCGACGAGGAACAACAGGTACGCGAACGGCGTGCGCATCCCGAGCGCGAGCAGGAACGTGAGCCCGACCGCGGCGGTGAGCCCGAACAGGACGTTGCGGCGACGGCGCATCATCGGCGACACGCCACCGGGCATCGGTCGGTAGTGCATCGGCGGGGCGAGGGGAGCCTGGCGGGGGCCTCGGGGCATCGGCGGTGGTCCGCTCAACGGACCGTGCAGCACCGGGCCGCCCAGCATCGACGAGCTCCGGTGGTGGCTGCCGCGGTGGCCCAGCGAACGCAGGCTGTCCATGAAGTCGGAGACTCCGTGGTGCCCACCCGAGTTGCGAGACCGCAGGATCGGCGGGATCAGCACCGCCGCCCACAGAACGACCAGCACCAGGATCACGAGGATGGCCACGTGTTGCCTGTCCTAACGTTCGTTTCCCCAGGTCCGGGCCCACGCTCCACGTGCGCACCGGATCTCCGCCACAAGCACACGAGCGAAGTCCCGCGGGACCTCGCTCGATGGCCTCCAGGTTACCAACGGATGCACGGCCCGGATCAAGCAGGCCGACTCGCGTCACCCCAGGTCAGCGGCGAATTTCGAGATTGTTCCGCGAAGCGCGTGCGCGTCAGCGGTCGAAGCGGTCGAACTCCGACTCCGGAGCCCTGCGGTACTGACCGGAGCGTCCGCCGGTCTTCTCCCACAGGGTCAGCTCACCGATCACCATCGACCGGTCGACCGACTTGCACATGTCGTAGATCGTCAGCGCCGCGATGGAGCAGGCGGTCATCGCCTCCATCTCCACCCCGGTGCGGTCGACGGTGTCGACCTGCGCCTCGACCTCGACATGGCGCTCCTCGATCTGGAAGTTGACGAACACCGATCCCACCAGCAGCGGGTGGCACAACGGGATCAGGTGCGAGGTCTGCTTCGCGGCCTGGATCCCTGCGACCCGCGCCACCGCCAGCACGTCGCCCTTGGTGATCGCGCCGCTCGCGATGCGCGAGGCGGTGTCGGCCTCCATGAACACCTTGCACCGGGCGATCGCCCGTCGATGGGTGGCGTCCTTGGCCGTGACGTCGACCATGCGGGCTCGGCCGAGGGGATCGAGGTGGGTGAACTCCGATGCGGTCACGACGGGACAGTCTACCGAGCGCCCTCGGGACCCGGCCCTCCCAGCCCTCGCCTCGGCCGTCGGTGCCCCGGCCTCGCGGCTCGTGACGTGCCGGGCTCAGCCGCCGATCTGGCTCATCGACCGGTCGGGCCGGATGAAGTCGACCTTCCCGATGTGGTGTCCGGCCCACTTGGTGCCGACCGCCCGCTCGATCTCGGCGGCGATGTCGTCGTCGGTCCCGCCGTCCCGGAGCACGGCCCGCAGATCGAACTCGTCGAGCGCGAACAGGCAGGTGCGGAACTTGCCCTCCGCGGTGATGCGCACCCGGTCGCAACTCTCGCAGAACGGAGCCGTGACGCTGGGGATCACGCCGACGTCCCCGATCCCGTCGCGGTAGCGGTACCGGGCTGCGGGCTCGTCGCCGTGGTGGTCGAGACCGGCCATGGTGGACTCGAGTGGGAACACGGCGTCGATCCGCTCGAGGATCTCCTGGGCCGACACCACCTGGTCCATCGTCCAGTCGCCCTGGGCGTCGAGGGGCATGAACTCGATGAACCGCACGCCGACGCCCTTCTCGCGGCCGTACGCGGCGATGTCGACGACCTCGTCGTCGTTGACGCCCCGGATCACCACCGCGTTGACCTTCACCGGCGTGAGCCCGGCGGCCAGCGCGGCGTCGATGCCGGCGAGCACGCGGTCGAGCTCGTCGCGGCGGGTGAGGGCGAGGAAGGTCTCGCGGCGCAGCGAGTCGATAGAAACGTTGACCCGGTGGAGCCCGGCCGCCTTCAGGCCCGCGGCCAGCTCGGGGAGCTTGACGCCGTTGGTGGTCAGGGCGAGGTCGACCCCGATGGGGGCGAGCAGCTCGAACAGGCGAGACAGCTGGCCCCGCACCGTCGGCTCACCTCCGGTGATCCGGATCGACTCGAACCCGAAGCGCTCGACGCACACCCGGGCGAACCGGGCCTGCTCCTCGTAGGTGAGCAGGTCGGCGCGGTCGAGCCAGGTGAGCCCCTCCTCCGGCATGCAGTAGGTGCAGCGGAAGTTGCAGCGGTCGGTGATCGAGATCCGCAGATCCTTGACCCGACGGCCGTAGGGGTCGATCAGCGGAGCGGGGGCGCCATCCATGGACCGCCCAGCGTATTCGCCGTCGTCCGCCGCGCGGCCGGGCCGTTGCGGCGTGGTGGGGCGGGGAAGTCGGGGGCCGTCACTCTCAGCGTTGACGAATCACCACTCTGCGTGGCAGAATGGACGGGTCGTCATTCGGCGACACGTCCCACACGCCAATCGACGAGACAATCGAGCCACCTTCGGGGAGGCACTGATCCGCAGGCCGTAACTGGTCGCTTCGGGCTTGCGGGGAGCCAGGCGAAACCGGCCCCATGCCACACATGGGTGCCGGTTGTGTCGTTTCCGGGGCCAGGACCCCGGAGTACCGGAGGTCCCACATGGCCCACGACCAGGAGCCGACCCCCACGGTGGTCCCGACCCGCCGGCCACGGTGGCGGCGCATCGCCGTCGTCACCCTCGGGCTGGTGGGGGCCTCGGCGCTCCTCGCCGTCCCGGCCATCGCGCAGAGCGATGGCGGCGACCGCGCACCGACGCCCGCGCCGGCCGAGAAGATCGTCGTCTGCGAGTCCGGCATCGTCGACCACGGCGACGGCATCCAGACCTCCTCGGCGTCGGCCGAGCGGGTCCCGGCGGACGCGCCGGTCCCCGAGGGCTGCACCGCGCCGTAGCGGCGCCCGATCCACCCGAGCCCCACCGCGGACGCGGGGGTTCCGGCCTCACTTGGGGCAGGCCGGAACCCCCGCGTCCCGCGTCCCGACCCCCGGCCGCGGGCGTCAGGTGAGGAGCATCACCCGGAGGGGGTCACCGGCGGCGAGGCCGTCGCCGTCGGGGACCAGCGCGAGGCCGTTGGCGGCCGCGGTGGCCGACAGCACGTTGGACTCCTGGCGACCCGTGCTCGCGGCGACGTAGCCGTCGCCCTCCCAGGTGACCCGAACCCGGTCGAGGTGGACCTTGCCGTCGGGGCGACGGGTGAACGCGTGCGCCGCGCGAGCGACGACCTCCGGCCGCCGACCATCGGCGTACCCCATCATCGAGCGCAGCGCGGGACGGGCGAACAGCTCGTAGCTCACGAGCGACGACACCGGGTTGCCGGGCAGGCCGAACACGGGCACGCCCTGCACCACGCCGAATGCCAGCGGCTTGGCGGGCTTGATCGCGACCTGGCGCCACTCCAGCGCGCCGAACCGGTCGAGCGCCGCCTTCACGTAGTCGTACTCGCCCATCGACACGCCGCCGCTGGTGAGCACGGCGTCGCACCGCGCGAACGCGTCCTCGAGCACGCCGACGATCAACGCCTCGTCGTCGCGGGCGAGGCCGAGGTCGACGACCTCGACGCCCGCGGCGGCGGCCAGCGCGCAGAGCATCGGTCGGTTGGAGTCGCGGATCTGCCCGGGTGCGAGCGGGCCCCGCTCCACCAGCTCGTCGCCGGTCGACAGCACACCGACGCGCGCTCGGCGGTACACCGCGACCTCGTGGGCACCCACGCTGGCGAGCACCCCCACGTGCGCCGGGCCGACCACGGTCCCGGCGGTGAACACCGTCTGCCCGGCCTCGAGATCTCCGCCCGGGCGACGGATGTGGTCGCCCGCCTTCGCCTCGGCCTGCACCAGCACGCCGTCGTCGCCGTCGCGCGCGGTGCGCTCGACCATGACGATCGCGTCGGCGCCGTCGGGCATCGGCGCGCCGGTCATGATCCGGATCGCCTCCCCCGGGCCGACCGCGATCTCCGGTGCCCGCCCGGCGGGGAGGTCGTCGACGACCCTGAGCCGCGACGGCGCGTCGGCCGACGCGCCCACCGTGTCGGCGGCACGGAGCGCGTACCCGTCCATCGCGGTGTTGGCGAACGGCGGGACGGGCTCCGTCGCGACGATGTCCTCCGCGAGCACCAGGCCCACGGAGTCGGCGATCGGCGTCGACACCACCGGCAGGCGGGGTACGGCGGCGAGGATCGCGTCGCGGGTCTCCTCGAGCGGGACGAGGGCCATCCCGGGCCGCCTACGTGAGGCCGCGGGCGCGTACGAGCGTCCGCAGCATCTGCTCGATCTCGTCGCGCAGGTCGTCACGCGCCAACCCGAGCTCGATGTTGGCCCGGAGGAAGTCGACCTTCTTGCCGGCGTCGTAGCGGCCCTCGCTGAACACCACGCCGAACACCGGCTCCCGCTCCAGCAGGATGCCGATCGCGTCGGTGAGCTGGATCTCCCCGCCGACCCCGGGCTCGGTCTCGCGCAACGCGTCGAAGATCCCCGGGGTGAACACGTAGCGGCCGATGACCGCCAGGTTCGACGGCGCCTCCTCGGGCTTCGGCTTCTCCACCACACCGCGCGCCCGCATCACCCCTTCGCGCACCGGCTCACCGGTGAGCGCGCCGTACGCGCTGATCTCCTCGGGGGTGACCTCCATCAACGCGAGGACCGACCCGCCGGTCTCCGCGTGCACGTCGAGCATCCGCGTGAGCAGGGTGGCGTCGTCGACCATGATGTCGTCGCCGAGCATGACGACGAACGGCTCCCCGCCCACGTGGGGCTCCGCCACCGCTACCGCGTGTCCGAGGCCGAGCGCCTCGTGCTGACGGATGAAGTGCACGTGGGCCAGCCGGTCGGTGGCCTGCACCTCCTCGAGGATGGCGGTCTTGCCCGAGCGCTCGAGCACCTGCTCGAGCTCGACGTTGCGGTCGAAGTGGTCCTCGATCGCGCCCTTGCCCCGCCCGGTGATGACGAGCACGTCGGAGATCCCGGCCTGCACGGCCTCCTCCACCACGTACTGGATCGCCGGCTTGTCGACCAGCGGGAGCATCTCCTTGGGGATGCTCTTGGTGACGGGGAGGAACCGCGTGCCCAGCCCCGCGGCGGGCAGCACTGCCTTGCGCACCGGTTGCATGCCCGAACCGTACCGCCGTGGGGCGCGTCGACCGCCGACGCAGCCGCGCGTGCGCGCTCAGGCCGCCGAGGCCGAGTCCCCGGGCCGCTCGTCGGTCGGGGCGTCGTTGCCGCCGAGTCCGTGCTCCTCGCCGCGGATCAGCCGCTTGAGGTTCGAGGCGTGGCGCAGGACGAGGAGCAGGGCCACGAGGACCACGATGGCGATGTCGAGCGCGCTGCCGCCGCGCACGATCACGATGATCGGGGCCAGGATCGCCACCGTGAGCGAGGCGACCGACGCCTTGTGCAGACCCCGGGCGATGAGCACCCACACGAGCGCCAGCACCAGGGTCACCCCGGGGTACACGACGATGAACACGCCGGCACCCGTCGCGACTCCGCGGCCCCCCTTGAAGCGGCGCCACACGGGGAACACGTGGCCGATCACCGCGGCGACGCCGAGGATCCAGGCGCCGCGGTGCCCGTCGATGGCGAGGCCGACGGCCGCCGCGATCGCACCCTTGGCGGCGTCGAGGATCAGGACGAGCGCCCCGGCCTTCCAGCCGAGGAGCCGCACCACGTTGGAGGCACCCGGGTTCCCCGAGCCCTCCTTGGTGACGTCGACGCCGAATCGGCGCGCGACGAGGTCGGCACTCGGGAACGTCCCGAGGAGATACGCCAGCAGTACCAACGCCAGGACCCAGGCCACGGCCCCATTCTGTGGCATGACGGGCCCATCGTGGGACCTCGGACCACCGCTCGGGTACGATTAGCACTCGAACCCGGCGAGTGCCAGGGCCCCCGGCGTGGTCCGTGTGGCCCGGCCCACGGCCGGGAGCGAGCCGATCCGGACCACCGAGGACCGAGGACCGATGCCCACCTACCGCTACCGCTGCGCCAAGTGCGGCGACGAGATGGAGATCTGGCAGTCGTTCGACGAGAAGCCCAAGACCCGCCACGCCGGCGGGTGCGGCGGCAAGCTGTCGAAGGTCATGAGCCCGGCCGGGATCGTGCTCAAGGGCTCGGGCTTCTACAAGACCGACAACCGCGCCTCGGGCAAGTCGGGCAAGCGCTCGACCACGTCGGCGTCGGAGTCGTCGTCGGGATCGGGGTCGGAGTCGTCGTCGGGATCCTCGTCATCTTCCTCGGATTCGGGGTCCTCGTCGTCGAGCGCGACCAAGTCCGACGCGTCGTCCGCCTCGTCGCCCTCGAAGTCGGGATCCTCGACCAACTGAGCCGGTCGGGCTCCCCACGGCGGCCCCGCCGCCGGTCTCCACTCCCCCGCACTCCCCGAACGCTCGCGGCGACTCGCCGTGCCCTTCGGAAAGGCGGGGCCCATGCTCCGACGCTCCCCCCGCACCCTCGGCCTGTGGGCCGGGGCCATCGCGCTCGCGCTCGTGACGGGGTCGCTCGTCGCGGGCGACCTGGCGACCCTCCGCCGGCGCGCCGGATCGCTCGGCCCCGAGGAGCCGGTCGTGGTCGCCCGCACCTGGTTGCCGCTCGGCGCGACGATCACCCCGGGCGATGTCACGACCCGGCGGGTGCACGCGTCGCAGGCCCCACGCGGCGCGCTCCACGATGTCGCCGACGCGCTGGGGCGCGTGGTGCAGGTCCCGGTGGTGCGGGACGGGTACGTGCACGCCGCGCACCTCGCACCCACGACGCGCGACGGGCTCGCGGGCGCGCTGCCCGCCGGCACCCGGGCGGTGGAGATCACCGTCGGTGGCGGACTGCGGCCCGAACCCGGAAGCGCGGTCGACGTCTACGCGTCGTCCGCGTCGTTCGCGTCGGGCGTCGACGCGCTCGGCACCGGACGCACGGTCGGCGACGGCGCGATCCTCGCGGCAGCAGGCGCGGTGGTCATCCGCAGCCTCCCCGAGTCGGTGACGCTCCTGGTCGCCGAGGCCGACGCCGGCGCGCTCGCCGATGCATCGGCCCGCGGCACCCTCTTCCTCGCGCTCGTCCCCCCGGAGGACGCCCGGCTCCCCGGCGCCTTCACGCGCCGCTGAGCGCCATCTCTCCGACGAGGAGCGTGAGCCCGACCGCAGCACCGGGCAGCCAGGTCAGGTCGGACCCCACCTCCACCACGTCGAGCAGCATCCGGGGCACGGTCGACGCGATCGTGACCTCACGCACCGGATCGGCCAGCTCGCCACCCCGGATCAGCAGCCCTTCCGCCCCGAGCGAGAAATCGCCGCTGACCGGATTGGTCCCCGAGTGCAGGCCGCTCACCGACTGCACGTAGAAGCCGTCTCCCGCGATGCGCAGGATGTCCTCCGGGCTGCGGGCCCCCGGCGTGAGCGCGAGCGCCCGCGCCCCCACACCCGGCTTCGACGCGTAGCCGCCCCGTACCGCCGAGCCGGTGGTGCCCACCCCCGCGCGGCGCCCGGTCGACGTGTTGTGCAGGAAGCCCCGGAGCACGCCGTCGGTGATGAGGGCGTTGCGGCGGGTGGGCAGGCCCTCGGCGTCGTAGGGCGCTGCGCCGTAGGCGCGGGGATCGGTCGGGTCGTCGACCAGCGTGACGTGGGCGGCGGCGACCTCCTCGCCGTCGCGGCCGAGGAACATCGTGCGGCCCTTGGTCATGGCCTCGCCGTTGAGCGCCGAGCCCAGGATCCCGAGGATCGACCGGGTGACGAGCGGGTCGAACACGACGGGGAGGCGTCGCGAGGCCACCGGGGTGGCGCCGAGGAGCCGGGTCGAGCGCTCCACGGCATCGCGCGCGGCGGTCTCCGGGTCGAGGTCGGCGAGCGTGCGGCCCACCGAGAAGCCGTAGCCGGTGCGGGTCCCGTCGCCCTCCCCGGCGAGCGCGCTCACGCTGCACGAGGTGACCGTGCGCCGCGACGCCGCCTCCACCCCGAGTGAGCTGGCGACCGCCGACTCCATCGCCGCGTCGCCGTAGTGCGCCGACTCCACCCCGCGCACCCGCGGGTCGAGTCCCGCCGCGGTCTGCTCCAGGGAGAGGGCGAGCGCGACCTTGTCGGTGACGGGCACCGCGGCGAGATCGTCACGCCAGAGGTCGAGGTCGGCGACCGGCACCGCGCGCGCGTCGTCACCGGTCGGCAGGTCGTTCCATTCGTCGGGGGCGGCGAACCGGGCGTTGTCGCGGGCTTCGTCGAGCACGCCGGCGACGAGATCGGGCTCGAGCGAGCCGACCCACGCGTAGCCGAGGCGTCCGTCGACCACGACGCGCACGCCCACGCCGCCGCTCTCGGCGACGGCCATCTCCTCCACGCGACCCTCGAACACCTTCACGTCGGTGTCGACCGAGTGCGATGCGTACGCCTCGACCTGCTCGCCGGGCGCAGCCTTCTCGACGATGTCGCGCACGACCTCCAGCAGCGTTGCCTCGCTCACGACGCCGTGCCGCCGACGGTGAGCTCCGCCACCCGCAGGGTGGGCTGCCCCGACGACACGGGCACGCCCTGACCCTCCTTGCCGCAGGTGCCGGCCCACGTGTCGAAGTCGTCACCCACCGCGTCGACGAGCCGCAGCGCATCGGAGCCGTTGCCGATGAGCTGCGCGGCGCGCACCGGCTCGGTGATCTGCCCGTCCTCGATGAGGTAGGCCTCGGTCACGCCGAACACGAAGTCGCCCGTCGCGGTGTTGACCTGCCCACCGCCGAGCGCCACGCAGTAGAGGCCGTACTCGGTGTCGCCGATGATGTCGTCGGGCGTGGCGGCACCGGGCAGCAGGTAGGTGTTGGTCATGCGGACCATCGGCAGGTGCCGGTACGTCTCCCGGCGCCCGTTGCCGCTGCTCGGCCGCCCGGCGGCCCGGGCGCGCACGAGGTCCCACATGTAGTCGGTGAGCACCCCGTCCTCGATGAGGACGTTGCGGCGAGCCGGCGTGCCCTCGTCGTCGATCGCGAACGTGCCCCACTCGCGGCCGTAGGAGCCGTCGTCGACCACGGTGACGAGCGGCGACGCGACCCGCTCGCCCACCCGACCCCGGAACACCGACGCATCCCGGCGCACGAGGTCGGCCTCGAGCCCGTGGCCGCACGCCTCGTGGAACAGCACCCCGCCGGCGCCGCGCTTGAGCACCACCGGCAGCCGACCCGACGGGGCGGGCCGGGCCGACAGCAGCGTGAGTGCCCGGTCGGCCGCGATCCGGGCGACCTCCTCGGGGTCGATCTCGTCGAAGATCTCGAAGCCGAGCGTGCGCCCCGGCGCCTCGGTGCCGGTGTGCAGGCCGGTGTCGCCCTCGGCCACCGCGGTGACCATGAACCGGGTGCGCACCTGGTCGTCCTCGGCGAACGCGCCGTCGGAGTTGGCCACCAGGATCCGGCGGCGGCCGTCGGCGTAGGCCGCGCTCACCTGGCGGATCGCGCCGCTGCGCTCCCGGGCGGCGACGTCGGCCCGCTGGAGCAGGGCCACCTTGGCGTCCTTGCTGACGGTCTCCGGCAGGATCGCGACG